>Ga0213831_1000094_pt1 | contig 153598 bp, 140 predicted proteins | sample SWATP12_FD_163421 | JGI IMG/M metagenome (GOLD analysis project Ga0213831, IMG submission 163421) | Coastal seawater microbial communities from Marineland, Florida, United States - SWA TP1 #2 | ecosystem: Environmental > Aquatic > Marine > Coastal | place: USA: Florida | collected 2016-08-06 | reverse complement strand
CGCTTTCTAGCGTTGGGTTCTTTTCTTGATAGGGCTAAAAGCTGTTTTGATGTTTCTAAATTCAAGGCTGTTTATAAGAGTTGTGAAAACAGCCTCTATTAGATCAGAAATTTAATTAAAAAGGTATTAGACTTCCTCAGTCTAAAACTAATTTTCATTATAAAATTAAAATTTTTAATCTTTTGTTTAGTTTTTCTATTCTTCAATTGCCTTTGCATGTTCTAGTCTCAGGTTAGATCCAGTTATTTATAAGGTACAGGAGGCTTTCTGAAGGACGGTTGTGAGCGGGGGAGTGGACTTAGTTTAGTGCGCACTCTGAAAAGGAGTTATATAACAAAGCTGTCTGAATGCATCGAAAGATCTGACTGTACTATTCCCATCCAGTATCTCTAACATTTTGGGTTGTTTTCCAAAGTGAGAGGCAGGTTGTTATATAAAGGGGGAGCTTTCCTTCTGTCAACATACCGAATGAAGCTAGCAGTGGCGGCAATTAGAATTTTGGTGTTTGATTAAGCACTCTAAAAGGTTAATGTAAAAAAATAAGTGAAGTAAACCGCATTTGAATGCTGTTTCTATGCCGTTATTAGAAACAACTTAACTGAAGTTAAAAATATGAACTCAAAGTCTAAAAAGATAGTTATTTATGGTGCAGGAAGCATTGGTTGTTACTTGGGAGGGGCTTTAATCAGCGCTGGTCACGATGTAACTTTAATCGGGCGACAAAGGTTAGGCGACGCCATTAGTCTGCATGGAATGCGAATTACGGATTGGCAAGGGCGCAATCAAAAATTTGAAGCTGGAAATATTAACTATTCACTGGACGATTCAATCTTAAAACAAGCGGACTATGTCCTATTGACCGTGAAAAGTGGTGATACCCAAGCTGCAGCAAGTGTTTTATCCGAAAACGTTTTATCTGATACTGTTATTGTGAGCTTCCAAAATGGCGTGAGAAATGCGGATATAATTTCAAATGTTCTTCCTGACAATGAGGTGTTAAGAGGAATGGTACCGTTTAATGTCTTTTATAAAGGAGATGGCCACTTTCATTGTGGAACGGAGGGTAATCTGGCACTTGAAAGTAATAATGGTGTGGAAGAAGAATTGTTACAGTGTTTCCTAGCGGCAAATTTACCTATTGATACTTATGATAATTTAGAAGGAGTTCAGTGGAGTAAACTGGTGATGAATCTGAATAATGCGGTAAATGCGTTATCAGGTAGGCCGCTGGTGGAACAGTTAAATGACAAAGGGTACAGAAAGGTCATGGCTGCTGTCATACAAGAAGCATTGAATGTAACCAGTGCATCCAAAATCAGACTTGAACGAACGGGTAAAGTGATACCATCAATCCTACCATATATTCTTAAACTGCCTACCTGGTTATTTAAGCGGGTGGCCAGTGCCATGCTTAAAATTGATCCTGCTGCTCGATCATCTATGTACGAAGATCTTCAATTAGGACGTAAAACCGAGATTGATTTTTTAAACGGTGAAATTGTTAAACTTGCCAAAAAGACAGGGCAATCCGCACCAGCTAATAGCATCATTGTTGAGATGATTAAAGAAGCAGAATCGAAACAGCAAGGCACCCCGAATCTATCCTCAGCCGATCTTCAAAAACAAGTTTTAACGTGAACAGAATATAAATTGTCTCAATTTTTGGTATATCATCTCGGCTAACCAAATGCCGAGATATCGGCAATCTCCTATTTCCAGAGTTGAGTTTATGTCGTTTGTCAGAAAAATCTGTTTCGTCTTAATTTTATTGAGTTTATTACAAGGCTGTAACCTACTAAATCACAAAGAAACAAGGTCTAAGTATCGAGAAGTCTCTTTAATAGATAAAAATGGTAATGGCATGGAGCAAGTGTCTGGCATGACTGAATTTGGCGACGTTTTGATATTTGTGGCACAAAAAGAAAATAAACTTTTTTATGTCGATGTGAATAAAGCTCTGCTGGCATTGTCGTTGCATGGTGATGTCAGGGCTTTGAAATTGAAAGAAGTAGTGATGATAGGTGGCTTTCCTGAAGAGGCGAGCTGGGAAGCGATTACGACAGCAAGCATTGATGGCGCTAATTATTTGTTTTTGTCTTATGAGCATTTAGGCGAGGATGAAGGAGCCGATGGCAATTTTCACAAGATTTATAAGGCGAAAATAAACTTAGAAGAACAAGAGTTAAAAGTTTCTAAAGTAACTGAGTTTTCCAAGGCTCTGCCAGTTAATAAGAGCAGTGCAATCCCTGTAGAAGATCAAAGTAACTTTGGTTATGAAGCCATTGAATGGTTAGAGGAAAAGAGGCAGTTGGTGTTACTGCCAGAACTAACCGGGCTAAATAGTGTAACCCTTAATGAAAAAGGTGAAGTTGCCCACTTTTCCGAACTTACTCATGGATTTCGAATTTCAGACGTAGCAAGCACTTCAAATGAAGAGTGTTTGTTAGTTTCCTCATTTTGTTACAAAAGCGATCCTATTTGCGTAAAAGATGAAAATAACTCTAAGCTCAGCCTAGCTCAAATTAGGTTAGGCACAAATAAATTCGAAGTAGACAGAGTGGAAGATATTTCCAATGTCGCCATTGAAATGGAAACGATAAATGGTAACGAGATGGATACGTTTAATGCAGAAGGGATCAGCGTTATAGGACGAGACATTTTACTGGTAAATGATAATGCTCCAAGTAAAGGCGTGCCAACAATGTTGAGAAAGTTGGAATTACCGCAAAACTTGTTAGAACAGTGCAAAATTTAGCAAGAGGTTTGTTAGTTTTTGAACATTTCGTTAACTTTCTTTTAAAACCCGTCAATTAACGAAAACTCCTTGTAGCGAAAATAAAAAATTTTGATTATTGTTCTGTCTACATGTCTCGAATTGACAGAATAACAACAAGGGGAATCAAGGCATGCGTAAATTCGCATTGAGTGCAACGGTTCTTGCGATGACAGCTATCACTGGCTGTACGGGCAATGAACCACAAGATCCAAAAGTAACGATAGATAAAAATCCTTATCCAAGTACTTATCAACCTAAGTCTCAACTTACCACATTAATTAAAGGTGCAACTGTACTTACGGGCACAGGCGAAATGCTTGAAAATGCAGACGTTTTGATGATTGATGGTAAAATTTCAGCTGTTGGCAAAGGTATTGAAGACGGCAGTGCAACCGTTATCGACGGTAAGGGCAAATGGGTTACTCCAGGTCTGATTGACGTGCACTCTCATTTAGGCGCTTATCCAAGTCCATCGGTCGAGTCGCATCAAGATGGTAATGAGATGACTAACCCTGTTACGGCAGAAGTGTGGGTTGAGCACTCGATTTGGCCGCAAGATCCAGGTTTCGAAACCGCACTTGCAGGTGGCATTACCTCAATGCAGATATTACCTGGCTCTGGTAATTTAATCGGTGGTCGAGGTGTTACACTAAAAAACGTATCTTCTCCTACGATGCAGGGCATGAAGTTCCCTGATGCGCCTTATGGTCTGAAAATGGCGTGTGGCGAAAACCCTAAACGTGTTTACGGTGGCAGAACTGAAGCGCCAATGACTCGTATGGGTAACATGGCGGGATATCGTACTGCTTTTGCCGAAGCAACGGAATATAAACGTGCCTGGGACAAGTATGAGCGCGACTATGCGGCAGGTCTTAACCCAGAAGCGCCAGAACGTAATATCCAGCTAGACACACTTAAGGGTGTATTAGACGGTGACATCAAGATCCATAACCACTGTTATAAGGCAGAGGAAATGGCGATGATGATAGATATGGGTAAGGAGTTTGGTTATCACGCCGGTACTTTCCACCACGCTATTGAAGCATACAAAATCGGTGATTTATTAGCCGAAAATGGAAACTGCGCGGCTATGTGGCCAGATTGGTGGGGCTTTAAGATGGAAGCTTACGACATGATCCTTGAAAATGTTGCTGTTGTTGACTCATTCAAGAATTCTTGTGCCGTGGTTCACTCTGACTCAGAGATTACAATTCAGCGTTTAAATCAGGAAGCGGCCAAGATCATGTACCGTGCGAATGAAAATGGTTTCAACATTGACGAAGGACACGCAATTACTTGGGTTACGCTAAATGCGGCTAAGTCTTTAGGTGTAGATGATAAAACTGGTTCATTGGAAGTTGGCAAACACGCTGACGTCGTTCTTTGGAATCAGAGCCCATTCAGTGTTTATGCAAAAGCAGAACAGGTATTTATTGATGGCGCGAAGGTTTATGACCGTGATGATGAAGCTTTCCAAGCGAAAAGCGACTTTTTGTTAGGCCAGCAGTAAGGACAGGATCATGAAAAAGTTAAATTTAGTTAAAAACTCTCTTGTCGCTTTAGCCGTAGCTGGTAGTTTTTCTGTATTTGCAGAAACAGTAGCGATCACAAATACAACGGTTTACACCGGCACCGACCAGGGTGTACTTACTGGCGCAAATGTTGTTATCGATGATGGGAAAATTGGTGCGATAAATCCAGCCACTTTAGCGGTTGATCGCACCGTTGATGGCCAGGGCCGTATTTTAACCTCAGGGTTAATTGCCCCTCTAAACCAGCTTGGTTTAGTTGAAGTTGGCGCGGTTGCAAGCTCTCGTGATGCGAGCGCGAAAAAAGGCGGTATCACATTCGACCCTTCATTAGCTTACAATCCTGAGTCATCTTTGATCCCATTTGCTCGTAAAGGTGGTATCACACAGAGTGTAGTCGCGCCTAGTGGTGGTGACGATATTTTTGCTGGACAGGCATTTGTGGTAAATCTTAGCGGTGATTATGACAGTGTTGAAAAGTCAGGTGCTGCAATCATTGCTGACTTTGGTGGCGCTAGCAAAGACTCTCGCGCATCCAGTTTACAAAGCTTGAGCGATAAGCTAGAAGAGCAACAAAAGAAAGTTGAAAAGAAAGCAAAAGACAAAAAAGACGATAAGGATAAAGAACCTTCTAAAGAAGAAAAGCTGTTAAACGGTTTATTAAAAGGTGAAATCCCACTTATAGCTTCGGCGTCCAGAGCTTCTGACATTCTTCATTTGATCAGTCTGAAAGAAAAATATGGTCTGAAGTTGGCGTTATCGTGGGGCTCGGATGCGGTTCGCGTTAAAGAGCAACTGGCTGCGGCAAATGTTCCAGTTATGTTGAATGCGATGTTTAACCAACCGGGTGATTTTGATTCTATGCACGCTTCACTGAAAAATGCGGGTGAGTTAGAAAAAGCTGGGGTTAAGGTGTTATTCACAGTTGGTGACTCGCACTTAATTTACAATCTTCGTTACGATGCTGGTAATGCCATCTCTTACGGTATGTCGACGCAAGGTGCCCTGCAAGCCGTGACATCTAACGTTGCTGACCTATTTGGTATCGATGGTGGCACAGTGGCTGCGGGCGAACCTGCAAACTTAGTGCTTTGGAGCGGTGACCCGTTTGAAATTAGCACAAAAGTTGAGACCATGTGGATCAACGGAGAAGAGGTAACAACGGAATCACGTCAAGACAAACTGCGTGACCGTTATACATCTCAAGAAGATAAACGTCGCGGTTACATTAAGTAGTAGCAGTTTAGTGAATGATTTAAAGGCCAGTGAGTATATTCACTGGCTTTTTTGTTGGTTAACAAAATATATCCTAAGAACTTAGTAGTTCAATATTTTATACCTCGTCCTGTCTACAAAAAATCCCGCCTGAGTATAAGCAAGTTCGATTGCTTTTACTTTCCTTAATTGTTTCATACCTTTCTCTATTGCTTGATAGGCGGAATAGCCTGCGGGGTGTTTTTGGCTGATAACAAAATGACGGCTATCTTTTAAAATGACCGCGACATTAGGCACTGGAATCAGGTGAATCTTCTCCATTGTGAATGATTTGTCCGGGCTGGAGTGAAACGGCATTAACATCATATCTATCCAACCTAAGTTGACCATACGAGCCATGCTTAACCACTCGTCTTCTCTTACCAATTTTTTTAGGGGAAGTGCTTTTAAGGTTGCCCAGTCCGTTTTCCATTTAGGGGTCGAGACAGCCGTAAAAGACTCCAAATCAGCTAGAGTTGTGATGCTCAATACCGCTTTGTTATTTGGACTTGTATAAATTCCAGCAATGTATTCTCCATTTCGTATTACTGCGTCTGATATATAAATGTGTTCTTTTAGGTCTTCCGCGTCTTTTAACCAGTAGGAATCGAAACTAATAAGTAACTTGCCGTCTTGCAACATTCGAGTATTGCGAAAGTTAACTTTTCCCGGAATATATCGAAAAGAATGCTTGAAACCGCCAAGTCTTAACGCTTGCTGTGCGATGATCATATCGACCACGTCTCGTCGAATTGTTTTCCCAGAAAAATCCTTAATTGATAAAACGTCTCTGGCTTTGACAAACTCCTGATAATCGATGAAAACATCATCGCGAATATAGATAGGGATTTCCTTTGCCGAACTCACATTAAGGCAAATGACGAAGTAAAAACAAACTAGACGTAAAAATGTACTCATGTTTCGCCTGTTTTTTGAAGTAGGCAACATGAAACTTAGCGAAAGTGCATAGAGATTACAAGTTGCCTTAAAATTTGTTGTTAAGGACTTTGCCGCAAAATGACAACCTAGCTTTGTTGCCAGGTATCTATCGCGTCTTTGACCGTAAATTTACCTTCTAATAATGAACGTCCAAGAATGACACCGCTGGGCGTATCATTCTGAGAGCCTGTATTTAATAAAACGGGTTTTAGCTGTTCAATGTCTTTAAGAGAACTTACACCGCCAGATGTTTGCCAACTGATTTGCGGATATTTTTCTGCTAGTTCTTCATACAGATTTTGGTTCGGGCCCGCGAGCGTTCCGTCTTTACTTATGTCCGTGCACAAAACATGTTTCAGTCCAACTTCTAAAAAGTCATCAACGAGCGATTCTAGCTCAACGCCTGAGTCTTGTTGCCAACCGTGCGTGGCGATCATCTTTTGGCCTTGAGTATTAATGTTGATATCCAATGCTAATACGATTTTTTCCGGACCATAGGTTTTCATCCATGTCTTAACGATTTTCGGTTGTTTTGCCGCAAGGGAGCCTATGACCACTCTCGATACACCAACTTCCAGTAGTTGTTTTACGTCTTCTTCTGTGCGAATACCACCGCCTGCCTGAAATTGCATTTTGCCGGTTTTGACCATGTCACTGATAAGCGACAACTGGCGTTTACTGGTATCTTTGGCACCGGTTAAATCCACGATATGTAACCAGTTCGCGCCTTGATTAGCGTAATCAATGACTAGTTCTATCGGGTTTAATTGGTATTGGGTTTTCTGTTGGTAGTCGCCTTGATATAGACGAACAACATTACCTTCGATTAGGTCGATTGCAGGTATGATCATAATGTTAACTCGATGAAATTTTTAAGTAGCTGTGAACCCGCCGCGCCACTGCGCTCTGGGTGAAATTGTACGCCAAAGAAATTACCTTTGTTTATAGACGCTGAGAATGCTTGACCGTACTGACATGAAGCCAAGGTGTACTCGCTAATTGGCGCGCAAAAACTGTGAACGAAGTAAAAATAGGTGCCATCATTAATACCTTTGAATAGTGGGTTTTCTTTGTTTAAGGTAATCTGATTCCAACCCATGTGTGGCAATACTTCTTGTCCCGCTTCCATTCTAACTATGTCTGTTGGTATTAAGTCGAGACATGGCACGCTGTTTACCCGGTTTTCTTTGATGTGACTGCCAGGTGTTTCTTCAGATAATTGCGCCATGAGTTGCATGCCTAAACAAATTCCTAATACGGGCTGTTTAAGCTGCTGTATTGTCTCAACTAGTTCTTTTTGCTTGATGGACGTCATTGCCGCTGATGCTGCGCCAACACCAGGTAGCAGAACTTTGTCTGCTGCCTGTATGATGCTTGGGACGTCAGATACCGTAACGGAAACGCCTAATCGTTCTATAGCGAACTTTACGGATGAGATATTGGCACAGCCCGTATCAATGATGACAATCTGTTGTTTGAATTGTAGCTCCGACATCACAACGCCCCTTTAGAGCTTGGCAATACATCGCCCTGGACAGTTATCGCCTGTCGTAACGCTCGGCCAAACACTTTAAACAGACTTTCCACTTGGTGGTGGGCATTGCCCTCCGTTGTCGAGAGGTGCAGGGTTAAACCCATTGCTTGAGCTAACGAATAGAAAAAGTGCTCTACCATTTGCGTAGACATCTCACCCACGCGCTCTTGGCTAAAGTCGGCATTAAATACTAGATAAGGACGACCGGAAATGTCTAACGTCGCTTCTGCTTTACATTCATCCATTGGCAAAGAGAAACCAAATCGACCTATGCCTCGTTTGTCGCCTAGTGCTTGTTTAAGTGCCTGACCTAAGGCTAGTGCTGTATCTTCAACGCTGTGGTGATCATCTATGTGTAAGTCGCCATCTGTAGTCAGTTCCATGTAAAAACCGCCGTGGGTAGATATCTGATCTAACATGTGATCAAAAAAGCCCATTCCGGTTTTGATGACGGCTTTTTCGTTTCTGTCCAAATCGATTTCTACGTTAATGTCGGTTTCAGACGTTTTGCGACTTACTTTGGCTGCACGTTGGTTACTATTTAGTGAGGCTTCGATGGCTAACCAATTGTTCTCTGTTCGGTCGTATTGGATGCCTTTAATTCCCATGTTTTCAGCGAGTTGAAGGTCGGTTATGCGGTCACCAATAACATAGGAATCAGTGAAGTCGACTTTGCCTTGCTGTAAATAGTCTTTCACCAAACCCAGCTTGGGTTTACGGCAGGTACAGTTATCTTCATCGAAGTGCGGACAAATTAACACGTCTTCGAAATAAACGCCTTGAGACTCAAAAATGTGCATCATTTTGTCGTGAGGCAAATCAAAGTCATTTTGCGGGAAAGATTCCGTACCTAATCCATCTTGATTTGAAACCATCACAAGTTTATAGCCTTTGGCTTGTAGTCGAGTTAATACAGGTAAAACCATAGGCTCAAACACCAGTTTCTCTAAGGTGTCTAGCTGTTTGTCGATGGCTGGTTCTTCTACTAGGGTTCCATCTCTATCGATAAATAATATGCGTTGCTGTGTCATAGTGAAGATTCCAGTTGTTCGAATAGTTGGTTTACTTTGTTCATTTGAGTTTCATCACCGATGGAAACTCGAATTGTGTTGTCTAACATAAGCTGCTTGGATTGATTGCGTAACAAGGTGCCGTTTTGACTGAAGAAGTCCATCACGCTTTGCGCGTCCACCAAGTCGTTTAATTTGAGTAATACGAAGTTGGTTTTTGACGAATAGACTATTTCGACAAATTTTAATGACGCCGCGACATCGATGAACTTGTCACGCAGCGCATTTAGATAAGTCACTTGCTGTTGCATCCAGTTCAACCCGTCTTTGTTTAAAGCGTCACTCGCAATTTGAGCGACAGGGGCCGGAACCGGGTAGGGGGCAATGACCTTTTTAAGTGCATTGATCACATCTTCTGAAGCAAGCGTAAAACCACAACGTATGCCCGCCAGACCAAAGGCTTTGGATAAGGTTCTGGTGATCACTAAATTAGGATACTCCGACAACAAGCTTACTACCGTTTGTTCAGGGCAAAACTCGATATAGGCTTCATCAACCACTACCAAACACTTGTCTTGAGCCTTGTTTAACAATGTGATCAAGTCGTCTCGATTCATGACGTCACCAGTAGGGTTGTTTGGTGAGCAGATAAAAACGAGTTTACTTTGTTCTACTTCTGGCAAGAGTTTTGGTAAATCGAGTTGAAGATTTTTGGTCAACGGTACTTCAACGACATTCGAACCATGTGTTTTTGCGCTGATTGCATACATGCCGTAGGTTGGAGGACAAATAACGATATTGTCTAGTTGTTGACCTCGGCAAAACGTACGAATTAATAATTCGATTGCCTCGTCCGCGCCTCTGCTTGCCAAAACCTGACTTGTTTTAACTCCGGCATACTCACTATAAGCGGTTATTAGTTGTTCTGGCTGAAAGTCCGGGTAGCGATTAAACAGGGCTGGATTGATTTGAATATCAGGAACCTGTGGGTTTTCATTGGCATTTAACCAGTCGGTTTTTACTTCAGCCGAGTCCGCCATAGAAAATAGTCTTCTCGCCGATTCATAGGGCTGAAGCTCAAGTAACTCAGGTCGTAATAGTTTGTTCACTAAATCAGACATTGTTTGTCTCCTTAGCTAATTGCTCCAGTCTTACTTTCACAGCATTTTTGTGAGCATCCAGTCCTTCTGCTTCGGCAAGCGTCATGATGGCTGGACCAATATTCTGAATACCTTTTTCGCTTACCGTTTGCACGGTGAACTTGCGAGTAAAGTCCCCTAGATTTAGTGAACTTAGGACCTTGGAATAACCGTAGGTCGGTAATACGTGGTTAGTACCGCTAACATAGTCTCCGGCACTTTCTGGGGTATATGCGCCTAGAAAAATTGATGCGGCATTATCCAATTGGTCTAGAAGTGACTCTGGGTTATCCGTTTGCACTATGAGGTGCTCTGGCGCGTAGTCGTTACTGACTGAAATGCTTTGCTCTAAGCTGGTGGTTAAAATCAGCTGGCTGTTTCGTAACGCTTGTTTGGCGATATCCGCTCTTGGTATCTCAAGAAGCTGTTGTTCTATAGCGAATTGAGTTTTTTCGATTATTTGCTCGTCATCACAAACCAATATAACCTGAGAATCAGCGCCGTGTTCAGCTTGAGATAAAAGGTCTGCGGCTATAAATTCTGGATTCGCGTTTCCATCGGCAATAACCAGAACTTCAGAAGGGCCGGCTGGCATGTCAATAGCAGCACCAAGTGGATCTTGACTCACCTGTTGTTTGGCTTCCGTGACATAGCTGTTACCCGGGCCATAAATCTTATCTACCTTGTTGATGGTGTCTGTTCCATATGCCATTGCGGCTACAGCCTGCGCACCACCAGTCAGATAGATATCTGAAATCCCACAAAGCTCTGCGGCATAAAGTATCTCCGGTGTAACACTGCCGTAGTTGTTGTCACTTGAGTCTGCTGGTGTGCACAAACACACCTTTTTGCACCCAGCAATCTGGGCTGGTATGCCTAACATCAACACTGTCGAAGGCAAAGGTGCACTTCCTCCCGGTACATATAAACCCACAGAGCGAATTGGGCGTGTAATGAGCTGACAATTCACGCCAGTGGTGGTGGCGACAGAAATATCTTGGGTAACCTGTGCTTTATGAAACGTCTTAATATTTTCATACGCCAATTCAATCGCAGATCTTCTTTGTTCAGATAACAATGCTAAAGACTTTTGTTTTTGAGTATCTGACAGCTTAACTTGTGGTAATGACACACCATCAAATTTTTCAGCTAATTTAATCAGGCATGCATCACCGTCACGTTTTACGTCTTCAATGATGGCAGACACCGTTTTACTTAAGCCGTCTTTGTTTTTTGTCACCGGCCTTTGCAGTTTCTCTGCCCTTTGAACAGGGCTCAATTCTTGCCAATCAATCATGATTTACCCCATCATTTTTTCAATTGGCATAACAAGTATCGATGAACAACCTAGCTGTTTAAGTTGCTCCATGGTTTCCCAGAATAAGTTTTCCTTGCTCACAACGTGAATGGCCACCTGATTGTCATTACCAGACAACGGCAGAACGGTAGGGTCTTCAGCACCTGGCAGCAAAGACTTCACTTCGTTTAATTGGGCTTTAGGGGCGTGCAACATGATGTATTTGGACTCTTTAGCCTGCATCACGCCGTTGATTCTAGGCAATAAGGTATCGACTAATTGTTGTTTTTCAGCACTTAACGCATTGGCTTGTTGGATTAAAACGGCTTTGGATTTAAAGATATCGACCGCTTCATACAAACCATTGGCATCCAACGTCGCACCAGTAGAAACCAGATCACAAATCGCATCGGCAATACCGGCTCTTGGCGCGACTTCAACCGAGCCTGTTAACATAACCGTCTGGGCGTTAATGTCGTTTTCGTTAAGGTAACGCTTTAAAAGTTGCGGGTAGGTGGTTGCGATGCGCGTGTCTTGTAATGACTGCAAACCTTCAAATTTAAATTCGTTAGGAAGAGCAATGGATAAACGACAACCGCCATATTCCAAACGTTTTAGTAGCTTGTATTCCGCTGGTTCATTGGCGGTCTGACGCTCAAGCATTTTTTCTTCAAGCTCGTTTTCACCGATGAAACCTAAGTCGGCAATACCATCCATTACCAGGCCTGGAATGTCGTCGTCACGAACAAGTAAAAGATCGATAGGCAGGTTAGTAGAGTGAGCAATTAGCAGGCGATCTCGAATTGATAGTTTAACGCCGATGGCCTTTAGTAACTTTAATGATTCATCACTGAGGCGGCCCTTTTTCTGTACCGCAATGCGTAGTCTGTTTTGATCTGTCATGTTATTCCCACTCTGTTTATGTTTTTTTATTAACCGTTTTAAAACAAAAAACCCCGGAGGTTTTGCCTCCGGGGTTTTGCATTTGTCGCGTTGGAGGCTTTATGCAATAGCCTCCAGCGAAATAAGCTGAAAACTATTTCGTTGGTAGATGATGATGTAACCAATTGATGTTTAAGTTCATTTCTTACTTCGCTGTAAATTCTGTTTTAGAGTTATTATTCAAATTATGCCTGTTTTGAATAAATTGCAACCATTTTCTTTATAAAAATAATGAAAAAATTTAAGAAAAATGGCATAACGGTCGATAAGTGGTTAATAAGTGAACTAAAACTGTTTTGAGACGTCTCAATAAAGAGGACAAATTTAGGACGTAATATGGCTGATATCTTATACAACGTAATGACCAGACCCATTGCCAATGAGCCTTCCCAGAAGGACAGCTATCACGTCGACCGTGCACACCGTGATGCTCGTATCAAAAACATCGAAGACGACGATCCGAAAGAGGGTAACAGCCAACAGCAAGAGGGCAGGGAAAGCAATGAGTCCAATCAGCAAGAGCTGGAACAAAGATTAGAAAACGAGAAAAAAGGCAAGGGTTTATACGAAGACGAAGAGGGCAAAAAACACCTGGATTTTTATGCTTGATTGTAAGTGGTGCGAAATTAACGTTTTTATTCAGCTGAAATTGAATTTGTAATAAGAACCCGATAATTGTGAAGTTATCGGGTTCTTTTTATTTTGAGACTGAAATAGTATGAATTAGTGAACCCAGTTTGGGTCGCTCGTTATTTGTGAACCATCGGAGAAATTGTTATAGGAACTAACGTTTTGTACGTTCCATTGAGACAAATCTCCGCTGAAATTCACTGCGTTAAACAGCATGTTATTCATCGCAAATACTGTGCTCACATCCCAAGTTGATATGTCGCTTGAGAACGCAGTTGCGTTAAAGAACATATATGACATGTCAGTCACTGTATTAACGTTCCAATTTGATAAATCTCCCGAGAATTCAATTGCAAAAGCAAACATATGTTTCATATTGGATACAGAACTGACGTCCCATTCTGAAATATTGCTATTGAATTTAGAAGCTTCATTAAACATTGCTTGCATTGTAGTTACAGAACTTACATTCCATGCTGCAAGGTCACTAGTAAAGTTTGATGCATTCGAGAACATTCCATGCATGTTCGTTACTGACCCAACATCCCATTGTGAGATGTCCCCAGAAAATGAATCCGCGTACCTAAACATATGAGCCATATTAGTAACATTGCTCACATTCCAATTTGATATATCGCTGTTAAAAGACGAAGCAATACCGAACATATACGCCATGTCGGTTACATTACTCACATCCCAGCCTGATATGTCACTATTAAAAGTATAACTTCTAAAGAACATTGAGTTCATTGTTGTAACGGAGCTCACATTCCAGTTCGACAAGTCACCTTTGAAAAGAGGAGTTGTATGGAACATCGATGTCATGTTAGTCACTTTGCTGACATCCCAAGATGATAGATCTCCAGAGAATGACTCCGCAGCAGAAAACATATAAGCCATATCCAACACGTTGCTTACGTCCCAATTAGAAAGGTCGCTGTTGAATGAACTGGCATGGTTAAACATACTATTCATGTTCATTACGTTGCTCACATCCCATGCCGATAAATCACTGTTAAAGGTGCTGCTTCTAAAAAACATAGAATTCATGTTAGTGACTGAACTTACTTTCCAGCTTGACAAGTCACTGTTAAATAGTGGTGTTGTATGGAACATGGAAGTCATATCGGTAACTTGACTGACGTCCCAGCTAGAAAGGTCACCAGAAAATGCTTCTGCAACCGAGAACATATATGCCATATCGGTGACGTTACTTACGTCCCAATCGGACAAATCACTGTTAAAAAGAGTAGCGTGGTTAAACATGGCGTACATCGTTGTAACATTGCGAACGTTCCAGTTCGAGAGGTCACTATTAAACGCTGAAGCCCATTGGAACATATGAGCCATATCTTTAACGGAGCTCACATCCCAGTTTGAAAGATCACTATTGAACTTGGAAGCCATATAAAACGTTGATTGCATGTTTGTAACGGAGCTTACATCCCAATTAGACAAATCGCTGTTGAATAGCGATGCACTATTGAACATGGAAGTCATGTCAGTGACTTTACTTACATCCCAGCTAGAAAGATCACCAGAAAACGATTCTGCAACTGAGAACATATATGCCATATCGGTGACGTTACTTACGTCCCAATCGGACAAATCACTGTTAAAAAGAATAGCGTGGTTGAACATAGCGAACATGTTTGTCACGTTTCTAACGTCCCAATTTGAAATATCGCTATTAAAAATTGAAGCCCACTGAAACATATAAGACATATCTGTTACTGAACTAACGTCCCAAATTGAAACATCACTATCAAAGGATTCGGCATATTTGAACATATAGGACATGTCAATAACGTTGCTGACGTCCCACTTGGACAAATCACTGTTAAAGGACTTAGCTCGGTTAAACATTCCGTACATGTGCGTCACATTGCCGACATTCCATTCAGATAAGTCACTTTCGAAGGATTCTGCGTATCCAAACATGTTGGCCGTAGTTTTTACAGAACTGACATCCCAATTTGATAGGTCACTATTAAAACTGGGCACTTTGTAAAACATGGAATACATGCTGGTGACCGAGGAAACATCCCAGCTCGATAAGTCACTTTCGAAATTCGTTGCACCGTAGAACATACTCATCATTTTGGTAACGGCACTCACATCCCAGTTCGATAAATCACTGGTAAAGGATTCTGCCTCTGTAAACATAAGTGACATATCAGTCACCTTGCTCACGTTCCAGTTGGAGAGGTCGCTTTCAAACAATACAACGCCGTTAAACATATTGCGCATATTTGTCACTGAACTTACATCCCAATTTGACAAATCACTGTTGAAGGAGACTGCTCTTGTGAACATTAACTCCATTGTTGTGGCCGAGCTCACATCCCAATTGGACAAATCACTAGTGAAAGATTTTGCTTCATAAAAAACAGTTCGCATATTGGTGACGTTGCTTACGTCCCAGCTTGAAAGGTCGCTGGTAAATGACTCTGCACCATAAAACAAGGAGCGCATATTAGTAACGTTACTTACATCCCAGCCAGACAAGTCGTCGTTGAACTTTTTAGCGAAAGTAAAAGTGGATTGCATGCTTTCCACCTGGCTTAGGTCTGGGTTGCCTGTTGCAGAGAAAGATCCTAGTTCTTCACAGCTTTGAAACATAAATGCCAGGGATTGCCACTTTCTTCCACTCCATTTTGTAACGTCAATGAGTTCGGCTGAGTCTTCTTGTGAACAGAGCTCGACGGCGGGAAGGGTGCCGAATATCTTAACTGTATACTCACCGTCATTATTGTAAGTATGGCTAGTTGTGGCGGTTGCCGCTTCTAAGTCAGAGCCATCGCCCCAATCAACTAAGTAATCGTATTGATAATCTTCATTGGTTTTTAATGTGATAGCCTGACCACTTCCAACGGACCACTTGGTGACAAATGCTTCTTCTATAAATTGCACTTCAATTTCACAATTCTCAGTGACACTTGTTATTTGATATTGCTCTTCTACCCATTCACCGCCACAGCCTTGGACATCGTGAATCACGTAACCACTTTCAGGCGTTAAAGTGAAGTTGGCAGATTGGTATTCCTGAACGGTCAATGAAGATGGGGAAATGCTGCCACCTGTTGACGTTGATGTCGTCAAGTTGAAGGTTGGGATGGCCTCAAAACTTGCTGTGACCGTGCAGTTACTGGTGACAGCATCAATGGTGAATGTGTTGTCAATTAACGTGCCGTTACAACCTTCGACACCTTTCAAAATGAAACCTTCCTCAGGTGCTACCGCAAAGCTTGTTCCTTCATTTTCATTCAAGGTTGATGAAGCCGGAGCTATCGTACCCCCTGTTTCAGCTAGGGCCGTAACTGTAAATTTAGTTGGCTGAGTGTCAGTCTGACCATTATCTTGCGTCGAAGGCGTGGTTGGCGTCGTCTGTGAAGGAGGTGAAGTCGAATCATCAGAGCCTGAACCACCGCCACAACCAGCAAGCGTTAATGACAGACCCAAAATTACGGATGAGCTTATTTTTGACATATTTAGTCCCTTAAATTACACCTATTTAATACTGGAATAGCAGGAGTTTGAAGTCCCACTTCCTTTTAGCATAAGGTCGTAGTAGGTATCGTTTTTGTTGTTATAAGTTCGGGATTTTAGCGCATCTAATAGTACAGGTATATACCCATAAAGGTATGTAGTATCTGGCCAATGCTAAATTGAAACAGTGATCGATAAAAACAAAAATGCCGTTCCTATTTCGAACGGCATATTAAGGTTGTCTAAACCCTTGCAATTAACGCGGTTGTAATCTTATCGCACCATCTAGACGAATTGCTTCACCATTGATGTATGCATTGCTTGCGATATGCGCAACTAAATCACCGAACTCTTTAGGCAAGCCCATACGTTTAGGGAATTGGATATTCGCTACCAAACTTTCTTGTACGTTTTCAGGCATGCCCAACAACATAGGTGTGCCCATGATGCCAGGGGCAATCGCATTAACACGAATACCTGTTTTAGCTAAGTCACGAGCCATAGGCAGACTTAATGCGATGATGCCGCCTTTACTTGCTGCATAAGCAGCTTGACCCATCTGACCTTCATAACCAGCCACAGACGCTGTATTAATGATCACACCACGCTCTAAGGCTTCGCCCATAGGTTCGTTTTTCGCCATTTGCTCCGCGGCTAAACGGGCAATGTTAAAACTGCCAATTAGGTTAATGTTGATAGCGGTTGCGAATTTACCCAATGGCATGGCATTGCCTTCGCGGTCTAATACTTTTGTGGCTGGTGCAATGCCCGCGCAGTTAACACAAATGTGCAATGCACCAAAATGTTCAATAACTTTGTTGATGGCTTCAGCTGCAGCATTTTCATCCGTCACATCGACGGAAAGATACATGGCACTATCGCTGCCTAACTCAGCAACGGCTTGCTGACCTGCTTCTTCGTTTAAATCAAAGATGGCTACTTTTACACCTTGTGCAACTAATTGATCACATGTTGCACGACCTAAACCTGATGCACCACCTGTTACTAATGCAATTTTGTTATTAATATCCATGAGTAAGACCTGAGTTATTTGTTAAGTTGTTTTAATAATTCGCGAGCAATAACGATGCGCTGAACTTCGCTGGTGCCCTCATAAATAGAAGTAATTCGAACATCTCTAGTCATTCTTTCAACTGGATATTCTTTGATGTAGCCATAACCGCCTAACATTTGCAGTGCGTCGTAACAGGCTTTGTTGGCTTTTTCTGAAGCAAAGAGTTTTGCCATCGAGGCTTCTTTCGCAAAAGGCTTACCGTTTTCTTTTAAACAAGCTGCGTTCATTAATAATAAACGCGCGGCTTCAAGTTCTGTATAGCGGTCTGCTAACATCCACTGAAGGCCTTGGAAGTTAGATAATTCCTGACCGAACTGCTTCCGTTCAGCAATGTATTCACGCGCATAATCCATTGCAGCTTGGCCTAAACCTAAAGCCAATGAGCCTATGCCAATACGGCCACCTGCTAATTCAGCAACGGCCACACGAAAACCATCGTTCTCTTTGCCCATTAAAGCTGATGCTGGAATACGGCAATCCTCAAATCTAACTTCATTGGTAGCAGACGCCTTTTGACCCATTTTATGTTCCGCTGGACCTACAACTAAACCTGGCGTTCCATTTTCAACTAAGAAACAAGAAATGCCCTTGCCCTTACGAGCTTCTTTGTCTGTTACTGCCCAAACTACGAACACACCGGCATATTCAGCACTCGTGATGAACATTTTAGAGCCGTTCAATACGTAATTGTCGCCGTCTTTCACCGCGGTGGTTTTCATTCCCGCTGGGTCACTTCCTGCACCAGACTCAGTCAAACAGAAACCTGCTGCAGGGTATTCACCCGAACAAATTTTAGGAATGTAATTTTCTTTTTGCTCTTCATTTCCTACCGCTTGAATAACTTCGGCAACCATATTGGTTACTGATGTAGTCACTGCCGTAGAGGCGCATCCCTTGGCAATTTCTGTAATTGCTAAACTGAATGCCACGGAACCCGCTTCGGTACCACCATAATCGGCGCTTGTATTGAGTCCCATGAAACCTAATTCAGCGAGTTGCTTGAGGTTGTTTAGTAAGATGTCACGGCCACCATCTTCGTCAAGTTTCGCGGCGTTAGGGGCAAGTTCATTTTCAGCAAACTGACGAGCCGTATCTTGGATCATCTGTTGCTCTTCGGTAAGAAAGATATTCATAAGCTTCAATGTCTTGTATATAGATGGCGGCTAATTTGCCTGAAAGCAAAGAGAAATAAAAGAATAGGGCAGGATAAAGCCTGTGACAAAGCGTATTGAAAATTTTACTGCCATGAAGTTAAAGATTTTGTTTCTAAGGCAGCTTTTACTAAGGTTGTATGAGTGAATCATATTTGAAGTGGTATGAGGGGCATTGTGGATAGACACGGTCGAGTGGAGTTTTGTTGGCAAGAAGACTTGTTTGTCGTAAAAACCTATGGCCCTTTTAACGAAGAAGGTGTCGATTATTGCATAACAGAGCTTAAAAACTCTGTGGTCGCACAAGATCTAAAAAGGTGGCAAAGAATGGAGATTTTTTGTGAGGAAACTCTGGCTTCCCCGGAAGCGATGAAAGAAGTTAAAGAGTCATACCACTGGCATGAAAGTCATGGGTGTTACGCGGTTGCCGTTGTAGTTAAAAACAATTTGCAAAAACAAGTGGTTGAATCCATGGTCAATAGCCCCATCACTCAAGTGTTCTTCGGCATAGAAGACGCCAAATCCTGGCTGATCGAAAAGCGCTGCTGATATTTTATGGTGTCTTAGTTGCGTGCTGAACGAACTTTTTGTAATAAAAAGTGTTTAATACAACTAGTTATGAAATTTATATTTTTCTAAAAAAGGAATAGTTTCAATGGTTAAAGCACTTTCTAAATTCACCAATCTTTTGGTCATTGTGACGATGTCATTTACATTGAGTAGCAAGGTTATAGCCGGCACTCAGTCTGTGTTATGGCAGGAAAAAGCATCTATTCCACACAAGGTGCAAGAAATTTACCCAACTGAACACAATGGTGAATTAGTGGTTGCGGGTGGGTTAACGCCACAAGATAAAGCGTTTATTACTGATAAAACCTTTATTTATAACCCTGATGATAACCAATGGCGTGGGGGCCCTAATTTACCCGAGCCCCGTCATCATCCCAATCTAGTTTCTTTTAAAGGTGCTTTGTATGCGTTTGGTGGGTTTGTTCAAGCACGACAAGGTAATGGCCAGTGGCATGCCAGTCGTGACGTTTAAAATTAGATTCCAAATCAGGACGCTGGCTCAAAGTCGGAAAAATGCCTTTTGCCCAGAGTGAAACGGTGGCGTTTGTCTTAGAAGACAGAATTCATTTTGTAAGTGGTCGGTCCCCAAAAGGTAAAAGCAATGCACGCTGGATTGACCAAATCGACGTAGCCAGACATCAAGTATTCCATCCAGCGACTGGGCAGTGGCTAAAGTTAAAGGATGCACCGACTGAACGAAATAGCGCAGCAGGTACTGTAGTTGACGGAAAACTTTATTTGGTTGGGGGCAGAACAGTGAATGGCGGAAACTTGGCTACCTTTGAAATGTATGATCCAACAAACAACAAATGGACTCAGTTACCTCCTATGCCTCAGGCCCAAGGAGGCTTAGCTGCGGCTGCAATAGGGCAGAATATATATGTTTTTGGTGGTGAGTACTTTGATAATGGCGGCGGCGTATATAAAGAGGCGTGGAAATTCGATACGGCTTTGAATAGTTGGGCGCAGGTATCTGATATGCCATCACCGAGACATGGGTTAGGTGCTGTAACCATTGGCAAAGAGATATTTATTGTTGGCGGAGCGATTGCGCCTAGTGGCGTAGGTACGAGTGACAGATTAGTTGGGTTTAGCGTGGCTAATAACTGAACGTATAGTTAAATTATGCTCTTAATATGGCGCAGTTCACTAGTTAGAAGATGGAAAATAGTGGGTGACACTAGGCTCGGTGACTTGGATTTGGGCCATTGAAAGCGGGTGATGTTCGTCCAGCTAGCTAATCGTCCAGTAAATATCTCAGTATATTAGTTTTTACGGATTAGATTTTTAAGAAGTAAATTGAAAGTGGTTGGCGGTACTGGGCTCGGTGACTTGGTCCGGGCCATTGAAAGCGGGCGACGTTCGTCCAGCTAGCTAATCGTCCAGTAAATATCTCGGAATATTAGTTTTTACGGATTAGATTTTTAAGGAGTAAATTGAAAGTGGTGGGCGGTACTGGGCTCGGTGACTTGGTCCGGGTCATGAAAAGCGAGCGATGTTCGTCCAGCTAGCTAATCGTCCAGTCAATATTTCAGAATATTAGTTCTTACGAATTAGATTTTTTAAGGAGTAAATTGAAAGTGGTGGGCGGTACTGGGCTCGAACCAGTGACCCTCGCCTTGTAAGGGCGATGCTCTCCCAACTGAGCTAACCGCCCACTTTCAAGAGGATGTAACGCTAATATTGAACCAATCAAAATGAGTGGTGGGCGGTACTGGGCTCGAACCAGTGACCCTCGCCTTGTAAGGGCGATGCTCTCCCAACTGAGCTAACCGCCCAATATTAGGTTTTTCAGATTTAGAATCTGCGATTTTAGATTGGTGGGCGGTACTGGGCTCGAACCAGTGACCCTCGCCTTGTAAGGGCGATGCTCTCCCAACTGAGCTAACCGCCCAATCTAAAACTTTGTAAAGCTGATCACTATTTTAGAAATAGTGGTGGGCGGTACTGGGCTCGAACCAGTGACCCTCGCCTTGTAAGGGCGATGCTCTCCCAACTGAGCTAACCGCCCAGCTTTACTACTTGATGACCAGTGTCGCTCAAGTGGGGCGTATTATAAGTAGCGCCTTTTTATAGTCAACAATAAATTTTAAAGTTTTTGACACTTCGCTGAATTCTTAAACAAAACGGTCAAAAATGACTATTTTTGTTTAGCTTTTAGGCGTTATTTGCCAGATTTATTATGACATTCCATTCAGATTCTGTGACCGGTTGTATAGAAAGTCGCCCGTGTTTTACTAAAACCATCTCATTAAGTTCGTCAGTTGCTTTGATTTTTTTTAATGGAACAAAAGTTTTGTTGTGGGATTTATACTTTATATCAACACATAACCATCTTGGATTATCTTCTGGTGATTTGGGATCACAATATTTTGATTCAGGATCAAACTGCAGTGGATCAGGGTAGGGCTCAGATACCACTTCCGCGGTTCCTGCAACGCCGACGTTTTTGCAACTGGAATAATAGAAGAGTACACCGTCACCTACTTTAATCTGATCGCGAATTAGGTTTCTCGCTTGGTAATTTCGAATGCCATCCCAACGGCCGGTGCTATTTGTTTCTGCTTTTAAATCTTCTAAAGAATATTCGTCGGGTTCTGATTTAAATAGCCAATACGCCATTTTATTCTCCATTTTGCATTTGCCGCTGTTTAAAACAGTCAGTTTTCTATAGAATAGCGCGCAATTTTACTAAGTAACATAGATTTGGAAGATTCAATGTCTGTAGTCACTCGTTTCGCTCCTAGCCCAACTGGTTATTTACACGTAGGTGGAGCAAGAACCGCTTTATATTCCTGGCTTTATGCTAAAAAGAACAATGGTAAATTCATCTTACGTATTGAAGATACGGATTTAGAACGTTCAACGCCAGAAGCGGTACAGGCCATTTTAGACGGTATGTCTTGGTTAGGTATGGAAGGAGATGGTGAAATCTTCTACCAAACAAAACGTTTTGATGTTTATAAAAATTACGTTCAGCAATTGTTAGATAAAAACAAGGCTTATAAGTGTTATCTAAGTAAAGAGGCACTGGAAGAGCTAAGAGCTAAGTCTGAAGAAACTGGCGAACGTATCGATTATGAAGCAGAGAACGAAGGGATTGAAATTTCTGACGATTCTCCATTTGTTGTTCGTTTTCGTAATCCAAAATCTGGCTCTGTAAAGTGGCTTGACGTGATTCGCGGTGATATGGAAATCTCAAATGATGAAATGGACGATATGATCATTCTGCGTTCAGATGGTAGCCCAACTTATAACTTCTGCGTCGTCATCGACGATTGGGAAATGGGCATGAGCCACGTTATTCGTGGTGAAGATCACCTAATTAATACCGCCAAGCAAATTAACATCTTTGAAGCCTTCGGTGCTGAAGTCCCGACTTATGCGCACTGTTCAATGATTTTGGGTGACGATGGTAAGAAATTATCCAAACGTCACGGTGCGGTAGGTGTAATGCAATACCGTGATGATGGTTACCTTCCTCAAGCACTTATTAATTATTTAGTGCGCTTGGGTTGGTCGCACGGCGATCAAGAAGTTTTCACTCAAGAAGAATTGTTCGAACATTTCGATATCAATGCAATTAACAACTCTGCGTCTGCTTTTAACACTGAAAAGTTAAACTGGATGAACCAACAATATATGAAGTTGTTGCCAGCGCAAGAAGTTGCAAAACACTTAGAGTGGCACTTTGAAAATCAAGGAATTGATACGAGTAATGGTCCAGATTTGGCGGCTATCGTTGAAATTCAAGCGGAAAGGGTTAAAACATTAAAAGAAATGGCTGAAATCAGCACTTATTTCTATCAAGATTTTGACTCGCTGGATGAAAAAGCAGCAAAGAAACATTTGCGCCCTGTAGCGAAAGAGCCGTTAACTGTTTTAAAACAAAAATTATCGGAAGTTGAAAATTGGCAAGGTGAGCAAATTCAGGCAGCGATCAATCATACAGCAGAAGAATTAGAAGTCGGTATGGGTAAAGTCGGTATGCCACTTCGAGTTGCAGCAACGGGTGGCGGTAATTCGCCATCATTAGATGTGACATTAGAGTTAATGCCAAAAGAGAAAGTTCTATCTCGCATTGATGGTGCATTGGCTTTTATTGCTGAACGAGAAGCAAATCAATAGATAGCTAATTATTTAGTGATAAAAAGGCCAGCTTTATGCTGGCCTTTGTTGTATTTAGGTCAATAAAAAAGCGTAATAACTGATTTTTGAACAACTTGTAAAAAAATTAAGCACTTGATTCAATTTATTTAAGTTTTATTTAAATAAGGGTTGACGCCTTTAAAGTGAATGCATAGAATGCGCCCCGAGTTTGAGGCAAGGCTTCAAACGAATCGAAAGGCGAGGGGCTATAGCTCAGCTGGGAGAGCGCAACACTGGCAGTGTTGAGGTCAGCGGTTCGATCCCGCTTAGCTCCACCATTTCTTTCGATTGATAAGTTCTTAGTGCTCCCATCGTCTAGAGGCCTAGGACACCGCCCTTTCACGGCGGTAACAGGGGTTCGAATCCCCTTGGGAGTACCACTTTCTTATCGCTTTTAATTGTCCTGTGCTCCCATCGTCTAGAGGCCTAGGACACCGCCCTTTCACGGCGGTAACAGGGGTTCGAATCCCCTTGGGAGTACCACCTTCTTTTTAGAAGTAGGGTAATTGAAAAATAAAGTTCTTAGTGCTCCCATCGTCTAGAGGCCTAGGACACCGCCCTTTCACGGCGGTAACAGGGGTTCGAATCCCCTTGGGAGTACCAACTTTCTCTCTATAGAGCAACGAGAACTTTAGCTGATGTCCATAGTGCTCCCATCGTCTAGAGGCCTAGGACACCGCCCTTTCACGGCGGTAACAGGGGTTCGAATCCCCTTGGGAGTACCACTTTCAGGACTAAGAGTTGAATTTAACAGGGGTTCGCTGTTACCAATTCTGGCCTTGAGAGTACCAACATCATTACCTCTTTTAGTAATTTGTGACTACAATAGTAGGGCGAGTTACAAGACGCTCCCATCGTCTAGAGGCCTAGGACACCGCCCTTTCACGGCGGTAACAGGGGTTCGAATCCCCTTGGGAGTACCATACATGAAACGCCGCTCATCAGAGCGGCGTTTTTGTTTGTGAATTGAAATGTTACTACTTTGTAAGAAGACAGGGGGCGCTCTTTCACATCCTTGTGATCGCGACACACCTTCATCCATGAAGGCGTCATTCTCGCTCACGCGGGAATCTAGATTGCGCATGTTTTTACTTTTCGCTTTCTAGATGCAAGAAGCACTGGATTCCCTATATCGCTGGGGCGATTAGGGAATGACGGTTGTGGGCACTGGATTCCTTATATCGCTGGGGCGATTAGGGAATGACAGTTGTGGGCACTGGATTCCTTATATCGCTGGGGCGATTAGGGAATGACGGAGGTGGGTGGGCGGTCGCTCTTTCACATTCTTGTGATCGCTATACATCTTCATCCATGAAGGCGGTCGTTTCTAGCCATCCATGGCTCCGCGACACACCAATATCCCTATTGGCGGTCGCTCTTTCACATCCTTGTGATCGCGACACACCTTCATCCATGAAGGCGTCATTCTCGCGCACGCGGGAATCTAGATTGCGCATGTTTTTACTTTTCGCTTTCTAGATGCAAGAAGCACTGGATTCCCTATATCGCCGGGGCGATTAGGGAATGACGGTGGTGGGCGGTCGCTCTTGCATATCCTTGTGATCGCGACACACCTTCATCCATGAAGGCGGTCGTTTTAGCCATCCATGGTCTCACGACACACCAACATCCCTATTGGTGTCATTCTCGCGCACGCGGGAATCTAGATTGCACATGTTTTTACTATTCGCTTTCTAGATGCAAGAAGCACTGGATTCCCTATATCGCCGGGGCGATTAGGGAATGACGGTTGTGGGCACTGGATTCCTTATATCGCTGGGGCGATTAGGAAATGACGGTGGTGGGCACTGGATTCCTTATATCGCTGGGGCGATTAGGGAATGACGGTTGTGGGCACTGGATTCCTTATATCGCTGGGGCGATTAGGGAATGACGGTTGTGGGCACTGGATTCCTTATATCGCTGGGGCGATTAGGGAATGACGGAGGTGGGCGGTCGTTTTTAGCCATCCATGGCTCCACGACACACCAATATCCCTATTGGCGTCATTCTCGCGCACGCGGGAATCTAGGTTACGCAGTTTTTTACTTTTTCGAATTCTTGATGCAGGATCCAATGGATTCCTCACACCGTTGGAGCTATTAAAGAATGACTGAAGACTGAGCATACACTGTATAAACTATGTTTAAACGGGGTCGTAATAGAATAAACAAATAAAATATTTCCCGAATAGTATACAATTTGTTGGCTGATATCTGTTTTTGTGCCTACGCTTAGTCTTGACGCTACTCTGAAGTAATCCAACCTTTGAAGATGGAATTCTTTCCTAATAGGTATCACAACCTTTGAATCAGTGTTTAAGCTCAATAGTTAGTTTTATTCTAAGATTCAGTCAGCGTCGATGTTTTTGTAGTTAGGAGTAGTAAATGAACGCCATTACGAAGTTGACGTTAACCGTAAATAACCCCGATTTAGAACCATCAAGCAAACTGACAGAAATATGTAAAACCGTCGAGATAGCGGTACCTCATGCAAACCGAATTAGTCTTTGGCGCTTTTTGGGAGAAGGGGATGAAATTGAATGTTTGAAAGTGTTAGATCCAATTAATGAGGCGACTGAAGGCCAAATTCTGAGGCAAGCGGATTTTCCTACCTACTTTGAGCATATCAAAAACAACCAAGTTGTCATGGCCTCAGATGCAAGGCACAACTATATAACCAAGTGTTTTAATCAGGATTATTTTGAACCGCTAAATATTTATTCGCTACTAGATTTCGTCATCCACAATGGACAGCAGGCTGCAGGCATTATATGTTGTGAGCGAGTAGGGGAACAGATTTGTTGGGATAAGGCCGATAAGGTGGCGATCAAGAGGATCGCCAATGTCATGTCGCTTTATATTTCTGGTGAATTTGATTCGTGCGAATTAAACAAAACTTAATTAACTAAATTTTCTATTTCTGGTTTCATTATATCGCGGATGATCACCTGTGCGCTAACGTTAGGGTGAATACCATCGGATTGCATGTAATTAGGATTGATGGCAACTTTATCCATGAAAAATGGCATTAATGGCAATTCATATTTTTCAGCCAATTTAGAATATTGACCTTCAAACATGGTGGTATAACGCTTGCCGTAATTTGGGGGAATACGAACTTGCATGATGGCGACATTAACACCAGAAGATTTCGCAATCTCGATCATCTGTGTGAGGTTGTTTCTTGTAGTCTTGATTGGAAAGCCGCGCAGGCCATCATTTCCACCCAGTTCTATAATTAACCAGTCTTTATCCGTTAGCTGATGGCGCTTCAATACATTAGGCAAGCGGGCAAGCCCACCACCAGTTGTTTCACCACTGATACTTTCATTAACCAAACGAATACCTTGTTTTTCCGATTTAAAGGTTTCATTAAGAAGGTAAGGCCAGCTTTCTGGTGTAGTCATACCATAACCTGCGCTGATACTGTCTCCGTACATGAGTACCGTTACCGGTTTAGCATAAACACTGATCGGTAACAAAAGCACCAGCGTATATATCAAAGTGTTACAAAACTTTATTAAACCGATTTTTTTGTTGATTAATCGTCTGTGCAATGAACTAATTAGAGAAAATGTACCAAACGATTTAGAATTTATACTACTAGTCATACTGAGAACCTAACTTTATGAGTCAAAGTCAATTAACTGCTCTTGTTGCGAAAAATGTTTCTAAGCAAGTATCTCTGCCAAGCGCACCAAGCACAACTGAAAACGACAAAAAACTGCATATCCTGTCTAACATCGACTTAACTGTTAACGATGGTGAATCTTTGGCGATTATAGGGGCATCGGGTTCGGGTAAGTCAACCTTGTTGGGATTACTTGCTGGTCTAGACCTGCCAAGTGAAGGGGAAGTTCATTTTTATGGAAAAAAAATTCATACCTTAGGAGAAGAAGAACGTGCTCAAATACGCCGTAGTGAAGTTGGTTTTATTTTTCAACAGTTTTTGTTAGTACCCAGTTTAACAGCACTAGAAAATGTAATGCTACCGGCGGAATTATCGGATGATTCAAACCTCCGTCAGCAAGCGAAAGAACTGGCTCAGTCCTGGTTGGAAAAAGTAGGTCTAGGCCATAGGCTTGATCATTTTCCTAATCAGTTATCCGGTGGTGAGCAACAGCGCGTAGCAATAGCTCGAGCCTTTATTACCCAGCCCAAGTTGCTTTTTGCCGACGAACCTTCCGCAAACTTGGACACAGAAAACGGCAAGCTTGTAGAAGATTTACTATTTGAATTAAACCAAACCGCAAATACGACTCTAGTGCTTGTTACTCATGATCCCGAACTTGCTGAGCGTTGCCAGCGAACCGTAATTTTGCATGGTGGTGTGTTAGAGCAAGAAAAACAAGACCTTACAAATGATGAACCTGTTGACGACTTAGATCGCAAAGTATCTGAGGTTATTGCTAATGCCTTCTGATCTAACAGCGACAAATCAGCAGACGTTACAGGCCAAAAAGCCTATATGGTCGTGGCTTGCAATCGCGTGGCGATTGTTTATTCGCGAGTTTGGCCGTGGTGAACTGACAATAATTGGATTGTCTATCATTCTTGCTGTTTCGTCTGTAATGGCGCTTAGCAGTGTGACAGACAGAGTCGAACAAGCCATTATGAGCAAGAGTGCTGCATTTTTAGCGGCGGATCGTGATTTGTCTAGTGCTCATCAGATGGGCACCAAATTCATTGATAAAGCTAAGTCACTGAATATTCAATCAGATAGACACATCTATTTCTCCTCTATGGTGTTTGCTGAAGATGAGATGAATATTGCTTCGGTAAAAGCGGTGTCTCCAACTTATCCGTTAAGAGGCAAGTTATTTATTAGTACAAACCCAAATACAGGCCAAAAAGTTGAGAAACACGGCCCTGAGCAGGGAGAAGTGTGGTTAAGTAAACGTTTGTTTTATGCGTTGCAACTTGATGACACTCGACTCACCGCAAGTTCCAATTTCCAACAGGTGGAGGTGGGAGAGTTACTGCTTAATGTTACGGGTATTATCGATGCTGAGCCTGATGCGCCATTTGAAGTATTTAATTCTGGTACTCGTGCCATCATGAACATTAAGGATGTTCCAGCGACTAACGTCATACAGCCGGGCAGTCGCATCTGGTATTCGGACTTGTTTGCAGGCGAAGTCGACGCGCTTGATGAGTTTGATACCTGGGTTGAACCTAACTTAGAAGAGAATCAAGAGTATCGTGATGTTACAGAAGGCGCTTCTGGCATAACGTCCTCACTTACTCGTGCAGAAAGTTTCCTGATGCTTGCAGGAGTGTTAGGTGTGTTACTTGCGGCGACTGCGGTAGCTGTTGCTACTCGTTTGTATAGCCAACGCCACCTTGATTCCATTGCCATTTTCAAAACTCTAGGTGCTAGTCTGCAACAAGTAAAAGTTGTGTATTTATTCCAACTGGTATTAATCGCGGCTTTCAGCGTGGTTATTGGTATTATCATAGGCACAGGTATGCAGGCTATCGCGGTCGAAGCGATGGCGAGTTACATTCCAGATGAATTGCCACCTATTGGTTGGAAACCCGTTGTAATGGCTAGTATCACTGGTTTCATGTGTGCCTTGATGTTTTCCATTCCATCATTATTAAAGCTATTTGCGGTTCCACCCCTTAGAGTTTTACGTCGTAATCTCGGTGATGAAATTGCTACATCAATGATGGCTCGTGGGTTAATGGCCATTACTACTGTGTTGCTGGTTTTACTCTATAGCCAAGACTTAAGACTCACAGGCATTATCCTTGTTGCGGGAATCGTGTTGGTCGCTTTAATTTTGCTTACTGCTAACCTGATGATCCGCCTAAGTCGTAAAATTGGTGCGAGCGTAGGTGGCAGCGCCCTTAAAATTGCATTGGCATCGTTAAAACGAAGAGCAAAGGAAAATACATCACAACTTATTGGATTCACCCTAGCCATCATGTTGATATTGGTATTGTACTCACTAGAAAATTCTATTATTCAAGAGTGGCAGGAGCAACTTCCTGTCGGTACGCCTAATCACTTTGTGATCAACATTGCACAACATGAATTAGATGAGGTGGTTGGAGAGTTTGAAAAAGAAGGCGTAACACCGGAACAGTACTATCCAATTATTCGTGGTCGTTTGACTTATATAAACGAAGATAAGCTCATTCAGGAAGACAAGTTTCAAACCTCTGGGGCAAAGCTCAGAGACGGCGAGGAACAAGCGCGACGAGAGCAGGAAGCAAAAGAAAAAGCTGAAAATGAAGAAACAGAAGAAGAACAAGGTCGTTTAGGCATTGGCCGTGAGTTAAATATGACCTTTACCCATCAATTTCCAGATAATAACACTTTGACACAAGGTGTTTGGATGGAAGAGGGGGTTAAAAACCAGGTTTCTGTAGAGAAGGAAGTGGCGGAGCGTTTGGAGATCAAACTCGGTGATAAACTAGGCTTTGTTATTGGCGCGCAGGAAATCTTTGTTACTGTCACCAGTATTCGCGAAGTGGACTGGAACAGTTTCCAACCAAACTTTTTCATGATTTTCTCTGACGACGTGTTGGCGGATTTCCCGGCGACTTACATTACTTCATTTTATTTACCATCCGAGCAAAAGCTGTGGTTAAACGACTTGTTAAAACAATTTCCAACCATTAGTATTATTGACGTTGAAGCGATGTTAAAACAGGTTCAAGAAACCATTGCTCAAGTTTCAGTTGCTATACGATTTGTCCTTATTGTCGTGGTGATGGCCGCGACTTTAGTATTGTTGGCGCAGGTTCAAAGTTCCTTAGATGAAAGACGCAAAGAGACAGTTATCTACCGAACACTAGGGGCAAAAGGCAAGATGATCCAAAACGCCATTACCTTAGAATTCTTAAGCCTAGGCGCCATTGCTGGATTTATTGCTGCAACGGTCGCTGATGTCAGCCTGTTTTTATTGCAGTGGCAGGTGTTCGACATGAGTTGGACGTTACACTGGGAGTTATGGTTAATCGGGCCTATTTCAGGTGCTACTTTCGTTGCTTTAGTAGGCGCGTTAAGTACTCGCTCTTTGCTTAAAATGACGCCAAATGAGCTAATTAGGCAGTTAAGTTAGTTAATTCTACAATATAGAAAGCCCCGCTCGTATAATCGGGGCTTTTTTGTTTCGATTATTTTTTAGTTGATTTCTAAGAATTTATTTAAGCTTATAGGTGTTAGGTTACATATAGTTATTTGCAACATGAGTTAGACTGACAGAATTCTTGAAGGTTAAAACCGTAAAACCGACAAATAAAATATCCAGAATCTGGTTACTTTGAGGTTATGGTCGTAAGTTAGTAGTCATCAGTAAGAAACTAAATTTAAGTATATTAGTAAATAATTGGAGTGATTCACGGAGTCTTTAAGAGTTAAAGCACTTTAGAAGAAGCACTGTAAAGGTATTGTTTAATAATCTTGTATACCTGATTAAAGCAAAAAAAAGGAGCCGTTAGGCTCCCAAAAGGTATCGTAGGATTGAAATTAGTTCAGAAGATTTTCGGCTACGTATTTGATGCCATTTGCACGTAGTGGTTTAGAAAGTTCGGCGCGTTTCGCATCAACTAAGCTGATTCCTTCGACCACCAAATCATACGCTTTCCATTCGCCAGTCTTTTTATTCTTGCGAAGTTTAAATGTCATATTCACAGGTGGTTGGCTTGGCGAAATTAATTCAGTTTTCACCGCTACTGTCTTTTTATTACCAACTTCTTTAGCTGGCTCGTATTTAATTGTTTGGTTATTGTATTGCGCTAATGCTGAAGAATAGGTGGCAACCAAGTTTCTTTGCATTGCATTAACAAATAGTGAGCGCTCATCTTTCTTAGATTTTTTAAGCTGAGGGCCCAAGATTTTGTACGACGCAAATTTAACATCGATATAAGGCATCAACTGGCGTTCAACAATCAATTGTATTAATTCTTGATTGCCTTCATTTTGTTGTTTTGCCGCTGCTACTGATTTAAATATTTCATCTCCCAACTCTTGCACCAAGCTAAAAGGTGAGGACTTGTTGTCTAGCTCCAACGATTTAATACCAAACTTGTTATCGAGTGTTTGTTGCGCAGATGTTTCAGACGCTAGTGATACAGCAGAAGCGGGTAATGCAACTGCAAGGGTTAAAACTGTAAGTAAAACTTTATACATAACGACACCTATTTATTTAACTAAGAAACCACTGGTTGTTCCTAATTTCAGTGTTTTAAAGTTTAATACCGACCGTTCGGTCTGTAAAGTCTGTTCAAGAATATCTTATGGAAAATCATTGTTTCCAAATGAGTGGTAATCCCTTTCCAAACTGAGTTGGCCGGTATGATTACGAATAAATGGCATAATTGGTTGGTATTTGGGATAATCGCGCCGATTAAACTAAATTAGCGTTAAAGGTTATTGAATGTTGTTTGTAGATTCTCACTGCCACTTGGATCGAATAAATCTTGAAAAAGATAAAATTGAATTTGATCAGTTGTTTGTCAATGCGGAAAAAAACAACGTTGCGCATATGTTGTGCGTAGCTATCTCCTTGGATCAGTTTCCTGACATGGTGGCAAAATCTGAGAAGTACGATAACGTTTCCTATTCTTGCGGTGTTCATCCTTTGCACGTAGGAGAGGACAAACAATTTACCCTTAAAGATTTGGAACGCATGGCATCGGATGAGAGAGTCGTAGCGGTAGGGGAAACGGGTTTAGATTATTATTACTCTAAAGATACCGTACCCATGCAACACGAATACTTTGCCAAACATATTGAAGTTGCAAATACTCTTAACAAGCCTCTAATCGTTCATACTCGGGATGCTCGTGAAGATACGATTGGCATTCTAAAAGAAAATAATGCAGATAGGTGCCGTGGCGTATTGCATTGTTTTACTGAGAGTTGGGAAATGGCTAAAGCGGCGATGGATATTGGTTTTTATATTTCAATTTCCGGAATTGCAACTTTTAAAAATGCCGTTGAGTTACAAGACGTAGTTCGAAAGTTACCTTTAGACAGATTGTTAATTGAAACAGACTCTCCTTATCTAGCACCAGTTCCTTTTAGGGGTAAACAGAATCAGCCAGCATACGTCAAGCATGTTGCCGAGTTTGTCGCTGAGTTAAAAGGTGTGAAACTAGAAGAGTTAGCTGAAATCACCACAAATAACTTTAAAGACTTGTTTAGTTCTGCCAAATTGTGATCTGCATTTAATTTACACCACATTAATTTGAACTGAAAAAGCGGCATAGAAAGCCGCTTTTTTGTTTAAATGGTCAATTATCTTACATAGTTGTTTCAATATTTGAATGGTGAAAACAATTGTTACATTAAGTACAGTTTTTTGCTTGAGTGGTTTGCGTGTACCGATATATGGTTATAATCCCCGTACCGAAATTAAATAATCAATAGACGCGTAATGGACGAAACAATGGTTAAGGAACCTCCAGTAGTATTAGTGAAGACCTGGATAAACTTACTAAAACAAAAAGAAGATATAGCGGCGCAACGCAGAAGTGAACAGATGTTAATGTCCGCATTTGAAAACACCGAAGCATTGGCCAGATATCTTAAAAAACACGGTATCAAGTAATTTTCATAAATTGAGTTCACGGATGTGGACTCAAAATGCAACTATGCCAATAAACAAATCTCAAGGAGAGATGAATGGCGAAAACGGAACTTGAAACAAACGCGGTTGCTACATCTGAGCAAATTAGTGATGTTCAATCTCTTTTTGCACAAACAGGTGACTGGTCAGCAATAACACTGACGTTAGTATGTGTGGTAGCCTTGGTCTTTCTGTTACATCAAATAAAAAATAGTGTTGATTAAATAATCTTCATTCGGCATTTAAAATTCAAGGCAACAATAGTATTCACTGGTTATGCTCGTTATTATGCCGGGTTCATGACTAGTTTTAATCGAAGGATATTCTGTGCAGGCGGTAAGTAGCAAGGAAGTTGTTTCCGGACAAAAGGACGTTTTAGCTAAAGTAAATATTGCTAGCCATCAAAAAGAGCAGTCGGATTTTTCGGAACATTCAGCTGATCTAATAGAATTTGAACAGAACATTTCTGAATTACCTGCAAGTGGCATTGTCGGTGCGGACCAGTCTGAATCCTCTATATTGGCAATAAATGAATTTTTTGAATTTAATCACGACGACCTTTTTTTAGATGCGGCAATTGTAATTGTTGCTATTGCAACTGTTGTCATGTTTTTCCACAAACCACAATGATTCTTGCAAATGACTTAAATGGCTTTCCGTTTTCAAATAGCGTTGAATTAGCGGTCAAAATTATTTTCAACTCGCTGCATGTTCTTAGTCAAAATTTGAGCATTAAAAGGCTTGATAATAAAACCAGTTACCTTGCATTTGATTAGGGCCTCTATTTTTCTTTTTCTCGTTCACAAGAAACCATTAATACCGGTAAGTCCTCAAGTGACTTTTCGTTACGGACCTTTTCCAATAGTTGCTTGCCATTTAGTTTGGGAATGTGAAAATCTGAGATTAATAGATCGTACTTTCCAGACATTAACATTCTGAATGCCTGATCTCCGTCTACAGCTTCATCACTATCTGCATAACTACACTTTTCAACATGTGAGACATAACTTGACGAATAGACATCATGTCATCGGCGATGAGTATTCTCATGGTCACTTTTCCTTGTGGTTTGGAAGGACTTAAACTTAATTGTTAGAAGTATAGTGTGGATTGAGCGTAATGCGTTGAATCTAGGTAAGTCGTTTGAAGTTGTTTGGAACAATAACAATAAATAAACGTTTCGCTTCTCAAAAAGGAAAAGCCCTGTTATTTCAGGGCTTTGATCAGTTCGTGTTTAAGCTTATCTCGCGTTATATAAAGTCAAAACAGCTGGTTTGCTAAGAATAGCTGGACGAATTGGTCTTATATTTTCTTTGAAATTTATTGCGATAAACCAAAATCAATAGGAATGTTACAAGCAGCACAATCGACGTTGGTTCGCTTACGTTCACGTGAGGAGGGTTTTGAACAACTTGAACATTGGCCTGCATACTAGCGTTTGTATAAAAACGTACATTTTCCAACGTGGCTCCATCGCCGAGTTGAAAGGAACGATTATTTGCTAAGAAGGTACCGCTGATCTCTGCACCACCAAATTCAAAATTCGATACAACGTTAGTATCTAAAAAGTTAAACAAAACATTATTTGCATTGATGCCGCCGTCTAATAAAATTCCCGCGCCAGAACCAATACTGGCATCACCGGCGACATTGATCACTACTGCGTCATTAGCTCCACCATTGATGGTCAAGAACTCCCCAGTTTCCAAAGTTAAGTTGTTCACGTCATACACTAAACTATTGTTTGCGAATAGGGTTTGGGTATTATTTACGTCATGTAAACTAATGCCGGACAACGAAGCGGCAACTGAGTTAACTTCGAAAATAGTTGATGTAAGGTTAGAAATATCGTTACAGTTCCCACTGTTACCTGTTTGACCTGCTACTGTGGCCAATGGACCGAGACTGACAGGGCTGTTCGCACAAGCATCACCATGCACCTTAGCTCCAGACGCCAACTGTACAAAAAATTCGGCCGCAACATGACCATATACGTCAGCTTCACTACCTAATAACAATGATCCATGGTTACCGACGGCAAATGTATATCGATCAGCTTCGTTGAGGTTTATACCCAAGTCCAACAGCCCGGCCGAGCTGACAGATGAATAGCTGCTCGTTAGCAATACACCAAATGCAAGTATCTTATTTAGTACTTTCAAAACATTCCCTAAACGTTAAGTTAATCTAAAATGACAGCGCTATCATAGCATGAATAATGATCAAAATGTCACTAATTTGGGGAAACTTAGTGGTTCATCACAAACTTTTTTAAAGAGGACATTTGTCTGGTACATCAGAAAACGCTTCCTTGTAAACAAGTCTTAAGTTGTGCTCTTGAGGTTTGGTATTTCTAACTAAGAATTTTGTTAAGGGTTAACTTGAACACGAGTAGTGTGTTGATTGAATTTATTAACGGTGAAATTCCACAGATAATTGGGGATATTACCTAAAGACAGTGAAACATGGCTTAGCTATACTCATCGTTAGAATTTGTTTTTAAGCGTAACATTAGGTGAATAGCGTTAATTGGGTTGGAAGCAAAACAAACTTCACGTTTGGTACTCTGATATCAAGTGTTCTGCTGCTTTTATTCTTTTTAAACAGTCATCAAAGCCGTGCAACGGATATCGATTTAGAAAAAAAACGCATGATTCAGGCTCATTTCCTAATCAAGATGGCGGCCTTTATCAAATGGGAACAAACGAAGTCACTGCCATTGGTTTTATGCATTAATAATGACAGCGATGGCGCACTTGCCAGAACCTTATCCAGGGTCATTAGGAAACATGAACGGAGCAAATCTTCTTTTTCTGTTCGTGCGTTTGAATTTGACCCTAAAGCTAATGGTGAGAATTTTCATCGTTGTAATATCATTTACAATTTTTCATTAAGCTCTTTATTGGAATCAAAAAATCGCGAATTCGAACCGTTCGCTTATCTTCACAGCTCACAAAGCGTATGGATCACTTCATCTGCACACAAACTTCTAGAAGGAGCACATTTTGCCTTAGTAGAGAGGAATGGAAAAATGCGCCTTTTAGGAAATCAAGTTCTATTAGCGAAGCCCAGTCTGAACATCAGCACACAATTAATGCAGATTGTTAAATTTGAATCAGGCGGTTTTCAGAACTGATAACGTAACCCTGCCAAAATTTCAATTCCCCTTGCTGGGTAATGTTGGATGTTCTGGCCTTGTGGAGTCGCGCCTAACACTATATACGAGGAGGTATCATATTTCTCATCAAATAAGTTATTAACAATGATTTTAAAACTCAGCTGGTCATCAAACCGGTAACCTACATTTGTATTAACTACCGCTAAACCACTGCCTGATAGTACATCGACGCTGCTTCGCCAATATCCGCTTAGGTTCCAGACCCAATCACCCATAGTGATCTTACTTTGCATATTAAGGTAGGACTCAGGGGAAATTTCTTCCGAGGCGGGTAATCCCGTTGACATTCCGAGGTCAGTATCGTTTTCAATTAGGTGAGTTAATGCCGTTTTGACCCGCCACGGCTCAGATATTTGCCAATTAAGCTCAATCTCCATTCCAGACGCATCGTTGCCTGCGACATTATCTAAAAAGACATTGTCTTCCGCATCTGTTCTAAAACCGACGATATTTGATTGCTCGTTAAAGAATAGGGTAGTCACCAAGCTCACGTTTTTTTCGGTATAAAGGTAAGCGAACTCATAAGTCGCTATTTCACTTGCCTCTAAGGAACGGTTACCAGTAGTAAGTCCGCTTTCCTCATCGTACAAGTCTCCTAAGGAGGGCGCTTTATAACCTTGGCCGTACATAAACTTAAATGCGTGTTTGTTGTCATGCTGATAAGTCGCCGCCAGTCGAGGCATTAACTCATTGTCGACGTCATTATATTTGTCATAACGTAAACCGCCTGTTACTTTTAGCTTTGTATTTACTTGCCATTGGCCTTGTAAATATAAGCTGCTTATTTCTCTTGTTTTGTCTAAAACAACTCGTTGCTCCGGTTTGTTAAATAAAGTCACGCCGTCTAATTGGGAAAAATCTCCAAACAAATCGAAGTTACTTTGGAGGAAACCATCTGGCACCTGACTCTCTGTATAGGAAAGGCCATAATTAACTGTAAGAGTCTCGTCAATACGCCATCTGCCGTCAGCACCAAAGTTAAATGAAGTGTATTTAAAATTCTCACCAAAAAGAAAATCAACCCGTTCGAAGGGAGCCTCTCCTTGTGGTGTCAATGCGGTAATTGATTCTCGATTCGCTTTTTGCCAGCCGGCCCCTAACGCGATGATATTGTCTTTTGTTATTTCCAACTCATGCTCAGCGGAAAAGACAAAGTGTTCTAGTTTTATGTTTGTTACTCCGTCTCGTAAACGGCGGAATAAATAGTAGTCTTCGCGTTCAGACTTTAACCATTGTGCTTGGATTTGGGTATCATCACGATTTAGCTCTAGGCGAGATTGAAACATTTGAGTTGGATCTTTCGTTTGAGTTTGTAATTGGTTGCGGTCAAATACACCATCGAAACGGTCGCCTTTGTCATCTTCATATTGAAAACTCGCCCCCAAATCCCATGTGTCCAACTGTGTTGCCCAGCCAACAGAAAGATGTTTGGCTGACAAATTACCAACCCGCGCCACAACATGGCTTTTTACTTTTGTAATTATATTAATGACGCCGGTGAACGCATTAGATCCATATATGGCTGAACCAGGGCCTCGTATAACTTCAATACGTTCTATATCAGCGAGACTATGAAACCTCATCAAATAGTTAAGTCCGCCTGTGTAGTCGTCGTTGATTCTTTGTCCATTTAACAATAGAAGTAAAGTATTCGCGTACTTCTGTGAATGTCCCCGCATGACCAAATGTGATTGATTTCCTTCTACCGCGTTCATCATTGAGTAGAAACCTGGAATAAAGTTGACCAGGTCCATTAGTCTTGTCACACCCAGAGCTTGTAAGTCGCTAGCGGTAAAGAATGTTACCGAAGACGGGCTATTAATCAGATTTTCCTTATTTTTTGAAGAGATTGTAAGGTCAACTTGCATTAGTTCAATAATGGAAAAGTCGGCAAAGTCGTCGAACTCTTCTGAGTGAGCCTGTACGAAAACAGAGAAAAGCATAATTGGGGCGAGATATTTGCTGTAGTTCTTTTTCACTTTGCGGCTCTATAATGTCTTTTTGAACTAAGTTTAGTTAAACACTGGTGAAATACATCACGATATAATAGAAAGACATAGATTAGGTTTGGTTTGACCGGTTATTGCTTGAGGGCCGTTTTGGCCCTTAATGATTTATTAACTCTTCATATTTAGTCTTAGCCCTAAGCTCAAACTAATCGAATAGGTAAGTAGAACGTAATACCGGTCAATGGAAGTTATGACTTTCTTCGATTCCGACTGGAAGAATGGGTATGAAGCACTTTCCAATTGTTCTCTATCTTTTTGAACAAAAATGTTTGAAATCCAGTTTTATCGAACGTTTTTCCGGATTTTCTAACCTTACCTTTTACCTCGGTATCCGCGAGGGCCCAAGCCATATCGCCCTCAAAATGAACTTGAATGTTTGAATACTCTAGTTGCAGAAAGGTAAGGGCATCCTTTTCCGGCTCTACGTGATGCTCAACGAGATCGTTAAGTCCGGAATTTTGACCACCGGATTCGAAGTATCTAGCTCCTTCAAAATCTAAAAAGTGCTTTCTAAACGGCGTACCGTCTCCATTTTCCCAACCCAATTTCACTTTTTGAATAATGTTGATAATCATGTCTTTATCATTCGTATGGTGCTCCGCATGAGCCAAAGACAAAAATGGTAATAAAAGTAAACTAACTGTAATTATGAACTTGTTCATTTGTATTCTTCCTTTTTAATGAGACCAGTGAATATGCACAATTTTCCATTTGCCTTGCTGCTTTTCTAAAACCATGGTTTCCATTCCCTGATAGTCTTTATTTTTGCCTTTGTATTCGCCTTTTGTATGGCTGGTAGACATGGATATCGCCGTATTCCCTAGAACTTTTACTTGATGCGTCAGTGTTTTACTTGATACCGCGGCTAAATATTTCATATCAGACAACATGTGATGACTGGCGTATTGCTCGGCACTTTGCTCAATGTTGCCACCCTCAAATATCACAACGTCATTAGCCAATAACTCACGTGCAAGCGTTTTATTGCCAGTTCTTAAGGCTTTATGAAATGACATTACAGTCTTCGCTGCCTCAGTATTTAGACCTGTACTTTCATGGTGTTGCTTATGTTTACTGCCATGAGCAAACACATTTGTGCTTAGAATAAAGCTCAAAATTACGATTATTTTGATGATATTTTTCATTAGTTTCTCTTTGATGTAATTTGTTTAATTTGATGGTCCAACAAAACTTGTTAACCCCGTTGTTATCGACAATATGATTAGTGCAACGGCAATCTCTAAGGTTAAGGATGCCTTTAACATCCTGCGGCCTTGGTTTAGCTTTAGTTGAGGGACCAATTGATATTTGTGTAATGCAGCCAACCCCAGAATGGCAACAACGGATAACACTTTAAGCAATAGAACCTGACCATAGGAGGTATTAACGAGAGCGGTTAGGGAGCCAGTTAGGCGATACGCTAGTATTAGCCCTGCTAACAATAACATCGGGACAAATATCGAAGCTAGTTGGCCAAACTTTTCCATAACCTTAAACAGCTCTTGGTAAGCCAGTCTTGTACATAAACTTCGAAGTGGTAGCAGAGAGCCAAACCACCAAGCCATGATCATTACGTGGAGTACTAATAATAATTTTGCAATTAGATCAAACTCGGCAATATGACCAGTTAAAGTGAATGTGTAAGCAAGGGCAAAAAAACATAGGATAGTTACAGTTCTAAACGTATTGATTATCCATGTTTGCGAAGTCACTTTCTTTTGCATATAGATTGATGTTAATAACGTTGCGGTGGTGAACAAGCGAATAACGCTTGCTTCACCTATTGAAGACATCCACATGACTTCCATCATAAATGGTTCAAAAGCGCCACTTATGCCTTGTTCTGCCATCGCGCCAGTATTAGCCAAAAATCCCAATACAACAGAAAGGAATATAGTCGTTCCGCCTAAAGTTATGACCCTATCTAGATTACCTAAGGTCTTGGATTCAGTGTGCCCATGATTTGAAATTGGAAATACATGCGTTAACAAAGTACTGCCAACCAAAGTTGCAAAACCTAAGTAAAACCCTAACTTAGTGGCGAATATGAGAGAGTTCCAAACAAGCATTTCCATTTTCTTGGCCTTAATGAACCATAAAACCCAGTTTATTTTTCATCAGATGGCCATCTTTGCCCATTATCGTCCATTCAACTTCATAATTGGCCGGACTTAATTTAGGCAATGCCCACGAAAATGATTTTTGGGCTTGTTTTTGCGGCTTAAAGCCGAAATCAATTTTTTGTCCTTTATTCTTTTTCAGAACCACTTTTATAAGCCTGACTTCTCCAGAAAAGTTCAAATCTAGCTTTTTAGGGGAGGCCATTAACATAGCGTTGTTTTTGGGAGTTGAAGACTCCAGACCTACATGGGCATATGCCGTATTAACAAATAGGATACTTATAAATATTAGAGATTTAATTATCGTTTTCATAAAGACTCCTGAATAACGAATTCATTTAAGTTTTGGCTGTTGCTTTTAAGCAATGTTGTTCGCTCAACAGCTTTTGTGAGTAAGTAAAAAAGCGCTTAGCGCCTAAGTACTAAAATTGCTCTTCGTATGAGTTCACATGGGCGTAAACACCAGATGAACCGTTTTTATATAGGATCAGCACCTTGTAGGGCATAAACTTTGACTCGTATTCCATTCCTGGTGACCCAAGAGGCATTGCTGGAACGGAGAGGCCAATAGCGTCCTGATGCTTTTCCGATAGGAACTGTTTTATATATTTCGCGGGAATATGGCCTTCAAACGCGAAACCATCTTTCGAAATTGCAGTGTGGCAAGATCGAACATTTGGCCTAATTCCATATTTGTTTTTTATTGGGGCTAGATCGTATAAATCCTTTGCATGGGTTAACACACCTTCTGATTCAAGGTGCGTAATCCAAGATTTACAACAACCGCACGTAGGAGTTTTGAAAACCATTAACTCGGTTTTATTTGTGCCTTTGTCATTGCCATTGTTAGATGCAAAAACATTAATCGATAATAGAGCTGATGTTATGAGCAACATCGCCTGTAGACTTAGCTTATTCATTTTGACCTCCAGAACATCTGGATTGTCTGCTCTGATTAAGAGCAGTGGTTTTACTTAATATTTGAAATTGGTGCCGGGGTAAAATTTAGGCACACTAACCCTGTATTAAGCTAAGATCGGAGGACGATATAAAGAGGAAGAGTTAGAAATTGGTTGTTCTAACAAGTTGAAAATAACCGGTTCTGAAGTTCGAACATCTACTAGTGTCATTGTTTCATCTGCCAACAGCGAAACAGATGAACAAGCGTTAGTAGGGCACTCGCAACTCAATTTGCATGTGTTTTCTTCTTGTGATTCAGAATGGTTCATAGACTGATGAGTGGCACCTTTGTGAACCATTCCATGTTCTGGTTCAGCTGATACACTCATTGTTTGATGCGACATATGAGATGATTTCATTTCCATATTGCACGCCATAGACGCGTACGCCATAGACTGCCCTAAAAAGGCAACTAATACGGCTACGACGACTATCGTTTTTGCAACTGAATTGAATATCAAATTTTTCATAACGTGCAGAGGCTACATAAAATTGAGCCAGATGTAAATCTTCAACCTAGAATGTCTTATAGCTTTGGATTATAAAGTTACACCATAATCTAAGCGGCTATCGGTGTAACTTTACTACTAATATTGGCGTATACAGTTAGGAATAGAAACAATCCCTATTGACTGATAGATAGACGTTACATAGCTATACCACCGTTATCATGCCGCGGTACATTTGCATCTGACAATGGAATTCATAAGTACCGGGCTCTAAGTCTTTTAATTTTATTTCAGTGACTTTATCGGCCGTCAACTCTTTACTTATCCCTAGTTTAGGCAACTGAACAATCTTGGAACATGGTGACTGATCAACACGAGTGAACTTTAGCGTTATTAGGCTGTTTGCTTTGACCTGTATCGCAGCGGGTGAATAAACGCCATCTTTCACTTCTATTAAGATCTCATCGCCAAAAAATTTCTTCTTTTCAGGTTGATAAAGCCAAAACCACCAGATTATCAAAGCTATTAATGCTATGCCCAAAAGATTAATGATTAGCATATTAATTTCCTCACTGGTTTTGCGTTTTAAACAATCTTAAACGGTTCGCATTTGTAACAACGGTAAGAGACGAAAATGCCATTGCAGCGCCAGCGATTACCGGGTTTAACAACACTCCCCAATATGGATATAACAAACCAGCCGCGAACGGAATACCGGCAATGTTATAAATAAAAGCACCAAATAAATTTTGTTTTATGTTGCGTAATGTTGCTTTACTGATTGCAATGGCGTCGGCTAAGCCGTGTAGGGAACCTCTCATTAAAGTGACATCTGCGCTTTCAATCGCCACGTCTGTACCTGTGCCAATTGCAAAACCTACATCCGCGAGCGCTAAAGCAGGAGCGTCATTGATACCATCTCCTGTCATACCAACAATTTGAGCTCGAGCTTGTAACTCTTTCACCTTTTTTGCTTTGTCTTCAGGCAACACCTCGGCATAAAAGTCTTTTATGCCCACTTTTTCGGCGATAGCAGCAGCGGTGTCCCGATTATCACCGGTCAACATAATTACCTGTATCCCATCTGTTTGAAGTCTTTTTATAGCGGTAATAGAATCTGATTTTATAGGATCGGCGACAGCAAAAAGACCAGCTAGGGTATTGTTTATAGCGAAGAACATAGGCGTTTTGGCTTCTTTGGCCATATCTTGAGCTTTTTCCTTGTAATCATGAAGCTCAATATCAAACGACCGCATTAGCTTTTCGTTGCCAAATAATAAAGATTTATCTTCTATTTTTGCTCTTACGCCGTGTCCGGTAATTGACTCAAACGAAGCAATTTTTAAAAGCGGAATCTTCCTCTCAAACGCAGTTTCAACCACAGCTTCGGCCAAAGGGTGCTCTGAACCGTTCTCTAGACTCGCAGCTAATTGCAGAACATTTTGCTCTTCGAATTCATTAGTTATGAGTATATCGGTTACTTTCGGTTTTCCTTCGGTAATAGTGCCGGTTTTGTCCAAAACCATGGTAGTTATTTTTGAGGCTGTTTGCAGTGCTTCTCCGTTTCTTATGAGTACACCAGCTTCTGCGGCTTTTCCTACGCCTACCATGACCGACATTGGAGTTGCCAATCCTAATGCACAAGGACAGGCAATGATTAAAACGGTGGTTGCGGAAATAATGGCATAAGCAATTGCTGGTTCCGGTCCAAAATTCATCCAGGCTAACGCGCTTAATACAGAAATTATCATAACCACAGGGACAAAATAGGCTGAAATTAAATCCGCGAGTTTTCCGATTGGCGGTTTTGAATTTTGGGCTTTTTTCACTAAGTTAATAATTTGAGCAAGGGCCGTGTCTTTTCCTACTCTAGTTGCCTTAAAATGAAGCAAACCTGATTTATTTAGTGTACCCGCAGAGACTTCATCGTCTACAGTCTTCGCAACTGGCATGGGCTCACCTGTTAGCATCGATTCGTTTATAGATGAATGCCCGTCGATGACGATGCCGTCTACTGGGATTTTTTCTCCTGGTTTTACTTTGACGACGTCATTTAACAGTACTTGTTCAACATCTATCTTGACTTCTTTATTGTCTCTAACAACCGTCGCTGTTTTAGCCTGCAAACCTATCAATCTTTTAATAGCTTCTGAAGTTTTGCCTCTTGCCTTAACTTCCAGCGCTAATCCCAAGTTTATTAAACCAATAATCATGGCCGTCGCTTCAAAATAGACATGCCTAGCCATTTCAGGAAATACATCAGGTATGAGGATAACAAGTATAGAATAAAGCCAGGCGGTACCCGTCCCGAGTGCTATCAATGTGTCCATATTTGCCGAATGGCTTTTGAAACTTTTCCAAGCACCGATATAAAAATGTTTGCCGGAAAAATACATCACACTAAAAGTAAGTAAGCCAACGATCAGCCATGACAATCGTTCAAGATCACTCTCAACTGTCATTTCTCCTACGACCAGTCCGTAGAGCATCAATGGCACGCCAAGAGACAGAGCTATAAAAGTATTTACAAGCAGCTTTTTGTAATGAGCCCAATCTGCCTCATCCTTTTTGGCTAGTGCTTCATCACGCTCTTTATCAGAAATCGCTTTAGCATTGTATCCTGCGGATTCAACCGCATTTATTAGAACCTGAGTGTTTGCTGTGCCACTCACCAATACAGTTCTATCAGCAAAATTCATTTCTGCACTATTCACGCCAGTGGCAGATTTAAGCGCCTTTTCTATTTTTGCAACGCAACTTGCACATGACGCACCTTCAATAAGAAGTTGTGTAGTTTTAACTGTGTCATTCATAGTATTTTCACTGCCAAGTTTCCTGGTTTGGGTCTTCTTTTTGCCATCACAGCATGACGGTTTATTTACAACAGTTTGGCTGGAATTCATTTTCATCTCCTTCCTGGCTTTCTTGTTCAAATCCTTCAATCAGGTGGCAAACCATGTGGGCTGACGGTGCTTTGTCTTCCATTTGTTCCCAGTTGTTTAATGCCGAGTTCATTTTTTCCCTTAGCTCTAACATTGCTTGAAATTGTTTTTCTGTTTCCTCAAGTCGTTCTTTTATTAATGAACGAACTAAGGGGCAGGCACTTTTCCCGTCGTCAGCTTCACCCAAAATTTGTTTTATATCCGAAACTGAAAAGCCAAGGTGACGTGCACTTAATATGAATTTCAGTCGCGATACTTCCTTTTGCGAATAGAATTTATAACCGTTAATTGACTTGTTTGGCTTGAGCAAGCCCATACGTGTGTAATATCTGACGGTATCAGTGGTTGTTTCCAACTCATTTGCCAGTTCTGCTACTTTCATCTTTATCTCTCTGGTGATCCAATCTGTACTTTCAATATCAGCATAGACCTGTGTCTAAGACACAGGTCAAGTAATTAATTAACGAAACCTATTTGATTTGAGTGTGTCGTGAAATTTCTTTTTCTTTACTTGGCAAATTCAGTTTCATAGCTGCACATATGTTTCATGTATTAGAAGAAAAGAATAAATAAATTCAACCTAAGTCCTTGACCTGTGTCTTGGACACAACTTTAAGCTTGCTTCCAAGGTATTCAAATGAGAATGCAAAAGCTTAAATATTTCAGAGGGTTATTTATGAAAAAGAATATTTTGATGCTCGCTTCGTTGTTAACGTTTAATGACGTTATTGCGGGAACTTACGATTTATCTATCGAAGAAAAGCAAGTAAACATTACAGGAACACCCACTACCGCGACGGTAATCAATGGAACCATGCCTGGTCCATTGTTGAGATTTAAAGAAGGAGAAGAGGTAGTAATAAACGTCACGAATAATCTCGACGTTGACAGTTCGATACACTGGCACGGGTTGATTGTTCCATGGCAAATGGATGGTGTTCCTAATATCAGTTTTGAAGGTATTAAACCGGGAGAAACTTTTACTTATAAATTCACGCTGGAGCAAAACGGTACGTATTGGTACCACAGCCATAGTGGTTTTCAAGAACAAACCGGTGTACATGCGCCAATGATCATCGACCCAATTGAGCCAGATCCAGTTCAATATGATAGAGACTACGTCGTAATGTTGGCCGATTGGAAAAATGAAGCACCAGAGGAGGTATACAAAAACCTAAAAGGAGACGCTGAGTATTACACCAATCCCCGTCGAACGGTCTTTGATTTTATTGGTGATTGGTTAGATGCGGAAGACAAAGAAGCGAAGCAAGAAGTTATTAATGAACGGGCTGGTTTCGCGAAAATGAGGATGTCCCCGACCGATATCGTTGACGTAACAGGTTATACGTTTTTGATGAACGGTGAAACAGCGGAAAGTAACTGGACTGGTATTTTTAAAGCAGGAGAGCGGATCAGACTGCGATTTATAAACGCTGCAGCCTCCACGTATTTTGATGTCAGCATTCCAGGCTTAAAAATGGAAGTTGTACAAGCGGATGGGCAAAACTTACAACCAGTAATGGTTGACCAGTTTAATATCGCGATAGCAGAAACGTATGATGTGGTCGTCACGCCTGAGGAAGACATGCCGTATACCGTATTTGCTCAAGCTATGGACCGCAGTGGTTATGTGCGAGGCACGTTAGCTCCAGAGCAAGGAATGAGTGCAGAAATACCTGAGTTGTTACCTCGTCGAGTCTTAAAGTTAGCTGATGTTATGTCTGGAATGTCTATGCCTGGGATGGCTATGAATTCAGGAACTCATTCTGGTGAACATGAAATGACTATGTCAAATAACAAAAGTGCCATGAACATGAAAATGAATAAAGAACACGAGAGCATGGGGCATGGTGAAACACCTAAAGTATTATCTTACGACGATTTGAAGTCTCTGGAGCAAACAAGTTTCAATGCCGTAGCGGACCGAGAAATGACAATTAGATTAACTGGTGAAATGGATCGCTACATCTGGTCATTTGACGATAAAAAGTTTGATATGGCAGAGCCGATTTACTTCAAGTTCGGCGAACGTGTACGAGTTAAGTTCGTAAATGACACCATGATGGACCACCCAATTCACTTACACGGCTTATGGCAAGAGCTGCAAAATGGTTCTGGAGATTTCGCACCGAGAAAACACACCATTAATGTAGGTCCTAAATCAACAGTTGTTGTTGAGGTGCCGGTTGATAACGCAGGTAAGTGGGCTTTTCACTGCCATATTTTATACCACGCAGCAGCAGGTATGTTCCGTCAAGTTGAAGTAGTTGGTGAGGAGAACAATTGATGATCCGTTTATCTAAAAACTCTCTATCAAAACCACTAAAACTAAAAAATGTGAAAAGGTATAAAACTATGACGCGTTCGCTCTTAACACTACCTGTTATGTTGTTAGCTATTTCTACTAATAGTTTTGCAGCAGAATCTGACAGCAAGTACTTTAGTTCAGCAAGCTTCATGGAAATTGATTGGAACAACAAAGAAAGTAATGATAATTACTCTTTTGATGGCCAATGGTTATACGGTTCTGATTACAATAAACTCGCAATATTGACAGAAGGCGAACTTTTCAACGATGAATTAGAAGAGGCTGAGGTTCAACTTTTATACAGCAAATACCTTGCGACTTTTTGGGATGCACGTTTTGGTTTAAGACAGGAATTAAAACCGGAAAGTGAAACTAGTTTGGTTGTTGGCATTGAGGGCCTAGCACCATATTTGTTTGACGTAGGAAGTTCCTTATACCTTTCAGAAAAAGGTAATGCAAGTGCAGAAGTTGAGCTTGCCTATGAAGTACAACTGACCCAAAATTTAGTAGCGGAAATTTATAGCAATGCAACATTAAACGGATATAACGATGCTGAAGACAATAAGGGCTCCGGACTAGCAATGGCAGACTATGGGATGCAAATTCGATACGAATTTAATCGCCACTTTGCATTGTATTTAGACGTAAATGAAGCGAAAACCTTTGGTGAAACCAAACGTATGTTACGAGAAGCAAATGAATCTTCCGATGAAAACCGTTTAAGTTTCGGTATTCGTTTCTTTAATTTCTAATTAGATAAATGTTCTTTTTCAATCAACACACAAAATACTGTCTGTTGGTGTGTTGATTGAATTTGTTCATGGCGAATTTCCCCTGATAATTGGGGATATTACCTAAGGACAGGAAAACTCCGCTTAGCTATACTCATCGTTAGAATATGTTTACTAAGCGTAACATTAGGTGAATAACGTTAATTGGGTTGGAAGCAATACAAACTTCAAGTTTGGTACTCTGATATCAAGTGTACTGCTGCTTTTATTCTTTTTTAACAGTTATCAAAGCCGTGCAACGGATATCGATTTAGAAAAAAAACGTATGATTCAGGCTCATTTCCTAATTAAGATGGGGGCCTTTATCAAGTGGGAACAAACAAAGTCATTGCCGTTGGTTTTATGTATTAATAATGACAGTGATGGCGCACTTGCCAGAACTCTGTCCAGGGTCATTAGGAAACATAAAAATAGCAGAGCCACTGTTTCTGTTCGGGCGTTTGAATTTGACCCTAAAGCTAACGGTAAGAATTTTCAACGTTGTAATATCATTTACAACTTTTCATTAAGCTCTTTATTGGAATCAAAGAATCGCGAAGATGAATCATCCAGTTATCTGCATAGTTCACAAAGCGTATGGATCACTTCATCAGCAAACAAACTTCAAGAAGGAGCACATTTTGCTTTGGTAGAGAGGAAGGGCAAAATGCGTCTTTTAGGAAATCAAGTTCTACTAGAGAAACCCAGTTTGAACATCAGCACACAATTAATGCAGATTGTTAAATTTGAATCTGTAGGCATTCAGAACTGATAACGTAACCCCGCCATGGAGTTCACCTGAAATGGTTGGCTGGATTTATGAGGATGGTAAAAAAATCTCGAACTGGTTTCTGCTGGTTATCTCATTACTTGGAAGTTTCGTAGCACTTTCAGGTGGCTGTACCGGTTAATTTTCGATTTATTTGTTCGAAAAATGAAGGAGCGGTTTGACGCAAACATCTAAGCTATATTAATCCGTTCATAAGTGGTTCTCTTAACTGATACAAAGTACGTTTCGAAATTTCGGTAACCAGCCTTTTGGCTTTACTATTCATTTAAACTTTGTGTATAAAATCTATAGTGCGTTAAAAACTGTTAAGCATAAGTGCTTGATTTTATTTTAAAGACATAAAAAAAGCCCAGAACGATTCCTGATCTGGGCTAGGGGAATGGCTCTTGTGAGAGCCGTGCGCTAACTGTTAAACACCACTGTGTCGGTGCAAGTAAATCTGTAAATATTCACCAGCGTTGCTGTGATAAGTGAATTTAGTCTAGACCATCAGATCTGGAAAATAAAGCATAAATTGAATATTTTTTAACCGTCTTTAATTCAATGACTTACGGCAAAAAATTCCATTCTTTGCACTAGATGTTAACTAGTTATTACCAAGTTATTCACACCTTGTGGCTAATCGGACCAATTCGCCTAGTTATTAGACTTTTGTCGACAATCTGTGCTTTTTTATTTGTGTTTTTGAACTTTCTTATCTATATTGTCGACACTTTGTTCTAAACCTTCGAATTAAGAGATCGCATGACGTTTTTTAATGAAAATCCCGTTACATCGGCAGATAAGACGTTCCTAAATCTGCGAAAAGCGATCGTGGAAGGGCAGATCCAAGCAGGATCAAAACTGAATGAAGCGGAATTGTCGACAACTTATGAAGTTAGCCGTGCAGTAGTACGTGAAGCTATCAATCGACTGGAGACTTGTCGTTTAGTTGAACGTAAAGCCAATGTCGGTGCCAGAGTCGTTGAACTCACAGCGGAAGGTTTGTTAGAGCTTTATCAAATTCGTGAATCGCTAGAAGGCATGGCCGCGCGTTTGGCTGCACAAAACATGACAGACGAAGAGATTGATGAATTAAATCAACTTCTAAAAAGTCATTTCAAAACCGTTCAAGATGGACAGACTTATTACCAGGAAGCGGGCGATGTGGATTTTCATTACCGCATTATCTTAGGTAGTAAAAACGCTCAGTTAATCTCACTCCTTATCGATGGTTTGTATCACCTCATTCGAATGTACCGCGTGCAATTTGGCATGGCGGGACCGAGAGTGACGACAGCATTTGATGAGCACAAACACATAGTCTTGGCTATTGTTAATCGGGACCCAGAGCTGGCTGAAATGTTGATGCGTCGACACATTATGTATTCCAAAAATAATATCGAGTTAAAGATGAAAGAGTAATTTCATTCATTTTTAACTATAAATTTGAAACTAAGAAATCAAAGAGACAAAAGGTAAAACTATGAGTGCAGGTAAAAAGTTTCGTCAGGCGTTAGCTGACAATCAACCATTGCAAATCGTAGGTACGATCAACGCGTATACTGCAATGATGGCAAAACAAATTGGTCACCAGGCCATTTATCTTTCAGGTGGCGGTGTTGCTAATGCATCTTATGGTTTGCCTGACTTGGGCATGACGTCTTTAAATGACGTAATAGTTGATGTTCAGCGTATTACATCTGCTTGTGACTTGCCGTTAATGGTAGACATCGACACGGGTTGGGGCGGTGCATTTAACATTGCTAAAACGATTCGCGATATGGAAAAAGCAGGTGCGGCTGCTGTGCATATGGAAGACCAAGTAGCTCAGAAACGTTGTGGCCACCGTCCAAATAAAGAAATCGTCTCAACTGAAGAAATGGTCGATCGTATTAAGGCTGCCGTTGATGCACGTACTGATAAAGACTTCTTCATCATGGCGCGTACTGACTCATTTGCACAAGAAGGTTTAGAAGCGGCGATTGAACGTGCCAAAGCATACGTTGCTGCTGGTGCTGACGGTATATTTGCAGAAGCGGTTCAAACAGAAGAGCACTACCGTGCATTTTCTGAAGCGTTAGATGTTCCAATTCTGGCTAACATCACTGAGTTCGGTAAAACTGAACTTTGGAACAAAAAAGAGTTAGGTGAGTGGGGCGCTGACATGGTGCTTTATCCACTAAGTGCGTTTAGAGCGATGAACAAAGCGGCAGAAAACGTATATCAATCTATCCTAGAAAATGGCGATCAAAAAGCCGTTGTCGATACGATGCAGACTCGTATGGATCTATACGATTATCTTGGTTACCACGAGTACGAACAGAAATTAGACTCTTTGTTCGCGGAAGGTAAAAACAAATAACTCATTTTATGCGCTGCCACAAAGTATGGCGGCGCTTTTTATAATAATTACTCTACAAATTATTCAGGAGAACATCTTATGGCTAAAGTACTAAGTGGTGCAGGTCTACGAGGTCAGGTTGCAGGTAAAACGGCATTATCAACTGTAGGTGTATCAGGTTCTGGCTTAACCTATCGCGGTTACGACGTAAAAGATTTAGCAAAGAACTGTCAATTCGAAGAAGTGGCTTACCTTATCTTAAAAGGTGAATTACCAACGCAAGGCCAATTAGCGGAATACAAAGCTCAGTTAAAAGCCATGCGTGGTTTACCAACTGCATTAAAAGAAGTGTTAGAGCGCATTCCAGCAGATGCACACCCAATGGACGTTTTACGTACAGGTTGTTCCATGTTGGGTAACCTTGAAGGCGAAAAAGATTTTTCTGAGCAAGACCTAGTAACTGACCGTATGTTAGCGGCATTCCCAAGTATCATTTGTTACTGGTACCGTTTCAGCCACGATGGTGTTCGCATTGACGTTGAGACCAACGACGATTCAATTGGCGGTCACTTCCTACACATGTTAACAGGTGAAAAAGCGAAAGAATTACACGAGCAAGTCATGCATGTATCACTAATTCTTTATGCAGAACACGAGTTTAACGCCTCTACATTCACTGCACGTGTTTGTGCGTCTACTTTATCTGACATGCATTCTTGTGTTACAGGTGCAATCGGTTCTCTACGTGGTCCACTTCACGGTGGCGCAAACGAAGCGGCGATGGAAATGATCGAAGGTTTCACTTCAGCAGACCACGCAGAACAAGAAATGATGGGCAAATTAGAGCGTAAAGAAAAGATCATGGGCTTCGGTCACGCGGTTTATTCTGAGTCTGACCCTCGTAACGAAATCATCAAAGGCTGGTCGGAAAAACTAGCAGCGGATGTAGGTGATGAAGTGCTTTACCCAGTTTCTGTTCGTTGTGAAGAAGTCATGTGGCGCGAGAAAAAGTTATTCTGTAACGCGGATTTCTTCCATGCTTCTGCATATAACTTCATGAACATTCCAACTAAGTTATTCACACCAATTTTTGTAATGTCTCGTTTGACTGGTTGGGCGGCTCACGTGATGGAGCAACGTGCGGATAACCGTATTATTCGTCCATCAGCTGAATACACAGGTGAAGACCTGCGTCCTGTAACACCAATCGCTGAACGCGGTTAATACCGGCCGATTGAACAGTTTGACTGGCAGTCAATCTATAACTTGACTGCCAGTCACAACAATTTAAAGGATGAATTGGCGCTTTTTAGCGCCTTTTATCCTTCCAATATAAACACTGGAATTTGTTATGAACTACGAATACCGTAAACCCCTGCCTGGTTATAAAGTAAATGGCACGACCATCGACTTCTTTGACACAAAAGAAGCCATTGAGACCATTCAACCAGGTTCTTATAAAAAGCTTCCTTATACCTCTCGTGTATTGGCCGAGCAGTTAGTTCGCCGCTGTGCACCAGAATCATTAACTGATTCACTTAAGCAACTTATTGAAAACAAACGTGATCTGGATTTCCCTTGGTATCCGGCACGTGTTGTTTGTCACGATATCCTTGGTCAAACCGCACTAGTTGATTTAGCGGGCCTTCGTGATGCGATTGCCGAACAAGGTGGTGACCCTTCTAAAGTAAACCCGGTTGTACCAACTCAGCTAATTGTTGACCACTCTTTGGCTGTAGAAGCGCCTGGATTTGACCCAGACGCGTTTGAGAAAAACCGAGCGATTGAAGATAGACGTAACGAAGACAGATTCCACTTCATCGAGTGGACTAAAACGGCATTCAAAAACGTTGATGTGATCCCTGCTGGTAACGGCATCATGCATCAAATAAACCTTGAAAAGATGTCTCCTGTTATTCAAAACCGCGATGGTGTTGCTTATCCTGATACTTGTGTGGGAACCGACTCTCACACGCCTCACGTTGATGCTTTAGGTGTTATTGCTATTGGTGTTGGTGGTTTGGAAGCGGAAACGGTAATGTTAGGTCGTCCATCCATGATGCGTCTACCTAATATCGTTGGTGTTAAGTTAGTTGGTGAGCGTAAGCCTGGAATTACCGCAACTGACATCGTACTGGCGATTACCGAATTCTTACGTAATGAAAAGGTGGTTGGTGCTTATTTAGAGTTCTTCGGTGAAGGCTCTAAGTCATTGTCAATTGGTGACAGAGCTACTATTTCAAATATGACACCGGAATACGGCGCGTCAGCGGGCATGTTCTACATTGACGAGCAAACTATTGATTATTTGAAGATCACGGGTCGTGAACCTGAGCAAGTAGAGCTTGTTGAAACTTACGCAAAACACACTGGTCTTTGGGCAGATGACTTAGCGGAAGTGGAATACGAACGTGTGCTTGAGTTTGATATTTCAAGTGTTGGCCGTAACATGGCTGGTCCTTCAAACCCACACCGTCGTTTGGCAACAGCCGATTTAGCAGCAAAAGAAATTGCTAAAGACTTAGATAAAGCGAAAGAGCAAGAAGCGGAAGGCCTAATGCCAGACGGTGCTTGTATCATTGCCGCGATTACCTCTTGTACCAATACTTCAAACCCTCGTAACGTAGTTGCAGCTGGTTTGTTGGCAAAACGTGCGAATGAGTTAGGTTTAGTTCGTAAACCTTGGGTTAAGTCATCTTTTGCTCCAGGTTCTAAAGTTGCCAAGTTATATCTTGAAGAAGCGGGTTTATTGTCCGAGATGGAAAAACTTGGTTTTGGCATCGTGGCTTATGCTTGTACGACCTGTAACGGTATGTCGGGGGCGCTTGATCCTAAAATTCAACAGGAAGTGATTGATCGCGATCTATACGCGACAGCGGTACTTTCGGGCAATCGTAACTTCGATGGTCGTATTCACCCTTATGCCAAACAAGCTTTCCTAGCGTCACCACCGTTAGTTGTGGCTTATGCAATTGCAGGGACTGTGCGTTTCGACATCGAAAAAGACGTGTTAGGTACGGATAAAGATGGCAATGTGATTACGCTTAAAGACATCTGGCCAAGTGATGAAGATATCGATGCAATTGTTAGTGAGTTTGTAAAACCTGAGCAATTTAAGAAAGTCTACACACCTATGTTTGACTTAGGTGCGTTTGAAGAAGCGGACAGCCCGTTATACGACTGGCGTGAGATGAGTACTTATATTCGTCGTCCACCATACTGGGAAGGAGCGCTTGCCGGTGAACGTACAATGAAAGGCATGCGTCCATTAGCGGTATTGGGTGATAACATCACAACCGACCACTTATCGCCGTCAAACGCCATCATGTTAGACAGTGCGGCAGGTGCTTATCTGCATAAGATGGGTCTACCTGAAGAAGATTTTAACTCTTATGCGACTCACCGTGGTGACCACTTAACGGCGCAGCGTGCAACCTTCGCTAACCCTAAATTGTTTAACGAAATGGTTCGTGATGAAAACGGCGAAGTTAAACAGGGCTCACTGGCGCGCATTGAGCCAGAAGGTAAAGAAAGCCGCATGTGGGAAGCAATTGAAACTTACATGGAACGCAAGCAACCTCTTATCATTGTTGCTGGTGCTGACTATGGTCAAGGCTCATCACGTGACTGGGCAGCTAAAGGTGTTCGTTTAGCAGGCGTTGAAGTCATCGTTGCAGAAGGGTTTGAACGTATTCACCGTACTAACCTAATTGGAATGGGTGTATTACCTCTTCAGTTTGTTAATGGTGAAACTCGTAACACTTATAACATCGATGGTACTGAAACATACGATGTTGTCGGTGAGACGGCTCCTGGTGCTGAAATGAAAGTTGTGATGACTCGCGCGAATGGTGAGCAAGTTGAAATCCCGGTTAAGTGTCGTTTGGATACTGCTGAAGAGGTAGTTGTTCACTCTGCTGGCGGGGTTTTACAGAAGTTTGCCCAAGACTTCCTAAATTCTAATGCCTAGATAATCTTTTAGCTCCATGCCTTTGTTAGAAGTGCTCACGTGTTCGCACACGCTGCGCGCTTCTGCCTCGGCCTGAAACTAAAATCCAAATTTATACATTTGAATTGTATTGAATTAATTAAGCTAGTGATTGTCTTTTAAGCGTTCACTGGCTTTTTAGTAAGGGATCCTTAGATAGGAATCGATATGACTTTTAAACCTCAAATAAAAGTGCCTGCTACTTATATGCGTGGCGGGACTTCAAAAGGTGTGTTTTTTAATTTAGCGGATTTACCAGAAGCGGCAAAAGTGCCCGGTGAAGCTCGTGATAACTTATTATTACGTGTGATTGGTAGCCCTGATCCATACGGTAAACAAACAGATGGCATGGGTGGTGCGACATCAAGCACCAGTAAAACTGTCATTTTGGCGAAAAGTGAAAAAGCCGATCACGATGTCGACTATCTATTTGGTCAAGTGGCTATCGACAAACCATTTGTGGATTGGAGTGGCAACTGCGGAAATTTAACGGCGGCTGTTGGCTCGTTTGCTATCAGCAATGGCCTAGTTGATTCGGATCGTGTTCCTGAAAACGGCATTGCCGTGGTTCGTATCTGGCAGAAAAATATTGAAAAAACCATAGTTGCACATGTACCAATCACCAGTGGTGAAGTACAGGAAACCGGTGACTTTGAACTGGATGGGGTGACGTTCCCAGCGGCTGAAGTGCAAGTTGATTTTGTTGCACCAGTTGATGCCAAAGAAGCTATGTTCCCCACAGGTAATGTTGTAGATGAACTCGAAGTACCGGGCATCGGCACGTTTACAGCGACGATGATCAATGCTGGTATTCCGACTATCTTCTTAAATGCAGAAGATATTGGTTACGAAGGCACGGAATTACAAGATGCCATCAATAATGATGAAGCTGCTTTGGCTCGATTTGAAACTATTCGCGCTCATGGTGCTATTAAGATGGGTTTGATTAAGAGTGTTGAAGAAGCGGTAGCCCGTCAACACACACCAAAAGTGGCGTTTGTGACTGGTAACAAAGCCTATACATCATCAAGCGGTAAAGATGTGACGGCAAATGACATCAATCTAAATGTTCGCGCTTTGTCTATGGGTAAATTACATCACGCCATGATGGGAACCGCTGCGGTTGCTATCGGTACGGCCTCTGCAATCCCGGGCACCTTGGTTAACCTAGCTGCTGGCGGTGGTCAACGTGAATCTGTGGTATTTGGTCATCCGTCAGGAACTTTAAAAGTCGGCGCTCAGGTTTCACAAGTAGAAGGCCAGTGGACAGTTGATAAAGTTAGTATGAGTCGCAGTGCACGTGTATTGATGGAAGGTTGGGTTAGAGTACCTGGAGACGTATTGCCTCAGTAATCGTTGCCGATATTTCCTTTTAAAGCCGTTATGGACTCTTTTAATTCATAGCGGCTTTTTATTGCCTGAATTTTGTCTTGATTCAACACCATGAATTGGTTGAGATCTTTGATGAATTGTTTTTTATTTAGGGTCACTAAATGAAAATTGACGAGTGAATAAGGCAAGTCAGGATCTATCGTAAGTCTACCGTTTAGGTTCATTCGACTTAATAGGTGTTTTGCAACATTATATTCCACGTCTGCACCATCAACCCGACCTTTAAGTACCATATTCAGTGCGTCTTTTGCTGTTGCCACTTCAACTATGTCAACCTTGTTTTGTTGTTGTAATTTAAACCACTCAATTGGTGTAAACCCTCTCGGAACGCCTAGAAGTCGAAAAGCGCTTAGCCCTCGTCCAACATTTTCTTTTAAAACCATAGTTCCACCGATAATGCCAACGATTGGCTCGCTATAGATAAGTCCCGAATTTTTCCCCTGTTTTTTGTGCCAATTAGGGTTATATGGATAGAGAATATCTATGTTCATTTTTTCGAAGAACCGTTGTTTTAGTCTTTTGATAGGTAAGGGTACATAGATAATTTGGTAATTGGAGTTTCGTTCAAATTCTTTCAACAAGTCATGGATATAACCATCGCTTTGTGTGTCATCAAAAAAATGGTGCGGGTAATAATTTATGTTGGCCACACCCACACTGATAGGTACAGGTGATTGTTCCGCCACTACTGTACCATTCATTAACAATGTGAGAATCAAACACAATAATTTTCTCAAAAGTGAATTTCCGCCTGCGAGCAATTTTTAGTATTTATATAAACGAAGGTAACCAAGTTTAAGATTAAAATCTATTGTTCAAATGTGTACGACCTTAACTGTTAAATAGGAAGTGTCATCGAATCCCATATTTTTTCTGCACATGGACCAAGGATTTTGCTTCGGTTTTTAACAATTCGAATTTCACTGCTTGCCATGTCTTCGTGCACGTCCAAGTTGAACTTAATATAGTTCTCCGCCATCTCCGAGCTCCATGCAGACTCGGTAATTGGGCCCCAACCAAGTTGAGCATCTAATGCGGCTAAAAAACAACGCATTTCGTCAATTTTGATTATGGAACGGCTGATCTTTTTCATAATGTTTGTATTTTCCAGACCTAAAGCAAGATCAGCTGGCGTTATTTGCGGAATAGCATTTAATTTTTCTACGTTGATGTCTTGTTCGTTGTATATTTGATATTGGGCGCCCAACTCTCGATGCATACAGTACCAAAAGTTTAAGTCACCAACTCGTTTTGACTCAAAGTTTCCAAGAGACTCAAATGTTACAAGCCAGGGAGTGATGGCTAAATCTACGTTTTCCTTATTCAGCTCGGTTAGTGAATTTAACATATGCACACATTTCAAATTTAACTGCGTATCAGGGAACTGCCTTTGAATAGGTTTTAAGGTATTGAGCACGTGTTTTAAGTTGGCAGTATCTTCAATGGCTATTTTTACTTCGTGTTCATCCCCCCGAGTAAAAGACTCACTCAGACTTTTTAGTTGCGCCATTTGAGCCATGATAATCTTGCTTTTATCGTAATAGATTTTGCCTTTGGGAGTGAGTTCCAAACGATATCCTCGTCGGTCAAACAAGGCAAAGCCGACATCTTGTTCTAGTTTTTTCAGCGTCATGCTCACTGCGGGTTGTGTTTTGAATAATCGATTAGCCGCTTCGTTAATTGAGCCGGACTCCACAACCGCATGTAAGGTTTTTAACTGTTCAAAGTTCATTAGCTTTACCAAATGAAACTACATAAAAATATATTATATAGTTGTTAACTTATCATAAATATCAATAAATGATGGCATTTCGTAAAATTTGTCTTATAACTCAAGTATCTCCTATATAAGGCACCGGAACGTTACAAATGAAACAGTATCTTTCTCATTTAATTGCAATAATTCTATTAAGTCTATTCCTTATGGCTTGCAGCGAGCCAAAAACTGACTTGGTTGAAAAACAAGTGATCAGGCCCGCCAAAATTGCTTTAGTCAAAACCGCTGGAGAAGCAAATATTCGTCATTTTCCAGCGACGGTTGAACCGACTGTGGATGCACAATTAGCATTTCGAGTGAATGGTGAGCTTGAAAAGATATATGTTGTGGCTGGTCAGGATGTCAAACAAGGGGATGTTTTGGCAGAGCTTGATGATAAAGATTTTGTACTGCAGGTCAAACAAGCACAAGCAAAGTATGACTTAGCCGTTTCACAATATGAACGTGCTAAAAAGTTATTTGCCGAGAAACTGGTGGCGTCATCCGCATACGATGAAGCGAAAGCGCAAATGGATATTGCCGATGCACAATTAGACAGTGCAAAGACAAACCTAAAATACACAAAAGTCATCGCGCCGTTTACCGGCATGGTAGCGCAACTCCATGTGGAAGCGTTCGAATTTGTTCAAGCGAAACAACCAATTATGGAACTTCAGGGCCGAGATCAGATAGACATCGCGATTCAGGTGCCGGAGCAGTTAATGGCGCACTTGCCAAAAACGGAAGAAAACAGTCAATACCAACCCTTATTGGTATTTGACGCAAAACCAGAGCTTTCTTATCGGGTGTCTTACAAAGAACATGACATCACCGCGAATCCTGCGACTAAGTCGTATAAAGTCGTTTTTTCAATGACGACACCTGAAGACATCAATGTTTTGTCTGGCATGACAGGGAAATTGGAAGTAGAAATGGATAAAGTCTTGAAGAGCGTAAACACGTATTTGTTAGTGCCTGTGGAGTCGGTATTTGTACCTAATGATAAAGCGGATACGGCAAAGCAGTTTGTTTACAAATTGGATGCACAGGATAAAACCGTATTAATACAGGTAAATGTTTCGAGAATCGGACAATCGGGTGCTGAAATTAGGCCAGTTAATGAGTCTGACTTAATCGTAGGAGATCGCGTGGTCGCAGCAGGAAGCCATTATCTTGCTAGCGGCCAACAAGTGCGTCCATGGACACAAGAGCGAGGCCTGTAATATGTCTGAAAAGATGGATATTGCCCATTATTTCATTAAACAGAAAACCACCTCCTGGTTGTTTGCGTTTTTATTGTTACTAGGCGGCACCGTTTCATACCTAGGGTTGGGTCAATTAGAAGACCCAGAATTTGTACTTAAACAAGCCATAGTTATTACCCAGTACCCGGGGGCTTCACCTCTGCAAGTCGAAGAAGAGGTAACTTATCCACTGGAAAATGAAATTCAAAAATTGCCATATGTGGATAACGTGAAGAGTATCACGTCGGCTGGTGTGTCTCAGATTATTGTTGAGATGAAGTCAATATACCGAAAAACCGAGTTGCGTCAGATATGGGATGAGTTAAGACGTAAAATAAATGACTATTCCTCTCAGCTACCAGCAGGTTCATACCCGCCATTGGTGAAAGATGATTTTGGCGATGTATTCGGCATGTTGTTCGCAATAACCGGGCAGGGCTTTAATAGTGATGAGATCAATGATTACGTCGATTTCATACGCCGTGAGTTAGTCCTGGTTGAGGGTATTGGCAAGGTGACGGTTGAAGGCGCGCAACAGGAACAAGTTATTATTGAAATGTCGCACAATCGAATGATATCACTGGGCTTGTCTACTGATTATCTGTATCAGGTACTTGCGCAACAGAATGTGGTTTCTAATGCAGGGTCGGTTCGAGTCGGTGATGAAAATATTCGTTTTCATCCAACAGGTGAGTTTAAATCTGTTCAGGAACTCGGTGACTTAGTGATTAGTCCGCCTGGGCAAGAAAAACGGATTTTGTTGTCAGATGTTGCTTCTATTTATCGCGATTTTCAGGATGTACCAAATCATATTGTGAGACACAACGGAGAGCCCGCAATATACGTGGGTCTATCATTTTCTTCCGGTGCCAATGTAGTCAAAGTTGGTGAGCAGGTTCAGGCAAAACTTCAAGAGTTGGAGGCGTATCGTCCTTACGGCATTGAAATAAATACCGTTTATAACCAGCCGGTTGAAGTTGAGAAGTCTGTGGCTGGTTTTATAGAAAGTTTAGGGCAAGCTGTAGCCATTGTGGTTGTCGTGTTGTTGTTATTCATGGGAATGAAAACGGGTTTGTTGATCGGTGGCATACTGTTTTTAACCGTAATGGGCAGCTTTATCTTCATGAATCTACTTGGTATAGAACTTCACAGGATATCACTAGGTGCGCTAATTATTGCACTTGGTATGTTAGTGGATAATGCCATTGTTGTGGTTGAAGGGATATTGGTCGGAATCCAAAGACGATTGTCTAAAGTTGAGGCCGCCAGTCTGATAGTCAAACAAACAAAGTGGCCTTTGCTCGCCGCGACGTTTATTGCGGTTATCGCTTTCGCACCGATTGGCTTGTCGCCTGACGCAAGTGGTGAGTTTGCAGGCTCATTGTTTTACGTGTTGTTGATTTCATTGTTATTGAGTTGGGTCACGGCGATAACCATCACACCATTTTTTGCAGACATGTTGTTTAAACAGGCTACAACTGATGCACAGGACTCAGAAGTAGATCCTTATGCTGGTGGTTTATATCAGAAGTACAAAATGGCTTTAGAAGGGGCATTAAGCGCGCCTAAATTAACCATGTTTACCATGCTTGTTTTATTTATGGTAGCAGGTTATGGATTTGGTTTTGTGAAACAAGCCTTTTTTCCGTCTTCAAATTTACCTATGTTTTATTTGGAATACCGATTACCGCAAGGTTCGGATATCAGAGCGACGTCTGAAACTGGACAGGAGTTGGAGTCTTATCTGCAATCAATCGAACAAGTGGAGTTTGTTTCATCCACGGTCGGCCGTGGTGCGGCGCGTTTCATGCTGACTTACAACATGGAGCTAAACTACACCAACTATGGGCAACTCATTGTCAGACTGAAAGAAAAGGATGACTTAGTGCCTACGATGTTAGACTTCAGGTCGCATGTTCAGGCTAATTTCCCTCACGTTGAATTTAAGATGTTACGTGTCGATATTGGTCCTGGAACTGGCGCCAAAATTGAAGCTCGATTCTCAGGTGGTGATCCAACCGTGTTGCGTCAGTTATCTAATCAAGCAAAACAAATTCTTAACAATGAACCGAGTGCACACAATGTAACGGATGATTGGAAGAATATGACTAAGGTGATTAGGCCGGTTTACGATGCAATTGCTGGGCGTGAAGTGGGGATCAGTAAAGCTGACGTCGACAGTTTGTTGCAAACAACTTATGTCGGTAAAACGGTAGGGGTATATCGTGATGGTACAGAACGTCTACCTATTTTGATTCGAATGCCGGAAGAGGAGCGCACGACCATTGACGGTCTGGCCGATATGCAAATTTATAGTCCGGTGTTGCAGGGGTATTTGCCAATTAACAAGGTGGTTTCGAGTTTCGAATTGGAATTTGAGGATCCGGTCATCATGCGTCGTGACAGAAAGCGCACCTTAACCGTACAAGCCGATCATGACATATTATCGGACGAAACGGCGGCTCAAGTGTTCGCGCGTGTGAAATCAAAAATCGAAGCAATAGATCTGCCACAGGGTTATAAATTGGAGTGGGGCGGTGAATATGAGTCAAGTGTCAAAGCGCAAGCTCCAATATTCAGTGCACTGCCGCTTGGTTTTGGACTCATGTTTATTATTACTGTTTTGTTATTCAATTCGTTCAAAATCGCCGCTGTGATATGGACAACCGTACCATTGGCAATCATTGGCGTAACCGTAGGCTTTTTAAGTACAGGTATCGCATTCGGATTTATGAGTTTGCTCGGGTTGCTGAGTCTGTCGGGAATGTTGATTAAAAACGGCATTGTATTAGTTGAGCAGATAAAACTTGAAAAAGAGCAAGGCAAAGAGTTTTATGACGCTATTGTACATGCGTCGGTGAGTCGTGTTCGTCCTGTTTCAATGGCGGCGATAACCACTGTTTTGGGAATGATCCCGCTGTTGACGGATGACTTTTTTAAGAGCATGTCGGTGGTGATCATGTTTGGTCTTAGTTTTGCGACAGTTCTGACATTAATTGTCGTGCCTGTCATGTACTCACTTTTAATGAAAGAAAAGTGAACTTGTCCTTGTATCTAAAACAATAAACCATATATAAAACTAGGATTTATAAGCCAAATCATTTGATTTGGCTTTTTCTTTCCAATTGAAACTTTTCACATTCAGAGCCATCAAAGAGTTTTAAAATGACGCGTATTTTGAAGGCGTTGAACCATATTTAACCTACAAAACAGGAAGTAAAACTTGAAACAGATTAGTCAGGGTAAGTTCAGCTTTAAGGTTTTTAGCTTTTTCGCAGTAATGTCATTGCTTACAGGCTGCCAGGCAACTTCAACCGCGGTGGCTGCCGCAGCGCAAGGTTTGCACGCTATCTTAAAAGGCATTAACGCATCTGATGAAAAAGAAGCACACACCATCGTTTTTTTAACACGTCATGCAGAAAAACGCGCTGATCAAGGCAAAAACCCAGACTTAACAGAAGAAGGCTCAAAAGCCGCACAACGTCTTGCCACCTTGTTATCTGAGGTGGATGTGGATGTCATATACTCCACTCCTTTTAAACGCACGGTTCAAACGGCTACGCCAACAGCAAAAGAGAAAGACGTACCTGTGACCCAGCTAATGCTGAATGCTCAGGAAATGGCTTTAAAAATTCGCGCCTTACACGAGGGTGAGTCCGTATTGGTGGCTGGACATTCTAATACGACGCCAGCACTGTTAACTCAATTGGGCGTTGAGAAGCCGATTGTGATTGAACATAACCAGTATGGAGATTTGTTTGTTGTTGTGTTGAAAAAAGGTGAGCTTCAACACTTTAGTGTATTGAAGTATTAAGAATCGTTTTCTAGCCATATTGAGAGAAAAGGAAGTTAAGTGATAAGACGGGCTGTTTCATCGGACTATTCGACCATGGATGAAATATTCATTTCATCCGCCAAGGTATTATGTACGCCATTTTATGATGTTAACACTATCAAAGAGTGGACGGGTAAGCCTTGGCCTGCGCGCTTTGCTAAAAGTGAAGGAGAGGGCAATCAACAGTATGTTGTGTTTAGTGAAAGCAAGTTGGTTGGATTTGGGGCCATAAATGTACAAAACAAACAATTGGTTTCTCTTTTTGTTGAGCCAGAAAGCGCTGGCCATGGCTTTGGTCAACAAATTCTGGATTTTTTGTTAGATGTTGCCAGAGAAGCTGGGTTAGATGAACTACACTTAGACGCATCTCTGAATGCGGTTGGCTTTTATGCCAAGAATGGTTTTGTAGAGCTTGGCAGAGGAAGCTTTGAGACTCAAAATGGCACTATGTTAGAGTCTGTTCAAATGAAATTGCCTTTGAAATAAACGGCATTTATTGCATTTTTGACAAGGAGAAAGTTATGAAAAGGAAAAAGTTGTGAAAGTGCAGATTAGGAAAGAACAGTTATCGGATGTTGGGTCTATCGAAGCCTTAGTCAGAGAGTCTTTCTCCTCGGCACCGCACTCTGGTTTTAATGAGCATCTTATCGTAAATGGTTTGAGAAAAGCTGGGGCATTATCTATTTCTTTGACTGCGGTCACCTCACAAAAGCTTGTTGGTTATGTTGCCATATCACCTGTAACGATTTCAGATGGTACTCCTGGCTGGTATGGCCTAGGGCCAATTTGTGTTAAGCCCGATGAGCAAGGAAAAGGAATTGGAAGCCAATTGATGAGGGAGTCATTACAAAAATTGAAATCTATTGGTGCCCGCGGTTGTGTCGTATTAGGCGAACCCGAATATTATGGACGTTTTGGTTTCAAACATCGTCCAGAATTAACGTTAGCTGATGTACCTCAAGAGTATTTTCAAGCCATTTTGCTGGAGGGAGAATTACCTCACGGAAAGGTAATGTATCCTCCAGCGTTTAATGTGACGGAATAAAGGATAAGGATATGAGAATGAACATGGATTACGCAGGCAAGCTATACGTCGCTGCAATGTCGATATATTTTTTAGTGTCTGGATTCAATGCATTTTTTGATATTGAAGCAAAACTGGCACGCATAGGTTTGGTTGCGGTCGATGCGGATGGCAAAATAGCGTTTATCCTGATTTATTGCAGCTTAATGGTCGGTATTGGTGTCGCCATCGCTGTCTTATACTTTGTAAGTAAAACATGGCGTAATTCTGCGATCTTAGCCACAATCATAATTACTTCTTTCATTGTATTTCGTTTTTTAGGTTCCTTTATTGTAGGCGAGTTAAGTCATACTCAGGTTAGTTTTATTGCAATCGAACTCATTGAAGTTTCGATTGGTGTCTACTTGTTGAGCCATTCGTCGAACTTTAGACTTAACACAGTGTAAACATTGCCAAAAATTGGCCATATCGGCCCTCGTTTGACTCTGAATCAAGCAATAAGCTATCACTTTGAAATTATTCAGTTGAAGGAGGAATAGATGGTTTTGGCAATGTTTTTTATGGTGGTATTAACTGCAATAGTGGGAATTATCACAGTTAGAGCACGTATCTTAAGTGTTAAAAATAAGGAAGTAAGAGCGAAGTATTACAAGCTTATGGAAGGTCAGGAGGTCCCTGAATTCATAACGAAGACGGGACGTAATTTTAATAACCAGTTTGAAGTCCCGTTATTGTTTTACGTGGCAGCCGTTACTCATTTAGTGTTACAGACAAATAGTCAGTTTGCGCTTGTTTGTGCATGGGCCTTTGTAATATCTCGTTTTATTCATAGTTATATCCACATCACTTATAATCACATCTTGCACAGAATGTTGACATTCTTTTTTGGCTTTTTCTTTGTTTTGTTAATGTGGGTAAATTTAGCTATGTTTGTTTTATAGAGTACGCATTTAAGAACAAGTGATATGGCTTACGACGAAGGATTGGCACAAAGGCTCGAACAACATTTTCAGCATCGACCCGAAGTAGAAATAAAGAAAATGTTTGGCGGATTGTGTTTCATGGTGAATCGACATATGTGCGTTGGCATAGTTGGGGACTTGCTGATGGCCAGAGTTGGTCCTAGTCAATATGAAAGCTGTTTGGCACACCAACATACAACGGAAATGGACTTTACTGGGAAATCCATGAAAGGCATGGTTTATGTTAAGCCAGAAGGTATTTGCGAAGATGACGAATTAGAGCAGTGGTTAGGGTTGTGTGAATCGTTTGTTAGGACTTTACCTCCTAAGTAGGGCCTCTCAATTTGTTTGCAAACTTAATTTCTGCAACCAGTAGGTTTTGATTCTTGGAAGCGTTCCGTCTGCTAATAACTTTTTATACGCCTGTCTAATTTTGTTAACTAATTGTGGATCAGTTTCAAGGTTGGCACCCAAATACAGATCTGATTGTATACCTTGAATATCCATCACGGCTTGCAAAGAATTGGCAGGCAAACCCGCTTTTAAACTTTCCTGTTTGGCAGTTAGGGGGTTTGCAAATACCATATCTAGGCGATGATTGAATAACATCTTCCACATGTTGTCGTATTTCACCGCCAAATACAGGTTTTCTTTCTTTTCAGATAAGCCTATTGAACGCAAAAACTCTTCACCATAATCCCCTCTAATTGCGCCAACTTTGTAATATGAAACGTCATCAATCGTTACGACCTGCACTTCAGTATTAGTTCTTAATTTAACTAATTGAGGTTTAAGAGATAACAGCTTAATCACCCAAATATAGTTTGCTTCACGTTCAGGCGAACGTATCATGGATAAGATAAAAGCATTTCGGTTTTGCCGAGTTAGCTTCATTGCTCTGGGCCAAGGATAGACCAGTAAGTTTGCATTCAGATCTGCTTCTTTTAACACGGCCATTAATAATTCGTAAGCATAGCCCGTTTGGACCTCGCCATTTTTCACCAGCTGCAATGGTGGTAGTTCTTCTGTATATATGGTGAGTGGTTGTGCCCAAGCGTGCGCCATTCCTACTGTAATAATTAGGCAAATGAGTTGAAGTAAGGCCAGCGGGCGTCGATGTTCAACTAAACCTGTGTTACGTGAAGTGGGCATAACAATGTTATCAATGACACTTATAAATTTAGATTAGAAGTTATTTTGGGATTGTCGAGCATAAGCTGGCGTGATGTTGATCCTATAGGCTCACTAAGGAGAAAAATGGGCCCATTCAAGTAGAACCCATACATTTGCATTATTCACGATAGATTACGTGTATAGGAAATAAAGTCTTGATAGTCTTTTTGAAGTTGGCTTACAAACTCTGATAGTTATTGCCTGTTATTTCTTTCTACTCGTTCAGAGAGTTTTATCGGATTGTGGATAGTCATGGCTGGCTTGTATTGATCAAAAACTTTATCGAAATGTGCGATAGATACCGGAATGATAAAAGGCTCGGGCGTTAATTCTAAAGCCAGACGAAATGCGCCGGATTTGAACGTGCCCGGTGATTCATGGCATTCGTAACTTGTACCTTCTGGGCACAAGATAAGATTGTTTCCGGTTAGCAACTCTGCTCCTGCTCGGTTTTTGAAGTGTAGGAACTGATCGGATTCTTGCTTGCTTTTAGCGGAAACGTCCGATTCCATGGTATTGACCATGATGAAATCAAATCGGTCAAAATATTGTTTATGAGCCTGCTCTTCCTTTCGACCAGTTCGTACTACGCGTGTACTGGTGAAGTCTGGGTATTGTTGAGCGAGAAGGGCACTTAAAAAGTGGGTGTCTAGCGTGATTTGAAAGCCATTAGCCAAGGTATAAAAAGGGTGAACCTTGTGGTGATTTAACACAAATATGTGGCCTGAATTTTCAGGTAAATTTTCTATTCCTGATATGCGAATGGGAACGGTTTCGAACGCCTCATAAATTAATGAATCGCCTAAACGTCGGCATTCCGTAACACTTCATACATTCGATGTAATTTCTTTGTAAACATGCTCAAGTCGCTCTAGAAAATGGGTAGGGCTAGATTTGGACAAGCTTTTCGTTTGGGTCACAGGCTCACTCCTTTAAAGGTCCGTTATTGTCTTATCGAGATTTCAATTTGCTTACCATTTAGAATTTGATTTTGTTGTATTTGCAGGTCGATAACAGATAATATGGCAGCCTTTTTTTGATAATGCAAACGTTTGCATTTCTCTTGTGGCGATTGCTCGCGATTGGGTTGATATATTCTTGGCCTGTAGATTTCGGAAATGTAATGAATATTTGGTTTGGCTTGTGGCGTGGTTTGTGGATTGGCTTATTGGGTGGCAAAGATGAGTGAAGTTAAGCGACCTGTGGCTCCGGCAGATTTTGAGCAATTTTGGCAGTTAACACTCGAGCGTTTGCTGGAACAGGATACAGATAAACAAACTAGGAATGAGGTCTTGTTGGGGGATGGTACCGCCTATTTAAATGTTGGTTTTGATTCATTAGAAAATTGCAGAATAGAAGGGTATGCCTGTCTTTGGCAGGACAAACCCAGGCCTCTTATCATATATACCAATGGTTATAACGGCCAATATGTAGAAAGGCAGAACTGGGCCAAACGCGGCGTAAACGTATTTGGCTTTGACACTAGAGGATTTGGTCGATCCAAAAATGCATTAAGTCTTTCACCCTATGGTCATATTTTGACGGGAATCGAAGATAAGAATACGAGTATTTTGCGTGGTGCGGTCTGTGATTATATTCAGGCGATCAGGGTGGCAAAAGCGTTGCTTAACCATGAGCCTACTAGAGTAGTCTTTTATGGTTTTAGCTTTGCAGGTGCGATGGCGATACAAGCTGCAGCTGTAAGTCAAATGGCAGACATTGTTGTAGCTGGCGTACCAACCTTTGGTTGGCAGGAGAAGCGACATTCCTTGCACATTTTAGGGTCGGCAGAAGAGGTCAATCAATACCTGGCGTCTCACCCTCTTAAACGTTCCTCGGTTATGTCAGTTTTAAATTATTTTGACACATTGCATTTTGCTGAGAAACTCAAGTGCCCGACACTAGTGGGTGTAGGCAAAAAGGACGAAGTCGTACCTAGTGAAACGGTGATGGCGATCATCGAAAATCTGCGTTGCCCACATCGTTTTAGTGTGTTTAAAGAAAGCCATGGTCCTAGGGATGACGTGATTTGGGCACCGTTTATAAAAGAGTTGATTGATATTAGTAAAAGCGGTGGAATTTAGAGTTGAATAGAAAAACAGAGGTCTATTAGACCTCTGTTTAGTTGGTTCATTGAAGTTTAGGCTTTTAACCACTTATTTGTAATGTTACCACTGCGTTTCATCATGCGCTGAGTTCTATCTCGAAGTTTCAGCAAGAGAACATAGGCAAGCGGCACCAAATAAAGGCTGGTGGCCGTGGAGAAAATAAGGCCGCCCATAATAGCAATCGCCATTGGGGAATATTCTGGGCTACCCGCGCCACCGATATTGGCATTGCCTATTGCAAGAGGCACAAGCCCGAGTACGGTGGTAGAAACCGTCATCAGAATGGGGCGAATACGGTTTTTACTTCCTTCAAGTACGGCTTCTTTTATGGAATATCCCATCTCACGTAGCTGGTTGATTCGGTCCACGAGAACGATTCCGTTATTAACCACTATGCCCATTAATATCAAAATACCAATCATGACCATAATAGACATGTTTGTGCCTGTTAAAAGTAGTGCCCAGAACACACCCGAAATTGAAAATAATAAAGAGGTGATAACGGCCGTTGGCAATACAAGGCTTTCAAACAAAGCAGCCATAACGATGTAAATCATGATGAGTGCTAATAACATGTTGGTCTGCATTACGTTTTCGCCTTCCTGCTGACGTTGGAAACTTCCGTCTAAACTCCAGCTATAGCCTGTAGGTAACTCGATCTGAGATAAAGTATTTTCAATACGATCTTTGGCTTGCTCAAGTGTGGTGCCTTCTTTTAGGTTAGCGCCGAGAGCTAAACTAGTCTGACGTTCAAATCTCGAAATCTCACTTAGACGAGGTTTTATTTTTAGTTCAGCTAACTGGTGCAAGCGATAGTCTTTACCGTTTTCGCTGTGCACGACTAAAGAACGAAAGCGCTCAAGTGACTTCTCAACATCATCAGCGAAACTCAGTCTTACTTGAATTTCACCAGAGACTTTATCCCTGTATGTGCGTAGATTCATTCCACGTAATGCAGTGGAAGCTGCTTGTGCAACATCACGACTGCTTAACCCTAAATGTTGCACACGTTCACGATTAATAATGATCTGAATTTCTTTTTGCTCTCCGGTTACGTCAGAATTTACATCTTCAAGTCCCGGGATGTTATCGATAACGGGAATGAGCTGATTTGCAATTTCCATTAGCACTTCCGTCGCATTACCACTTAGATTAATGCGTACACCGCCGCCATTACCTTGACTCCAGCCAAACTGAGGCTTGGCACGAACAAAATCAGGCCAGTCTTTTTCAATGTCTTCTTTAATTTGTTTTGCCGGACGAGTTAATTCTTTATTCATATTGATCACGGAATTGGCAAACCCATTGGTGTAGTAGCTATATACCGAATCAAATTCAAACTTTTCCTGATTGGCATATAGGTAGCTTTCCATTCGATTAACCACTTGCTCTACTTCGTCTTTGCTGTAATTGCCTTCAATATGATAGTTGATGAACATTCGGCTTGAGTCGACGCCATCACCTTCATCACTTGTTACGACACTTGCTGGGATGCCAAGAGACAGGAATAACATAAGACCAATGGCAAACGATTTTTTCTGATTGTCCATTACCCAAGAAAGGCTATTTTGGTAAAAGTTTAACCACTTGCTTAGCTTGGACTTCTTCTGAATCGGAATGTGTTTGATCTTACTGGTTAAAAGTGGGATCAAGGTTTGCGCAATCAATAATGACGCAAATAAGGAAATACAAATAGCAATAGCTACGTGCTCCAAGAATATGGTGATATCAATCTTTTTACCGACAATGTTTGGTAAAAATACGATAGCGGTAGTACAAGTGCCGGCAATCACCGCCAGCGATACATTTCTAACTCCTGTATTGGTGGCTCTTAATTGATCTTTAGTATGTTGTCTCTCATGAAATATTGATTCGGTCACCACAACGGCATTATCGACCAACATCCCAACGGCTAACATCAAACCCATTAAGGAAAGTATGTTTAAGCTGTACCCCAATAGGTACATGGCACCCAAAGTGATGAAGATAGCGAAAGGCACCGACAAAACTACGATAAAGGTGGTCACGGCATGACGAAGAAACATGTACAAGACGATAACAGACAATAAAGCCCCAAGAAGACCCGCTTCGGTTAAGTTACTCAACGAGTTAGTGACATCTTGTGCCGTGTTTTGCATCACAAATAAGTTAATGCCATTAAACTGTGGGCTTTGACTTGCTTGGTTGACAACCTGCATGACTTTACCAGCCACGTCTACCAAGTTAGCACTGGATTCTTTCATTACATCCATGCCAATGGCGTAGGTTTGATGTAGGTGACGACCGTCTTCACGCTCAGGCAGTTCTAATTGGATGTTGGCGATATCGCCTAGTTTTACGTAACGGTTGATATAAATGTCTTGAACTTCTTCTATGGATTCAAATTTTCCGTTTGGGTTAACCATGACTTTGCCATCAAGGGTATTCAAATACCCTGCAGATTTGCTGAAGTTCATTGACTGAAGTTTTGACACTATCGCCGGCACGCTTAATCTGTGAGCGGCGATTTTGTTTTCATCCAGACGTATGGTGATTTGTCGCTTATCTACGCCGTACAAAGTTACTTGAGAGACACCTTCAACACGTTCGATAGGGCGTTTCAGGTTTCTGTCTAACAAATCGTAGGCTAGGGAAAGGTCGCGGTCAGACGAGATGCGAAGATTAAATACTGGCATATCGTTGGTGTTAAATTGGAATACTAAGACACGCTCTAAGTCATCCGGCAATGAATCTCGAATGGCATCTATTTTTTCTCTTGCTTCGATGGACTTAGCATTGATGTTTTCATCCCACTTAAACTGCAGATTGATCTCAGCACCGGTTTCTTTAGACCAGGATCGGAATTGCTCGATACCTGAAATCGTGGCTAACGCTTCTTCTACAGGTTTTGTGATCAGACGTTCCACTTCAGCTGGTGTCGAGTTAGGGTAAGGGATGTTGATATACAACTCTGGAATATCGATTCCAGGCCATTTTTCTAGCGGTAAAAAACGGCTGGCAACCATGCCCAATAATAACAATGACATAAAAAATATCACTGTTGTGACCGGGCGTTTGATGGCCCAATGGGCCAAAGTTACGCCACCAGACGGAGATTTTGAATTAAGAGTATTGGATTCCATGTTTGTCTCCTACTTCGCCGTCTCTGCATCGTTCAGGTCGGTTGACGTTTGTTCTTCTATTTCAAATGCCTTGTTATCAAATAACAGGTACAAAGATGGAATGAAGACTAAGGTCAGAACGGTGGAATAAATCAGACCGAATATCACCGTCATGGCCATAGGGGCTCTTAATTCTGCGCCGTCACCTAAACCCAATGCCAAAGGTAATAAACCTAAAGTAGTGGTTAACGTTGTCATAATGATCGGACGTAGGCGATTTTGTGCAGAGATTTTGATTGCTTCTAGTTTTTCTACCCCTTGCTCACGCAACTGATTGATCCTGTCTATCAGGACGATGGCGTTATTGACGACAATACCCGCTAACATGATAAAGCCTATGAACACGACAACACTGATATTACTGCCAGTTAGATAAAGGCCATAGATTGAACCTGCGCCTGCAAGTGGTACCGTAAACAATATTAAGAATGGGTGTAATAAGGACTCAAACTGAGACGCCATCACGATATAAACCATGAACACCGCCAAGGCTAATGCAATAGTAAGAGAATCAAAGGAGACTTTCATATCTTCATTTTGGCCTTTCACTTCCGAGGTTATGGCTAGAGGCAAGTTTGCTGAAGCTATAATAGAGTCAACTTTTTCTACTGCCGCCGCCAAATCACCAGTTGCTACATTAATATCGATTAGGGCAACTCTTTGCTGTTGAAGGCGATTGATTTCACTTGGGCCGGTAGTCAAACTAACGTCGGCGACAGACTCTAATGAAATTGGTTGAAGTGAAGAAGGGTTGATAATCAGTTGGCGTAAATCTTTTACTGAATTACGAGCGCTTTCTTCGGTGCGTACCAGTATATCCACTTTTCTATCACCAACTGAAAGTTTAGTTGCGACCTTGCCACCAACTTGCGCCGCTACTAAGTCTGCGACTTGAGCCGCATTTAAGCCTATTTGTGCCAAGCGGCCGTGATTGAAGTCAAGTTTGATTTCCGGATGACCCTTTTTAAGGCTAGGATTAATGTCAGTTAAGCTATTTTCTGCTTCGAATAAAGCCACCAATTTGTCACTTTCCGTCTGCAATTGGCCTAAATCATAACCAGATAACACAACTTGAATGGGGGCTTTAAAGGTTAACAGCTTAGGGCGTTCTATCGTACTGTTAGCGCCCGGTAAATCTTGAACTTCTTGTCTAATGAAATCCATGACGCTTGATTCAACGTCTTGACTGGTACCAGGTTTCAAAACCACGTTTACCCGGCCCCAATTATCGCCACTTTGACCTGGTGAAGCGTTCATTAGGCTACCCGTACCAATTACGCTATATGTACGTAGAACACCGTCGTGCGTTGCCGCATGTTTAGCAGTTTTCGCTAAACGTCTTTCTGTTTCTTCTAACTTGGTGCCAGTTGGCATCAAAACATCAACAAAAAATTCGCCCTGGGCCATTGGTGGCAACAATTCGGCGCCCAATTTTTTGACCAGTGGTATGCTGCCTACAGACATTAAACTAATGATCAAAACGGTAGTAATGGGTTTAGTTAAGGTGGCATTAAGCGCCTTATGATAGAAATTAACAAACACGTCATAGATTTTATTGAAACCGCCCGCTAGTGGCACAAAAATAAACTGACTTACTTTAACCAAAGCGCGAGAAAGTGTTTTGAAAACAATAGAAAGTAAAAGTGGTACGAAGTAGAAAGCAACTAAAAATAACTTTCTTACAGGCCAAGTTAAATACCAGAATGTCAGTTTGATTTTGCCAGTCGGTTTGGTTTTTTCACTGGGCTGAATGAAGCTATCTGACTCGACAGTTCCTTGTTTTTTCTCTCGAGACGCCAACATTGGGATCAAGGTAAGCGCGACAATTAGGGATGCCAGCAGGGCAAAGGTAACCGCTAAGGCTTGGTCACTGAACAATTGGCCTGCTATGCCTTGTACAAAAGCAAGCGGGAAAAATACCGCCATGGTGGTTAACGTAGATGCTGTTATTGCAGTGGCAACCTCTTTGGTACCGATGGCTGCTGCTTTTTTCGGTGTATTTCCTAACTCTTTATGGCGAGCAATGTTCTCTAAAACCACAATGGCGCTATCTACTAACAAACCAATTGCTAATGCTATGCCACCTAAACTCATGATGTTAAGCGAGATGTCATTTCCATACATAAAATTAAACGTGGCGATAACCGACACAGGTATCGATAGAGAAATAATGAAAGTGGTCCAGCTATTTCTTAAAAACAAATAAAGGACCAACATGGCCAACAGGCCACCGACGACGGCAGCGACTTTTACTTCATTCACTGCTGACTCAATGAACTGCGCTTGGTCGTAAACTGGCTCTAAGGTTAAGCCGTTTGGTAATGATTCCGTGATCTTATTTAGTCGAAAATTAACCGAGTCCGAAACTTGTACAACGTTAGCATCACCTTCTTTGTAGATAGCGACTTCAATTGCTTCACTGCCATTGACCTGAGTAATTGAATCTCGTTCTTTATGACTGTCTGAAACAGTCGCTACGTCGCTTAAGCGAATAATACGGTTGCCGTCGTGTTTAACAATTAGCTCGCGAATGTCATTGAGATCTTTAAACTGATTAATGGTGCGGACCAAGTAGTCCTGGCTTTTATCTTTGACACGACCGCCCGCTAGGTTGACGTTTTCATCGCGTAGTCGATTTATGATAAAACTAACATCTAACTGGTGGTGGGCAAGCTTGTGTTGGTCGATAGCAACATGAATTTCTTGCTCCAAACCGCCGCCTAACTTAACGGATGCGACACCATTAATGGCTTCTAATTTGCGTTTAACTTCTTCTTCGGCGTAGTTTCTAATCGATTTTAAATCTGCACCTTCGGTTGCAGGCTTAAGTGCAAATCGCATGATTGGATCGAGACTAGGGTTAAAACGCAATAGAACGGGTTTTTTCACATCCAACGGAAGTTGCAAAATGTCCAATTTTTCTCGCACGTTCAAGCTCGCCATATCCATGTCAGAGCCCCATTCAAATTCGAGTACAACATCTGACTGGCCGGCTTTTGAAACCGAATTCACCTGACGTACACTTTTTACAGTACCAATCGCTTCTTCTATCGGTTTACTGACTAATTGTTCAACCTCTGCCGGGGCAGCCCCGTCATAATCGGTACGAATGGTTAACGTTGGGTAAGACAATTCAGGTAATAAATTGATAGCCAGTCGAGATAAGGACACCATGCCAAACAACATGACTGCTAGTACAAACATCCAGATGGTGACTGGAAGTTTAATGGCGACTTCTACTATTTTCATGTTGGGCTCCGGTTAGATGGCGTTGATAACGTTAACGTCAGCTTGGTCTTTTAAGTTATTGTGGCCTGCTGTAATTAGCTGCGCGTTCTCTTCAATACCTTCAATAATTTCAACCATGCCACCTTGGCGGAAACCCGTTGCTACCTCAGTTTTAATCGCCTTGCCGTCGACAACCTGATAAGTGATGGATTTGTTATCCATGGTCAATACTGCGGAAGAGGGGACTAATAACGAATCTTGGTGCAATCCGAATTCGATGTTTACTTCAGCAAACATACCCGCCTTTAATTGCTGTTTACTGTTATCCATTGTGATCACAACTTTAAACGTACCGCTGTTCGAATCTATTACAGGACTAATCCTCTCGACTTTGGCAACGAAGGTCTGGTTTTCTACGGCAGGAACAGTCAGATTTACATTTTGACCTTTTTGTAATTTAGAAAACTGTCCTTCAGGTAAATGTAGAACGCCCTGAAGTTCGTCTTGTGAAACGATGTGGAATAAATTTTTCTGCTGGTATTGTTGAACCAGATTGCCTTCTTTGACGTATCTGGTTGAGATGTAACCTGAAATTGGCGCAAGCACTTTTGCTTCTTTTACATCAAGTGCGGCTAAGTTAGTCGAAGCTTCCAGAGATTTGTATTGCCATTCAAGTTTCTCTAATTGATCGGCGGAGACCAAAGACTTTGTACTGGCACTGGATAAACGGTCGAACTCACTTTTCACTCGTTTTAATTCGGCTTGACGTTGCTGTAAGGCGATTTGATAACGAGTGGCATCGATTTCTGCCAATACTTGACCTTTTTTAACATAGTCACCTTCCTCGACAAGTACGTTCTCAATTAGACCATGAACTTTGGCGATAACGTCTGCTTCATCAACCGACTCAAGAATTGCATTGGCAGAATAGTAATTGGCAATATCGCCGCGACTGACTTGTGTCGTCTCTACTGGAACCTTAATGATTTCCTCAGCTTTAGTCTCTGTGTCTACTGAGGCAGTTGCTTCACCGCAACCTGTTAAAACTAGTGGTGTCTTTAGTGCAATGGATAGTGCAAGAAGAGTCGGTTTAAGTGTTGTTGTAAGTTTTTTCATGATGTCAGTTCCATTTACTTGGTTTGCCATCATTTGGCATTTGTTGTGCCAAATATAAATTTGTTTAATATCAAGGTGTTACGATTACTGGTGGCAAGGGGGTGGTTAAATAAACCAGATGTGTAAGGGTTTTGACTAAAATGTGAGTTTTTATACTAATTTAGAATGATTGAAAACAAATTGTTTTAAATAGGAGCATTAATTTTGTTCAGACATAAAAAAAGCAGCCAAAGCTGCTTTTTGATAGATGGTAAACGTTTGTTAATTAACGTTTGTCTGCAGAAACGTAATCGCGTTTTTCGGAACCAGTATATAGCTGGCGTGGACGACCGATCTTTTGACCAGGTTCGCTCAACATTTCATCCCAGTGGCTGATCCAGCCAACAGTACGAGACATAGCAAAAATTACTGTGAACATGCTAGTAGGAATGCCGATTGCTTTTAAGATAATGCCTGAGTAGAAGTCAACGTTAGGGTACAACTTCTTCTCAACAAAATATGGGTCTTCTAAGGCAATACGCTCAAGTTCCATTGCTACATCTAACAATGGGTCTTGGATATTAAGTGCTGTTAACACTTCGTGACACGTTTGACGCATTACTTTTGCACGTGGATCGAAGTTTTTGTAAACGCGGTGACCGAAGCCCATAAGACGGAACGGGTCTTCTTTGTCCTTCGCCTTTTTAACGTATTCTGGAATACGATCAACCGAACCGATTTCTTCTAACATAGTTAGACAAGCTTCGTTTGCGCCGCCGTGAGCAGGGCCCCAAAGTGAAGCGATACCTGCTGCAATACATGCATATGGGTTTGCACCTGATGAACCAGCTAAACGTACCGTTGAAGTAGAAGCGTTTTGCTCATGGTCGGCGTGCAACATGAAAATCTTATCCATAGCGTCTGCTAATACAGGATTTACTTCGTAGTCTTCAGCTGGAACTGAGAACATCATGTTTAGGAAGTTTTCTGAATAAGATAGGTTGTTGCGAGGGTAAACGAAAGGTTGGCCGATGCTGTATTTGTATGCCATTGCCGCAATCGTTGGAAGCTTGGCTACTAGACGGTTCGCGCTGCGTTTACGTTGTTCTGCGTCGGTAATGTCTAGGTCATCATGATAGAAGCTAGAAAGTGCACCTACTACACCACATAACATTGCCATAGGGTGCGAATCAACCATGAAGCCCTGGAAGAAAGTCGCTAACTTTTCGTGCACCATAGTATGGTTGGTAATGGTGTTTTCGTACTCTTCTAATTGAGCAGGAGTTGGTAACTCACCGTGTAATAATAAATAACATAACTCTAAGTAGTTTGACTGTTCTGCCAATTGCTCGATTGGGTAACCACGGTGAAGTAGAACTCCTTTACCGCCGTCGATATATGTTATCTTTGATTGACATGATGCAGTGGCCAAAAAACCAGGGTCGTAAGTGAAAACTCCTTGCGCACCTAACGTTCTTACGTCGATTACATCGTTACCTGCAGTACCAGACATGATTGGTAATTCGAAAGCTTCTTGTCCAGTGACTTGAACTGTGGCCTTTTTATCTGCCATGCATGTTCTCCTCATAGTTGTTGTATTTTATTTTTACTTACCTCATTACTAGACGAAATTGCCTAAATGAGGAACGCATAAATATGCGCGTAAATTTTTAAATCGATCCATTGTAACCCTAAAATAGAGTAAAAAGTCAATTTTATTGCAAAATGACGAATAAATATTCAGCGTTTGACAAATATTGTTCAATTAACCAACTTTAACACGTTAAATTTAAACAGAAATTGATATATGTCATTTCGCTATATATACTCCCTCTGCTGCACGCGTCTGCAGTGGGCATTTTGCAAAAATTGAAGGTTTATAAAATTGAACTTTAGTCTTATTGCAAAATATTTGGGGTACTGATTAAGTACGCTCTCTCAAAAAAAACAAACAGCTCGGATAGGCATGTAACCGTGAAAAAACAAAGACCTGTAAATCTAGATCTGACAACAATTTCAATGCCAGCAACGGCAAATGCATCCATCCTACATCGTATCACTGGCGTCGCTATGTTCTTCGCTTTGATTTTCGTCATTGTAGTATGGGCTATTTCTCTACAATCGCCACAAGGTTTTGACTTAGCTAAAAGTCTAATCGAAGGTGTAGTAGGAAAGATCATTGCTATTGGTACATTGGCAGCACTTTCTTACCATATCATCGGTGGCATTCGTCACTTAATTATGGATATGGGTCACTGGGAAGAGTTGGAGTCAGGTAACTTAAGCGCTAAGGTGGCATTAGCCCTTTGGTTAGTAACCGTAGTATTAGCTGGGGTGTGGATATGGTAATTAATCAAGCTTCTTTAAAAAGAGACGGCGTACAAGATTACGTTTCTCTTCGTGCTACAGCGCTGTTTATGACGGCTTACACGATTTTCATTTTAGGTTTCTTCTTAACAACGCCAACGATTACATATGAAGTATGGACTGGCTTGTTCTCAAATTTAGCAGTAAAAGTTTTCACTTTTATGACCTTATTATGTATTTGGGTTCATGCACGTATTGGTTTATGGCAAGTTTTAACTGACTACGTTAAAGCGCCGGGTCTTCGTTCTGTTCTTACGTTTGTATTAAACATTATTGGTTTGGCTTACGTAGTAACTGGCCTATTTGTTTTGTGGGGTGTGTAAGTGAGTATCCAAGTTCAAGAATTTGATGCCGTTGTAATCGGCGCGGGTGGTGCGGGTATGCGCGCCGCTTTGCAAATTGCAGAATCAGGTCAGTCATGTGCGCTGATCTCAAAAGTATTCCCAACGCGTTCTCATACTGTTTCTGCTCAGGGCGGTATTACGGTAGCGTTAGGTAATTCCCACGAAGATAACTGGGAATTCCACATGTATGACACGGTTAAAGGTTCTGACTACATCGGTGACCAAGACGCAATCGAGTACATGTGTAAAACAGGTCCAGAAGCTATTTTGGAGATGGAAAACAAAGGTTTACCATTCTCTCGTTTTGAAAATGGTAAAATTTACCAACGTCCATTTGGCGGTCAGTCAAAAAACTTCGGTGGTGAGCAAGCAGCGCGTACTGCGGCTGCTGCGGACCGTACTGGTCACGCTTTATTACACTTGTTGTACCAGCAAAACGTTAAAAACAAAACAACCGTATACAGCGAATGGTATGCGCTTGATTTAGTTAAAAACCAAGACGGTTCGGTGATCGGTTGTACGGCTATCGATATCGAATCTGGTGAAGTTGTATTCTTTAAGGCGCGTGCAACGGTTCTTGCAACTGGTGGTGCGGGTCGTATTTATGCCTCTACGACGAATGCCCACATTAATACCGGTGACGGTGTTGGTATGGCAACGCGTGCTGGCGTTTCTCTACAAGACATGGAAATGTGGCAGTTCCACCCAACGGGAATTGCAGGAGCGGGTACGTTAGTAACTGAAGGTTGTCGTGGTGAAGGTGGTTACCTTCTTAATAAAGACGGCGAGCGTTTCATGGAACGTTATGCACCAAATGCTAAAGACTTAGCGGGTCGTGACGTTGTAGCTCGTTCAATGATGACGGAAATCCGTGAAGGTCGTGGTTGTGACCACCCTCAATATGGTAAACACATCAAACTTAAGTTAGACCACTTAGGTCGTGAAACGCTTGAATTACGCCTTCCTGGTGTTTGTGAACTTTCTCAAACGTTTGCTCACGTTCACCCGGCAGACGAGCCAATCCCTGTAATTCCTACTTGTCACTATATGATGGGTGGCGTTCCTACGAACGTGAATGGTCAAGCGTTGACGCGTGCTGAAGACGGTTCATATAAAGAAGTAGAAGGTTTGTTTGCCGTAGGTGAGATTGCATGTGTATCTGTACACGGTGCTAACCGCTTAGGTGGTAACTCACTATTAGACTTAGTTGTATTTGGTCGCGCTGCTGGTAAATACCTAGAGAAGTATTTGGGTGAGGGGGGCGGTGCCACTGAGTACTCTAAAGACGATATCGACGCGGGTCTTGAGCGTTACAACCGCTGGGAAAACACTAAACAAGGTGAAGACCCTGTTCAAATCAGAAAAGATCTTCAGCAATGTATGCAAATGAACTTCTCGGTATTCCGTGAAGGTGACGCTATGGCGCAAGGTTTGTCTGAGCTTAAAGAAATTCGCGAACGTCTAAAACACGCAAAACTTTCAGACAACTCTAGTGAGTTCAATACTCAACGTATCGAGTGTTTAGAGTTAGATAACCTAATGGAGACGGCATACGCAACGGCAGTTGCAGCTAACTATCGTACTGAATCTCGTGGTGCCCATAGCCGCGAAGATTTCTTAGATCGTGACGATGAAAACTGGTTATGCCACACCATTTACGATCCTAAGACTGAACAAATGCACAAGCGTGAAGTGAACATGGAACCTAAGTACCGTGAAGCCTTCCCACCAAAAGCTCGTACATACTAAGAGGGGAGATAACGTATTATGAAAACTTTGAATTTCTCAATCTATCGTTACAACCCTGACGTAGATAACAAGCCATACATGAAAGACTACCAGCTTCAAGTTGAAGAAGGTCAGGACATGATGGTTTTGGACGCTTTGATGTTGTTAAAAGAACAAGATCCTACATTAGCGTTCCGTCGCTCGTGTCGTGAAGGCGTATGTGGTTCTGATGGTCTGAACATGAATGGCAAAAACGGCCTAGCGTGTATCACTCCGTTATCTGCGCTTGGCACCGGTAAAGTGGTACTTCGTCCACTACCTGGTTTACCAGTAGTTCGTGACTTAGTCATCGACATGACTCAGTTCTATACTCAGTATGAAAAAGTTAAGCCGTTCCTTATCAATGATGACAAGCAACCGCCAGCGCGTGAGCATCTTCAGTCTGTTGAAGAGCGTGACAAGCTAGACGGTTTATACGAGTGTATTTTGTGTGCGTGTTGTTCAACGTCTTGTCCATCTTTCTGGTGGAACCCAGACAAGTTCATCGGTCCAGCTGGATTATTACACGCCTATCGTTTCTTAATCGATAGCCGTGATACAGCAACTGACGAGCGTTTGGCAGACTTAGATGACGCGTTCAGCGTATTCCGTTGTCACGGTATTATGAACTGTGTGAACGTTTGTCCTAAAGGCTTGAACCCGACCAAAGCAATTGGTCATATTAAATCTATGTTGCTACAGAGGTCAGTCTAACCTTGGTAACTGAGGCTGTGGTAACAAACTAACAAAAAGAGTCGTTCCATTTATTTGGAAGGGCTCTTTTTTATTTTTAAACAAGTGAAACCTAGTCAATAAACGACTAACAAGGATATATATCTAATGCACGAAGGTGTTATGCAAAAGTGGTTGAATAGTTCACATCTATCAGCCAACAGCATGGTATATGTTGAGCAGATGTACGAGTTGTACCTTGACGACCCTACGTCTGTGTCTGATGAGTGGCGCGAGTTATTCGACCATCTACCAAAAGTAGAAGGTGTTTCTGTTGAAACCAAACACTCTGAAGTTCGCGACTTATTTGCCCAACTAGCCAAAACAAAAGACCGTATGGTGGTATCTGGAGCAGATCAAGCGGATGCTAAACAAGTTAAAGTGTTACAGCTAATTAACGCGTTTCGTTTCCGTGGTCATCAGAACGCCAACCTTGATCCACTAGGGTTATGGGAAAGAGAGAAAGTTAGAGAACTGGGTTTATCTCATCACGAGTTAGAAGATGAAGATAAAAGCCGTGAATTTAACGTAGGTTCTTTTGCAATAGGTAAAGATAAGATGGCGTTAGGTGATCTATACACCGCGCTTAAAAATACTTATTGTGGTTCTATTGGTGCAGAGTATATGCACATCACGGATACCGATGAAAAACGTTGGATCCAGCAAAGACTAGAATCAATACAAAGCAAAGCGACGTTTGCACCTAACGTTAAAAAACGTATCTTAAAAGGCTTGATTGCTGCCGATGGTCTTGAAAAATACCTAGGTGCAAAGTTCCCAGGCGCAAAACGTTTCTCTCTTGAAGGTGGCGATGCGTTAGTGCCTATGATCAAAGAGATCATTCACCGCGCAGGCGAACAAGGTCAGAAAGAAGTTGTTGTCGGCATGGCCCACCGTGGTCGTTTAAACGTTCTAGTTAACGTGCTAGGTAAAAAGTCTGGTGAATTGTTTGAAGAGTTTGGCGGTAAAGTTGACCCTTCGTTAACCGCAGGTGACGTAAAATATCACCAAGGTTATTCATCTGATTTCGCGACGGCAGGTGGCAACGTTCACTTGGCGCTAGCATTTAACCCGTCTCACTTGGAAATTGTTAACCCAGTTGTTATGGGCTCGGTTCGTGCACGATTAGATCGTCGTGATTGTGATACGGGTTCAAAAGCGTTACCGATTACTGTTCACGGTGACTCTGCGATTGCAGGTCAGGGTGTGGTTCAAGAAACATTTAATATGTCGCAGACGCGCGCATATAAAGTGGGCGGTACGATTCGAATTGTCGTTAACAACCAAGTTGGTTTCACGACTTCTAACCCTGAAGATACACGTTCTACACAGTATTGTACTGACATCGCTAAGATGGTTCAGGCACCGATTTTCCACGTAAATTCTGATGATCCTGAAGCGGTCGCATTAGTTTCTCAAATTGCAGTAGATTATCGTAATACCTTCCGTCGTGACGTAATGATTGACTTGGTTTGTTACCGTCGTCATGGTCACAACGAAGCGGATGAGCCAAATGCGACTCAGCCGTTGATGTATCAAAAAATCAAAAAACACCCAGTTCCTCGTAACTTATACGTTGAACGTTTGGTGGCTGATGGTTCAATTTCACAAGATGAAGTTAAATCATTAACCGACGAATACCGTGGTTTACTGGATAAAGGTGAGTGCACTGTAGAAGAGTGGCGTCCGATGGAAGAGCATTCGGTTGACTGGTCTCCTTACATTGGTCACGACTGGGATATCGAATACGATAAGGCAATTTCGGTTGATAAGATCAAGGAATTAGGTGACAAAATTACCACCTATCCTGAAGATCATAAATTGCACTCTCGTGTTAAAAAACAATACGATGAACGTCGTAAGATGTTAAATGGCGAAAAACCTCTAGATTGGGGTTTTGCTGAAACCTTGGCTTATGCTGCTTTGGTTGATGCGGGTACCAATATTCGTATTACCGGGCAAGACTCAGGTCGTGGTACTTTCTTCCACCGTCATGCGGTATTGCATAACCAAAACGACGCTTCAACTTATATTCCTCTACAGAATATCCATGACAAACAAGGTAAGTTCGAAATTTTCGACGCTGTATTGTCGGAAGTTGGTGTATTGGCGTTTGAATATGGTTACGCGACGGCTGAACCAGAATCACTCGTTATCTGGGAAGCTCAGTTTGGTGATTTTGCTAACGTTGCCCAGGTGGTTATCGACCAATTCATTAGCTCGGGTGAGCAGAAGTGGGGCCGTTTATGTGGTCTGACTATGTTGTTACCACATGGTTATGAAGGTCAAGGTCCTGAACACAGCTCTGCGCGACTAGAACGTTTCTTACAGCTTTGTGCCGACCACAACATGCAAGTATGTGTACCTTCGACACCCGCTCAGGTATTTAACATGATCCGTCGTCAGGACGTGCGTCCAATGCGTCGTCCATTGATCGTTATGTCTCCTAAGTCATTGTTACGTCATCCATTAGCGGTGTCGACGATGGAAGAGATGTCTGACGGTACATACCACAACATGATTGATGAAATTGATGACATCAATCCGCAAGATGTAAAACGTGTCGTTTTCTGTTCAGGTAAAGTTTATTACGATTTATTAGAACAACGTCGTAAAAACGAGCAAACAGATGTCGCCATTGTACGTGTCGAACAGCTTTATCCATTCCCTCATGTTGAAATGGATGAAATTGTCGAGAAGTACAAACACGTTACTGATTTCGTTTGGTGTCAGGAAGAGCCTCAAAACCAAGGCGCTTGGTACTGTAGCCAACACCATTTCTGGAACTCGATTCCAAAAGGGGCGAAGTTAACTTACGCCGGCCGAATTGCATCGGCATCTCCAGCGGTAGGTTACGCATCCGTCCATGCTAAAGAACAACAAGCGTTAGTTAATGACGCATTAACGATTAAATAATCTCAAGGATTAATCATGACTACTGAAATTAAAGTTCCAGTATTACCAGAATCAGTTGCTGACGCGTCCGTAGCAACTTGGCACGTTAAAGTAGGTGACACGGTTTCTCGTGATCAAAACCTAGTAGATATCGAAACAGACAAAGTTGTTTTAGAAGTTGTAGCGCCAGAAGACGGTGTGATCACTGAGATTTTACATGAAGAAGGTGCAACGGTATTAGGCGAACAACTTATCGCTAAAGTCGGTGCATCAGGTGCCGCTGCAGCACCAGCGGCGTCTGCTGCTGAAGCGCCAGCAGCGCCAGCGGGTGAAACAAAAACAGTACAAATCAACGTTCCTGTATTACCTGAGTCTGTTGCTGATGCGACAATTGCGACTTGGCACGTCCAAGAAGGTCAGGCAGTAAGCCGTGACGAGAACCTAGTTGATGTGGAAACTGACAAAGTAGTGTTAGAAGTTGTTGCACCTGAAGACGGTGTGGTAACTAAGATCATCCACCCTGAAGGTGAGACTGTGCTTGGTGAGCAACTAATCGCTGAAATTACTGTTGGCGGCTCAGCAGCAGCTCCAGCGGCTGATGCTTCTGCTCCTGCTGAATCGACATCAGGTGATGAAGTATTATCGCCATCTGTTCGTCGTTTGATCTCTGAAAAGGGTTTAGACGCATCTAAGATCACAGGTACTGGTAAAAACGGTCGTGTGACAAAAGAAGATGTTGAGAACTTTGCTAAAGCACAAAGTGCCGCGCCTAAAGCACCAGCTGCGCCAGCGGCGACACCTTCGGCACAAGTATTGGGCGATCGTACTCAGAAACGTGTTCCTATGACACGTTTGCGTAAGACCATTGCTAACCGTCTATTAGAAGCGAAAAACTCAACAGCAATGTTGACGACGTTTAACGAAATCAACATGGAACCTATCATGGACCTTCGCAAACAATACAAAGATGTATTCGAAGAGCGTCACGGTGCACGTTTAGGCTTTATGTCTTTCTACGTTAAAGCGGTTGTTGAAGCGCTTAAACGTTTCCCAGCGGTTAATGCTTCTATCGATGGCGACGACATCGTATACCATAACTACTTTGACGTTAGCATCGCGGTATCAACACCACGTGGTTTGGTAACACCAGTTTTACGTGACTGCGACAAGATGAGTTTTGCAGAAATCGAATCTGGTATCCGTGAATTAGCGATCAAAGGTCGTGACGGCAAACTTACTGTTGAAGAAATGCAAGGCGGTAACTTCACCGTAACTAACGGTGGTGTATTTGGTTCATTGTTGTCAACACCAATCATCAACTTGCCACAAACAGCTATCTTGGGGATGCATAAGATCCAGGATCGCCCTATGGCGGTAAATGGTAAGGTTGAAATCTTACCTATGATGTATTTAGCATTATCTTACGATCACCGTTTGATTGATGGTAAAGAGTCTGTTGGTTTCTTAGTAACTATTAAAGAGTTGTTAGAAGATCCAACACGCCTGCTATTAGACGTATAAAAACTTTGACGTTTAATAATTAGTAATTTTTATGCGAAAAATTAGTGTAATTATTCCAATTTCGACTTTGGTTTTATTGCACTAATTATAGGGTCGCCTATAATAACCCCGCATGTTAATTCGGGCTGCAATCTTCTTGCAGCCTTTAACTTATATAAAAGAGATGGATAGAACATCATGAACTTGCATGAATATCAGGGCAAACTTTTGTTTGCTCAATACGGGCTTCCTGTATCTAAAGGTATCGCTGCTGAAACTCCAGCAGAAGCTGCGGCTGCTGCGGACCAAATTGGCGGTGACGAATTTGTTGTTAAAGCACAGGTACACGCAGGTGGCCGTGGTAAAGCTGGCGGTGTTAAGCTAGTTAAGACTAAAGACGAAATTAAAGCATTTGCTGAAAAGTGGTTAGGCGAGCGTTTGGTAACTTATCAAACAGACGAAAATGGCCAGCCAGTTAGCCGTATCTTAGTTGAAACTTGCACAGACATTGATCAGGAATTATACCTTGGCGCAGTTGTTGACCGTTCTAGCCGTCGTATCGTTTTCATGGCATCTACTGAAGGTGGTGTTGAAATCGAGACTGTTGCAGAAGAAACGCCAGAAAAAATTCTTAAAGCTGAAATCGATCCACTGGTAGGCGCGCAGCCAAACCAAGGTCGTGAATTAGCATTCAAACTTGGCCTAGAAGGCAAGCAAATCAATCAATTCGTTAAAATCTTCCTTGGTCTAGCTAAGCTATTCAAAGAAAAAGACGTTGAACTGATTGAAATCAACCCACTAGTTATCACACCTGCTGGTGATCTTCACTGTCTAGACGCAAAAGTTGCTATCGACAGCAACGCCGTTTACCGTCACCCGGACATCAAAGAAATGCACGATCCTTCACAGGAAGATGCTCGTGAAGCAGATGCGGCTAAATGGGAACTTAACTACGTAGCACTAGATGGTAACGTTGGCTGTATGGTTAACGGTGCGGGTCTAGCGATGGGTACAATGGACATCGTTAACTTAAACGGTGGCAGCCCAGCTAACTTCCTGGACGTAGGTGGCGGCGCGACTAAAGAGCGTGTTGCAGAAGCATTTAAGATCATCTTATCTGATGACAACGTAAAAGCGGTTCTAGTTAACATCTTTGGTGGTATCGTTCGTTGTGACATGATCGCTGAAGGTATTATCGCTGCGGTTAAAGAAGTTGGTGTTCAGGTTCCAGTAGTTGTGCGTTTAGAAGGTACAAATGCAGAAGCGGGTCGTGAAGTTCTTGCTAACTCAGACGTTGATATCATTGCAGCTCCAAGCTTACAAGAAGCTGCTGAATTAGTAGTTAAAGCTGCGGAGGGCAAATAATGTCTGTTCTAATTAATAAAGACACTAAAGTAATCTGTCAGGGTTTCACTGGTTCTCAAGGTACTTTCCACTCTGAGCAAGCGATTGCATACGGCACTAACATGGTTGGTGGTGTAACTCCAGGTAAAGGTGGTCAAGTTCACCTTGGTCTTCCAGTATTCAACACAGTTAAAGATGCGGTTGCTGAAACAGGTGCTGACGCTTCTGTTATCTACGTTCCAGCTCCTTTTGTTAAGGACTCAATCCTTGAAGCGGCGAATGCAGGCATCAAATTAATCGTATGTATCACTGAAGGTGTACCTACACTTGATATGCTTGACTGTAAAGTTAAGTGTGACGAGTTAGGTGTACGTTTAATCGGTCCTAACTGCCCAGGTGTTATCACGCCTGGAGAGTGTAAGATTGGTATCATGCCTGGTCACATCCATAAACCTGGTAAAGTTGGAATCGTTTCTCGTTCTGGTACTTTGACTTACGAAGCCGTTAAGCAAACGACTGACGCAGGTTTTGGTCAATCTACTTGTGTTGGTATCGGTGGTGACCCAATCCCAGGTACTAACTTCATCGACGTTTTAGAAATGTTCGAAAATGACCCTCAAACTGAAGCGATCGTTATGATCGGTGAAATTGGTGGTACAGCGGAAGAGGAAGCGGCTGCATACATTAAAGAAAATGTATCTAAGCCTGTTGTTTCTTACATCGCGGGTGTTACTGCTCCTCCAGGTAAACGTATGGGCCATGCTGGTGCGATTATCTCTGGTGGTAAAGGTACAGCTGATGACAAATTTGCAGCTTTAGAAGCAGCTGGTGTTAAAACAGTTCGCTCTCTTGCTGAAATTGGTAAGGCACTTGCTGAAAAGACTGGTTGGTAAAACCAGACTTTGTCGAAAGTTAGAAAAGAGCTGCAATTGCAGCTCTTTTTGTTTTTAAACACATTAAAAGATTAGATTTAAAACAAATCAATTTCTGTTTCAATGTTTTGAGCAGAAAACGAAGACTCAAATTTAAGTTTTTCATCTCTTAATCTATCGATATTTTCGATGAAACTGTCACCTGACGCTTCCATTTTCGTAACCAGTTCCACTACTTGATGACGTTTGTTTTCAATCATTAGCCATTTTTCGTCACTCAATATTTCAAAAAGCGCATTGCTTAGCTCACTAATGGTATCCATGGTAATTTGCAATTGTGTAAAGTTTGTAAGATGGCCATACTCCTGATGCCCTTCACTCATGATCCATTTGCAAATCGAAGAGTCTGTGTTGGTGTTAAGTAATTCTGATTTCAATGTGTCAGTTGGTTCATCGATAGCGCGATAGACTTTTTGCATGATAATCAAGAGGTCCTGCTTGATCAGGTTAAGTCGATTTAGCAGTTTAGATTTAGAAACTCGTTCGTAAATTTCCCCGCTAACATTGGCATAATTGTCAAAATCCACGTCAAATTGGTTAGCAATGGCAACAAATGAATCGAGAGAACGACTTGACTCTACGGACAATTGCGAGATTTGACCTGAGCTTTCGACAATTGCGTTTACAAATCCAACAATTTGCTCGGCGGCCGTTTTTGTTTCGGTGGCTAAGTTTCTTACTTCCTGCGCGACTACGGCAAATCCGCGGCCTGATTCTCCCGCACGAGCGGCTTCTATGGCAGCATTTAATGCCAATAGGTTAGTTTGGTCGGCAATGTTAGTGATGGAGGCGACCATGTTGGCAATTTCACTGGTGCGACTGTCTAGCTCATCGGCATTTTGTGATAGTTCAGAGATATTAGATGTTACGCCCTGCAAGTCTGATAGCAATTGGCTGGCCGATTGTTTGCCACCAGAGGCAGAGTCGACAACTTGATTGGTAAAATCTTCGATAATGGTCAGTTCTTCCGTAACCGCTCTTAGATCATTTTGATTAGTCGCCAGTAAGTTTAAAAACTTGGTGGTTCTCATACCAGATAGACTATTGTCCATTTCATTTTTTTGTTGATGTCGCAAGTTATCGACTAAATTAGCTGCTACATTTTCAAACCTTTCGATTGTAAATTTAAATTTTCCTTCAAGCTGATGATGTTGATCAATTCTATAAGTGTGTCCTTTTAATGCACGGTGAAATATCTTAAAGCTCTTCTTTAGCGTTAACTCAATCGCATCAAGCGCACTATTAAGTGAATGAGCGGTCTGTGCGTATTTAGACTTGGGGTCGATATTGAGTATACGTTCACTAAAATCACCCTTGTTTGCATTGTGTATCACTCTAGCCATATTTTTTGTCAGCTTTTTGTTTGGATCTGCTTTTTTACTCTGCATTATCACAAGCGCTGTCTGGCTTATGGCAAGTAAGACAAAGAGGATTTGTTGTTGAGGCCAAAAAATAGCGACTACTAAAATTAGTAAGCTTGGAGTAGTAAACCAATATTCTTTATGCATCTTCGGCCTGCAACGCTATCATGAACTCATTAAAGTGGGTGCCAACTGCTTCCTGTATTTTTAGCTTTTCTAGTTTATAAAGTTGGTCAGCAGGAGTAGAAGGGTTACTTTTTATAAGTTGTTTTAGATTGTCGTAAAAGTGGTTCATGTAATCACGAGCGCCGTTAGAGGTATCGTTAACGATTAAATCGAAGCCAGTTTGATTACCATCGACATCGTACCTTTTACCATAATCACAGAACCACAATGATGAGTTAGTTTGGAAACTCAAAAAACCGTTATAAAAACCATGTTCTTTGACATCACTTACAATAAAACTTGAAAAGAAATCAGGTGTAGGCGCGCAAATTCTATCTAACCAAGAATTATTGCTTAGTTGTCGAGGGGATATACCAAATATTTTTTCACAACCCTCGGACGCGTAATAGATTTTGTGTTGTTTGTCAGTTATCAGAAAACCAGCCACTGCTTTTTCCGTTTTTGTTTTTTAGAAAAAGTTTAGTCGACGCCAGTTAAAACGGGCAAATGTTCAAATAAAATAATTATTTAGCGCTAAGGAGTTGGGAGATGAAAGGCTGGTTTTTATAAGGAACCAGCCTTTGGGGTATTACTTATCTTTGCCGCCCTTGGCTATGATTTCCTGAGCAATGATGTCTGCAATTTCATGTGTTGGTTTATCTTCTTTATCCGCACGTTGATAAATATCGATGAGGGTTTGATAGATTTCACCTACCTTTGCGGTGGCTTTATCTGAAGAATAGCCATTTTCATCTTGCTCGAAGAAAATATTGATAATTCCGCCTGCGTTAATGGCGTAGTCCGGCGCATACAAAATTCCCAGATCTTTCAATACCTGACCGTGACGTGGTTCAGCTAACTGGTTATTGGCACAGCCAGCAACTATTTTTGCCTTTAACTGTCGAATAGTATCGTCGTTTACAGTGGCACCTAAAGCACACGGTACATAAACATCAACGTCCGCCGCATAAATTTCGTCAAGACCTACTGCTGTAGCTCCAAACTCTTTGACTGCAGTATCGATAGAACTTTGGTTAATATCTGTAACCACTAATTCAGCTCCATCCTGGTGTAATCGTTGACAAAGGTACATGCCAACAGAACCAAGGCCTTGGATAGAGAATTTCAGTCCCGATAAGTCTTCCTTATCAAATTTATGCTTGACGGAAGCTTTAATGCCTAGGTAAGTACCTAACGCCGTAAAAGGTGCAGGATTGCCACTTTTACCTTCAAGGCCAACCACATAATCTGTGACTTGATGGGCCTGCATGATATCACCAGTTGTAATGTTGACATCTTCGGCCGAATAATAGGTGCCATTCATGTTATTTAGCTTTTCACCAAACGCACGGAAGAAAGCTTCTGACTTTAATTTTTTCGGATCACCAATGATAACTGCTTTACCGCCGCCAAAATTCAGGCCTGCGAGTGCATTTTTGTAAGTCATCCCTTTGGATAAGCGCAAAACATCTACTAGTGCTTCTTCATCACTGGTGTAGTTCCAGAAGCGACAACCACCAACTGCTGGACCACAATTTGTATTGTGCACCGCAATAATTGCTTTTAAACCTGTTGCTTTATCTGAGCAAAATACGACCTGTTCATGATCGTCGAACTCAACTTGAGAAAATACTGACAAAATGTGCTCCATCAATTAGTTTAGCTGCGCTGGACTCTATCAGAGCATTGTCAGTTAGACTAGAAATCTAAATATTGGTTTTTGTGGTACAACCAGTTGAATCTGTAAACTAATACCAACTTGATTGCATTTGTTCTAAGGGGTAAAGTCCGAGCATAAAGTTATAAGTATTAGGTAGTAGAATGTCTGAACAAAAACCGATGACGGAAGAAGAAGTATCAAATTGGGTGAGAGAAGCGTATCAATCGGCAGTAGCCCACATTGCATCACTTGGAGTGGTTACTGAATCGGTCGCTGAAACAGAAAGTCGATATTTGGCGCCTTACATAGCGCTCTGGAAACTCAAATCAAATAATAACGAATGGTTCTGGGTAACTAGTGGCGAAATTCCTAACGATTACATCAGGGCGGAAAGTGCTAAAGATGCCAGAGCAGCAATGCACAGTTTTTCTTTGCGTTGGCAATTAAAAGCTGAAAATTTAAGAAATGCTGAGGAAGATAATCAAAAAGAAGCGGGTGACTTAGAAAGAAGTGCTGAAATGATGTATCAAGCTTACGAAGAAAGTGCTCTTTGGCAGTAAAATAGGCTTAAGCACTACGACAAAAAACACAGCAACTCATGTAAAAAAGTGAAAACTCAGACCCTGCTTACAAGTAGAGTCTGAGCCTAATGAAGAATACTCTTATTACAACGGAATTTGTCTAAGGGGCAAGTTAAGGTTTGTTTGGCAATGCCTGAGTCCATATAGACACTTCCCAGTGGAATGAAACCTTGTTCTTGATATAAATGGACATCAGCCAATTCAGAATCGATGGAAACGCTGGTCATGCCTTTGAACTTAGCGATGGCAAGTAATTTATTGAGCACTTGCTGCGCGGCGTCGCTCTTTCTGTATTTCATTAAAACCGCTATTCGACTTATTTTACCGTCGGCACACAAACGCCCAGTTGCAATTGCCTGACCCTCATCGTTTCGGATCAGTACGTGTTCGCAACTGGTGTCGTTTTTGTCAAACTCGCTTATCTGAGGTATACGGTATTCACAAACAAACACTTTCTCGCGTATTGCTTTAATTTCCGCAGCAAACCCTCGCCACTTTACTTGGTCAACCTTGTAGCCCATTCTTATTCATCAAAATACCAGTACCCTTGATTTATAAGTGTAGTCAGTAGTTGGCGATTTTCTAAACAATCCAGTGAACTTTTTAGCTGTTTATCTGTCAAAAATTGGTTTTGTTGTAATAACTGAATGAATTCAGTTTGTTGCGCAGAAAAGGGATAAAGTTCACCTGCACACATGTATTCCCAATTTCCAGCTCTTTGCACTGTGGTGGATTTTAAACCCAGTACTTTGTGAACAACTTCGTATTGGCTTAATACTTCGCAAATCGACTCTTCATTAACACTAAATGAGGGTTCGGAAATATCTAATTCTCGGCTACTTATGGTTAACTTTTGATTTAGGAAGGATTCAAATAGGTCTTCCTGTTCGATCAGATCAATAAGTTGTGACTTTAATTGACTAATTGTAGCTTTAGAAGGAGAGAAGGGCTTTGGCTCTGTTGTAAGAACCTCATCTTGATAACGTTTTCCTCCTTTTTCGTGGTCAATGCAGTAGTCTGCAAAAGCAGAAAGAAGCTCAAGGCTACTGGGTGCTCTAAACCCTATTGAATAATTTAACGCTGGCTGTAGCGTTTCACCTTTGTGCGGACTGAACGGAGGAATATAAATGATATCGCCTGGCTCTAAAACTTCGTCAACGATTGTTGGAAAATCCCCCACTTGCATTAAGTCTTTACAGGTTTCTTGTTGTTTTAAGTTGCGGTTGATTTCACCGGCTTGCCAATGACGTTGTCCCTGGCCCTGTATAATAAAAACATCGTATTGATCAATATGCGCACCAACACCAGCCTGTTCAGACGAATAGGAGATCATGACATCGTCTACACGCCATTGTGGAACAAAATCCACTAATTTTAAAAGCTCGTTAACATTAACATTAAAGTTGTCTACACCTTGAACTAACAATGTACTTTTGGATTCCCCCAAAGCTGAAAAATCGTTGAATGGCCCATGGTTAACTTGCCAGGTTCCATTGTTATTCGTGATCATTCTTGATTCAACAAACTCTTCCATTGCCAAACCCGCTAATTCTTCCGGGGCGATGGGGTCTGTGAAATTGGGAATCGCATTCTTAAGGACAATAGGTTTTTTTTGCCAGTAATGTTCAACAAATTTTTGTTTTGTGATTGTTTGCCAATTAATTTGCATGGTGGGTCCGGAAAGTTAAGATGAAGAGTCAGGGACAAAAAAGCCAGTCTTCGACTGGCTTTCATTAAAGACAAATGTCTAAATTATCGACTAGTTCAATTCGTCGATGAAGGCAATTGCTTGGCCGATATAATTGGCTGGCGTCAATTGTTTCAATTCTGCTTTAACAGCATCGGTTAATTCAAGACCATCGATGAATTCAGCCATAACTTCCTGGTTAACTTTTTTACCACGAGTTAGTTCTTTCAATTTTTCGTATGGTTTTTCGATACCGTAACGACGCATAACCGTTTGGATTGGCTCAGCCAATAGTTCCCAATTGTTATCAAGCTCATCCAATAGGCTTTTCTCGTTAACTTCTAACTTGCTGATGCCTTTTAAGGTCGCTTGATAAGCAATGATAGAGTGCGCAACACCTACGCCTAAAGTACGAAGTACGGTAGAGTCGGTAAGGTCACGTTGCCAGCGAGAAACGGGTAGTTTCGCTGCAAGGTGACCAAAGATAGCATTAGCGATGCCTAAGTTACCTTCAGAGTTTTCAAAATCAATTGGGTTAACTTTGTGTGGCATAGTGGAAGAGCCAATCTCACCCGCGACTGTTTTTTGCTTGAAGTGACCTAATGCAATGTAACCCCAAACGTCGCGGTCGAAGTCGATCAATATAGTGTTGAATCGAGCAAACGCGTCAAACAACTCTGCAATGTAATCGTGTGGCTCGATCTGTGTAGTAAACGCATTCCACGCTAAACCCAAGGAAGTTACAAACTCTTCTGAATGTTTGTGCCAATCATGAGTCGGGTAAGCAGATAAGTGCGCATTATAGTTACCTACAGCACCGTTGATTTTACCTAATAACTCAACGTTTGCGATTTGCTCACGCTGGCGTTGCAAACGCACATATACGTTTGCCATTTCTTTACCCATAGTAGAAGGTGACGCCGGTTGTCCATGAGTACGACACATCATTGGAATAGTTTTGTATTCTTGTGCAAGACGTTTAAGTTCAGACAAAATCTTGTCGCAGTATGGAAGTACAACATTGTCTCTTGCTTCTGATAGCATTAGGCCGTGAGACAAGTTATTAATGTCTTCAGATGTACAAGCAAAGTGAATGAATTCGTTGATGGCTGTCAATTCTGCATTTTCAGATACTTTTTCTTTCAAAAAGTACTCAACTGCTTTTACGTCGTGGTTAGTTGTTCTTTCAATGTCTTTTACGCGTTGAGCGTCTTCTTCCGAAAAATTGTCAACAATGTCGTTCAACAACTTATTGGCTTCATCTGAAAAAGCTGGAACCTCAGCAATAGCTTCAGTTTGCGCCAGTTTTTGTAACCAACGAACTTCAACGATAACACGGTATTTTACTAAACCGAATTCACTGAAAATCGAACGTAATTCTTCAGCTTTGCTGCCGTAACGGCCGTCAACTGGAGAAATTGCAGTAAGTGCAGATAGTTGCATGACTTTACTTTCCTCTACAATATTGTAGTTAAGGGTTAACTAATGGATGTTAATTCTTTGTTAAACATTATCGCATCTTGCAAAATTTGCTTGCGATTAAATAAAAACTGTCGACGTTTTCCGCCCATTTGTCGCCACAAAATGGCGGCTCGGATACCCGCTAACAACAAAGCTCGGACTTTGGCTTGGATGTCAGGCTGACGAAGTATGTCCGGGTTTCCGATTACTTGAATCTTTTGGCCGATTGGGCTCACGGCTTCGCTATAACTGTCAGCAAAATTCTGAATGATGCTGGATGACATTAGGTCAAAATGTTCAAGTCGGCGTTCAATGTTGTCTAAGCCAGATTTAAGTTTGCCTAAGGCTCGGTTGTTCTTAAGCAGCTTTTTCGATAATGACATAATTCCCGCAACGTATCGGGTGATTTCTACATCTTTTGCTGTGGTTTGACCCGAAAGTTGATGCACCATGAGTTTGTTACCTTCGGCAATATCCGCTAACGAATGATAAACATCAAAAACCGTACTAGGGTTTGTTTCCATTATGCCTTTGAACAGGCAAGACATGCTGTCGCCATCGGTCATTTTACCTTTTGCTACCTGTTGAATTAACAGGGCCGACTGACAAATAGCGGCAAGGGCTATGGTTTGTGCGCGTTGTGACTTTTCCATCATATTAGCGAATGTATTCTTCTATGATGCCACCACCCAAGCAGACATCGCCGTCATAAAATACAGCAGACTGTCCCGGCGTAACTGCTCTTTGTGGTTCATCGAACAACACTCTAACGGTACCATTTTCCAAGTCGGGTGTTACTTCACATGGAACATCTTCCTGGCGGTAACGAGTTTTAACCGTAAGTCGCTGAACGGATTGAGGCCCTTTGTGATCTACCCAGTTTAGTTGATTGGCAACCAAACCTTTTGAAAAGAGAAGTGGGTGGTTTTTACCCTGGCCAACGATCAATACATTGCGTTTAACATCCTTATCAACAACAAACCAAGGTTGGTCGTTATAATCTTTCAGTCCGCCGATTAATAAACCTTTACGTTGACCCAATGTGTGGTACATCAAACCTTCGTGTTTACCAATGACTTCTCCTTCAGGTGTTTCTATGTCACCTGGCTGTGCTGGCAGGTACTTTTGGAGAAAATCTTTAAATTTACGTTCACCTATGAAACAAATACCGGTACTGTCCTTTTTGTCAGCCGTTACTAAACCTTGTTCCTCGGCGATTTTCCTAACCTCTGGCTTTTCAAGCTCTCCAACTGGGAAGAGAGTTTGTCCTACTTGTTCTTCGCCGATGGCATACAGGAAATAACTTTGGTCCTTATTACTGTCAAGGCCTCTTAACATCTTGGTATTGTTATCGTCTTTGGTACGACGAACATAATGGCCTGTTGCAATGTAGTCAGCACCTAAAATCTCAGCTGAAAACTGTAAAAAAGCCTTAAATTTGATTTCCTTGTTACACATAATATCGGGATTCGGAGTACGACCAGCTTTATACTCTTCAAGGAAATGTTCAAAGACATTGTCCCAGTATTCTGCAGCAAAGTTTACCGTATGCAGTTCAATTCCCAATTTTTCACATACAGCTTCTGCGTCTTTTAGATCTTCTGCAGCTGCGCAATATTCATCGTTATCGTCTTCTTCCCAGTTTTTCATGAACAGGCCTTCAACCTGATATCCCTGTTGTTTAAGAAGATAAGCGGATACTGATGAATCAACACCGCCAGACATTCCAACGATGACTTTTTTTGTGGCATTTTCTGCAAAAGAATCGGACATAGATTTAGACGCGTTCCCTAAATTAAATGAGTCAAGAAAAATTGCGGCGGATTCTACCACAAAGCATTGGTAAAAAGCATCCGCATCGCTTGCATTTTTATAACTATATTAGGTGAATAAATTATGGGGGAGTAGAACCAAAGTTGGTCAAGTGAACACCTCGATATTCATTTGGTCATATGAAAATCGAGGTGCTTTATTGGCGTTAGTAATACCTTAGTTCTCTGACTTTTCCCCAAAAGACTCGATAAGAGAATGCGGTATAAAGCAAGATGGTCGGTACCACTATCATAGTGCCAAATAACAAAAAGTTTAACGATTCTGGTGCGGCCACCGTCTGCCAGATGGTTAATGTATTTGGAACGACATAAGGGTAGAATCTAAATCCTAATCCTAAAAAGCTGAGAGTGAAGATTAATATTGCCAGAATGAAGGGTAAACCAGCCCCCACATCGGGGCTTTTATGTAGCTTTTGTAATACTCGAAAGCAAATTATAAATAATATTCCGCAAACAAGAGGGATGCTTAACAAGAAGTAACCCGTTGGCCAGGCAAACCATTTTTGATAGATGCCCGGGTTCAAAACTAAATTAGCTACAGACACTAGTACAACCCCGGCAAACGCAAACACAACAGCCGTTTTTGCATATTTAATGGCGTTAATTTGCAGTTCATTTTCTGTTTTCATCACCAACCAAGTCGCACCGATAAAAACATAAGCCGCGCATACACCTATGCCACTTAAGAAAGCGAATGTTTGCATCATCATTCCAGGCTCAAAACCGGTTACGTATCGGCCTAACATGTAACCTTGTGCGAAACTGGCAAGCCAGGAACCATATTTGAAAGCTCTGTCCCAAGAAGGTTTATGGCTAAAGCTGGCTTTAGCCCTAAAGTCAAATGCCACTCCGCGTAATATGAGTCCAATCAGCAATACGGTGGCTGGCAAGTAGAGCTCTTTTAATATCAGACTGTGTGCGTGTGGGAAGGCAATTAACAGTAATCCTACCGCTAATACTAACCAGGTTTCATTCGCATCCCAGAAAGGTCCAATACTGGCTATCATAGTATCAGCGTGTTTTTGGCTGTCTAAAGGCAGGAGCATACCAACGCCAAGATCATAACCATCTAAGACCGCATACATTAATACGGCTAAACCCATCAAACTAACAAAAATTGTTGCAAGTAAAGTTTGATCAAACATGGGACATCTCCATTTTGTTATACACAGTTTGTTTTTTCTCGCTTTCTTGAATTTCTTCTATTTCGACTGCTCTACGGGCCATGACAAAAATAGTATGGAGGTAGGCCACAAGTAATCCCGAATAGACCAGTAAATATAAGATGAGGCTAGTCATTACATTAGCTGGGGCAATCGTGGTTGCGGCTTCTTCGACGGTTAATACTCCACTTACTAAATAGGGTTGACGGCCAATTTCCGTGACATACCAGCCTGCAAGCGTTGCGAGCCATCCGGAGAAAGTCATGCCAATGAAAACTTTGAGCAACCAATTGGGCAGTATTTTATGTCTATAGAGTTTAATTCCTGCGTACCAGCTTAATAACAACATGAACAGCCCTAATCCAACCATGACTCGGAAGCTGAAAAAGACGGCAGCGACAGGCGGGTGCTCGCCATTAAATTCATTTAGGCCCTTAATTTCACCATCTAACTCGTGTGTCAAAATCAAACTGGCGAGTTTGGGCACGGCGATTTCAAAATGATTCTCTCTGTTTTTTTCGTCCGGTATGGCAAACAGCAAAAGAGGCGCACCTTTTTCTGTCTCCCAAACGCCTTCCATCGCCGCAATTTTTTGTGGCTGATGTTCTAGCGTATTTAAACCGTGCAAATCGCCGACGAAAGCCTGAATGGGCGTGAGTATCATAGCCGCTGTAATGGCAATTTTTAGCGTCAGTTTTGGGGCTTTCTTGGCGTCGCCTCTTAGGATGCGATAAGCACTGATGCCCGCCACTAGAAAACTTGCTGTCAGTCCTGATGCTAACAAAACATGAACTAACCGGTAGGGGAACGATGGGTTGAATATGATGGCAAACCAATCAACAGGAAAGGCAACACCGTCTCTCATTTCAAAGCCAACGGGCGTTTGCATCCAGGAATTAAGTGCGAGGATCCAAAACGCTGATAAAGTGGTGCCCAAAGCGACCATAGCAGTAGCGAATGTGTGAACTTTGGGAGGAACGCGTTTGATCCCAAATAACATGATACCCAAAAAGGTCGCTTCGAGGAAAAACGCGGTTAACACTTCATAACCTAACAGTGGGCCCGCTATGTTGCCGACTGTTTCCATGAATCCTGGCCAGTTCGTTCCAAACTGAAACGACATGGTTATGCCACTTACGACGCCAAGGGCAAAAGTTAAGGCAAAAATTTTGACCCAAAAACGATAAGCTCTCATCCAAACCGGATCTTGAGTCATATCAAATCGGATTTTGAAAAAGAGTAAAAACCAACACAATGCGATGGTTATGGTAGGAAACAGAATATGAAAACTGATATTTGCCGCGAATTGGATTCGCGATAGTATTAATGTATCTAACATCTTAGGCCTCTCATTCTAATCTGTTGCGGAATAAAAATTAAACGCTTCCTGTGTTTTTCAACAGTTTGTCTTTCATATCCAATACTTTTCCGACACCAGCACCTAGCTTCATCAGAGTTTGCAACTTGTCCGGACTCATTCGCTGAAGCTCACCTGCCCATAAAGTGATCGACTCAAGTAGGTCGTGCATTTCATGCATTTTTTCCTGCGCGTATTGCTCTTCTTGGTTCGCTGGTTGCTCCAGGATGACAGACCTTAGTAAGGAAAGCGTAGGGTCCATCTCTCTTTTCCTTCGCTCTTCAAACACACGTGTGGCCAGATCCCAAATACTGCCAGCTGGCGCGTAATAGTCTTTTCTGTCTCCGGGCACGTGTTTTGTCTGGATTAGCCGCCAGCTTTGCAGTTCCTTTATACCCATGCTGACGTTACCGCGTGAAATTTTTAGGACTTCGGCTAGTTCATTTGCGGTGATCGGGTTTTCGCTGATCATTAATAATCCCAACATTTGGCCTACAGTACGGTTAAATCCCCAGCGGCTACCCATTTCGCCATAGTGCATTACAAACGTCTCTATTTTTGGTGACATGTTCATTTCGCTACCTTGTGAAGTTTCAGAAATTATTGAAAGTTTAAAATCTAGAATGATTTAGATCAAGTTTTGTTTAAATATTTATGTAAACACTTGCTGTTTTGATCTGAAACAAAAGATACTTCAGCGGCTTTTGCGGCGAATTAATTGAATAGTGGATATATAATCTGCTCAATGCCGCCTATACTTAGCTGTAAGTTATTAACTAACATCAACTTTATGCCTGAACAGAATACTGAAATATTGATTGTAGATGACGACCCAACAGTGATTAAAACCTTGTGCAACTATCTCGCGTCAAGTTACAAGTTATCGGTCGCAAAAACGAAATTGAAAGCGATGGAGTTGATAAAGTCAGGTAACTATTCGTTGGTGTTATTAGACGTAAACTTGCCTGATGGAAATGGGTTAGAGATATGCACAAAGATCAAAAGTAGTTACGCCTATGCCGATTCTATTTCAATTGTCTTGATGACAGGTGAACATTCTACGGAACAAGAGGCTATTGGATTAAGGCTTGGTGCTTCTGACTACATATATAAACCCATCAATGAGTCTGTGCTAAAAGCTCGCGTAGAATTGCAATTAGACATCCAACGGCGGACCTTTTTGTTATCACAATTAGCGCATATTGATGCATTAACAGAAGTTGGGAATAGACGAGCGTTTGATGGTCAAATCGATGCGGAACTGAACCGGGCAAGAAGGGAAAATAAAAGTGTTGCCTTAGCATTGTTAGATATTGATTATTTTAAACAATACAACGACACATATGGACACCCGGCCGGCGATGTTTGTTTGAAAGAACTGGCCAGTTGTCTTAAACAGTCTTTTAAAAGGCATTCCGATTTTTGTTTTCGATATGGCGGCGAGGAATTTGCCGTGATTATGTATGATACAAATGAAAATGAAGCATGCAGACTCATGTACAACGCTTTAGTGCGATATCGTGAACTTGAAATACCTCATAAGAACTCTCCCATCTCTAATGTCGTTACTTTTAGTGCCGGTGTTACGGCAGATAACGCTAAATCGGTATCGCCATTAGAACTAACTAAACGAGCTGATGAAGCGTTATACCAGGCTAAAAAGTCTGGTAGAAATAAAATTGTCAGTACCTGTAGCGAACTTGTGTAAAGGTTAACTGTTATGCAGCAGCCAGAGCCGTTGCTTCAAACGCCAACGACGGTTTACCGCGCTTTTAAAAAAGCACTGTTAATAAATAGTTTTATTCTGATTCTAACTCTTGTTTTAAGTGCATGGGCGTTAGAAAAAATTAAGAAAACAGTTTCGTTTAATTGGCAATCCAGCCTGGAAACTGTAAGACAAACAACGCAAGAAGCGGTAAATATCTGGGTGAGAAATAGAACTCAATATTTGTCTCATATCGCCACCGATCCGAAGCTTCTACAAGTCGCGAAAGTAACAACCAAACAGAGTTTTGACGTCAACGACTATCGCAATACTGCAAAATTCAAAACACTTCACGACTTATTGACAAAAGTAAACAAAAGCTCTGATTTACTAGAATTTTATTTGGTATCAGAAAACGGTAACAACTTATTTTCCAGCGAAGCGGATTTGTTAAAACAAAATGAAATTTGGTTGAACAAAAAGTCCGCCTTTACTACGGCTTGGTCTGGTCAATCACAACTTGTTTTGCCTCTTCATCCCAAAATGCAACCAATTGAAGGTGAAGTTCAGGTACAGCCTGGGTTGATGTCATTCATGTATTTTTTGACACCCGTTGTTGATGAGCAGGGGATAACCAGAGCTATTTTGGCGGCGAAAGTGGATCCGTTAGGTGAATTTAGTGAAATTCTGGAGCTGGGCAGGATAGGTCGTTCAGGAGAAACTTATATCGTCAATGATGCAGGGCTTATGTTGTCACGCTCACGATTCTCCAATCAATTGAACGCATTAGGTATGTTAACCGATGGTAAATTTGAGATGCAGGTGGTATCGGTTACCGTGCCGCTGGGTCTGGAAGAGCAAAACAATCCAATGGGCTTTTTGACCGTAGCCGCACACTCGGCATTGCGTAAACAAACGGATTCAAATGTTGAAGGGTATTTTGACTATCGTGGTGAAATGGTTTTTGGGAGCTGGACCTGGGATGATCGGATAAGCGCAGCAATAATCACAGAGATTGATAAGTCTGAAGCATTAGTTGCCTATGAAAATGCTAAAGGTACTGTCATAACTATGTTGGCAATATTAGTCTTTACCATTGGTGCAGTGACGATAGGGATCATAAATACGCACGCGCGAACCAGTCGCATGTTAAGAGCAAATAATTTAACGTTGGAAAACCGTGTTACAGAGCGAACACAAGAATTAAGAAACACCGTCAAGGAAGTGGAAGCGTCAAAGGAAAAATTGGCCGAAAGTGAAACATGGTTACAAATGGTATTGGATCATATAGCTGCGGTGGTGTACTTAAAAGATGCCACTGGTCGTTATCTTTTAGTCAATAAGGCGTGGGAATCTGCATTGGGATTGAAGGCAGAGGATACCATAGGTAAAACGGATCGAGAGATCTTTCCACCTGTAATATCGAGTGCTTTTAGACAAGTCGATAAAGACATATTAAAAGCAGGTGAGGCAAGACATCTTGAAGAACAAGCGCCTCATGCAGATGGGCGTTTACATGATTATTGGACAAGTAAGATACCTATAAAACTTGCGAACACTTCTGAAGACGCGATTCTAGGTATCTCAGTAGATATAACGGATAGAAAACAAGCTGAACAGGAACTGCAAATTCAAGAACAGTCGTTTCGTGGCGTATTTGAAAACTCTCAGGATGCCTTGTTAATTATAAGGAATAATGAGTATATAGATTGTAATCAGAAGGCTATTGCGCTGTTTGGCGCGACGGTTAAATCGGAAATTACTGGAAAGTCACCGGAGGAGTTAGCACCTAAAGTGCAAGGGAAGTTAACTCCAACCTCTCAATTTGTCGTAGAAGCCATTCAAACCGCGAAGGATATTCGTCAACATCTTTTTGAATTTGTTCACAAAGACTTATATGGACACGAATTTCCAACTGAGATCATGTTATCACCACTAAATTGGTATGGTGAAGAAGCTATGTTGGCGGCAGTGAGGGATATATCCGAGCGTAAAATCCTTGAACGTCAAACTAAACGGGCTAAGCAAGAAGCAGAGCGCGCCAATCAAGCTAAAAGTGAGTTTTTGGCGAGTATGAGCCATGAAATAAGAACGCCGATGAATGGTGTAATTGGCATGTTAGGATTGTTATCGAACTCAAAATTAAGCAAGGAGCAGCAAAATAAGACTGACATCGCGTTAGAAAGTGCCAATTCATTGCTCAATATTCTAAACGATATTCTGGACTTTTCTAAAGTCGAGGCGGGCAAAGTTGTACTCGAATTTGTCGATTTCGACATACTGGATCTTGTTGAAAAAACATTACAGAACTTTGCTATTAAAGCTTTGGAAAAAAATGTAGAGCTGATTTTAGACAGTAGCCAATTGACGTTTAACATGGTGTGTGGCGATCCGACTAGAATACGTCAGGTTTTATCAAACTTGATTGGCAACGCCGTCAAATTCACGCCTCAAGGCCAGGTCGTTGTTACTATAAAGTTGATTGAAACCAGTGAACAACAAATTGAATTGCAATGTCAGGTTAAAGATTCAGGCATAGGTATTTCGAAAGACAAGATCCCTTCGTTGTTTGAGTCCTTTTCTCAAGTTGACGCATCGACTACGAGGAAATACGGCGGAACAGGTTTAGGGTTAGCCATATGTCAACGATTAGTCACGGTTATGGGTGGGGAGATAACGGTTGAAAGCAAATTAGGTGAAGGCTCGGAATTTTCATTTAATGCGAAACTAAAACGTTGTGACTCTGGTTTGCAAAACTTACCGCAATTAGATATGTCTACGTTAAGTGTTCTTGTTGTTGATGATAACCAGACCAACCGTGAGATTTTCCGCAAACAACTGGAATTGTGGGGAGCGGAAGTCGTTGTTGCAAGTGGCATAGATGAAGCTTTAACCTGTTGCGAGGAAAAATTTGAAAATGACAAATTTGACCTAGCCATACTTGATATGCATATGCCTGTACTTGATGGTGAGGGCTTATGTGCGGCGATTAGGTTAGAGCCTACCTATGATGACATGAAATTGATCATAATGACGTCAATTTTGGAGTTAACTGACAGAGCCAGAATAAGAGAAATAGGTGTAAACGGCTTTTTCACAAAACCCGTAACGACTTCGGATTTACATGACGGAATTTCAGTTGTTATGAAGTTAGGCAATAAACTTATTGAAACTGGCCAGATTGTAACTGCTAATTATTTAAAATCATTCGTAAATCACGCCAATTCAACGTCCTTCGAAAATCAGGATTATCACATTCTGTTGGCGGAGGATAATGCGGTAAACCAAGTGGTGATGAAAGGGTTGTTAAATGAAATTGGTCTGGATTGCATAATTGTCAATAATGGTCAGGAAGCGCTAGATGTCATGAAAGACAACCAGTTCTTATTCGATCTAGTCTTAATGGACTGTCAAATGCCAGTATTGGACGGTTATACGACGACCGAAAAAATAAGAGATGGTGAGGCAGGTGTTGAGTATCAAAATGTACCTATCATAGCATTAACCGCATTTGTCATGGAGTCTGATATAAAACGTTGCATGGACTCTGGAATGAATGAACATGTGAGCAAACCTATTGATAAACAAAAGCTGAATAGCGTGCTGAATGAATGGTTACCTATTAAATCTAAAAAAGGAGAAGTAAGCAAAGTCATTGAGTCAAATAGCCAGGATGAAACTGAGGTTGAAATTGATATTCCCAGCAAAGTGTCAATGTTTAACTTGGGTAGCTTGGGGTACAACCATAAGCACATTGTCGATGTTCTTGACGTTTATCAAAATCAATATCGGGATTTTGCATCTCAAATACAACAGGCGGTCGATACAAACAATCTTGAGGAACTATCTAGTTTATTGCATACGCTTAAGGGGTCCAGTGGCAGTGCTGGCTTTTCAGCACTTTATGAGCATTGCAAAGTCTGTGAACAATCTATTGAAAAGGGCGGAATATTTGAGAAAGAGCAAGTTGAGCAAATCATTGCTGATATACAGCAGTCTGTTCACGAAGCTCGAATGATCGTTACTGCAAATGAGGCAGTAGAGCAGACCCAAGCTCATAGCATAAACATTCCAGAGTTATTAGAGTCCGTTGTCGAACATCTAAAACAAGGGCATATTTTACCGGAGCACTTGTATCACCAACTTAAAAAGGTGGTATCAGAGCAAACCAGTAGCCAACCCAAATGGAATGAGGCGTTAACTATGATCAAATCCTTCGACTTCGATGAAGCTTTATCCATTTTGGAGAAAATTAAAAACTCATTAACCCATTAGATGTGTATAAAGTCAGCATGTGTTAAAGCATGTGTTAAATAATTGTTACACCTAGATGGTGAAATATAGTTTGTATCGTCCGTTATTTGTCAACCATCCGGTATTGCCCAACAGCCAGGTTGTCCAATGTCCAGTTTCCAATGCGATAACGAATTAACCTGAGAGTAGGGTGGCCGATGTGGGCAGTCATTCTTCTTACCTGACGATTTCTACCTTCACTGATGGTTATTTCCAGCCAACAGGTCGGTATGTTTTTACGCTCTCGTATAGGTGGTGTTCGTGGCCAAACCAAATCCGGTTCATCTATAATCCTCACTTTTGCTGGTTTTGTCGGGCCGTCATTCAGTTCGACGCCATCTCTTAATTGTTGTAATTTTTCTTCATTAGGGACGTTCTCTACTTGAACCCAATAACACTTTGTAGTTTTGTGTTTTGGACTGGCGATCTTGTTTTGCAGTTTGCCGTCATTGGTTAGGAGCAATAAGCCTTCACTGTCTCTGTCCAAGCGACCTGCGGGATAGACTCCCGAGATAGGAATATGATCCTTTAGTGTTTCTCTGCCTTCGGCATCGGTAAATTGAGTCAGAACCTGAAAAGGTTTATTAAATAATATTATCTTTCTTTCAGATGCCGGGACGGGTGACGAACTATTCTGTTTTTTTGAATTATTAACGCGCCTGGGCTTTGTAAACTTTTTTGTACTAGAACCTTCGACTTTAGTTTTATTGTGCCTTTGGGGTTTTCTTTTTATATTGTTGCCGTTGGTCTTATTTGAAAAATACATAAGCGCTAATTGGATAAAAGTCTTTCAATACGGGCTTGTATTTTATAGTATTCACACCCAAATTTCAGACTAAATTATTTTAGTTTTACATTTGTTTAAAATGTAGTCTAAAACAATAGGTAAATTTAGGTCACAATTGATGGTTATGTTGTTTTTTTACAACAGGTGCGGTTAACACTTCATCAATTAAGTCCGCCATATCACACGCAAATTTGTAGGGAAAATCAATGACATCGAAAATCATCTATACAAAAACAGATGAAGCGCCAGCACTGGCTACTTATTCATTTTTACCAGTAGTTGAAGCGTACAGTGCAACTGCTGGTATCGAAGTTGAAACTCGCGACATTTCATTGTCAGGTCGTATCATTGCGAACCTATCTGAGTTTTTAACTGACGAGCAAAAAATCTCTGATGAATTAGCATATTTAGGCGAGTTAGCAAAAACTCCAGAAGCCAATATCATCAAGCTTCCTAACATCTCTGCATCTATTCCTCAGTTGAAAGCGGCAATTGCAGAATTACAAGCTAAAGGCTATGCGTTACCAGAGTTTCCAGAAGAGCCAAAAAACGACGAAGAAGCTCGTATTAAAGGTTTATACGCAAAGGTTTTAGGATCTGCCGTTAACCCTGTATTACGTGAAGGTAACTCAGACCGTCGTGCACCAGGTGCAGTTAAGCAATACGCTAAGAAAAACCCACACTCTATGGGTGCATGGGCAAAAGACAGTGAATCTCATGTGGCGCATATGGCTGGTGGTGACTTTTTCGAGAACGAAAAGTCAACGACTATTGAAAAAGCGGGCTCTTTGAAAATTGAGTTTGTTGGTGCTGACGGTTCAACAAAAGTACTTAAAGAATCGGTTCCTGTATTAGCGGGTGAAGTTGTAGATGCAACATTCATGAGCGCGGCAAAGTTACAAGAATTCCTTGCAGCTGAAATTGCGGATGCAAAAGCGTCTGGCGTATTATTCTCAGCGCACCTTAAAGCAACGATGATGAAAGTTTCTGACCCTATTATCTTTGGTCACATCGTAAAAGCTTTTTATAAAGACTTATTCGACAAGCACGGTGACACATTTGCTGAGATCGGTGTTGACGTAAACAACGGTTTTGGTGACGTGGTTGCTAAAATTGCAACTCTAGATGCTGACAAGCAAGCTGAAATCAATGCTGATATCGAAGCGGTTTACGCTAACGCTCCAGCGATTGCTATGGTTGACTCTGACAAAGGCATTACTAACCTACACGTACCATCAGACGTAATTATCGATGCGTCTATGCCTGCGGCAATTCGTTCTTCAGGTCAAATGTGGAATGCGGAAGGCAAACTACAAGACATGAAAGCGGTGATCCCTGATCGTTGTTATGCAGGTGTTTACCAAGAAACGATTTCTTTCTGTAAAGAAAATGGTGCATTTGATCCAGCGACTATGGGTACAGTACCAAACGTTGGTCTTATGGCCCAGAAAGCAGAAGAGTACGGTTCACACGACAAAACTTTCGAAATGTCTGCAGCGGGTACGGTAAAAGTGACTGCCGAAGACGGTTCAGTGGTATTTGAGCACGCGGTTGAAGCGGGCGACATTTACCGCATGTGTCAGGTTAAAGATGCGCCGATCCAAGACTGGGTTAAATTAGCGGTTAACCGTTCACGTTTATCTGGTATGCCAGCCGTATTCTGGTTAAACGAAGCTCGTGCTCATGACGCTCAAATCATTGCTAAAGTAAATGAGTACTTAAAAGATCACGACACAGACGGTTTAGACCTTCGTATCTTAGCGCCAGTTGAGGCGACTCGTTTCTCGCTAGAGCGTATGAAAAAAGGGGAAGACACCATTTCAGTCACGGGTAACGTATTACGTGATTACTTAACTGACTTATTCCCAATCTTAGAGCTAGGTACGTCAGCCAAAATGTTGTCTATCGTTCCTCTTATGAACGGTGGTGGTTTATTTGAAACGGGCGCTGGTGGTTCTGCACCTAAACACGTTCAACAGTTCGAAAAAGAAAACCACTTACGTTGGGATTCGTTAGGTGAGTTTTTAGCGTTAGCGGCGTCTTATGAGCATCTGGCTAACACGGCTGGTAATGCAAAAGCGCAAGTTCTTGCTACTACGTTAGACAAAGCGACAGCTTCATTCCTTGATAATAACAAGTCACCATCTCGTAAAGTTAATGAGTTAGATAACCGTGGTTCTCACTTCTATCTATCTATGTACTGGGCACAAGAGTTGGCTGCGCAAAATGATGACGCTGAATTGAAAGCTAAGTTTGAAGCGGTAGCGGCATACTTGACGTCTAACGAAGAAAAAATTGTAGCTGAATTGAACGAAGTTCAAGGCCAAGCAATGGACATCTCTGGTTACTTCAAGCCAGAAGATGAAAAAGGCTTCAAAGCAATGCGTCCAAGTGCAACCTATAATGCTGGATTGGAATTACTTGGTTAATTCTTAATTTGCTTACTCAGAGAAAGCCAGAATTTATTTCTGGCTTTTTTTTGAAATTTTGTTGGCTATTTATCAATTAACGATTAAAAATTAATCATAGTGGTGGGATAATACAAAAGTACTGCCCAAAACTAAAAAATATCCTGTCTGTTCATTGAATTACAACGTGTTTGTGATTAAAGTCATGGATAGATTTGCAAAGACCATGAGAATAACTATGAAAAAATTGACTATTTGCCTTATCGCAGCATTTTTGGCTTTTGGCGCTCATGCCAGCAAGAGTCAGAGTTATAAACTAATTACTGTGTCTACGTATTTAAATTTCTATCTAATGAACTTAAATGCATGCGAAGATTACCATCCGGCTGCACGACAAGCTGCCTATAAAGCTGAAAGCAAATTGTATCCATTTTTTGAAAAGTTAGACACTAAGATAGCAGGTCTTCGAATCGATGAAGATGACAAGGCTGCCATTGCAAATACAGTCTCAAACCGTCGCGCTAAGTTAAATGCTCAGATTGCCGATGGCGAATTCACCATAGAGCATTGTAATGCGGTTATTGGTATCGTAAATGCAGGCCTAGATTCGGCAATACTTGCTGCAATCAACTAACGCTTTGCGTAAAACTAAACGCTATTAGCCTAGGCAATTGTCTGGGCTTTTTTGTACCATCATTCTTAATTTCATAAGGCATTAAGTATTTCAGCTGTTATTAGCAAAATCAGGACACGACTTTCCATTTCATTAAGGGTTTCGGCGGAGAAACGTACTAGAGAAGGAATATTGAGAAATTTGGTTAAAAACAGGTGTCAAAACGCTGGAATTGAAAGGGGATAAAGAACTAAGTCTTATTCCCCTAGTGCAGAGCGTTACTCTTCAAACATCTTACGTTCAGATTCTTTCAACTCTTTTATCTTAGGTAAGGCCAACCCTAACTCACGTCCCCGATAGCGGGCAAAGTAGGTATTGCCGATGAAGGCCATGGTTAATAACAGCACTTCCAGATAGATGAACCATTTATTGCCTTCGAATGTCCATAGCGCTGTCAATCCGTGAAGGTAACACCACATAATGACGAAGTTGCTCCAGGCGTACGTGAATGGATTACCTTGAAATAACCCTTTTAACGCAAGGGTCATTGGTAGCCAGAACAAACACAGGCTGATATAAGCGAGAGAGTTAACATCTGGTGATAAAAACAAAAATAGTGGAGGGTAATAAAGTATCAAACCAACATAACCGGTTAACCCTACGAGTTTGAGTTTTTTAACAAAGCTGGCCATTGGCGCATCTTTGTATGCGTTTTGAAGATTTTCGTATTTATGCATGATTAATTTCTATGAATGACTATTGAGTTAGCTTTAACGCGGTTTGACCAAGTCTTTTGCCTAACGAATAACAGATGGCTTTCTCATCTTCTGACAGTGTATTTTCGGATGTAGTTCCTGACACGTGTGATGCACCATACGGTGTTCCACCACTTTCTGTTTTAAGTAATCCTGGCTCAGAGTAGGGTACGCCTAATAACATCATGCCATGGTGTAATAACGGTAACGACATTGACAATAACGTCGCTTCATTGCCACCATGCATACTGGAACTAGATGTAAACACACAGGCTGGTTTGTCAATGAGTTCACCCTTTAGCCAGGATGTTGAAGTTTGTTCTAAAAATGATTTTAACGGTGAGGCCATTAAACCGAATCGGCAAGGGCTACCCAGGGCTAACCCTTGGGCCTGGGTTAGATCATCTAGGCTAACTTCAGGGTAGGGCATGTCATTCGAATCATCGGACGCATGGACTGTTCTTAGTCTCGCTTCGATGCCACTGGATTCAATTCCTTTCGCGATGGCTCTAGCTAAATTTAACACTGAGCCATGTCGCGAGTAATAAAGTACTAATACGTACGGAGTCATAAAGACTAGAGGATATTCAATACGTTTTCAGGTGGGCGTCCAACGGCAGCTTTGTCGCCGTTGATAACAATCGGTCTTTCAATAACTTTAGGAAAGCTGTTCATCAAATTTAGTACTTCACTGTCAGATAATTCTTGATTATCCAATCCTGATTCTTTGTATTCCGTTTCTTTTGTACGAAGAATGTCGCGAGGGCTAACTCCAAGCTTTTCTATGGTCGCTTTTAATTCCTCAACTGAAGGCGTATTTTTCAAGTACTCAACAATCGTAGGTTGATGACCATTCTCTTCCAATAACGCCAATGTTTGACGGCTCTTGGAACACCTCGGGTTGTGATAGATAACTAAGCTCAAAGTTATACTCCTTTTAATTCTTGTATGTAATTTAGTCTCAAGCGGTATTGAATTTTAAGTGCTTCCAATCGGCTAATTTCAGCCTTGTCTTCTTTTGTTAAAACGGACAAGGCTCTGTCAGCAGAACGAATGGCTGAACGGTAGTCCGAACGCAACGCATAAAATTCTGCGCTTGTGGCGTAGTATTTTGCCATATTTTTTGCCGTCTTGTAGGCATTCGCTAATATTTGTGTTGCTAAATAATCTTTTGGCTTTGCCAATAAGTAATATTCCAGTAACTGGGCGGCTTTTTCAGGTTTTTCGTTTGCCACGAGCACATTTGCGTAGTTGAGGGTGACAACAGAGTTGTTAGGCCTTAATTGATAGGCTTTCTTAAGTTTTCTCTCAGCGCTTTCCAGTTGTTTAGTTGCAATATAAAGGTCTGAAAACGTATCCAATATATACAAATTGTCTGGCGCGGCTTTTTCAAGTTGTTGTAACAAACGTTCTGCTTTATCGTACTTTTCATGATCAACATAGGCTAAGGCAAGCCCATACTGATTGGCAAAAAGTCGATTACCTTTTGAATCTTTTACTTTTTGCTCAAATATTTCTACGGCTGCGTTTTTTCGTTCGCTATATCGAGCATCAATTCGAGCCTTCATCAGTAAAAACTCTAACGAATCCGAAAAAAAACGTTTGGTAAATTGTTGGGCTCTTAAACGTGCGTCAGTAACACGTGAATCTGGCATGGGGTGTGTTACCAAAAACGCGGGCATTTTAGCTTTAAAACGTGCTTGCTGTTGCAGTTTGTTGAAAAATTCACCCGCTGCATATGGATCAAAACCAGCCGCGACCAATACGTTCATACCGATATTGTCTGCTTCTTGTTCATTGCCTCTGGTGTAATTAATTGCAAATTGCTGAGCGCCTGCTGTTGTGGCCATCATAGTCGCCAACATGGCCTGTGGGTTTACTGCCGCTAACAACAGAGAGCCAACTATCCCAGCTATAGTGAGTGGCGTTTGTTGTGCAGATGCCTCTTTACGTCGTGCTAGGTGGCGTTGAGTGACGTGCGCTATTTCGTGGCCCAAAACAGATGCTAACTGACTCTCGTTTTCTGCTGCGGATATTAGACCTGAATGAATGCCAATGTAACCACCGTAAAATGCAAATGCATTGATGTCAGGGCTATTAACCGTAAAAAAAGTAAACGGGAACTTTACGTCATTTGAGTGAGCAACTAAACGATTTCCGAGTGAGTTAATATACTCGTTAACTAGCGGATCGTAGAGTACGTTGGCTTGACCTCGTAACTCGCTGTATATGACTTCTCCCAATCGCTTTTCTTTTTCGATGCTCAAAACGGTTAGAGCGGAAGCACCTAGGTTGGGTAAGTCATTATTCCTCGCCATGGAGTTGGCGGAATAAAGTAGTATTGAAGACAGCAGTCCACTAACAACAATACTTTTAGATATAAGTGGCATAAATCTATTCTGGTTTATTCTCTGGCTCTAATTGAGGCTCAGAATTAAAATCTTCTTCAAGTTGAGTCGAAATGATTACTTCGTCGGGTGACAAATCAGGATTGGCGTTCTGTAACTTAAACGCTTGATGAATGGTCATTCCTTTAATTTCCTGAACATCCATCTCCTTACTCAACATATCTATCATTTTGTTTACAACTAAATGAGCATGGATGACTAAAGCGGTATCCGCATCATCGCCATTTTTCAATGTAAAGGCGATAAATTTATGGAGCTGTGTGATCCTGACCAGTGTTTTCATTTGACTGGGATCCCAAACTTTAAACTCCATGTTTTTATCGTCTCTGCGATAATCGTCAATCATAGTATCATTGACGTATGGGAAGGCTAAAAGTTCATATCCCATGTTAGAAAACACGTGATAAAGGCAAATTCTCGGGGGGGATAGAGGCTCTGCAAGTTCGATGTGGTCGATCTTATTGATGTCAACATCGCCAGCAACCCCCAGCTTTTCGTAATTCCAGTTTCGACGATCAACTATCCTTTTGTACGCATTATCGAAACCGTAATTAATGAATCCTTCGGCTTCTGCAATTGAATTAGCGACTAAATGAAAAAATGCGGGAATTTCTCCCCAATTGATCCGTTTCTTGAACGTGTTAATGTCTTTTACCGTTGCATTGTCTGGTAAATTAAATTTACTTGGGTAAACGCCCATAGTTCCTAAACTTATTTTTCATCTATCGATGTTTCAAGTATCGATGATTGTGTAGAATTATTGAAGTAAAATTATGTTATTTATTGTTTATGGATAAAAATGAGTGAGTATTTCGATGGAAGGGGGTTAAAATGCCCCCTTGCATTTGTAAAGGCCAAACAACATTTGGTCAAATTTAATACCAAAGTATATTTGTTAGATGACGATATAAGTCTTTATAATTTCACGCAATATTTAACGAAATGTGATATTCCTTTTATTCAAGATATCAAAACTGATTGGGTACAAATAACTATCATGTCCATAAATGAAATAGGAAAGTAAGCTAAATGTTTGAAGTGTTTAAGCAGTGGTACCGCAAGAACTTTTCTGATCCCAATGCGGTGACGTTGGTTCTATTTGTCGTGTTAACGGTTCTATTATTTGTTTGGGTTGGTCAACTGTTGACGCCTGTGATCGTCGCTGCTGTTTTTGCATTTTTACTGGAGTGGCCTGTTAAAAAAGTGACGAACATGGGGCTCAATCGTAATCTGAGCACAAGTATTGTGATCACAGTGTTTGTGAGCTTTATGACGGCGATATTCGTTTTAGCTATTCCGGTTATTTGGCAACAAAGTATTGGCTTGGTAAAAGAATTGCCTGAAATGATGACTCAAGTGAAAGGGTTCATTCATGAGTTGCCACAAAAATATCCTAATGTAGATCCCGCACTTATTAATAACATGTTAGCCAATATGGACGGCAAATTAGTCTCGGTGTTGGAAGGTTCTATCGAAACGGTAATGGCGTCGTTAACCAACATAGTTGCAATCTTGATATATCTGATTTTAGTACCGCTAATGGTGTTTTTCATGTTGAAAGACAAAGCCGTATTGTTTGCGGGTTTTGATAAGTTGATGCCGACTGAGAGAACGCTTATCACGCAAGTTTCAAACGAAATGAATCAACAAATCATTAATTATATTCGAGGCAAGATGATAGAAATATTCATCGTCGGTGGCGCAACGTATATTGCGTTTGTGATCATGGATTTGCGGTATGCAGCCGTACTTGGCCTGTTGGTAGGACTGTCGGTATTGATCCCATATATTGGTGCTGCCGTGGTGACGATTCCTGTGGCTGGTGTTGCTTTATTTCAATTCGGTCTAACACCAGAGTTTTGGTATGTAATGATTGCTTACGGTGTTATCCAGGCATTGGATGGAAACTTGTTGGTGCCATTATTGTTTTCAGAGGCTGTGGACTTAAATCCCGTATATATTATTGTCGCCGTATTGTTTTTCGGCGGTTTGTGGGGATTCTGGGGCGTATTTTTTGCGATTCCTTTAGCGTCTCTGGTCAAAGCTCTGATTAACGCCTGGTCAGTCAAAAAGGTACCCAGTCACCAAGACTTGAAACGGTGCAGTTAATAGATTGAGTAGACATAACACTATTTATTTGGGAGGGCTGTTTTTGGGCCCTCTTTTGTTATGGTCGTTATAAAGCAGTGTCGCTCCTTGTTGTAACTAGATGTTTTTATACGATGTCACTGACACTGTTCCAATTTGTGTGAGTAAGGCCGCAACGTATCCAGTTTACTTTCTAATTCCATTTATCTAGCTGAAATTACCCTGCTATATTTGCTCTATGAGTAAAGCGCCCGGCTTTTCTTGGTCTAATTTTAATGTGGCGCTACATAGTAGAAGGCGATTAGACGCAATTTTTTTCTCTTTTACTAACCATCTTTTACTGTTCTCAGCTCTTAACTTCGCCAGTGAGAGTAAGTCATCGGTTTGCGTTTGTGTGAGCGCTTTTTTGGTGCTGTTAAGTTCTATATCTCGCAAAGTTGAGATTGCACACATCCTTAGTCTTAAATCCGGTTGTTTTTTTAGTACTTCTGATAATTGGTCTAAATAAATGCCATTATCGGTATTCAAAGCAGATTGACCGGCGCTGAATGGCATGTCGCTGAAGTCCATTTTAAGCAGGGTTTCACCCGCGGTTAAGGCAATACTAACGACCTGAGAGTAAGGTACGAAAGTTGTCATCAGATAATCTTTTGCCGCCATCATAGTGGCTTTTTTTATAACCAAACTTAGAATGCCACTCATACCGACGGATGGATTGTTTAGATCCCCCTCAATGGGAATATCAAGTTCAACAATGCCATCACTATCTTTTAACATCCCTAACGCCATATTAAACGAGATGGCACCTGTATCTATATTGTCTTGTTCTCCTGAGGTTTCTATATCGGTGAGTTCAACCGATTTTAGGGTTGTCATAGATTCGCCGTTTAATAGATTGTCTCTAATATTAACTTCTACATTGGTATCCAACTGGCCACTGTCTATATCGTAGCCTAGTGCCTGGTCGACATAAGGTGAAAATACAGGCAATTCCAGTTCTGTTAAATCAAATTTTATATCGTGCAAAGCGGGACTGGAAAAAGGACTATGTTGGCTATTCAGTCTAAATTTACCGTACTCCTGAATAGTACCCGCCACCTCAATTTGAGTTGACTCCTTGCTGGATTGCGTCGAAAAGTTTTTTACCTCGAACTGTTTTATTGCGGCTGACACGTTGACTTCTGGTTTTACACTAAGGTCTGTAAACGCCAATACCCAATCTTGCTCGTTGTTAATTTGGTTGATAGTAATAGGGAATAGAGGTGTGTTATCAGAACGGCCTGCCTCATGAGGCTTTTTCTCAGCCGCCACATTGGAAGCGTCGGCCTTTATCGATTGATTTTCACCGTCTGAGTCTGAATTTGTTACAGGTAAAGTCCAGTTCGCCAGCCTTTTGTTTTCTGACACCACTGGGTGAGACTTAAATGAGCCTATGGATATTTGTTCAATTATTGCACTTGATTTATTGGCTGCTAAAGAATTTATTTTTAATGTATCCAGTGACAATAAATCTGGTTGCTCTGGATGAGTTGCAAACAAATTAAGTTGAGCCAGCTCAAATGAGCTTAGACCAATTTCTGCGGTTTCTAGATTTCCATTTACGGAGAGTTGATTAAACGCCATATTTGAAATCTGGAAAATGGTTTTGTCGGCAGAAGTATCAACAAGACTCAGGTTATCTAAATTAATTTGCAAGGCTAATTCTGCCGATAGGCCAGTTGACCAGTTCGCAAGTTGTAATTCTGGTAAATCAATTAACAACTGCTCTAAGTTGGCGGAAATCGTAGGCTGGTTCACTTTTAATTTAGCTAATTCAACATTCGCTGAGGTTAATTTTAATTGCTCCTTGTTTAAGTCTAATATTACGTTCGAGCTGACTTGTAACTGTACATTTGCTTCTAATTCATGTTCGGCATCGGCAAATTTCGGCGACAGTTTTAAGTTCTGTGTTAATGAGATCACATTGTCTTTAAAATTTAACTCTCTGATTTTAAATTTATCTAAGGTTAGGTGGGTTGTTTGTGAAGACTGAATGACGGCCGCAGAAAAAGAGGAAATATCGATTTCATCCGCATAAATTTGCCAATCGAATGGAGCTGTATCTGTTTCTTGTGTGGTTGGTTTAACATCAGCCGCCGTAGCTGAGTCTGATTTAGGCAACAGTTTGTCTAACGGTGTGTTACCAATAATGATTCCATCTTGTTCAAATTGAACCTTGGTTGAAAAGCCATTAAATACTATCGATTCAATTCGGATCTGTTTGTTGATGAGTTGAAGAGGATTTAAGTCGATAGCCGCATAAGTTAAGGATAACAGCTCATCTTGCTCGTGTTTCAGGCTGATATCTTTAAGGGCTAACTTTAAACCAAAGGGGTTTATTTCAATTGAACTTTCACTACTTAAGTGTAGGTTTTGTTTTTCCAGAAACTGATTGATCAGCGGGGCAACTACCCAAGGCGAAATTATCCATAATAATGTATTGAGGGTTACACCCACTAAAAATAAGTAAATTATGACCTTTTTAATCACTTCTGATTCCTTTGGATAGTGAAGAGTTTGTTTTAGTTTGGCTATTTTGCCTAACTTATTTGTTTTGTTAAGAGTTCATTTTACTAAGCATATGGTATAGTTTAAAGCTAATACTCTAAACACTTTATTTGAAGGAAATCCATGCCTGTTTCTGCCGCATTCTTGTTGGTTGTTATAATCTGGTCTACAACGCCGCTTGGTATTGTTTGGAGTAGCGAGTCAATGCCTGCTACAGCCACACTTTTATTACGGATGGCTACTGCCGTTGTGGTAGGACTTCCGATTCTAAAATTGATGGGGATAAAACTAGACTGGCAACCTAAGGCAATAAAAGTTTATTTGTATTCAAGCATGAGCTTAGCCGTCGGCATGTTGTTCTGTTATATTGCTGCAAAATACATCAGTTCTGGTTTGATGTCATTAGCGTTTGGCATGGCACCGATACTGTCAGGATTATTTGCTCAACGGATTTTAAATGAACGGGCATTTACACCAATCAAAAAACTTGCACTCGTTCTCAGTTTCGTCGGTCTTGCTATTGTCTGTTATGACAATATTACGCTGTCAGAAAAGACCTGGTTTGGCTTATTGTTTATTTCAGTAGGCGTCATTACGTTCAGTTTGAGTGGGGTACTGGTTAAGAGTGTGCCCATTGAATTGCACCCGTTGAGTACAACTTTGGGTTCACTCATTATGAGTATGCCGTTATTTGTTCTTTTCTGGCTGATTTCAGACGGTACTATGAATTACGAAAGCTGGGGCCTAAAGTCCATTTCGGCGACTCTATATTTAGGATTTTTTGGTTCATTAGTGGGCTTTATAGCGTATTTTCACATTTTAAAACACTTAGCCGCGAGTACGGTTTCACTTGTTGTCATGATAACGCCCGTCATTTCAACAGGGTTAGGTATTTGGCTAAATGATGAACATTTTTCTCTTGCTTTATTAGCCGGTGGCTCTTTGGTGGTGTGCGGACTAGGCCTGTTTCAATTGGGTGATAAGTATTTAAAACGTTCGGAAAATAAGTCCGTTATTAATAATTTGACCTAATGGTCAGGATTTTTCTGGTTCAATATTTAGAATTCCTCTATAATCCAAAAATGATTATAGTCACAGGAAAAGTTATTTATGTTGTCCGTAGTTGATTACACAGCTGAAAATGCAGCGCAAGAGTTTGTAAAATCTCTTCATGAAACAGGCTTTGGTGTATTAAAAAACCACCCGATACAAAAAGAATTATTAGAGTCCATTTATGAGAATTGGGCTGGATTTTTTGCGTCAGAAAACAAAGACGATTTCCATTTCAATGTTGAGACTCAAGACGGTTTTTTTCCGTCAAATGTATCTGAAACGGCAAAAGGTTTCACTGTAAAAGACATCAAAGAGTATTTTCACTACTATCCTTGGGGCCAATGTCCGGCAGAATTAAAACAACAATTGCAGGATTATTACGACCAGGCTAATGCAGTTGCGAAAACTCTATTAAACTGGGTTGAGAAACACTCTCCAGCAGACGTTTCAGAAAAATATTCCATTGCGTTATCAAAAATGGTTGAAGAGAGCCAACGTACATTATTACGTATCTTGCATTATCCGCCGATCCAAGGCGATGAGGAGCCTGGCGCAATTCGAGCGGCCGCACATGAAGATATTAATCTGTTAACCGTTTTACCTGCTGCCAATGCAAGCGGTCTGCAAGTTAAATTAAAAGACGGTAGCTGGTTTGATGTACCGGGTGACTTTGGCTGTATCATTGTAAATATCGGAGATATGTTACAAGAAGCTTCAGGTGGTTATTTCCCAAGCACAACGCATCGTGTTGTAAATCCTGAAGGACAAGATAAAACTAAGTCTCGCATTTCTTTGCCTCTGTTTTTACACCCGAATTCAGATGTGGTGTTATCAGAGCGTTATACTGCCGGTTCTTACCTAGATGAGCGTTTGCGTGAGCTTGGTGTAAAATAGGCGTTAAGGAACTTTAAGTGATATGAAAAAAGCGACCTATGGTCGCTTTTTTTGAATTTAATTTTAACGATTAATGTTCAAACATCGCTGAAATAGATTCTTCGTTACTGAGACGACGAATTGCCTCCGCTAACATGCCACCTAAGGTTAACTGACGAACATTTGGAAGGGCAGCGATTTCTGGCGCTAATGGAATTGAATCGGTTACGATAACTTCATCAATTACAGAGTTTTTAAGGTTATCTACGGCATTGCCTGAAAATACCGGGTGAGTTGCATAGGCAAATACACGTTTTGCACCGTGTTGTTTAAGTGCTTCTGCGGCTTTACATAAGGTCCCGCCAGTATCGATCATATCGTCTACCATAATACAATCGCGACCTTCAACGTCACCAATAATGTGCATAACTTGAGCAACGTTCGCTTGTGGGCGACGTTTGTCGATAATAGCTAAGTCTTTATCGTCAAGTAGTTTGGCGATTGCACGTGCACGCACAACGCCACCGATGTCTGGGGAAACAACAACAACGTCATCCGCATTGTTGAAACCTTTTTTGCGCATGTCGTCTACAAGGATTGGACTACCAAATACGTTGTCTACAGGTACATCGAAGAAACCCTGGATTTGCTCAGCGTGTAGGTCAACCGTTAGTACGCGGTCTACACCTACGCTTGATAAAAAGTCTGCAACAACTTTTGCGGTGATTGGAACACGAGCAGAACGAACACGACGGTCTTGACGAGCATATCCAAAATAAGGAATGACGGCGGTAATTCGACCCGCTGAAGCGCGACGTAGTGCGTCAACCATAACGATTAATTCCATTAGGTTGTCATTGCACGGTGCACAAGTAGATTGCACGATAAAAACGTCGGAACCACGAACATTGTCATGTACTTGAACACTGATCTCACCATCGCTGAAACGGCCAACGGTGGCGTTTCCAATGGTTAAGTCGAGGCGTTTACTGATGATTTCGGCAAGTTCTGGGGTAGCGTTTCCAGCGAAGAGCTTGATATCAGGCACGGAGTTATCCTATAGCTTTGTTTGCTTAAATTTTAATTAAGAGAGTAGACGAAAAAGGCCTATCTCTCCATTGTAACTACCCAAATAACACTTGATGAGTTGGCGACTTATTACAGCCTTTTGCCACAAATCCAGTTAATCCTTCAGGCAGTTGATGAAATATTTCCAGCGCTTGTTGTTCGTCAGAGAACTCAGAAAATATGCAAGCACCGGTGCCAGTCATTCTGGACGGCGCGTATTCTAACAACCAGTCCCGCGCTTTGGCAATCTCTGGGTAGTGTTTATAAACTAATTCTTCAAAATCATTGTGATGCGCCGAACTGATGCCTGAGTAATTGACCAATTGGTTAGGTATTTTGGGGGTGTTCCTAGGTAAGTCTGGATTTGAAAATAATAGAGCGGTATTGACGTGGGCGTCAGGCGTTAATATCAAATACCACTTTTCCATAACCGGGTAGTCAACCATTTTGTCACCCGTGCCTTCGGCGATAGAAGTTTTACCTCGAATGAAAATTGGCACGTCAGCGCCCAACTCGTTGCCGATACTTTCCAATTCCGACAAGCTCAAATTCAGCCTCCATAGCTGATTTAATGCGAGTAACGTGGTGGCGGCATTGGAAGAACCGCCTCCCACGCCACCGCCCATAGGTAAGACCTTGTGTAAGTGAATTTTTACACCAGGCAGCAGATTATCTTGGTTATATCTTTCCTGTAACGCCTTGGCTGCTCGAATAATTAAGTTGTCATTTGTTTCTAATTCTTGGAAGTTGCAACTCAGTTCGATGGCTTCGTTTTCAGTTAAGGTGAAAGTGAGTTCATCACCATAATCTACAAAATGAAACAAAGACTGCAATTCATGGTAACCGTTAGGGAGCTTGCCGTTTATGTGTAAAAAAAGGTTTAGCTTTGCTGGCGAAGGTAAGGTGAGCTTATTAACGTTTTGATCTTCCATGATGATTACCCTTCGATATGCCAGCTTGAAACGGAGATTTTTACTCGATTGGTATCCGTCGATAAGTTTAACGTTTTAGGCAAAAAGAGAGGTGGACGTGGCTCCCAATTTACATAGTTAATCAGCCAGGTTTTGAAATTAGCCTGATAGTTAAATGAGGTAATTCGTTGGTTCTGATCATAATTGGGGTTGATAACATCTTCGCCCACCTTGCCAAGCAACCAATTTGGCATATTTGAAATGGGCAGTTGATGCCCGGTTAGTTTATATATAAGTGTTTGAGGATCACTTCCTTTGTATTGCTTGCCGTCGGCTTTAACGATGGAAATACCATCTTTGTATTCAAGGGAAAATAGGTTCGTTCCGATTATAGTATCGAGTGAGAAAGAAAAATCTCTGCCATTTTGTTGCCAATAAAAGTAGCCAGATACTCTTTCCTTGTTATCTGCCACCATCATCTTTCCGCGAGCCGTCCAATTTTTAATTTTCTGTAAAGAATCTGGTGATATTCCTGTAGAGCGTTGAGACTGAAACAATTGACATGCGCTAATTAAGAATGTCAGTAGCACAATGACAGTGGCTTGGCAGGTTTGTTTCAAGAGAGAAAATTTCGATAAGACTGATTGCTTAATAATCACACAAATTCCTGTTAATTATTCAACACTAAAATAAAAACCCTATTCTATCACGTCAATAAGCCTGTTACAGGCTTTTAAAAACCTTATGTTTTTCGTAGAATTGCTGCCTTTTCGATATTAGAGTGATTCTAAGCCACTATATGACGGTTCTTGCACTAGGAATTAACCATAAATCAGCCTCAGTTGAGTTGCGTGAACGTTTAGCGTTTACGCCTGAACGTTTGCCTGAAGCTTTGCAAACCGTTCAAAACGATGCTGGCTGTGATGAGGCCGTGATTCTGTCTACTTGCAATCGAACAGAGATTTATTGTTTTGGTGAAAAATCCGTACCCAAAAATGTTCTGAACTGGTTAGCAAGTTTTCATCAGGTAGACTCGGAAGAGCTGCAAAAACATATTTATGTGCATCGAGATGTCGCCGCAACTCAACACTTGATGAGGGTGGCGAGTGGTTTAGATTCGATGGTGATCGGTGAGCCGCAGATACTTGGTCAGGTAAAACAGGCATATCAACAAGCTAAGTCGGTAGGTACGGTCAAAACTTATTTTGAGCGCATGTTTCAGCAATCTTTTTCTGTAGCAAAAAAAGTAAGAACCGAGACCGATATTTCCGTAAACGCCGTTTCAGTCGCATTTGCAGCTGTAACCTTAGCAAAACAAGTTTTTGGCAATTTTAAAGACAAAAAAGTGCTGTTGGTGGGCGCAGGCGAGACTATCGAGTTAGTTGCCAAACACATTTATGAGCAAGGCGCGACAGACATCATTGTTGCGAACCGAACCTTAAGTCGTGCCGAAGCGGTGGCAGAACAGTTTTCGGCTCAAACATGTACATTGAGTCAAATATCGGAAAAAATTCTAGAAGCAGACGTAGTCATAAGCTCTACAGCGAGTACATTGCCGATCATAGGAAAGGGGATGATTGAGAACGTATTTAAACAACGACGTCATCGTCCTATGTTTCTGGTTGACCTAGCGGTCCCCAGAGACATAGAACCACAAGTTGCCGAATTAGACGACGCCTACCTATATACGGTAGATGATTTACAGGAAATTGTCGCCAGTAATATGCAGGCTAGAAGTGCGGCAGCAGAAGAAGCGGAAGCTATAATTGACGATAAGGCCACTATTTTTGCAGATTGGTTAAGTTCGCTCGATTCGGTAGATCTAATTCGTGAATATCGTCAACAGAGTTTATCGACAAAAGATGAGTTACTAGACCGAGCTTTAAATCAATTAAAGTCCGGCAATGATGCAGAGCAAGTTGTTCGTGAACTTGCAAACAAATTAACAAATAAACTGATTCATGCACCTACATCTGCGTTGAAAGACGCGGCAGAAAAACAAAATAGCGATGAGTTAGTGAAGATTAAAACAATCTTGGGGATTCAATGAAAGATTCAATCATTAGAAAATTAGAAGGCCTAGTAGAAAGATACGAAGAGGTTCAGGCACTTTTAAGTGACCCTGAGGTTATTGGTGATCAAGATAAGTTCCGCACGCTTTCTAAAGAGTACTCGGACTTAGAAGAAGTGACCAAGGCTTTTACTGCGTATCAAACGGCTCAAGATGATCTTGAAGAAGCCAAGATGATGCTGGAAGAAGACGACGCGGAAATGCGCGAAATGGCGCAGGAAGAAATTAAAGCCGCTAAGGCAGAAATTGAGCGTTTGGATGATGAGCTGCAAATCTTAATGCTGCCAAAAGATCCTAATGATTCTAATAACTGTTTCCTTGAAATTCGTGCGGGTGCTGGCGGTGACGAAGCCGCGATATTTGCTGGCGACTTGTTCCGCATGTATAGCCGATATGCTGAATCCAAGAAGTGGAAAATTGAGGTTATGAGTGCCAATGAAGGTGAACACGGCGGGTTTAAAGAAATCGTTGCTCATGTGACTGGAGAAGACGTATACGGCACGATGAAATTTGAGTCTGGTGGACACCGTGTGCAACGTGTTCCTGAAACCGAATCTCAAGGTCGTGTGCATACATCCGCTTGTACGGTTGTGGTCATGCCAGAAATTCCAGAAGCGGAAGCCATTGAAATTAATCCAGCTGATTTAAAGATTGACACTTTTAGAGCGTCAGGAGCGGGTGGTCAGCACGTAAACAAAACGGACTCGGCGATTCGAATTACCCATTTGCCTACAGGCATTGTTGTTGAATGTCAGGATCAACGTTCGCAACATAAAAACAAAGCGCAAGCCATGTCTGTTTTAGGCGCGCGTTTGCAAGCAGCTGAAGATGAAAAGCGTGCCGCTGAAGAAACTAGCATGCGTCGAAACTTAGTCGCAAGTGGTGATCGGTCAGAGCGTGTGCGCACCTATAACTTCCCTCAGGGACGAATGTCTGAACACCGAATTAACTTAACTTTATACAAACTAAACGAGATCATCGAAGGTGATCTTGATTGTGTACTTCAACCGTTAATGACGGAATATCAGGCGGACTTACTTGCTTCTATGTCAGAAGAATAGTTTTAACTGTGTCACAAGTACCTTCCATTGAGCGGCTGGTTAGTCTGACCGCAGACTCTTTCTTAGAGTTTTCTGATACACCTAAACTCGATGCTGAACTGCTTTTATGCCAAGTACTAGATTGCAATCGAACTTATCTCTTCACTTGGCCCGATAAAACGGTAACAACTGAGCAGTATCTTGAGTTTCAATCGTTATGTGCGCGCAGAAACAAAGGTGAACCAATTGCACATATTACAGGCGTACGTGATTTCTGGTCGCTAGAACTGGAAGTTAATCCTAGTACCTTGATACCACGACCGGATACCGAAACCCTGGTAGAACAAGCATTAGAGCTGGTTCAGGGACAATTCTCTGGGACCGGTTTGGACTTAGGGACGGGCACTGGCGCGATTGCGTTGGCATTGGCCAAGGAACTGCCCAAGTGGCAGTGGCTCGGTGTTGATTACAGCAGTGATGCGGTTGAATTGGCAGAACGCAACCGACTTAAAAACCAAATTGAAAACTGTCAGTTCAAGAAAAGTGATTGGTATTCAGCAATCAACTCTCAAAAATTTGATCTAATTGTCTCGAATCCGCCGTATATAAACAAACAAGACCCTCATTTAAACGAAGGTGATGTTAGGTTTGAACCTCTATCTGCATTAGTCGCAGAGGATGAGGGCCTGGCGGACATAAAGCATATTTTAAGTAAAGCCAGGTCTTTCTTAAGCAGAAATGGTTCAGTTTTGATTGAACATGGCTACGATCAAGGTGAATCGGTCAGAGAAATCTTTGTTCAGTATGGTTACGAGAAAGTGCGGACAATTACAGATTTATCAGGAAATGATAGGGTTAGCATTGGCTATTTGAAATAATTGGGTTAGTCTCATTATATAACTTGTGGTCCGAACGGAATGTCGTTGAAAAATAAGTGAAAGGGTGTAAAGGGTACGTTTATGAATGATGATTTTTTGTTTGCAAATGAGTCTCCTGAAGAAGAAGTGCAAGCCTTGTCTGGTACTTGGAAGGTGATCATAGTCGATGATGAGCCCGAAGTTCATGCCGTGACTAAGTTGGCTCTGAGTGATTTTTCCTTTCAAGATAAGAACATTGAGTTTCTTAGCGCTTATTCAGGAAAAGAAGGCAAACAATTAATAGATGAGCACCCAGATGCCGCAATTGTTTTACTAGATGTGGTAATGGAAACGGATGATGCAGGCCTTCAAGTGGCTAAATACATTCGCGAGACGGCAAATAACCAGAAAATACGAATTATATTGCGAACAGGCCAACCTGGTCAGGCCCCCGAACGACAAGTCATAGTTAACTATGATATTAACGACTACAAATCCAAGACCGAATTAACCGCCCAGAAATTATTCACCGTTGTCATGTCGAGCTTACGAGCTTTTAGAGACATTATTGCGTTAGATCACAGCCGACAGGGTTTACAAAAAATAATTGAAGCTTCGGCGGATATATTTGCCGTGCATTCGATGGAGCAGTTTATAGACGGCGTAATGCAACAATTAACCTCAATAATTGGATGTGGTACTGAACGTGCTATGTATGTAACCAATAGCATGATGGTCAATTGCTCGCCTACCGAACACAACACAGAACTAAGAGTCATCGCTGCACAAGGTGAATTTGAAGAATCACTTGGCAAAAGCGTTGACCAGGTTATTGAAGGTGAATTAAGACTGGCTTTCGATGAAGCGCTTAAGTCTAAAACCATTGTCTACAAAGGCGACTATTTAGTTGCTTATTGTTACAGCCGCTTTTCCAGTAACTCACTGCTATATGTTTCCGGCCTGCCAAACAAAGTGGGTGAAGATGAAAAAACGCTTATCGAGATGTTTGCGCAAAACGTGCAAATTGCCTATGAAAATGTGCAGTTGCAGATGGACTTGGAAGATACGCAGCGTGAATTAGTTTATCGTCTGGGTGAAGCGGTTGAACAGCGTTCAAATGAAACCGGCAATCATGTTCGCAGAGTGTCACTTATTAGCTCTAAACTTGCTTCAAAATATGGATTGGACACAGCTGATGTTGAAATGATAAAAAATGCCGCGCCATTACATGACGTAGGAAAAGTTTGCATTCCTGATGACATACTACATAAGCCAGGAAAATTAGACGGTGATGAATGGACAGTCATGAAAACCCATGCGGAAGTAGGGCATAAAATACTGGAAGGATCAAATCGAACCATCATACAGGCAGGTGCGATCATTGCGAGAGAACATCATGAAAACTGGGATGGCAGTGGATACCCTGAGGGTAAGAGCGGCGAAGACATTCATGTTTTTGGTCGTATTGTGGCGTTAGCTGACGTTTATGACGCGTTACGCCACAAGCGCTGTTACAAAAATGAATGGGATAAGGAAGAAACTCTCGAGTTTATTCAGGAGCAAAGCGGTAAAAAATTTGACCCGCGTTTGGTTCAAATTCTCTTAGATGACATCGATGAATTCGAAGGGGTTATTGAAGAGTACCCAGAACAAGATTAATTATTAAACTTCAATTTTGGTTGGCCCGTTTCTGTTTAGGCAGAAAGGGGCTTTTTTATGTAAAAGAGAGTTTCTATGTATTTTGCAGTTAAACACAGTCACATGACATTAGCGCTTATTAGCGTTGTATTATTTTACTTTCGATTTGTTCGACAACAGCTGCTAGGCAAAGAGCTAGCGAAGTGGCTAAAAATAGTTCCCCATGTTATTGATACTTTGTTGTTAACGACTGCTGCTATATTGTGCGTATTGTTACAGCAATATCCTTTCGCGGTTGAATGGCTAACGTATAAGGTTGTATTTGTAGTTGGTTACATCGTACTGGCCATGTTTGCGATGAAAGCAACCGATAAAAAACAGGCTATAACTTATTTAAGTTTCGCTTCTATTTGTTTAGTATTTGCGGCAAAATTGGCAGTGACTAAGGTTGCATTTTAGTTCTTTGTCCCAACATACACCTAACCCCATATCCTGAATAAAGAGAGTTGTAGTAGTATTTATGTCCGCAAATTGGCTGTATGAGTCGGATACCCCCGATGATTTGCTTGAAACCTTAATTTCTTTGGAAAAGAACTGGCAAGACGTCTTTGAAGTTGAGCAAATTCATAGTCAACTTGATGAGCACGTTGCAATGTTGTCGACAAGGCTCAAATCAAGCAAAAGTAAGATTCAAAATCTGTATACGGCTATTGACTCTTTATTTGACGAATTGGCTTTTTCAGGTTCAGGGTTACAGTTATTGCCGGATTCTTCGCTAAATAGTGTGTCGTTTTGTGTGATGCACCGCACTGGTAACCAGCTTTCTATGTCGGTTGTTATCCGATATTTACTAAAGAAACTCGGTTTTAACGCTTTCATCGCTGAGTTAAGCAATGAAATAGCGCTAGTAGTAAAGTTAAGCAACTCTGAGCTTATTGTCATGGATGTAATGTCAGGTGCGACGGAATACCTAATTTCAAGTGATGATGTGAAAACAAGTTTGGTCAATGAAATCGCTAGCTTCGCGAAAGAAATACCAAATGATGAAATTATCAAAGAGATTTTAACAGAGCAGAAAATAGCCTATTTGGAAGAAGGGCTGTTAAAACAGGCATTGTTGTGTGTAGAAACACTGATGGATTTGTTGCCTGAAGATCCGTATGAGAGAAGAGATCGAGGTTTGGTGTTACAGCAGTTGGACTGTGGCCCATGGGCTAAAGATGACTTTGATTATTTCATTAAGGCTTGCCCAAATGATCCAATGGCGATGTTTATCAAGTTGCAATTGGAAGAAAGTTCTCAATTGCAACAAACGATTCATTAAAGCCAAATTCTGTATTAAGCGGCAACTCGGGTTACTATTCCTATTAACATGTCTCCGACGACGGTTGTAGTAACCTGCTTATTTACCGACAGGTAACTTGCTATATCACCTGCAGAAGATCGTTCGACTTCAAAAGAGATATGGATCTTATTGGGTTCATTTATCGCTGGCTGGTCGCTCGCAACACAATCCCTAGCGTCCATCTCGTTCATAATGTCGAAATCGGTTTTACCTATTATTTTGTCTAACGGTAAACGCACAAACTTCTCGAATTCTCGATTAACGATGACGTACTTCCCTTCTTTGTTTTTAACAAAAAATACATTAGGTGCATGCTCAAATATTGCCAACAGCAATTGCAACAATGATTGGTCGTCTATGGATTCTCCGATGCAGCGCTTGATGATATCCAGATTAAGTTGGTCCAAATTTGACTCCAGAATGAAATTACCTAGTAATTTTGGTCGATGATGCTAGAGACGTCAATAATTCAATTAATGATCAAGGAATTACAGTATCTTTTCATCATCTTCGTCCATATAACAAGCATATCGACAAACAATCGACAAAAAAAGCGGATAAGAATTTATAAAAGTGTTATAAAATTGCCACCTTTGGTCCATATGACTGAATTAAATACCCTATAACTATAATTAAATCAGAGGTTCTTATGACCACGACGCCATTGATCACCAATGACGCCACTGTCCTGGGTTTGTTAGCAATCATTCTAGGATTTGTTTTTTACACTTCTAATCTTAAAACTGGCTTTTGGGCAAAATTTTATAAATACGTTCCCGCATTATTGATGTGTTATTTCATTCCTTCTTTATTAAACACGTTTGGTGTTGTAGATGGAGAAGGGAATAAGGTTTATACCGTCGCAAAATATTATTTGTTACCTGCTTGTTTAGTTTTATTAACCTTGAGCATAGATCTTAAAGCTGTTGCAGCGCTTGGCCCTAAAGCCATCATCATGTTCTTGACCGGTACCGTTGGTGTGGTTATTGGCGGGCCTATTGCCTTGTTATTAACAGCTGCCGTAATGCCAGAAATCTTAGGTGTTGAAGGTGCAGGTGAATTGTGGCGAGGTATGGCTGCGCTTGCAGGTAGCTGGATCGGTGGTGGCGCCAACATGGTGGCGATGAAAGAAATTTATGAAGCGGATGGCGATATATTCACTATTATGGTTACCGTTGATATCGTGGTAGCGAATATCTGGATGGCGGGCCTATTGTACCTTGCTGCGCGTCACAAAGAGATTGATGCAAAATCGGGGGCTGATACATCTTCAATTGACCGACTAATTGATACGGTTTCTCACTTAGAAAAAAAGAATGCACGTAAGCCTGAACTTCAGGACTTAATGATATTGGTGGCTTTCGCGTTTGGTGCGACTGGTTTGGCGCATTTTATTGCGGACATGGTGGTTCCTTACTTCCAGGCAAATTTCCCTGGCCTGGAAAAGTTCTCTCTACACTCTAAGTTGTTCTGGATCATCTTTGTTGTTACAACTATTGGTTTGAGTTTGTCTTTCACTAAAGCAAGGCAGTACGAGTCTGTTGGTGCATCTAAAGTAGGTGGCGCCTTTTTATACATTTTGGTCACGACAATTGGCCTTCACATGGACATCTCTATGATCTTCGAAGCGCCTAAATACGTCATTGTAGGGTTAGTTTGGATGGCTGTGCATGTTATCTTATTGTTTGCCGTGGCCAAATTCATCAAAGCGCCAGTGTTCTATGTCGCTGTCGGCAGCAAGGCCAATATAGGTGGCGCAGCGTCAGCACCTGTTATTGCCTCAGCTTTCCATCCGGCTTTAGCGCCTGTTGGCGTATTGTTAGCGGTATTGGGATATGCATTGGGTACTTATGCAGCGTGGGCGTGTGGTCAGGTCATGCGTTTAGTAGCTGGTTAACTATTGAAATCGGAAATTTAAATGAGCACAAACACACAAGTTATTAAGATTGGCAAATCGATCGAATTGGCCAATGACAAACCATTCGTCTTATTTGGAGGCATGAATGTTCTGGAGTCGAGAGATCTTGCCTTAACGATTGCAGAAACGTACAAAGAAGTAACCTCTAAACTGGGCATTCCATATGTGTTTAAAGCGTCTTTTGATAAAGCAAACCGTTCATCGGTAACATCTTATCGTGGACCTGGCATGGAAGAAGGTTTGAAGATATTTGAAGAAATAAAATCTCAATTCGAATTGCCTATTATTACCGACGTTCACGAACCGTTTCAAGCGGCACCTGTGGCTGAAGTTGCTGATATTATTCAGTTGCCAGCGTTTTTAGCGCGTCAAACGGACCTTGTTGTAGCAATGGCTCAAACGGGTGCAATCATTAATGTCAAAAAACCGCAGTTTTTAGCTCCGCACGAAATGCGTCATATCCTGAAAAAATTCGCTGAAGCAGGAAACGAGCAGGTCATTTTATGTGAACGTGGTAGCCAGTTTGGTTATAACAACCTAGTCGTAGATATGTTGGGTATGGACGACATGAAACAGTTAGCACCTGTTATGTTTGACTCTACACACGCTTTGCAGCGACCGGGTGGCCGAAGTGACTCGGCCGATGGCAGAAGAGCGCAAGCTGCTGAGCTATCTCGAGCCGGCATGGCGCTAGGTTTAGCGGGTTTGTTTATCGAAGCTCACCCAAACCCCAATGAGGCTAAATGTGATGGTCCATGCGCGTTGCCGTTGGATAAGTTGGAAGGCTTCCTAATGCAAATGAAACAGGTTGATGACTTAGTTAAGTCATTCTCACCTTTGGATACATCAGCAAACGGATAAACGATGACTGAAGCAACGGATGTGTTACAGGATGACAAGCGTATAATTACGGACGTTGCTTTTGGCGTTAATCCCGTTCTGCTAGGTAAAAAGTTAGCTACACCAGTACAAAGAGGCATGGCCATGATGGTCGATGCCTTTTTTGTTTTGTTACTTACGGACGTAAGTGGCGTGTTTTGGGGTTTGTTCGCGGGAATCGCGTTTTTACATGCTGGGAAAAAGCGAGAAAACAAACGCTGGCGTTTGACACGTTATTGTTTAAGAGTTCTTGGTGCAATCGTTATTTTTATTAGTGTTGTGACTATGTACGGTGATTTAACTGGCTCTGTTGATAGCAATGATACTAACTCTTTTGTTCCGGTAGTGGACTCTGATGGCAGTGTCGTAAGTCATGAAGCCGTCATTGATCAAGATCTAACACTAAATCAGCTCATTGGGGTAGGGAGCTTGGTTAATGATGTGGTCAATCTAAAAGAAGATTTAATGGCTCGAGATGAGTGTTTAAGAGACTGCTATCACCCCAGAATGTTGAAGTTTGTTGAGTCTTTGGTACATAGCGGAATTGGACAGGCTGAGGGCCTGTCTATGATAGAAGATGTTTTGCCTGATAACGTTTTTGAAAACCAAGAGTTAAAGAGTGACTATTTATCTGAACTTCAGTCTCATTACGTTGACCTGACGGGAATTGATAAAAAGCTGTCTGAAGATCCAATAACTGAAGTGTCAGAAAGCAATGACAAGCAAACCGAATTGGAAAATTTGAATTCAACGTCAGACAAGAAAGTTGAGCCTTTAGAAGATAAACCTGTTTATAGCATGATGGAATATGTAAAAGCACTCATCTCAGATCTTGGATTAGGGTTTGGTTGGGCTGCACTTTATTTTACGGCGTTTAGTGCCTGGTGGAAGGGGCAAACTCCGGGTAAAAAACTCATGAAGATACGTGTTATTCAGTTAGATGGAACTTATATGTCTGCTTGGGATTCGTTTGGACGATATGGCGGTTATGGTGCTGGTTTTGCTACTGGTTTAATGGGTTTTTTGCAGATTTATTGGGATGCAAATCGGCAAGCTATTCAAGATAAAATATCCGCTACTGTTGTGATCCAAGGCGATATTAAATAAAACATGCTACAAAAGCGTTAAATAGTTGAAGTTTATTGAAGTAAAGCGATAATGAATCACTTCAACGTTAGTAATTTTCAGGTACGTTATTATGTCAGCCATCGTTATTTCGGGCACAGGATTATTTACGCCCCCAAACAAGGTGTCTAACCAAGAACTTGTCGATGTATTAAATGCATATGCAGTAAAATTCAATCAAGAAAATGCAGAAGCAATATCTGCGGGTGAAATTGAAGCGAAAAAACCTTCCAGTGTTGAATTCATAGAAAAAGCCTCTGGTATCAAATCACGTTACGTTATGTACAAAGAAGGCATTACAGATATAAATGTGATGTGTCCAAAATTCAAAAAGAATGAGCCGGAACAACCGCCAGAAATGGTATTGATGGCAGTGGAAGCGGCGAAAGAAGCGCTCGCTAATGCGGGTAAGAAGCCAAGTGACATCGACATGGTGATCCTTGGTTCGTCAAATATGCAACGTTCTTACCCGTCAATGGCGGTGGAAGTTCAGCAACTGTTAGGTGCAGGCGGCTATGGTTATGACATGAATGTCGCTTGCTCTACGGCAACGTTCGCCATAATCAACGCACAAAATGCTATAAAGGCTGGAGCTGCAAACGTCGTTTTAGTGGTGAACCCAGAATTCACAACACCGCAATTGGACTACACAAATCGTGACAGTCATTTTATATTTGGTGACGTTGCAACCGCAGTAATTGTGGAGTCTGAAGATACTGCAACTGCAGATAATCTTTTTAGAATTGTGAATACCGAACAATTAACTCAGTTTTCAAACAACATTCAGTGCAACCATAGTTATGTAGACCATTGTTATGATGAGCTACCGGACGATAACAGTTACTTTTTTCAAGAAGGCCGAAAAGTATTTAAAGAGCTATTGCCTATCGTTACCAACACCATATCTGGCCATTTGGATCATAACCAATGGCAAGTTAGTGATGTGAAAAGAATGTGGTTGCATCAGGCGAACATTAATATGAACTTATTTGCGGCTAAAAGACTTCTTGGCAGAGAGCCAGAGTTTCTTGATGCGCCGTTGATCTTGAATGAGTATGCAAACACGGCATCTGCAGGTTCAATTGTTGCGTTTCATAAATATCAAGACGATTTTGTCTCTGGTGACAAAGGCATATTGTGTAGTTTTGGCGCTGGGTATAGTGTCGGCTGCATAAGCTTACAAAAAGTCTAGTTTTTTTATCCGCGCCTGTATCCCCAGGCGCAAGTGAATGCCCTTTCAGAGTACTCTTAAAGAGGTATGACATTCGACTAATGTACTACTTAAAGTAGTTATCTAAAATCAAGGGCTTATATTAGAATCCGAACTTTTCAGAAAGCCGAAATCGGAGCCCGTGTGATAGAAGTCGATGCAAGTGTTCTAAAGCAAGTCAATGAATCCTTTATAATTCCTCCTAAGCCAGAAATTCTGACTGAAATTCAGGAAATCTCAGAGTCTTCTGAGCCTTCGTTAGCGGATACCGCGGTGGCAATAGCAAAAGATGTTGGTTTGTCAGCGGCCATTTTAAAAGTAATTAATTCACCTGCTTACGGCTTGGCGAGATCGGTGTCTGATATAAGACAAGCGGTGATGTTTTTAGGCTGGGATGGTATTCGCGCTTTGGTACAAGGTTTGAAGTTAAAAGAAGCGTTTGCCACCAATAAAAGTTGTATTAGTTTAGAACGGTTTTGGGATACGGCCTCGGAAATTGCCGATGTCGCTATGTTTATTGGCAAATTAGTTAAGAGTAAAGTACCGATTGAAAACCTCTATACCTTAGGTTTATTTCATGATTGTGGTGTTCCTCCGATGGCGATCAAGTACGCCGATTATGTCGATGTATTGAGAGAGTCCAACAATAACTTTGAACAGAATATTGTTGAGCTTGAGGAAATGGCTTATAAAACTAACCACGCAGTTGTGGGGTATTTTCTGGCAACGGCATGGCATTTACCAAAAGACATTTGTCAGTTGATTTTGCTGCACCATGATAAGGCATTTTTGTCCAAATTGGACGGCGGTCAAGACCAGATTTGTTTTGCCGTTCTTAAATTGGCGGAAAACCTAGTGAATTTGGAACGGCGTCACTCAAACACGTCGGACTGGTATCATGTAAAATCGGACGTTTTGGATGTATTAGGACTATCAGAAGAAGATTACAACGATCTGAAAGACGATATATCTGATCACCTGGTCGCTGCATAAAGTCTGGTTTTTCAGCTTTCTTCTATTTCATAACAGCTCCACTTTTTCAGTGCCATAACGAACGAAATGTTTGTTCTGGCACGCCATCTATACGACTAAGTCCTGGTATACACCAAAATCCTTAATAATCAATCTTGTTGCAATGATTTGTTGGCATTGTGTTTGTATCGTGTTTGATCAAACGGGAATCTACTTAAACTTGACTAGGGTCAACAAATAGTTGAATTGCTGAAATGTCGGTTGATCTGTGCCCTTGTTGCGGTCTAAATTGCGGGCATATTTCGGATTCAACTATTGGTCCCTTAAATTTGAGAGGAAGGATCTATGAAATCGCTTAACAAGCTCACGATATTGCAATTAACGCTAGTTAGTTCAATTTTATTTGGTTTGTCATTTTTAGTGTTTGTTGCTCGTGACGTAAACTCAACGTGGAACAAATACGCGTTTGCAGAGCAGGATTCGAGCTTAGTCTCTTTGTTAATTAAAATTGAAAATGTTGCCCATCATCATGCTATTGAAAGAGGTTTGACAGCCGGTTATTTGGCAAATCCTTCAAGCGATAAAAAGAGCAAGCTTTTAATTCAAAGAGATAAGGCTGACGTAAGTATTTCGAATCTCAAAGGGGAGTTGTCAAAGCCGTCGTTAAGTTCACAGAAACTAACGCCTTTACTGGCAGAGCTGTTTAATACAGAAAGTAAAAAACTTAACATCAGAGCTCAAGTTGACAGCCACAACAAAAAAGGTGTTTTTGCATATTACAGTCAATTGACGAGAGTAACATTAGACGCAGCAAAGTCGGTGACGCTTAAGTTATCTAACTCTTCAATGGCCCAACAGCTTGACGTAGCCTTGCTTTATGCAAACTATAAGGAACGCGCTGGCCAGACGAGAGGAAAAGTCAATGGATATTTATCCAGCCCTGATCCTGCATCTGTATCAACAAGTGATCTGAGTTTGTATGTAGCTGACTCAGACCTATATGTTCGTTATTTAAAGAACCTACTAACGGGAGAAGAACTAAGTCGCTTTAATCAGATCTTGGATTCAAATGAGTCTAGAACGCTTCAAAACACGACAAAGGCCTTTCTAAATGGTAATTATGCGAGCATAAATATAAGCCCTAATCGCTGGTTCGAAACCGCGACAAATCACATCGGCGATATAAAACAGAGGCTTGAAGCGCAATTAAGTCAAGTTAACGCATTAGCGGTTCAAACTAAAGAAAATGCCTTTGTATCTCTCATCGTGTTGTTATCCATTTCAGTATTTATTATCTGTTTAACTTTGATTATTAATATCGTTTTGATTAAAACGCTTAAACGACAACTCACAGAACTGTCTGGAAACTTAGAGAGTATTTCCGAACATGGTGATTTAACTGTTGATGTAAATCTTAGATCTAACAACGAGTTAGGCATTATTTCCAAAGCGTTTCATGAGACATTAAGTGCCATAAAGAAGCTCATTACCAGCTTATACCTGTCTATTTCTGAAAGTAATAAAATTAGCAATGAGTTAAATACGGTAACCAAGGACATAGTTGATGGTGCAGATGTCACAGAGCAGAAATCAACGTCGATTGCATCTGCCATTGAGGAAATGGCGGTGACCAGTGAAGATATTTCCTCATCTGCAGGTCAGACGTTTACCGAAACATCAAATCTTAATGACAACGCTGCTCAAGCTTTAGAGCTCAGCCAGAAGTCTGAGTCTGCCATGCGTTTCCTAAGTCAGAACCTGTCTGAAGTTCAACAAAAAGCGGCTCAGATGGAGCGTAAAGTCAGTGAAATTAATGGCTTTTTAGAAACGATTAATAGTTTGTCAGAACAGACTAATTTACTTGCACTAAATGCTGCGATTGAGGCAGCAAGGGCAGGTGAACATGGTCGTGGTTTTGCCGTTGTGGCTGATGAGGTGCGTACTTTGGCACAAGGAAGTCGTGAGTCTTCAGATCAGATTTCAAGTCTTTTGAAAGATTTACAGCAAGCAAGCTTTGATGTCGTTGACGGTATTAACGACAACGTTAAACAGGCGACTGAATCCGCTGAAGCTGCAAATCAGGTGAAAGCTATAAACAATGACCTTAAAGTTCAGGTTAATAATGTCGAACAACTGGCAACTTCGGTATCTGCCGCATCTGAACAACAAAGCCTTACAGCTAAAGAGATGGCGGTGGACATTAACAGTGTACTGTTAAGTGCAAGAAACCAGTTAGATAATGCTCGCGCATTACGGACACTTTACGATGATATAGAAAACAATAGTCATAACCTTAAATCGCAGGTCTCTGCGTTTCAGATTGATTAATGAATTAGAAACGGGAGCCTATTGAATTTATGGCTCCTGTTTCATTTGTTGTTTTTTCCACTTTCTATGTTTTTGCATTGTTAAGACAACTTCATCAACATCATCAGTTACTTTGATTAAATCAAGATCTGTTTTTTCCACCAGATTTAATTCAATAACCTTATCGTGTACCCAGTTTAATAAGCCTTCCCAATGCTCTGTTCCAAATAACACTAAAGGTAATTTATAGACTTTATGTGTTTGCATTAGGGTCAGTGATTCGAATAATTCATCTAAAGTACCAAACCCGCCAGGCATACAGACATAACCCATTGAATATTTGACAAACATCACCTTCCTGACGAAAAAATACTTAAACTCTATGGGGATAGATTGATAGGGGTTAGGGATCTGCTCAAATGGCAATTCGATGTTAAGTCCAACATTTGGTTTTCCGGCATCTGCGGCACCTCGATTTGCGGCTTCCATAATGCCAGGGCCGCCACCGGTGATCACCGTAAAATCGTCATTGGCTAATTTAAACGCTATCTCTCTGGCCGCCTGATAATAAGAGGAACTTTCTGTTAATCGTGCTGAGCCAAATATTGATACTCCATTATTTACATTCGCGAGTTTGTCAAAACCTTCCGTAAACTCACTAAGAATTCGAAACATGCGCCAGGCTTCATCACCTTTTAGGTCATCGATCATTGAATAACACCATGTTTTAAAACTATTTAATCAGTTATAACAGGTTAGCTCATTTGATATTTGTTTGTGATCAAAGATAACGGTATACAAAAGATAAAATCATTTCTTGACTTTTTACTCTAATTTTTTGTTTAATGGCCAAGTTCCGTGAATCGGACTGGAAACAGTATATAGAACAAATCTATTTATCGTTTCCCCAGAAGAGGCGCGTTGATCAGGTAGTTAGCTGGAGACATCTCAATGTCGATGAAAGTTAACGAGGGGATTTAACGCCGAGAAGTGATTTGATTGAGATAAGAGTTGCTTCGGCTGTATGGGTTGAATCCCAGCAGTTGTCACCTGGAATTTTAATAAACCTAGGTTTATTAAGGTGGAGAGCTTCTGGCATGTAAAGACCCTAACGCAATTGTCATGCGTTATTCATAAATATGCCTTGTTCTCCTTAATAATTGAATTTAAATATTTTTATTAAGGAAGACTCAATGTCTCAATCATTCGAATCGTTAACTGTCGCTAAATTTGGCGGCACCAGTGTTGCTACATTTGAAGCAATGAATCGCTGTGCTCAGATTATTTTGGACAACCCTAATATCCGTCTGGTTACGGTTTCAGCCTCGGCAGGTGTTACTAACTTGCTGGTTAAACTTGGCAATGAAAACTTAAGCAGCAATGAACGAGAAAATGTGCTGCAACAGATCCGAAATATCGAAAATGCCATCCTTAATGATCTTAATCGTCCTTTGGAAGTGGAACAGACAATAGAGAAGCTGTTAACTCAACTGTCACAGGTAACAAATAACCCTGAGCTTTTATCATCGGGTAAACTTAAAGATGAAGTGCTTTCATTTGGCGAGCGAATGTCGAGTGTCTTGTTTGCCGAGGTGTTAAATCAAAGGGCATCCGCTAATGTTGCAACAAGTTTTGATGGTCGGCAGGTACTAAAAACTGACAGTACATTTGGTAAAGCGGAACCAAATATACAAGTCACGAAGAAGCAGGCCGAAACACTATTGATGCCTATTCTTGCTGAGCAAGTCGTCATTACACAGGGTTTCATAGGTCAGGATAGTTTTGGCAATACAACCACGTTAGGACGTGGTGGTTCGGATTATAGCGCGGCATTGTTTGCGGAAGCGGTAGACGCATTTGCACTTCAAATATGGACAGACGTGACCGGTATCTATACGACCGACCCTAGGATCACTAAACATGCTCGACCAATTCCTGAAATCAGCTTTGATGAAGCAGCCGAGATGGCGACATTTGGCGCTAAAATTCTGCATCCGGCTACGCTGATACCAGCAATTCGAAGTGGTGTGAAAGTGTTTGTTGGTTCAAGTTTGGAGCCAAACAATGGCGGAACCTGGATTTCTAAAACGGTAGAAAACAAGCCTTCTTATCGAGCAGTCGCATTACGAAAAGAGCAAACTCTGATCACGGTGACAAGCCCGGAAATGTTACACGCGACAGGCTTTTTAGCCCGTGTTTTTGCGATATTGGCTAAGCACAAACTATCTGTGGATTTGATCACTACATCTGAGATCTCAGTCGCTTTGACTATCGATAACCCGCCAAACACACCGATGGCGGACTTAACCAGCGCTTGTATTCGAGATCTTAAGGATTTCTGTCAAGTGGATGTGGAAAGTGATTTAGCTTTGGTGGCAGTGATAGGCAACCACATTCATGGCTCAGAAGCTCAAAACGGTGGCGTTGCGAGTATATTTGGTTCTATTGCTAGTGACCAACTTAGAATGATCTGTCATGGCGCTAGTCAGCACAATGTGTGTTTTTTGGTAGGACAAGAAAATGCCGAAAACATTGTACGTCAAATTCACGATGATCTTTTTGCGGCATAGTTCGGACCATTTGGAGTAGTATAATGGTCGATGTTAAAAAAGACTTATTAACGCTGAATCAGGATATTGCCGGTCAGGAGATTGGTATTCCTGTTTATAGAATTAGGCCGAGTGATACTGACGAAAACCTGCCTTTAGTTTACATTCAAAGTGCGGTACACGCTGCGGAGATGCAGGGAAGTGCTGTTATTTACAAACTGATCAATCAGTTGAAAACATTAACGTTAAAAGCTGAATTCATTTTAGTCCCTAATTGCAACCCTTTTGGGCGTACGCAAAGGGCAGGGGAATACCTACAAGGGCGTTTTGATGCAACAACGGGTAATAATTGGAACCGTTTTTATCATTACAGTGAAACTGAAATTGATGGGTATTTCGACTCTCTTAATGACGAACAAATAGATAGCCTAAAACAAGGAGCAGAGAGGGATTTCATTTCAGCATTTAAGTCGTTTTTGAAGAGTAAACTTCAACAAAAGCTTGATAACCCTTGGGGGGTAAATACCGCGCAGTTTCTCAATACGACATTACAAATGATGGCTACTGATGCAGATTTGGTGTTGGATCTTCACACCGGGCCTTCTTCCACGCGACATATATACAGTCCAACTTTTTTAGCTGAATCTGCACTGTTATTTAATATCGAAAACATCATTTCAATTCCAACCAGTTTTGCTGGGGCGTTAGACGAAGCCAGCTTTACACCTTGGTGTTACCTTGCCGACAAATTTAAAGAGTTAGGCGTTGAACTTGATTATCGTGTTAAAGCTTTTACTGTGGAGTTAGGTTCCCAAGAAAATATCTGTCTGAATCAAGCACTGGAGGACAGCGCGGGTATTCTAAACTACTTACAACATGAAGGTTTCATAGATGGCTTTGAGCCATTACAACTCACAGAAATTCACACAACCTCCTTAGAAAACTATCGTACCTTGTATTCAAAACACGCTGGTATGGTTGAATATATTGCGAAGGCTGGCGAAAAGGTTAAAAAAGGCCAGGTGATAGCAAGGGTTCTTAATTCTTTAGAATTTGAAAATGGCGATGGAACTTCAGATATCACAGCCCCAGAAGATGGGTATATTATTTTACATTATCCTTCAGCGGCGGTTCAGGTCGGAACTCAACTTTACAAAATTGCATTAGCAAACCGTTGATAATTTACGCTTAAGATAGAATTTTGAGACAGATCAACAAAGGAGAATTTAGCGAAATTCTGACCTTTAATTTTTAGATGTTGAAACTAAATTATTAGTAGCTAACGATAAATAATTAGGAGGTTGTAATGAGCTTGTTTCCACGTGAACAATGGTTTGATATGAATCACTTTTTTGACGAAGCATTCAATCAAAGAGGTGAAAAAGACGGAATGAATTTCTTTTCGCCCAAAGTTGATATCATAGATAAGGAAGATCATTTTGAAGTTGTAGCTGAATTGCCGGGTGTAAATAAAGAGGATATACATGTCCACTTACACGATGGTGTTTTAACTATGGAAGCCAAGTCTGAACAGGAGTCTGAATCAGAAAAAGGCAAAGTGATCCGAAAAGAAAGAAGAACGGGGTTTTTCAGCCGCAGTTTTACTGTCGGTAAAGAGGTGAGTGGTGATGACATTCATGCCAAATTTGAAAATGGCTTGTTGAAATTAACCGCCCCTAAATTGCAAGCGGTCATTCCTGACAAGCGCCGAATTGATATACGATAAGTTCGATTTTCAAGACAGCGGACAAAGGAGCAAATGTTGCTCCTTTTTGTTAGAGTTCGTTTTCGCAGGCTTTCCCTTCAGAGAAACAAGTCAAATTATAATGAGTAGTGTTAGCAATTTGGGCTAATGCCTCTTGAGTGAAAAAGCCTTGGTGGCCTGTGATAAGTACATTCGGAAAGGTCAATAGACGCTGAAATACATCATCCTGAATAATACTGTCGCTGCGGTCTTCAAAAAATAATTCGCTTTCTTGCTCATAAACATCTAAAGCCAAGTAGCCAATTTTTCCAGACTTTAAATTATCAACTAAACACTGACTGTCAATTAGTGCACCTCGACCGGTATTTACGATCATGACTCCCGATTTCATTCTGTTAATAGCTTTGCAGTCTAGAATGTGTTGGGTACCTTCATTCAAAGGACAGTGAAGGCTAATGATATCCGCTTGCTCTATTAATTCTTCAAATGATACGTAAGAGACACCCAATATTTTAGCTTCGTTACTTTCAACCGGATCAGATGCAAGCAGTTTTACGCCAAACCCGTTAAGTATCCGTGCGGTAGCAAGGCCTATTTTTCCCGTTCCAATCAAGCCAACCGTTTTGCCATGCAGATTAAAGCCCAAAAGACCTTGTAGGCTGAAGTTATCTTCCTTGGTCCGGTTATAAGCCTTATGTAGTTTTCGGTTTAACGTCATAACGAGGGCAATAGTATGTTCCGCCACCGCCTCAGGACTGTATGCTGGTACTCGCGCTATGCGAATGCCGAGTTTCTTCGCGGATTCTAGGTCGACATTATTAAATCCAGCACATCTTAAGACTAGAGCTTTAATTCCATATTCATGGAGCTTAGATAAAACGTCGGCATCCAAATCGTCATTAACAAAAGCACATATGCCATCAAACCCATCAGCGAGTTTCACGGTATCCATCGATAACCTAGGTTCAAGATATTCATATTGAATGTTTGATGGGGATCCTTGTTCAAAACTTTGTTTGTCATACGTTTTTGAACTAAATACCGCAACATTAAAGTTAGTCATAGTTTCATTCCGTTGTAAGTTTGCTCTAAGTTTAGAACCCATACTAAAAATCACTTAGATTTAGATCAATCCGAGTGTAGTATCAGCGCCAGTGTTTAATTTCATATTAATAGAGTAAAACAACATGAAAGTAAGTTTCATTGGATTAGGAGTTATGGGTTACCCCATGGCTGGCCATTTAGTTAAAGCTGGTCATGACGTAACGGTCTACAATCGCACAACTGAAAAAGCGAAAAATTGGGCAGAGGAGTTTGGTGGAAAGTATGCTGCAACGCCTAGTGATGCGAGTAAAGACTGTGACATTAGCTTTATTTGCGTGGGTAACGACGATGATTTGCGCTCGGTTGTTTATGGTGACAATGGCGTATTAGCCGGATTATCCGAAGGTGCTTTGATTGTTGATCACACGACCACTTCAGCAGAAGTGGCTAGAGAAATACATGTTAAAGCTAAAGATGCGAACATTGGCTTTATTGATGCACCGGTATCGGGTGGTCAAGCAGGTGCAGAAAATGGTGTGTTAACGGTTATGTGCGGCGGAGAAGAATCTGATTATGATAAAGCCGAGCCAATAATGAATGCTTTCGCTAAATTCACTAAGCGACTAGGTGATGTGGGTGCAGGTCAGCTAACTAAAATGGTGAACCAAATTTGCATCGCTGGTGTCGTACAAGGTGTTGCAGAAGGGCTACATTTTGCTCGTTCAGCAGGCCTTGACGGCGTCGCGGTTGTAGAGGCGATTTCCAAAGGCGCGGCAGGCAGTTGGCAAATGGATAATCGTCATCAAACTATGTGGAATGGCGAATACGATTTTGGTTTTGCCGTTGATTGGATGCGTAAAGATTTGGGGTTTGCCTTAGATGAAGCGCGTAAAAATGGTTCACATTTGCCGCTGACGTCTCTAGTCGATCAATTTTATTCAGAAGTTCAGGCGATTGGTGGCTCGCGTTGGGATACCTCCAGTTTGTTTGCGCGATTAGAGAATGTGCGTAATAAGAAATAGAAGAAAGAAATAAGAAATCGATAAACAACGTTCAATAAAAATACTGATATTCGATCAACAGTATTTTTATTGAACCCATGATAAGGTTTTAATTTAGTCTTCTAAGCCCAACATGGATTTGGCGACGGCCTCCGCTACTTTGATGCCGTCGATGCCCGCTGATAGTATACCTCCCGCGTAACCCGCGCCTTCACCTGCTGGGTAAAGACCTTTTGTATTAATGCTCACAAAATCTTTACCGCGTTTGATATTAATAGGGGAGGAGGTACGAGTTTCTACACCTGTTAACAAACCATCGTCGGCTGAAAACCCTTTGATCTTTTTGTTAAATGCTGGAATGGCTTCACGTATGGCTTCTACGGCAAAATCGGGCAGGGCTTTGCTTAAATCCGTCATGGTAATGCCAGGGGTAAACGATGGTTGAACATCGCCTAACTCTCCGCCATCTTTGCCTTTAAGAAAGTCACCTATGGTTTGTGCAGGTGCATTATAGTTTTCGCCACCTAGTTTAAAGGCGAGGGATTCGAGTTCACGTTGGAAGTCAATTCCAGCGAGTGGATGTTCAGGGTAATCACGCTCAGGATCTATGCCGACCACTATGGCGCTATTGGCATTTCTTTCATTTCGAGAATACTGACTCATGCCATTGGTAACCACTCGGTTTTCTTCTGAGGTGGCGGCGACCACAGTGCCACCCGGGCACATACAGAAGCTATAAACACTTCTGCCATTTTTACAATGATGTACAAGTTTATAATCTGCGGCACCTAAAATTTCGTTGCCGGCATTTGGGCCAAATCGGGCCTCGTCAATGACAGATTGTTTGTGTTCGATACGAAAGCCAACGGAGAAAGGTTTGGCTTCAATGTGAATGCCTTTATCGAATAACATCTGGAAAGTATCGCGCGCACTGTGACCTATGGCTAACACAACATGTCTACTATGGAGCGTTTCACCGTTATTTAACACAACGCCCGTTAGTTGACTGTTTTCCATTAATACGTCATCAACACGCGTCTCAAATCGAATTTCACCGCCAAGTTCGATGATCTCGGCTCGCATTTTTTCGACCATGCTAACCAGTTTGTAGGTTCCTATGTGGGGTTTGCTGACGTAACGAATCTCTTCCGGCGCACCTGCTTTTACAAACTCTTCGATGACTTTACGGCCGTAATGTTTTGGATCTTTGACCTGGCTATATAGTTTTCCATCTGAAAATGTCCCCGCACCACCTTCACCATATTGTACGTTTGATTCTGTGTTGAGTTCTCGTTTACGCCAAAAACCAAAGGTGTCTTTGGTGCGTTCGCGTACCGCTTTTCCGCGTTCCAGAACAATAGGCTTGAATCCCATTTGCGCTAACAATAACGCTGCTAGGATGCCGCAGGGGCCAAAACCGATAACAATGGGGCGTTCAGTTATTTCATTTTCAACATGACCGACAAACTTATAAGTCGTATCAGGTGCTACTTTAACGTGTGGATCCTTCTCAAATTTGTTAAGCAGTTTGTTTTCGAGTTTTTCATCTGCAAGTTCAATATCTAAAGTGTAAATCAATAGAATATTGGTCTTTTTACGCGCGTCGTAACCACGTTTGAATACGTTAAACGAGACTAACTGCTCTGGCTTAATAGCCAGTTTTTCAAGAATAGCTTGCTCAATCGCTGGCTCCTGGTGATCTAACGGCAGTTTTATTTCTGTTAAACGTATCATGGTAAACTCATAGAAAATTTGAATCGGCGCGCATTATACTGTTAGTCAGTAAATTCTGCGATATCAATATTGTAGTTTCTTAACGGATCAGTATGATCGCGTTCGACTGATTCGAGGAGCAAACATGGCATTTGTAGTAGGCGATAATTGCATTAAATGTAAATACACAGACTGTGTAGCAGTGTGTCCGGTGGACGCCTTTTTTGAAGGTCCTAATTTTTTAGCCATCGACCCAACAATTTGCATCGATTGTAGCCTATGCGAACCAGAGTGCCCGGCTAACGCTATTTTTCAAGAAGATGCGGTACCTTTGGATCAAATTGAGTTTATAGAGCTAAACGCCGAATTAGCTAAACAGTGGCCTGTGATTACTGAGGTGAAAGACCCGCCGGCCGATGCCGACGAGTGGAATGGGGTGGAAAATAAGTTAGTGCACTTGGAACATTAAGCGCGCTTAAAATTATCCAAAATGATCCCCGTCGCCATAGCAACATTAAGGGATTCTGCTTGCCCAAAACATGGAATGGTGATTTTATTGGTAACATATGGTTGAACGGATTCACGAATACCGTGAGACTCGCTGCCCATTAATAGAATAGCATCAGATTTTAGCTCTGTTTTATGAACGCTTTCTCCGTTCAAAAATGCGCCGTAAATGGGTGTGTTTGATTTACTTAAATATTCAGCCAAATCTGCAACTATTACATTAATTCGAGTAAAGCTTCCCATGGTTGCGCTGATGGTTTTCGGATTGTAAACATCGGCGCAGTCTTCGCTGCAAATTATGGTGTGGACGCCATACCAGTCCGCCAGGCGAATAATGGTGCCTAAATTTCCAGGATCGGATACGCCATCGAGGGCGATAATCAGGCCGCTTTTATCTACATTCTTTTGCTCTGGTATCTTCACAACAGCAATTGCTGCATTGTTACTGCTGAGTGTACTTACTTTGCTCAGACTTTCTTCATCGGTTTCGGAAATCTTGTGACTTTTTAGGTTGCTTTTGTTTGCTTTAAAAAAACTCTCCGTCACAAACAGTTGCTCAATTTCCATTGAAGAATCGAGCAATTCTAATACATTTTTCTCGCCTTGAACCAGGAACTTACCTTGAATTTTTCGTTGTTTTTTTTGGCCTAATGCACGGATAAGCTTTTGTTGGTTTTTAGATAACATATGCAGACTAAATCAAGATTTTGAAACTGGGCGGCAGTATAACAGCTATCAGTAAAGGTACAATGAGTGTAAATAATATCGGACAGTTCCTGCGGTTATGTTTACAGTGCAAATTTGTCAAAAAGAAGTTGAATGCGATAACGTAAATTTAATATAAAAATAATAATGGTCACGGTTATGTATCGCGGATTTGATAAAAAACAACTGGAAACTCAATACTCACCAAGTAGTTGTATTGACGACATAATGGTTTATATCAATCAATATATCGACAACAGCAAAGCGGTTTTGGAACAAGCGCAGTCAGATAAATCCGTGATTGAGAACATATCCTATGGCGATACAAAAGAACAAACGCTAGATCTATATTTGCCAAAAGATTTGGCACAAAAAACTGGGAAACTGCAAGTTTATATCCATGGTGGTTATTGGCAGGAACTCAGCAAAAACGAGTCTTCGTTTGCAGCATCAAACTTTCAGCAGCATGACTGCCATTTTGCTGTGATTAATTACACCTTGGCACCCAAAGCCTCTTTATCTGAGATTGTTGAAGAAAACCGTAAAGCACTTGTTCACCTTTATTTGAATGCCGAAAAGTATGGATTCCATAAAGAAGAGATCTATATTTCTGGTAGTTCCGCTGGTGGTCATTTAGCTTTGATGATGTTGCTTACGGATTGGGCCATGTACGGCTTAAATGCCGAACAAGCAAAAAGCTTCATTAAAGGTGTGTGCGCGGTTAGCGGTGTTTATGACCTAGAACCGATTCAATACACCTATGTGAATGATCCGCTGAAATTGACGTTTACCGAAACCATTCAAAACAGTCCGATTCTGCATCAGGTTAAAAACCCATGTCCGATCATTTTAGCTTATGGTGAAAATGAAACGTCTGAGTTTAAACGCCAGTCAATGGAGATGAGTGTCTTCCTAAAACAGCAGGGGTTAGACGTTGAGCTCAAAGAAATATCGGAACGTAATCATTTTGACGTGATCATGGACTTATCAGACTCTGATTCTTGGTTATTCCAACAAACAATTAAACAGATGGGGTTATAACCCCATTTTTAGGTATTAGCGTAGGATTTCAATAATTCTTTGAATTGCATCGCGGGTTCAGCGATGTTGTCTTGTTTCAAAAAGACCAAATGCCAATACACAGGTAGACTTTTTTCAGTCAGAGGGATCGCTACAATTTTTGAATCTGCCAAAAACGGACTGGCTAATTGTTTAGAAAATATAGTCACGCCCATATTTACTTTTACCAGTTCCATGATGGCCTCGTTGAAACCAACCTGTAATACTTTTTTAGGCACCACTTGATTAGGTTTGAAAAACAATTCGTATTCTCGGTCTTTTTCGGGAACAACCGAATTGGTAATATAGGTTTCTTCGCTAAAGTCTTCCGCGTTCAAAAATGATTTTTGCGCTTTATTGTGTTGTTTAGATAAACAGGCAATAAGTTCGTCTTCTAACAAAAACTCAGATTGAAAATCTTTACCATCAAGTTTTAGCGTCTTTTCAGCGCTACTTAACATAGCTATATCAATATCGCCATTATATAGAGCCTGCAAAGGCTGTTTGGCTGCGTCTGCAGTGATTTCAAGTTCTATATCCGGGTGTTTTTCGCTGAAATAATTGACTACCGAAGGCAACCACTTAAACGAAGCGTAGTGGGGAAGGCCAATTCTTAAGACTTGTTCAACACCGTCCGATAACCTGGCGATGTCGTATTCAGCACGAGCGAGCTCTTCTAAGATTTTTTGCGCCGAATGCAATAGTCGCTTACCCGCCGTTGTAATGATGAGTTTTCTTCCTCGTCTCACGAACAATTTAGTTTGCAATCGACGTTCAGCTTCTCTAATTCGGTTGGTTAACGCAGGTTGGGTGATAAAGAGCCGCTCAGCCGCATCTTTTACCGTATCACTGTCGTATATTGTGCAGATCATTTTTAAATGACTAATATTGAGCTGACTTTGAGGTAACTTCATTGATAAGAATATTGAATGTTTTTGTTAAGTTAATTCAATTATTGTTATTTATTTACATGAAGTAAAGTGTTGGAATTACAAGAATAACAGGGGATAACTATGACACCTGAGCAAATCGAGCACCAGGCGGAGGTCTTATATAAGGCACTTAGAACGCGCCAAACCCTAACGCCACTCACTGAATCAAACCCGGATATCAGTATTGAACAGGCTTATCAAATTTCAAAATCCATCTTGCAATTGCGAATGCAGGACGGAGAAAAGTTAGTCGGCAAAAAAATAGGTTTGACCAGCAAAGTTGTTCAAGACATGTTAGGTGTCCACCAACCAGACTTTGGTTTTTTGACCGATACCATGATGTATGAGTCGGATTCTGAATTACCTTTTGACAAGGAGCTTATTCAAGCTAAGTCGGAAGGAGAAATCGCGTTCATATTAAAACAGGACTTAGTCGGGCCAAACATCACGCCAGAAATGGTACTAGAGGCAACAGAAGCCGTAGTCGCTTGTTTTGAAATTGTTGATAGTCGTATCGCAGATTGGAAGATCAAAATACAGGACACCATCGCAGATAACGCCTCTTGCGGCATTTTTATTATGGGCGACAGAGTGAGTCCTGAAAATGTTGACTTTGAGAACTGCAAGATGGTGATAAAAAATCATGGTGAAGTGATTGCAGAAGGTCAAGGGTCGGCTGCGCTAGGTTCGCCTCTAAACTGTGTGGCGTGGCTTGCAAACGCGTTGGGTGAGTATGGCATATCGTTAAAAGCAGGAGAAATTATTCTGTCGGGCTCTTTAGCCGCAATGATCCCTTGCAAACCTAATGATGATATGGAAATGAACATTGAAGGAATTGGCTCGGCTCGATATCGCTTTGTGTGATCGGTCGTTATTGATAGAGGAATTCAAATGACAAATAAAATAAATGTTGCTTTGATTGGTTCGGGCAATATCGGCACCGATTTGATGATCAAAGCGCTAAGAAGCGAAGTGATAAATCCAGTATGGATGGTAGGCATTGATGAAAATTCTGATGGCTTGAAAAAAGCACAAGATGCTGGATTAAAAACCACGCATCTAGGCATCGACGGATTGCTTCCTCATATTGAAGAAGACAAGATCCAAATTGTTTTTGACGCAACTTCCGCGTACGTACATGAAGAAAACAACTATAAACTGCAGGCAAAAGGGGTGAAAGTGATTGATCTTACGCCTGCTGCGATTGGCCCGTTTTGTGTCCCGCCAGTGAATTTAGAAGATCACATCAGTTCAGATGAACCAAACGTTAACATGGTGACGTGCGGCGGTCAGGCGACGATTCCAATTGTTTCAGCAATCAGTCAGATTCAAGAAGTTGATTATGGTGAAATTGTGGCGACTATTGCTTCAAAATCAGCGGGCCCAGGTACACGTAAAAACATTGATGAATTTACACGAACTACCGCGGGTGCCATCGAGAAAATTGGTGGAGCGAAAAAAGGCAAAGCGATTATTGTTATGAATCCAGCAGAGCCACCATTGATGATGCGCGATACTGTGCATGTACTCACCAAAGATGCCCCGAATGAAAAAGCTATTACAGAATCGGTGCTTGCCATGATAGAAAAAGTACAAACTTATGTACCGGGTTACACCTTAAAAAATGGCCCTGTTTTTGACGGTAATCGTGTATCCGTATTTCTTGAAGTGGCGGGTCTTGGAGATTATTTACCTAAGTACGCTGGTAATCTGGATATCATGACGGCTGCGGCACTTAAGACCTGTGAAGAAATAGCCAAAAACTTGCAAGACTCAGTTGCGTAATGGAGAAGATAATGACCCTTAAAAATAAACAGATTTTGCTCCATGATATGTGTTTGCGTGATGGTATGCATGCAAAACGTCATCAAATCTCTTTAGAAGAAATGGTGAATTTGGCAACGGCGCTGGATGACGCGGGCGTTCCTCTCATTGAAGTAACACATGGCGACGGTTTAGGCGGAGCCTCTGTTAACTATGGTTTTCCAGCTCATACCGATGAAGAGTATCTAACTGCTGTTATTCCAAAAATGAAACAGGCAAAAATATCGGCCCTATTACTGCCGGGCATAGGTACCGTTGATCACCTCAGGATGGCTCATGAATTGGGTGTTTCGACAATCCGTGTTGCCGCACAATGTACAGAAGCGGACGTAACCGAACAGCATATTGCTTTGTCACGTGAATTGGGCCTAGATACAGTAGGCTTCTTGATGATGGCGCATATGTTAGAGCCTAAAGAGTTGTTGGAGCAGGCCAAGCTAATGGAAAGTTATGGGGCCAACTGTATTTATTGCACGGACTCTGCCGGCTATATGTTGCAGGGTGATGTGTACCAGCGCATTGCGACATTAAGGGACGGTTTGAAGCCTGAGACTCAAATTGGCTTTCATGGTCATCATAATTTGGCATTAGGTGTAGCTAACTCAATTTCTGCGGTGGAAGCTGGAGCAATTCGAATAGATGGTTCTGCGGCAGGTTTAGGCGCTGGAGCCGGCAACACACCGTTAGAAGTATTTAATGCGGTGGTAACGCGTATGGGCGCTAATACGGGTGTAGATGTATCTAAATTAATGGCGGCAGCAGAAGAAATTGTTGTGCCAATGGTGGACCAGCCAATTCGAGTTGATCGAGACTCATTAGTGCTTGGTTATGCGGGGGTTTACAGCTCGTTTTTATTACATGCCAAACGAGCCAGTGAAAAATACGGTATCCCTTCAGAAGATATTTTGATGGAACTTGGTCGTATGAAAACCGTAGGCGGTCAGGAAGACATGATTGAAGATGTTGCTCTGAATCTGAAGAATGCCCGGAATAGCCAATAATCCCCAGTATTAATTTGCTAATTTTTAAGGCTCTGTGGTAAACGGAGCCTTTTAGCTTGCAAAAGAAAACTATTATCGGTTTGGTAATCTGTCACTAATTCATCTATCAATCCGTAAATGACGAGATATAATCTAAATAGAATTAGACATTTGGATATGGAATGGAACAGGTTCAAATAAGATATCAACCCGAGCAAGACAGGCTTTTGTTTGCCATCAAAGATAACGGTCAAGTTTTTAAATTATGGTTAACACGACGGTTTGTCATGCTGTTTCTAGCGCAATTGAGTCAAGTTGTAAGAAATGATCCCGTTGTTGCGGCGCAAGCGAAACCAGATGCACAGCAGCAAGTTATGCAGTTTCAAAAAGAAGGGGCTAACGCGAATGGCAAGGTTAAGAAATCGGTCAATGAGTTAAAGATAGAAGAAGATGAATCGCAACCTTTGTTAGCTACCGCGGTTTCAATCGACAAACAGGTGTTGGTTATACACTGTTTGGAAAAAAAGAACCTAACCATCAAATTTAATACGAATTTGGCCTACGGCATTATTTCTCTAATTGAAGCATCACTAAAAAAGACGGGTTGGGGTTTCACAGGCGTACGTGAGGTGAATAAGCCCAAAGAGTCTGCAAATACACCTATTCAGCCAAATTATTCGTTTTCCATCAATTAATCGCCAATTTTCAGATCCTTGTTTATATTAATGAGTTAATGACAAACGCTTTAACACAAACAACAAGGAAATAACGATGGCAAAATTTGTACTTCTTTATCATGGCAGTAACGAGCCAAAACCTGACTTTGACATGGAAGCCATGATGAATGCGTGGCACGCCTGGGTTGAAGAATTGGGTAACAATCTCATTGACCAAGGCACAGGGGTCGGCATGTCAAAAACGGTATTTGCTGATGGTAAGGTGGAAGACAATGGTGGCAGTAATCCGATGCACGGATATTGTGTTATTGAAGCTCAGGACATGAATGAGGCAGTTAATATTTGCAAAGGCCACCCGTATTTAATGACTGGGGGAAATATTGAAGTGGCGCAGGGCTGGCAACAACCTCAATAAAGCTGTATAACGGAAGTTAGAAGAAGTAGGCAACAATAAGAAGCAGAAGATGCCAGAACAAAGAGTGATACTTACCGTTAACGAAAATGGTTTAGCGGAAGTGATGTTAAATCGAGCTGATAAACTAAACGCATTAGATATGGCTATGTTTAAAGCGATAGATAATACGATCCGTCAAATTCGAAAAAATAAATCAATTCGAGTCGTTATTGTTTATGGTGATGGCGATGATTTTTGTTCTGGCTTAGATGTTAAATCGGTAATGGGCAGCATGAATAATGCTGTAAGTCTTTTGTTTAAGTGGTGGCCTGGTCGATCCAATTTAGCGCAAAAAGTGACATCGAACTGGCGCAAATTGCCAGTGCCTGTGATCATGGCGATTCAAGGCCGGTGTTGGGGCGGGGGTATGCAAATTGCCCTTGGTGGTGACTTTCGATTTTGCTCACCTGATGCTTCCTTAAGTGTGATGGAAAGTCACTGGGGGTTAATTCCTGACATGGCGGGGAATAAAGTGCTAAGTCAACTTATGCCACTCGATAAAGCCATGAAGTTAGCCATGACGGCAGAAAAATTAAGTAGTGAGAGTGCCTTGGATTTTGGCCTCGTCACGGAAGTACATGAAACACCACTGGAAGCCGCCAGAAAATTTGCAAATGAACTTGTTAATAAATCTCCTGATGTCTTAGCCGCCATTAAGAAGCTGTATACCAATAATTGGCACAAGACTGAGTCGAATATGTTAGCGAAGGAGAGTTGGTATCAGGTTCGCATCCTTTCTGGCAAGAACCAAGGTATTGCAACCCAAAGAGCAATGGGCAAACACAAAGAATTTAAAGCGCGGAAAAACTGGTAGTCTGGTTATAAATGACGTTGGTGAAAATGCGCCAACGTTTGTAATGCTAGATAAAATACGTCGGCACTGCGTTCACCACTGACATTTTTTACTACGGTGACTGCAGTGGCATGTTCACGGCACAAAATTGTCATAGTGATACCACCCATGCTGCCTCCTGAATGCAAAGCAACATCATTGAAGCTCGCTATTAATTGTTTAGCACCATTGTTACGATAAGCTGGTCGGGAATGATAACGGTCGAAATTTAATATCCAACCTATGCCGAAGTTAAGTGTCTCCCCATTGTTAAGTTTTGATGGAGTAAATATCTCGTCGAGACTTTTTTGTGATAAGAAACCCTCTTGACTATGGGCCGCAGCAAATCGGGAAACGTCAGACGGGGAGGCAATAAAACCGCCACCAGCCCATTTATAGCTGTGGTCGGTCTGTCTGGCATTTAATAAGCGGCCGTTTTTGTACTCGTATGGTCGTTGCCGATTAGGGATTATTTGATATTGATGATCAAAACTGGATTCTTTCATGTTAAGCGGTTGGAAAACTTCTTCATTCATTAATTGTTCAAAATTTCGTTTCCCATCCGCGCCTTCCAACCCTCGACTCAATAAACTCCAAGCATAGGTACTGTAACTGTGCTTGGTTCCGGGCTTAAACAATAAGGGATCATGTTTAAATATACCCAGACTATCATCGACGTTACGGTAAAGTTGGTTACTTAAAAATTCTTCGCCACGATAATGACGAATACCTGAAGTATGATTGGCTAAATGTCTTAATGTAATATGGGCGTGAGAATTAGGCCAGGAGTCAACGTATTTGGTAATCGGTGCGTCCAAACTCAACATTTGTTTGTCGTAAAGTCTCATCATGGCAGCAGTGGCAAAGAGCTTGGCGACACTACCTATACGCATTTTATGTTGAGGCGTCATCTCTACGTTGTTTTCTAGATCGGCAAAACCATAACCCTTGGCCCATAAAACCCCATAGCCATTTGCTACTGCTACATTGATACCAGGAACGGATTCGCTTGAAACTGCGCTTTCAAATAATCCGTCGATCCTTGAAATCGTTTCGATCTTAGCAAAACTGTCACAGGCACATAGTGCTAAAAAAAGGGAAATTGAAACCTTGGGTAATGCCTTCACATTCAAGTCCTAACTAAAGAATGTTGGAGTTTAAAAATAACTTAACATATTCAATTGTTAATATTTCTTTTCAATCTTCCTAAACCTGCCAACAAACGCAAATTATTAACTTGGTAACAAGACTGGATATTTTGATTTATGACCTTATATTGCTATCGATATTAAATTTCAAAATGGGATGAAGTTGTGAATCCAATTATTCAAATGTTAAAAGAAGAAAACATCGGCGAAGACAAAATTAAGGAATTGTTTAACACCTTAACCGAAAATCCAATGATGGCGATGATGACTATACAACAGTTGGGCATTCTGCCTGAGAAGCTTCAAAACATCATGGGGTTGGTGATGACGCAACCAAACTTAATAAAAGAAGCGGTTGAAGAGTTGGGCTTGGACTATGACAAAGTAGAAAAAGCAAAAGAACAATTAAATCAACAGCAATAATAAAACGGCACCATGTGGTTAACGCCACTCGTTTAAGAACGAGTGGCGCTTTTTCTTTTATATCTAGCTGGATATTTTTGTGTTTTCGCCAGAACAGACCGTGGATATGATTTTCGCTTTCTTTTCTCGGGTAAAATAAGC
>Ga0213831_1000092_pt1 | contig 156685 bp, 113 predicted proteins | sample SWATP12_FD_163421 | JGI IMG/M metagenome (GOLD analysis project Ga0213831, IMG submission 163421) | Coastal seawater microbial communities from Marineland, Florida, United States - SWA TP1 #2 | ecosystem: Environmental > Aquatic > Marine > Coastal | place: USA: Florida | collected 2016-08-06 | reverse complement strand
CCATCCCGAACTCAGAAGTGAAACGCGATTGCGCCGATGGTAGTGTGGGGCTTCCCCATGTGAGAGTAGGGCATCGCCAAGCACCTAATATGAAAGAAGGGTCATCCTAACGGATGACCCTTTTTTTGTGCCTGCGTGTTAGCACACGCCAGGCCTCAGATGGGGAACCCATGTGACAAAAGCGCGCAGCGCGTTGAACGCCGGAGGGACGACGGCGGCCCCGAAGGGCTTGCCCCTGAGTGGGTGAGGGCGTAGCCCGAATACTGTAGGGCATACCGGAATCCAAGTTACTCTCCGCAAGAGCAGGTCATGCTGGCGAATGCTTCTACCCGCCTAAAAAGTCATTAGTGAAACAAATCAGTCGAGATGGATAAGCGATCTTGAGCGGTTGTTTTGCCACTCATTTCCAACTATCAACTTCTCTTATAGTCATCGCTAAGGCCTTTTAATGGTTAGGTTTTAGGCTTAGTTTGTTCTATTTTTGCACTTCCCGTGACTGCAATTTTATGCAAAATGGAATGATCGCTAGTTCGGGTAAATAGTTACCCGTATATGGAGTAGTAACATGGCGTCATCTTTTGGATTTGACCTGCGTACATTGGAGATCTTTGTACAGTCAGTAGAGACGGGAAACCTTACGGCTGCAGCGCAAAGGCTTGGTATGAGTCAGTCGGCAGTCTCGCAAACACTCTCAGGTATGGAGGAAGAGCTGCGGGTTGAGTTGATGGATCGCAGTATGCGTCCAATGGAGGTTACCACTGCTGGTCGCTATCTATATGACCGGGCGGTAAATCTGCTAAAGGAGGCGGGGGAGGTCAGTCAGCAGATGCGGAAGGCTGACTATAAGCTATTAAGGCATGTTAAGGTCGCCTTAGTTGATTCCATCATCACCGCAGTCGGTAAACCGCTTATCGATGTTGTACGTGCCAGGACACAAAGCTGGCAGGTACTGACGGGTCAGTCCCACCTTCATGCTCATATGCTGCTTTCCCGGCAGGCGGATATCATTATTTCAGATGACCCATTGGATCTGTATGCAGACCTTGCGCGGTACCGAATTCTTAAAGAACCCTTTGTGGTAGCGTTACCGCAGGACTATAGCGGTGGAACCGAGCTGGATGAGATCGCAGGAGAACTGGATTTTATTCGCTACAGTTCTTCCTCACTGATAGGTCAGGATATAGAGCGTTATATGCGTCGTATCCAGTTTGAACCTGATCTGCGCCTACAGCTCGATAACTCTTTTGCTGTAGCTGCCGCTGTGGCATCCGGCATTGGTTTTGCCATTATGACACCGCTTTGCTTGTTTCAAAGCGGCATTCGCCATAATCAGGTGAAGCTGCTTCCGCTACCTGAATCGTTATATCGCGAGATCAATCTGGTCACCCGTAAGAATGAGTTGGGAGAGCTTCCGTCCGTGATTGCGCGTGATTGCAGCAATATTTTGCAGTCGCGTTTTGTCGAAGAGATCGGAGGCGAATATGAATGGCTTAAAGGTGAGATATCGGTTAACGGAAACATCCGCTAAAAAAAACGCCCGGCAATGCCGGGCGTTCTTCTTATCTACTTGGATAACGGAAGAAATTCAGTATCCAAGTGGTCATCAGTTCAGCGTCTACCGGTGCGGTCAGGGAGTGGTAAGCCTCCCGTACTCTTGCGGACGGAATTCGGTCAAGTCGTGTGCCGGTCAGGGCCTTAGAGTAGTCTCTCGAAAATTCCGGATGGCCCTGTACCGAGAGGAAGTTGTTCTTGTAAAGAATCATGTAATAGGGGCAGAAGTTGCTTGCTGCGAGAATCTCTGTGTCTTCTGGCAGATCGCTCACCTGATCCTGATGACTGACCACTAGATCCAGACCTTCCTGCCAGGGTTCCATCCAGGGTTTCTTGATCAGAACTTCGTTGAATGAAACGCCTACGCCCCATCCTTTATCTGATTTTTCAACCTTGCCACCGAAAGCCTTTGCAATCAGTTGGTGGCCAAAGCAGATCCCGACGAATTTCTTCCCGGCCTCATCAAGCTGATGCATAAACGCCAAAAGTGGTTTTAGCCACTCAAGGTCGTCATTGACGCCATGACGACTACCCGTTGTGATGTAGCCATCGCATTCGTCGATATCCGCTGGATATTCGCCTTGCTGAACATTGTATATCTGCAATTCTAGCCCGGAATCGATGGTCTTCATCAACTCCGTAAACATCTGTGGATAGTCACCAAACTCTGGTTGCAGCTTCTCCAGCACATGGTCACATTGTAAGATGCCGATCTTCATAGGTTATATTCCTTGTCCCGGGCTCTGTTCTCAGAGTTCGCCGCGAATCGCCTGTTGGCAGATTACGCGATACTGATCGCTACTGAACTGGATTGGATTGCCGCCTGCGGATGGATCTTCGGTTGCCATTACAGCCACTTTATCCAGCTGTTCTTCGTCGATACCAATCTCGTTCAGGCTGTGGGGAATACCGAGCTGGTCGCGAAGGCTCAGTACCCAGTTTAAGAAGCCGTCGAAGGTAGTATCATCAAGGCCGATGTAAGCGGCGGTGCGCTCTATGCGCTGTTCAACGACTTCTCGATTCGCCTTGAGCACATATGGCATAAGGATGGCGTTCAGCATGCCGTGATGAGCGTCATATAGTGCGCCAAGTGGGTGAGCTAGGGCATGCATGCCGCCAAGGCCCTTCTGGAAGGCCGTCGCGCCCATCGCTGAAGCGATGATCATCTGCATCCTTGCTTCTACGTCCTGCCCATTCTCTACAGCACGTGGCAGGTATTCTTTAACCAAACGAATACCTTCTACTGCGATGCCTTCTGCCATTGGGTGGTAGAAAGGTGAACACAGCGCTTCAAGATTGTGGGACAAAGCGTCCATACCGGTAGCAGCCGTTACGCCAGCTGGCAGTCCAACGGTCAGTTCGGGATCAAGGATAACCAGGCTTGGCAGCATCTTTGGATGGAAGATAATTTTTTTAACGTGATTATCTTCGTCAGTGATCACGGATGCGCGGCCCACTTCTGAACCTGTGCCTGCGGTTGTTGGCACCGCAACAATAGGTGCGACACCTGCTTCGTTAACCCGTGTCCAGTTGTCGCCGACATCTTCGAAATCCCAAAGTGGGAGTTCCTGTCCTACCATCAGGGCGACTGCTTTAGCTGCATCGAGGCCAGAGCCTCCACCAAAAGCGATAACACCATCGTGGTTGCCAGCTTTATAGGCGGCAACGCCGTCCATAACATTTTGGCCGGTTGGGTTGCCTTTAATATTGCTGAACAACTCGCAGCGCAATCCCGCCTCGCGGCAGAGGGCCACAGCGTTACTGGTCATAGGCAGTGCGGCCAAACCAGGATCGGTAATTAACAGTGGGGCTTGCATACCCAGTGACTTACAGCACTCGGCGAGCTCACTGATGCGACCTGCTCCAGCGCGGATGCTGTTTGGATAATTCCAGTTACCGGACAGATTCTCGTAACTCATGGTATCTATCTCCATTCCGACGAAGCTCGGCTTCGCCGGATCTTAATGCTCGTTACCTGTGGCGGTCAGGTGTTTAGATCTCTGTTTTCAAATGGAATGACTTAGCACGGGTCAGGTGTTCAAAACCGACTGAGGAGAGAGTCGCTCCGCGACCGGAATTTTTAACGCCTGTCCATGCCAGTGCAGGATCCAGATAGTCACAGCGGTTGACAAAGAAAGTACCTGTCTCCAGCTGCTCGCCGATTTCAACGCCAGCATCAATGTTGCGGGTGAATACTGAAGCGGTGAGGCCGAACTCGGAGTCGTTCATCAACTCGATAGCTTCCTTGTCACTGCTGACTTTTTGGATCCCCACAACTGGACCAAATGATTCTTCAGTCATCACTCGCATGCTGTGATTAACATTGGTAAGCACTTGTGGTGCTAGGTAGGCTGTCCCTTGCTGATTCAGTTCGAATTCCGCTGAATCGATCCAGGCTTTTGCTCCTGCCGCGATCGCTTCTTCAACCTGTCCGCGGACAAACTCTGCAGCTGATGCTTTTACTACTGGTCCCAGGGTGGTCTCTTGATCATCCGAGCGGCCAAGTTTGTATTGCTTAACAAGCGCAACTGCTTTGGCGACGAACTCGTCGTGGATAGATTCATCAACGTAGATTCGTTCAATTCCGCAGCAGGATTGACCTGAGTTGAAGAAGGCTCCGTCGATGGTGGTTTCTACTGCATGGTCGACATCTGCGTCGGCTCGAACGTAGGCTGGATCTTTACCACCCAGCTCCAGACCAATGCCAATGAACTTGCCGGCAGCAGCCTGTTCAACCATAGCACCGCCAGGTACTGAGCCTGTAAAGCATACATGTTCCACTTCCGGTGCCTTGATGACCGCTTCGGTATCCTGATGAGTAAGGTGCAGATACTGGAATACGCCTTCTGGTAAGCCAGCTGCCGCAAAAGCTTCAGCGAGACGTTCAGCGCATAATGGTGTCTGGGCCGAATGTTTCAAAATCACAGTATTACCAGCCAGGATAGCTGGAACTATTGCATTGATCGCAGTTAGATAAGGGTAGTTCCAAGGAGCGATAACAAAAACGACGCCTACTGCTTCCCGTTTGATGTAGCGTGTGAAACCGGATTTTTCTTCCAGTTCAATCGGCGCAAGTGCTTCGCTGGCGGCTTCAATCATGTAGCGAGCGCGCTCTTCCATACCTGCAACTTCCCCAGCTGCATAGCGGATAGGGCGACCCATCATCCAGCATAGTTCTTCACCAATCTGCTCTTTATTAGCGACAAAGGCATCAACCATAGCGCTGCAGATCGCCTGTCTTTCTTTCAGAGGTGTGCGCGCCCAGGCTTTTTGGGTGCTGGCCGCTGTAGTCAGGGCCGATTCAATCTGTTGCTGATCGGCATAATCGCGGCTGACGTATTCAGAGCCGTCGATCGGAGAGATTGTTTTCAGTTGCTTGCTCATAAATTCTCACTCAACTGCTAAAAGCTGTATGGCACCGGTGCATAGTCCGATGATCAGATAATTTCGAAGTAACGTGCCATTTCCCAATCTGTGATATGGCGGCGGAATTCCCGTGCTTCCCATTCCCTGCTAGCGGCATAATGGTTGACGAACTGGGTACCGAATAGTTCTTTTGCGGCTGTTGAATCACGTAAGGCTGATGCAGCTTCTTCCAGAGTGCCTGGTAGAGCTAGCTCAGCTGGGTGCTCCTGATCGTAGGCGTTGCCGGTGATCATATCTTCAGGTTCCAGCTCATGTTCAATGCCGTAAAGGCCTGCACCTAGCGACGCTGCAAGCGCGATATATGGGTTGGCATCTGCTGAACCGAGACGGAATTCAACTCGCTGTGATTTATCAGACCCCGGGATTACTCGCAGTGCAGTGGTGCGATTCTCCGTTCCCCAGGTAGCGTCCGTTGGTGCCCAGAATCCAGGGATCAATCGAGAATATGAGTTAACTGTCTGCGCCATCATGACAACCAGCTCTGGCATCAGTTTTTGCTGACCAGCGATGAAGTGTCGCTGCAGTTTGCTCATGTTGTAAGGCTGTTCCGGGTCATAGAAAGCAGATTTGCCCTGCTTGTCTCGGAGTGACATGTGGATATGACCGGACTGGCCAGGATAGTCGTTCGACCACTTCGCCATGAATGTTGCCATCATGTCGTTACGCTGAGCCCAAACCTTAGTGAACGTTTTAAACAGGGCCGCTTTATCTGCGGCTTCTGCAGCACTATCAACCGCGATAGCGGCTTCTAATACGCCGGGTCCGGTTTCTGTATGAAGGCCTTCAATTGGGAAATCCATCTGCTCAGCCATTTCCAGCAGGCTGTGGTAAAGCTCAGAGTGAACAGAGTTTCGCAGCATCGAATAGCCAAAGAACCCAGGGGTAATTGGCTTCAGGTTTCGGTAGCCTTTTTCACGAACTGAGTCGGGTGTTTCATCAAAGAGAAAGAATTCGTATTCGAAGGCTGCGAAGGTATCAAAACCCATATCATCTGCACGCTTCAGAATGCGGCCGAGCAGGTTTCGAGGGCACAGATCTGCCGCTTCACCTTCAAAATCGCAGAGGAATAGCAACATGCCTGGTTCGAAAGGAATATCGCGGCAGCTTTCTGGTAGTACTTTTACTGCTGCGTCAGGGTAACCAGTATGCCAGCCGGTGTAAGTGACATCTTTTGTTTCGTAAAGCTGGTCATTGGAATCCCAGCCCAGAACTACATCACAGAACGCGAAGCCGCCATCTAGAGCAGAGAAAAACTTCTCTTTGCTCATGTACTTGCCACGCATAACGCCATCAACATCGTGCAAGCCAACCTTAACGAATTTAAGGCCCCGCTCTTCAACAATGCGTTTAGCGTCTTCTACCGTTTTTACGTCTCTGGGATTCATCATTATGCTTTGCCTTTTCTTCGGTAGCGCGACGCGGCGGCTACCCTGGGTTTTATTCTTATCGTTTGTTGTCCTGAGGGTTATTAACCCTGATGCAACAGAAATACACTGAATAAGGCTGTTTCGCACTAGTTTGAACCAGATCATCTGATAGGAATCTATCAATTGATGGCTTCAGACGGCGAAACCTGAACATTAGGTTGAATTGATCCTAATGCCTGTTTGATCCGGACAACAACTGATCCTTATGACCCCGTATGCCCTAGCATTAGTTTTACTTATTGTTATCTGTCTAATGTTTTAGGGTGGTGTGGAAACAGAGAGTTCAGCTGATTCGGTTGGATTGTGAACTGATATGCATAGGTTGTTGTGGTTAAATAGCCGCACTGATCAAGATGAGGTGTATGGGATGTCAGATACGGTGCTATTCGGCATAAGTGCTGTTTTTGCTGTAGTTTCAGCTGGACTGGTTGTGTTTATTATTCGGCAGCTGAAAAGTCAGCGGGAGATTCTGGCTGAGCGTGAGCGTCAACAGCAGATTCTGGACGAGAAAAACGCAGAACGGCGGGCTTATCTGATTGAAAGTATTACCGTGATTGCTAATGGCATGATTGAGGATGACAGGCTGACGTTGAGCGAAGGGGTTATCCGTTTGCAGGGCTTATTATCCGAGTTGGCACCTGAAATGTTGCAGCAGCCCGACTTCATCGCCATTCAAAGTCATTACGACAAGATCAGTCATATACCCTATCTTGAACGATGGCAGGCGTTGGATAAAAAAGAGCAGCGGAAGTATCTGCGCGAGATGAAAAAGCTTGAGAGTGAGTCTGAAGAGTTATTGATGGAGGCTGCTCGTAAATTGCGTACTAACCCGTTCGCCGGGATCCACTGATGGAGATGCTGCTGACCTTCGTGCTGACCCTACTGGTCCTATTAGGTTTGTTGTTCGCACTGAAGTTTGGTCGGACACCGACTTATCGACCGGAGCGTAAGCAGGTATTGCAGATGCTCGAGTTATTGGCTGAAGGGCACTTAAGTCAGCAGCAATGGGATCTATTTATCGGCATGCCAATACAGCATGATCCTGAGTTGGAACTGATCAGGTTGGATTGTTATCTGATTCAGGAGGGGGACGATGAGCATCCTCCTGCTGCAGAAGGGCTTGGAGATTACCTGTTTGACAGGGCGGCTAGGGCGCGTTTCGCAGAAGTTGAAGAGAAACTCAGAGTTATGATTAAAACACAGCCGATAGTCCGTGAATTCTGATCACCATATTTACTCTTCAGATTCTTTGGATTCTTCCGTCGCTTCTTCCAGCGATATCTCACTTTGAATAATACGTTGCAGGCGCCACAGGCTTTGCCAGATTAGGCGAGCGCCAGAGTGTAGTTTCACTGCTTCCTGAAATTCGGCGGTTGCGGCTTCCAGTTCAGGTAATTCATAAAGGCCTGCAAGACCTAGTAGCTGATGCGCGTGGTGTCGCATCAGTTCTTCATCGGTTTGTGTAAACCCTTGCTGCATCCCTTTCAGCTGACGAACGAGTTCGTGCTCGAGTAAAGATGTATCTATCTGATAGCGCTCTAGTTGGCTGTCCTGAGCTGGGCTCTCCTCGATCTCCTCTGGAAATTCAGAACTAGGCTCAATCGCTGTTAAAGCTGAAGCTGAAGCTGAAGCTGCCTGATTTGCTTTCAGACCCTCCAGAGTATTGAGAAGTGCTCTGTCATTGATCGGCTTCAGCAGCACTTTGATAGCTCCAGCCAGAAGCAGTGATTGATGTTCGCTACTAACGACATTGGCAGTTAGGGCGATGACCGGCAGGTCAGGATAGCGTGAGTGGATCTGTCGTGTTGCTTCTATGCCATCCATCACTGGCATGTGGACATCCATGATCACAGCGTCCGGTTTTATTTGTTCCACTAATGTTACGGCCTCTTCGCCGTTCCGCGCTTCACGAACGTGGATCCCTGCATGACGCAAAATCCTGTGGATAAGTAAGCGGTTGAAATCGTTATCTTCGGCAATCACTACCTGCATTTGTAGAGGCTGTTTGCCTTCTAACGGCACAGGCGTTGAATCGAATGCGCTATCACGAAGGTGTAGCAGGTGTAGCAGAAACTCTGGGCGTGCTGGTTTATGTATCAGTTTAACCTGAAGTGGTAACTCCGGAAGTGTAATGCGGCTGGATGCCATAACAACGATATTCAGGTCCGGGTTTATCTCCAGTAGTTGCTCGAGTATTCCATTCTGCTGTTCACAGGTTGTTTCCGGGGTAAATCCGAAGAGGAGATGTTCATAACGGGCTGCCTGAGCTGCCAGATGCTTCAGATCGCTATAACATGTCACCATAGTGCCATGTCGTTCAAGCAGGTTTTTGGTTGCCTGGCGAACTTCATGGCATGGGTCATAGAGTGCAATGCTCTGGTCTGTTCCTGCCGCTTTTCTCTGGCGATTGATGCTGGCGATTTCAGAAGAGCTCAGTGGTAGCCGAAGCTCGATCTGAGTGCCTTCATTTACTTTACTTTCAAGCTCAATATGACCGCCCATCAGTTCGATCAGTTTCCGCGCAATAACCAGTCCCAGGCCCGAGCCTCCGAAGCGACGGGTGATTGATGTGTCGGCCTGAGAAAAAGCTTTAAACAGGTTTTGTAGTTGATTGTCGGGTATGCCTATACCTGTATCGGCTACTAACAGTTTAAGGAAGCCCTGTTGCTGGTTGAGCATATTCACGCTGACGTTCACCGAGACTGACCCAGTTTTTGTGAACTTGATGGCATTGCCGATCAGGTTGGTCAGAACCTGTCGAATACGTGTCGGGTCACCGGTAATCATATGGGGAGCATCGGGTGCAATATCGAGTATTAGCTCCAAACCTTTGTCGTGAGCCATTTTTGACTGCATTTCCAGGACATCGAGAATGTTCTGTTCCAGGTTGTAGCGGATGCGTTCAAGCTGGATTGCATTAGATTGCAGTTTTGAGAAATCAAGAATGTCATCGATGATTGACTGCAGCAGAACAGATGTTTGGTTGATGATCCGGGTGTAGTTGCGCTGTTCTGGATTTGTTGCGCTTTGTTCTAACAGGTTTGCAAAGCCGATAACAGAGGTGAGCGGGGTGCGCAGCTCGTGACTCATACGCGCCAGGAATTCATCTTTGGCTTTGTTAGCTTCGTCGGCATCGTGCCGGGATTTACTCAGTGCGCTGTTTTGTTGTTCAAGATGGTAAAGCGCTGCTTTGAGCCGTCGGGTTGCAGTATCAATTCGGCTTTCCTGCAGTTGGTTGGATTCCTGCACTCGGGAAGCTAGCCGGTTGATCCCTTTCGCCAATGTCTCGAGTTCGCCTGCGTAGCTGGCGTCAGAACGTGTATCGAGACGGCCTTCCTGAAGTAACTGGACGACTCTGCTGAGTTCCTGAATGGGTTGGCTGACTTTTCGGCCATAACGCAGGGCTACGATAACAGCGACAATAAATACGATCGAAATTAGTATCAGGCCACGGTAGAGAATCTCTTCCTGGCGTTTAACCGTTGGCAATTCTGACAATACAACGACCACCCAACCGACCGTTTCTTGCAGGCTCTCTGCATCGTTGCTGAGCTCAGGAGTGTCCTGAAAACTGATGCCGGTCATAGTTACTGGTTGCATGAAGTACCAGTAACGACCCTGCTGGTAAACGCTTGAGGGAGAACGTTGCAAATCGAGCGGAAATGAGCCTGCACGTAGCAGAGGGTCAAACTGGCTATCCATATAGATGATGTCAGCGACGTCCGTCTCCAACATCGGGCCTTTACTCAGTGTCCGCAACATCTCCCGGTTACCGGTTAGTAATCCAAATTCGGATGAGGCTGCCAGCAGGCGGGCCATTGATTCACCGCGTTCAATCAATGATTGTTCGGTATCATCAATGCGGGTCATGATCGAGTAACCACCGACGAGCATCATCATGAGTACCATCGGAACCAGCGCGATCAGCAGAACGCGTTCGCGGATACCAAAGCGATGACTGATGTCCGGCGGCGTCATTGCTCTGTCTCCTTCAACTGTTGCTCCAGAATTGATGCGGTTGGAACGGGAATACCGAGGGTTTCGGCAGTTACATGGTTGATGCTGATACTAAATTCAGCCGGATACCGGGGTGGTGGTAAGTAACCATCGGTGTTCAGTCGAGCGAGCTGTTCGGCGGTTTGGTTACCTATCTGTTCGGGTGTTGAATACACTGCGGCCAGGGCTCCCGCCTCTACATATTTTTTTGAGAAGCCTACCAAAGGCACACGCTGGCGCAGCGAGATAAACAAGACCCACTTCGCCGTAGCGCGGTTAAAAATCGCGCGGTCCGGCAGCGGTAGGAAAACATCGCTCTTGCCGATAATGGGTTGAAGCTTTCTGACCGGGTTGTCTTCAGGGCGAAGTGATATGAATACCGGGAACAGGCGATGTTTGGTAGCAGCTTCTATAAAAAGGTCGCGGTCTTTGCGGGAGGTCGGGCCAAAAAATGTACCTACTTTGCGTGCGGTGGGAACAATCAGTCTCGCCAGCTGAACCTGTCTGGCAAGTGGTTGATCAAGAAAAATAGCTGTTACCCGCTGTTCGTCGACGAAGCTGGTATCTTCAAACCGGTAGAGCAACTGGTTGTATGTACTGCGAGGAATAAAGGTGCATATAAGCTGGCTTTTAGCTGGCCCACTTTGAAGTACACTTTCACAGGCTTTGCTACCAATAGCGATCAGAGTGTCGGTTCCAGGCGCGGAAAAATTATCTCTCTCCGCCATTGTGATTTTGCGCAGTGGGGCGTTGTAGTGCTGTTGGATGGCGTTAGCTGTGCGTTGGTAGATGCTTGAATCACTGCTGAGAACTAACAGGGGCTGTGCAAGGGCTAGCGCAGGGGTCAGACAAGCGAGCAGGAACAGGCTATATATCATAGCCAGGACTTGGATAAGTCTTTTCCTGATAGGCATCCTGCGCACGTTCTTCCCTTTAAATCTGCTTAAAATTCCAGTTTCGCTGTAACGAATGCTCGACGTTGGAATTCGTTCAGTTCATGAAATTCAGTATATCCATGGTTAAACGCATTCTGAATAGTCAGGCTGAGTTCCAGCTCTGTGTCTCGAATTGGTATTGTTCGAGAGACTTTCAAATCGGTCCGAAGGAAGTCCTCGTTCAGGTCGCCTTCTTCCCAATCGACTACATCCGAGTAGTAGGTAAGACTGCTCAGGCTCCATTGTTTGTTCGGTCGATAGTCAAGCAACAGACTGGCGGTGTGCAAGGGGGTTTGTGCTGCATCTGCCGAGAATGGATTCCGTACTCGGCGGTCCCACTCAAAGTTATAGGTGTTGGTGTAACTGTAACTACCGGTTACTGATAGTGAATCAGTCGGTTTCAGTTGTAGCTGAAACTCAATGCCTTCATTTGTCCAGTTTGCCACGTTGTCCTGAACACGTATGCGGTTGTCAACGGCGTCTGTTGGCGCATTGTTCCAAGTGCTCAAAATGCCGTCGGTAACTCTTTCATGGAATACACGCATATCAAAATGGCCGCTGTTTTTCAGTGCTCGATAATAGCCAATCTCAAATGTTCGGATATGTTCAGGTTTGATGTTTGGGTTTTTGCCAACATTAAGGTCGATGGCAGAAATCAGATCGATGGTTTGCTCATTATTCTTGGCGAGCAACGAAGGCATACGGTAAGCGCTGGAGTATCCAGCGCGAAGCACTGATTGTTCGTCCGGGTGGTAACCTACTGAAATTCGGGGCGACAACTTTGTGCCTGAGGAAGTAGTACTGGAATTTTCTACCATGGCGCCAGCATTAACTGTGAACTGGCTACTTGGTGTCCATTGGGCATTACCAAACAAACGCCATTTGTGCTCACTGATGTAGTCATCCGTTGAAAGCAGTACATCGCTTTTGGCCTTTTCGTAGCGGAATCCCGTGCCCCAGAGTGTTGTGAAGCGTTCGCTTAACGAGTGTGTCCCCTGAATCTCTACATCATAGAGGTCTGTAGTGCCGTGTTCTGAGTCTAGTTTGTAGCCGGGGTTCACTGCCAATAGAGCTTGAGCGGTTGGTATGTTGGATACTCCGCTTACATAAGTTACGAGGTCTTGTGCAGTAGCATCCGGAATGTCCAGATCCAGATAGTTATGATAAAACGAAACCTGAAGTTCATCGCCATCATCTAGTAATCTATTCCATCTTAGGTACTGATAGTTTGCGCTGTGTGATCGCTTGATGACAGGATTGTTCAGGTTGTCCATTTCGACCGATCGGGTATGGCCCTGATTAAATCCGGCGTCAAACTCTATCGAATCTGTCACATTGAGCAGAAAGCTGGTTTTTAAATTCAGGTAGTTGTAATCGGCGCCGTCATTAAAAGGCTCTAAACCATCTTTTTTTGTGTTTCCAGCAGACACGCGATAACTAAGAAGGTCCGTCGTGTCGGAGAAGTGGCCTTCGGTGATCTGAGTGCCTTCCCAGCCTCGGGTTACTTTGATGGAGTTGGGCTGCGCGCTATAGGCTGTTTTCGTAACTATGTTTATCGCACCGAAAAAGGCGTTCGAGCCAAAAGTTGGTACGTTAGACCCACGCACTACTTCGATGCGTTCAACGTCATCAAGACCGATGCCAAGGGTTTCCCATGCGACGGTAGATAGTAGAGGAAGATAAACTGATCTGCCGTCAATCATCACCTCCAACCTGCGAGGAAAGTCATTAGCGACGCCGTGATAGGTTACCGCTTGTTTATTGCTGCTGACAAAATGACTCTGGAAGCCTGGTACCAACCGGAATAGTTCGGCAATTGTATTAGCACCCGAAGCGCTAATCATTTCCTGATCAATAATTGTGATTGAAGCAGGCGCATCGGTAATTTTCTGCACCATGCGTGTTGCAGAAGTTACCTCTGGAATGTCGGAGAAGAAATCTTCCTCGCTTAATTCATCGGCGAAAGCAGTGCCAGCACAGAATAAAAGACTGCCCGATATGCCTAGAATTCTGATTCGTTTGCTGCAGCGTCTGTTCATAGATGATCCGTTTCTGTTATCAGCTGCGCTTAGGTGAAGGCTTGTGCTTCAACGCAGTGCTCCGATTGGCGCAAGATCTCCGTAATGGAACAGCATTCAGGTCGCCAAATTCGGATTGTTATAAGGATTTGCTATATAAGCAACAGAATAGCGGCTTTTTAGGGGGCAGGTCACGATTCTTTGGTTTCGAATCATGAATGTTGCAGAAAGGTGGGCTAGAAAAACTGCAGCCATCATTGGAATGGCTGCAGCATGTTTAATTAGTCGCCTTTGACCAGTGCGGTGATCTGCCAGCCTTGCTGCTCGTTAAAATGTGCTTGCAAGCGGTAGTCCGCCGGGCTGCGGAGCAGGCTGTTGTGAATGTAGCCGCTGAGCTGGTTGTTAACCCAAACGCGACTCCAGTTATCCGAATTGTCCGGGTCCGGCAGTAGCTTCACCGCTTTATGGCTGGTGTGGCCCAGTACCTGACCAGAGAAGGATGGCGTGCTGCGAACACGTACGGTTGTCGCTGTAACAACTTTGTATTCGTATGCTTCCAGCAAGCTAGGCCAGCGGCTGTAGACATAAGGTGCACTGAACTGTTTCTGATCGATTTTGCCGCCAAGCTGCAAAATGGCTTCGAGTTCTGACCAAAGAGCAGAATTATCTGCCTGTGGCTGCCACTTCTTCTTGAGCTTATCTATACCTTGAGCGCCGTCAAAATCGAGTTGTATATCGGTCGACATCAGATTGTAGAGCGATTGCTCGTCACGCTGTTTAACCGCCTGGTCAAGACGTGCCATGAAATGGCTGAAATCCTGAGCGCCTGATTTATCTTTCACCGGTAGGATGGTGCAGCATTCGCTGGGATTAGCGCTGGCGGACATGCTGAAGAGTGAGCCGGCCAGAAGGATGGAGCAGATCAGGCGCATTCAAATTCCTCATAAACGAGACAGAAAAAACAGCGCGGTATATTGATGGATTGTTTAAAAAATGTACAGCTCTTTCGGCGTCTTTGAAGATGAGAGTTTTTTGCTTGATTTTGAATTTTTCTGGGAATTGTGAAGAAGCTGTGAAGTAGCTGTGAGAGGTGATATTTCGATTGAAAATACCATATGGGATATCCATAATGGATGATCGGGATATCTGGGTCTAATGCCTTAGTTTTGCTAAGGGAATTGGGCGAATCTGACCTTGAGCCGTGGTCAAAATACAATAATTCAGGGTTATAAAACCTATGCTGTTTTTCAGGAATTTTCGGCGATTAGCGGGAGCTGGTTTGCTGGTGGCAGGAGCTACGACATCCGCGCATGCAGAAGATCTGTTTCAGGTGTACGAGCTTGCGCTGAAGAAAGATCCGCAGTATCTGGCGGGCTTTTATCAGCACGATGCGTCCAAAGAGATCTACGATCAGGCGCTGGCTGTACTGCTGCCTAAAATTTCTTTTGAGTACTCCCGTACCGATACTGATCAAACCATTAAGCGTTCTAATAACCCTGTATTTAACAGCGAGAATACTTCCTACCCGACGGATGATATGACGCTGTCGATCACCCAGTCGATCTATAGCTACAGTAACTGGGCGTATTTTAAGCAGGCTAAAGAAGATGTTAAGCGCGCGACGGCCGAGTTGGATGCGGTGCATCAGGATATGTTACTGCGTGTGGCGGAACGCTACTTCGATGTGTTGGCAGAGCGGGAAAGTTACAGTTATATCCAGGCTGAGGTTGATTCGCTGCAGAAACATTATGAGTTGGTATCGGAAAAACGATTGCAGGGATTGGCGCGCATTACCGATGAGTTGGATGCTCAGGCGCGCTATCTTCAGGCTGAATCACGTAAGGTTGAGTTAGGCAATCAGCTGCGAGACGCACTTCAGGGTTTGCAGGAAGTGATTGGTTATGTGCCTGAAGAGATCGCGCTGGCGCAGGAAGAGATCCCGTTGGTGTCACCGAACCCGGAATCCGCTGATGCCTGGGTGGATCAGGCGCAGGGGCAGAATCCGACTGTTGTAGAGAAGCGTCAGGCAGTGCTGGTTGCTGCGCAAGAGACTAAGCGTCAGCAGGGCGGGCATTATCCGACGTTGGATTTTGTTGCGACAATGAACAACAACGATACTCAGGGCTCCCTGTTCGGTGGCGGTAGTGAAGTAGAAACTACTGAGATGTTGGTGAAGTTGACCGTGCCTATCTATTCCGGCGGGGCTGTTTCATCCAAGGTACGAGAATCCGTTAACCTTCACTTGAAAGCACAGGAAGAGTTGGAGCAGGAATGGCGCACGGTGAAACGTGAAACGCTGGCGGCTTACGATGGTGTTGTAGGTGCGATTATTAAGGTCGAAGCCTTACAGAAATCCGTTGATTCATACGAGCTTGCGGTAGATGCGAAAAAGACCGCTTATGAGTCAGGGCTGACCTCCAGTATCTCTGTCTTGGATGCGGAGCGGGATCTGTTTTTTGCGCGTAGCGAATATGCGCGTGCCCGTTACGATTATTTGAAAAATACTCTGCGTTTGAAGCGTGCTGTTGGTGCGCTGGCAGAGGATGATATTCGCCAGGTAAATGGTTTGCTGGAAAATACTCAGCAGCCAGTTCTGAAGATTGGCCGGCAGAGCTCGTTCAGTAGTGAGCTGGCTGGCAATCAATAATATTTAGATGATTATCGTCGCTAGAACGATAAAACGATTGAATTCTACAGGGGAAGAAAGAGCGTGAGTAAACAGCTTTTGATGTATGGCAAGGTGGAGCCGGTAAACAAACAGCGTCATGCTGAATGGTCAATTAAAGCAGGAGATGATTTCGAATTTGCTCGTGACCTGAACTCAGTACCTCTGACTGCGATTGAGTTCCCTAATGCCGCAGAAGAGTACGCGGTTGTCTTCACTGAAAACGATGGTGCTGTAATGCCTGTTGTTATCATGGGTGTGCGTGAGGCTGAAAACCTGTACCTGGACAGTGAAGGCGTTTGGCAGGCGAAGTATGTGCCAGCCTTTGTTCGTCGTTACCCATTTGTTTTCTCCAGTGCCGATAGTGGTGAGACTCTGACCCTGTGTCTGGATGAAGAGTTCGCAGGCTGCAATCAGGATGGCCGTGGTGAACGTCTGTTTGATGCGGATGGCGAACAAACTGCTTATCTGCAGTCAGTGCTGGAATTCCTGAAGGATTACCAGGCGCATTATCGTCGTACTCAGCAGTTCTGCGCGAAACTGAAAGAGCTGGATATCCTTGAACCTATGGGTGCTCAGTACCGTACGCCGGATGGCGAACGAGGTTCTTTGAGCGGATTCATGGCGGTTAACCGTGACAAACTTAAAGCACTTACCGGTGAGCAGCTGGAAGCTCTGATCAAAACTGACGAGCTGGAATTGATCTATCTGCACCTGCAGTCAATGCGTAACTTTGGTGCAATGGTGTCACGTATTTCAGGTGAAACAGCAGAAGAAACAGAAGGCACAGAAGCGTAAATGACGCTGATGTGACAGAAGGAGAGGCCGCCTGAAGCGGGCGGTCGGTCTGTCAAAGGAAGATGAATTTAAAGCCAGTCTGTGAGCGGAAAGCAGACTGGTTTTGCCGTTAGTAAGACAGCGGCTTTTTAAAAGCACCACAGCATGGCAAGGCTGTTTGGTGATCAGAATCGGAAGGGTGACAAATATGGCTAATATTTTTGGCAAGAGCGGTGTCGGCCGTTTGGCTGAGCGTTTAACGACAAAGTTGCGTGGTTTTGGCGAAGATTCGATAGGGCGGCGCTCTGGTTCGGATAATGTCGGATCACAGGTTGTCAGGAATTTAGTTGCCAAAGATCGTTATCTGCTGGAAACCCTAGAGCCGCGATTGCTGCTCTCTGCAGATCCACTTTCTGTATCACTCAGCTCTGCTGCTGATCTGTCTATCCGTCTACAGGAAGTAGATGGTGTTGCTATGGTTCAGATCCTGGATTCCGCCCAGGCTGATACTCCCGTTCTTGCCGAAAAAGCCCTTTCCGATTTTGTTGCCAATGAAACAGTTACTATCACCGGTTCCAGTGGTGATGACAGCCTGACCCTTGATGATTCGATTCTCGATATCAACAGCGATATCGTTATCACCTTCGACGGTAAGGGCGGTACAGATACCGTCACCGGTGCTGCAACGACTAACGATTGGGTGCTGACTGGTGATAACACCGGTAGCGTCGGTCAGTTGCAATTTTCCGATGTTGAAGCAGCTGTCGGTGGCAGTGCTGAAGATACAATGTCTGGCAGTGGTTGGAGTGGTGAAAACTGGTCTGTTACTGCTGAAAATACGGGTTCAGTCGCGGGTATAAGCTTTTCTGATATCGAAAACCTGAGCGGTGTTTCTGGTGATACGCTGGATTACAGCGGTTATAGCGAAGGCGTAACTGTTGATCTGTCTTCCGGTATAGCGACAGGCATGACAGCGGTATCTGGTTTTAGCAATGTTACGGGCTCTGGTCACGATGATGTGCTGACGGGTGATAGTAATGCCAACGTCATAAATGCAGGCGCAGGTGACGATACCATTTATGCGTCCGATGGCGCAGATACTATTGTCGGTGGTGCTGATACTGATGAATTGATCGGTCAGGATCAGGCAAACAGCTGGAGCCTGACAAGTGCTAATGCTGGTGGCCTGAATAGCGGCACTTTCTCCGGTGTGGAAACCATCACCGGTGGTACCGATGCCGATACGCTTTCTGGTCCGTCTGCCGATACAAACTGGCTGATTAGTGGTGTTTATACGGGCACCGTCAATGGTATAGGTTTCAGTGATATTGAAAACGCTGTGGGTCATACCGCTGATACCAATAGCGACAACAGCTACGACTACAACCATACCCTCGATTTCTCAAATTACACCAGTGCGTCAGGCGTCAACGGTGTGGTTGTTAATCTTGAACTGAATGAATCCTATGGTTTCCTGTCAGTCGATGGCTTCACCACTGTTATCGGTACTGCCTATGACGATGAGATTACCGGCGACAGCTTCAGCAACGTACTGATCGGTGGTGATGGTAGCGATACCATTGCCGGCGGAGAAGGTGTTGATACCCTCTACGGTTACGGTCTGAGTGGTACTGAGGTTGCAGGCGCAATCGATATTGTTGCCGAAAGTGCTGACGCCGATATTACGCTTGAAGACGGTAAGTTGATCGTTGCTCGTGCTGCTGGCAATGAAGAAGATATCCACAGCGGATTCGAAGCGGGTCAGTTAACCGGCGGTGATAGCGGAAACACTCTTGATGCATCTGCCTTTACCCTTGGTGGTGTGGTGCTGACAGGTGGTGCCGGTGATGACACTCTGATCGGTTCTGCTCAGGAAGACCGCCTCAGTGGTGGTGCTGGTCAGGACACTATCTATGGCTACAAAGGTACCGGGAACTGGACAGATACTGCTACAGATACACTGTTTGAATCATCTGATGATGATATGACGCTGGAGGATGACAATTCCAACGGTGCTAGCAAACCGGATGCCTATATAACAATTGGCAATGATTCCGCCGATTCTTTGTATGGAATTGATTATGCCGAGCTGACTGGCGGTGATAGCGCCAATACCCTTGATGCAAGTGGGTTTACGCTCGGCGGTGTAACTCTGGACGGTGGCGCAGGTAACGATACCCTGACCGGCACCGACAATGACGATATCCTGACCGGTGGTACAGGTCTGGACACTATTACAGGTGGTGCGGGAACAGATACTCTGGTGGAATCCGGCGCTGATCGCATGGTATTGACTGATAGCTCGCTGGATCGTGCGGATGGTAGCGACGAAACCCAGCAAATCCAGTTGGCCAATGTAGCGTCTGGTACCTTTACTCTGACCTTTGATGGTCAGACCACACGTGCTATCAGCTATAACGCAACAGCCGATCAGGTTGCTGCGGAGCTGCGACAGCTAAGTAATCTGGAAGATGATCAAGTTACTGTATCTGGATCAGCTGGCGACTGGACTGTTACCTTCTCAACTGCGCTGGCAGCAAAAAATGTCAGCACCTTGCTTATCAACGGTAGCTTCGTTTCATCCACAGACAGCTCTACAGTCACAGTTACCGACGGTACGGCTTCAGCATCAGGCTATCTCACACTGACCGTTACTGACGGTGCTTCTACTCTGGATGTTCTATCAGGTATAGAAAAAGCCTCGTTGACCGGCTCCAGCGGCGACTCCTACCTGGATGCTTCTGCATTCAGTGGCAGTGTAGTGCTGAGTGGTGGCTACGGTGACGATACGCTGATTGGTGCTGCTGGTGATGACACACTGAGTGGTGATGCAGGTCAGGATATTCTCGATGGTGGTCTGGGTAAGAATGTCATCGATGGCGGTGATGGTATTGATGTTCTACGTGTGTCGGCTGCAGATGCAACGGGTCGTGTGGTACTGACAAACAGCACTCTGGATCTGGGTGAAGGTACTGATGAGAGTCAGACCCTGACTTTGAGTGGTGCTGCCAGCGGTAGTTTTACTCTTACATTTGGCAGTGAAACTACGGCTGATATCGATTATGCGGCCTCGGCTGCGGATCTGGAGGCCGCGCTGGAAGCGCTGGCTGGTATCGGCAGTAATGGTGTCACTGTCACCGGTACAGCTGGAAACTGGGTGATCACCTTTGACGGAAATCTGGCCGGTAAAGATGTCGGTACCCTGACTTATGATACATCTAAGCTGACAGCAGCAGCGAACTCTACTGTTTCAATGGGTGTGGTGGCTAATAATGGCTCAACACTGCTGGATACATTGTCGAATCTGGAAAGTGCGACTATCACTGGTGGCTCTGATGCCAACTGGATTGACGCCTCTGCGTTCTTCAATCTGAGTACGACCACCGAACTTGCTAATCTGAATAACGGTTTTGGTGTTGGTACAGCAACAGGCACAGATTTCACCATTACGCTTAGAGATGGCGCGACCGTTGATATTGACCTGAGCTCTGCGACTACGATTCAGGACGTACTGGATCTGATCACTAATGCTCATGCGAACCTTACCGCGACTTTAAATACAGCTGGCACCGGTATTGATATTACTGACAGCGCTTCAAGTGGCAGCGCTCTGCTACTGACAGTCGCGAGTACATCTAAGTCCACAGCCGCTGCTGATCTGGGGCTGAATGTCACTACCACAGGTTCAACACTAAATGGTGGCACTATTGTATCGGGCACTGTCGTAATCGATGGTGGCGCTGGTGCCGATAAGATTGTTGGTAGTGCGGGTAATGACATTCTTACCGGTGGTGCAGGCGCCGATAGCATAGACGGCGGTGCGGGTAATGATCTGCTGGTTGAGACCCGAGCAGCCGATATGACGCTGAGCGATAGTACATTGACTATTGGCAGCGAAGGCACAGATACACTGCAGAATATTGAAAGTGCGATGCTGACCGGCTCCTCGTCTCAGGAGATTATGAATGCGTCGGGCTTCAGTGGAGATCTCATTTTGGTTAGCGGTGGTGGTGTCGACCAGCTGACCGGTGGTACAGGATCTAACACTTACCGTATTAGCCTGACCAATGGTGTCGATGCCAGCAATAAAGTGACCGTAGATGCGTCCAGTGGCACCAGCAATAAAATTGTTTTGCTCGATACTAATGGTGTCGTTAGTAACGATATATTTGGCTACGTTGCTGTGACCGGCACCGCGAGCTATGAAGTTTACAGTGATAGTTCTCTGACGGTTAGCGGCAATATTACGCTGACCGATACATCTGGTCTTACTTTAAGTGCGAAGGATAGTGTTTCTATCCTTGGCAATACTATCAATACCGGTACCGCAAACCTCGATATCTCTGCCCGACATATCACCATCGACAATGGTGCGACACTGACTACTAGCGGCACAGTATCGATTAAAGCTATCGATGACAAAGCGCGTTGGACCAGTGGTTTCGCCAATATCGATTACATCGAAGTAGATATCAATATTGGTACTGACAGCAGCCAGAATACAACACTCATAAGTGGCGGCGACGTCGTTATTAAGGCTGTTGCTGACAGTCAGAAATACGTCGATGTCATTGATGGTCAGGACGGCTTCTGGGGTGGTTTGTTGAACAGCTCTCTGGATGGTCTGATTGCCCTGACAGAGAATGTCAGCCTGTTCTACAGTGCGGCTGTCGCGACATCCAAAGCTACGATCAATCTGGGAAGTAAGTCCCGTATTGTCTCTGTTAACGAACTGGATGTAGATGCTGAGGCGAAACTCTCAGCCTATGCTGCACCGCTGATCGCACCGGGTGTTGGTATCGCTGTGGGTGTGGGAATCAGCGAAGCGATCGTTAACGTCGAAGGTGAGATTCAGACCGGTGGTGACGCTCATTTTAATGCTCTGGCTGATCACATTGTTAATGTGGCCGCTGAGCCAGCTGCTGCGGGTACAGCTGCAGCAGCTGCTGCTGTCAGTGTTATCGATTCGGAATCTAAGGTTCATGTAAAAGACAGCGCGACCTTAACTGTTGGCGGCAATCTGTTTGTAGAAGCTGACACCATTGACCGTAACCGAACTTTGGCGCGTTCTATTGCTGGTCAGGACGGCGCTCTGGGTATCTCTTTCGCGATCAACGTTGAGAATGGCGAAACTAAAGCGTTGCTGGATGGCACTGTCGATGTTGCTGGCAGTATCGAAGTAAATGCTGAGCAGGAAAAAACCGCCATCGAAGCTCAGAAGGCGATTCTGTTCCCATCTTATCTGACTGGTGTAAATGCCACTGCAGGTGTAGGTACTTCCTCTACCGGTGATCTGCTGGAAGACAGCAAAAACGCTGCTGTTGATAAAATGATCAAAGGTATCAAAGACCCAATTGTAAACTACCTGAGTGCAAAACTAGCGACAGGCGGTGATGCCTGGAAATGGGATGGTGCAGGTGCTCTGGCAGTTGTTGTTGACCAGAATGAAGCGGTAGCTGCTATTGGCTCCGCCCATAACAGCAACGGTAACTACACCAATGATGAATCGAGTATTACCGGTTATAAGACGGCCAATGTAGAGGCTGATGGCAGCATCGACGTAACTGCGGTTATCAATAACCGCCCAGATATCACAGCTAGCGCCTCTGTGACGGATGAAGGTAAGGCGAAAGACGATGCGTCGATGGAAGCTGCGGAAACAGGCGTTGCTGTAGCCGTCGCAGCTGGTGTCTACCTAAACGAGGCTGATGCTTATATTGGCGGTAGCTCTGCAGTTGATGCAGGTGCTCAACTGAGAGTGAAGGCCGAGACGTTAAACGACATCGATTGGCAGAACCTGTGGGGCGTTAATGTTGTGCTGCCGATGTATCAGGCAATTGATGACCTGGCTGGTGGTAATTCCAGTGTTGATCATCAAACCTCTTCAGGCAGTGTCAATGTTACTGAAGACGATATCGTTGAGATATCCAGTGATGCTGATATTAAGGCAGGCACCGAAGGATCTGTTAAAACCGGACAGACTTACCGTTACATCAGTAGCCTTGATCGAAATATCACTGACTTCTCAGCTGAAGACTTTACTGATGAGGACTATTGGCAGCAGGTCGATGTCTACGTAGATTCAGGCATGACTGCACTGCGCAATCTATCGACCTACTTCGACGATAACCTCGGACTGGACAACAATCTGGTCGACTCCTGGACAGTATCTTCCGCAGATGGACAAAAGAAAAACGTTGCTGGTGCTATAACAGCACTGGTGATGCAGCATGATGCTGATGCAGTGATTCGCAGCGGTGCACAGATTAATCAGCAGACTGATATCGCAGCATTGAGCACCGCACAGGATGTGGTTGTTAAAGCCAATAGCATCAATGAAATGATCAATCTGGCGGGTAACTTCCAGACACCTGGCGTTCACGGTACCTCCGGTTCTGCTAATCGTGATGATGGGCGTGCTAGTTGGAAACCAGCGGTTCAAGGGCCAGGCTACGGAACATCATCTGAAGGTGATGCGACCGGTTTCTCAATTTTTGCCAGCTACTTCGGCGGCAGCGTAAAAGCCAAGATCGAAGACAGTGTTGTGCTGGATGCCGATAGCCTGCTGGTTGATGCGGATAACGCAAACCTCAGTGTCTCTTTGGGAGCGTCTGGTGGTAAGTCTGGCGAATCAGGCTTTAACGGTGTTATTCAGAGCAACATAGTTGTTGATGAAACTCTTGCCTGGATTGAAGAGGGTGCGGACGTTGAAGTTCGTAGCGGCGATGCAGATGGTAACGGCAATGCGTTGGTTATCGATGCTGATGACAATACCTACCTGATTACGACTGCCGGCTCTGTTTCTATTGGTGAATCTTCAGGTGTGGGTGCCTCTTTGGCAGGCAACTACTTGCAGCGTGATACCGAAGCGCTGATCGGTAAACGCCATGATGAGTCTGGCAGCAACGGTTCCGGTTCTGTGGTCGTTGAAGGCAGCGCTAAGTTGGATGCCCATAATGCTGGCTTTATTGGTGCCTTCGCGGTGGCAGGAGCTAAAGCGGGTGAATCTCCAGCTAGCCAGGCGAGTGGTGCCGCTTCTTCTGCTAATCAGGTTGGTTCGAACCCATCCAACGGTTCATCCACTGACTCGGCGTCCAATTTAACGATCACAACCCGTGCTCAACAGCAGATGAACTTCCAGAATGTGCTGTCTGAAATGAAGCAGACGCAGAAGTTCCAAGATGCCTATAAAGACTCAGCAATTACCGGTAAGTCATCCAGCGCCTATTCTGGTGCTATTACCGGAAATGTTACCAACGATGATGCCCGTGCTTATATCTACAAAGCGGGCACTGTAGAAGTTGGCAAAAATAGTACAGGCACCCTGAAAGTAAAAGCAGACGATGCAACCATCGTTGCGTCTCTAGCAGGCGCTGCATCATTTACTACCAATTACTCTGCGACGGCTGGTGTTACTAAAAGCAAAGCGATCTCCGGTGCATTGGGTGTTAACTATGTCTGGGGTGACGTGGTTGCTCAGATCGACGGTGTGACCACGCTGAAGGCTGATGCCCTTGATCTCGACGCGGTACGCAACAGCTATATCGTCACCTTGGTGGCGGGTATGTCCGGTTCTCCAGGTAAAGACAGTACGGCAGTGGCAGGATCCGTCTCCTTCACCCGTAGTGACTTCACCACTAAGACACGTCTGGCTAATACCGATGGCACGGTCATTGGCGGCACTATTGATCTCTACAGCAATGATCACACCTATCTGACTCAGGTAGCCGGCGCAGCAGGCTTCGGTGGTAAGAATGGCATAGGTGCCAGCTTTGCCTTTGCGGAGATCAATAACAACTCCTACTCCTATATGGAGAATGTCACTAACCTGACCTATAACGGCGGCCTGTATCTGAAGGCTGATATGGATGGTCAGTTGGTGGCGGTCACAGGTTCCGCTGGCGTCGCAACCGGCGGTGGTACTGCTACGGGTATGGCTGTCGGTGGCACGCTTTCGATTAACTACGTACAGAACACAGTTGATGCGGCGATTCTGAACAGCAGCACTAATGCAGCATCCAGCGGCAATGTAAGTGTTTACGCCAAAGATGACTCCTCTATCTTCTCATTTGCGGGTGGCTTCGCTGTTGGTAAGAGCAGTGGTATCGGGCTGGCGCTTGCCCTGAACTTTATTGAGAACAGTGTTAAGTCTCGTGTTGAAGGTACAACACTCAGAGCAACCACGGGTGGCCTGACAGTTAAGGCTGAAGAAAATGCCACTCTGACAACAGTATCTGTTGGTGCTGCGGGTTCTAAGAAGATTGCAGGTGCTGGTGCTATCGCGGTTAACCGCAGTGAGTCCACTGTTGAAGCCCATATCAGCAGCGCCAGCGATATCAGCTTGGCCGGTGCAGTTAGCGTTGATGCACTGAACACTGTTACCAGCACCTCTGTCGCTGGTGGCCTGGCTTTCTCGCAGAAGGGCGCGGGTGGTGCCAGCATCGGAGCGAACCTGATCAAAGATACGGTCACTGCGAAGATTGATGGCGCTAAGGTTATCTCCACAGGTTCAACAGTAACCGTAAATGCAGATGCTGAAGAAACTATGGTCAGCGTGGGAGTGGGAGCCGCAGGCGCCACTAACTTTGCGGCTGGTGGTTCTATCTCGGTCAATGAGATCACTAATAACGTGACCGCTAAGCTCAGTAACGGCGCGGATGTTCAGGCGAGTGGTAACTTGTCCGTACTGGCGAACGACGCTTCCACCATCGTTGCGGTAACAGGGGCTGGTGCTGGATCTAAGAGCGCGGCTGTTGGTGCGGCAATCTCCACCACGCTTGTGGATAACTCAATTACTGCAGTGATGGATAATGCGAAAGCTAATTCCTCCTCCGGTACAGTTAAAGTATCTGCGGGTACAGGCGCACCGTCGCAGGCGGTTGATCTTTCTTCTTTGGGTATCGATACCACCGATATCAGCAGTAGCCTGGATGGTCACGGTAGCCTGGAAACTCAGGTGGTTAACGTGGCAATCGCAGCTGCGGGTGCTAAATCAATCGCCGGCTCTGCTGCTATCGCATCGAATACTATTAGCAACGATGTAACAGCTAAGATTATCAATGGTTCTCAGATAGACTCGGGCAACGGCGCAGAAGTCAGCGCGTTGGATAGTTCTACGCTGACGAATGTCACTGTAGGTGCAGCAGGTTCAGGTACGTTTGCGGCTGGGGCAAGCATCTCCTCTAGCGTGATCGACAACAACATCACTGCGTATATTGATGGCAGCAGTAACACCGATACTGAAACAGTGAAGCTGACGGGTGGCGACCTGTTGGTTTCTGCAGTGAATGACAGCACATTGAACTCAGTCGCTGTTGGTGCAGCATTGGGTGCTAACCTTGGCAGCAGCGGCTCTGTTTCTGCAGCCATAGGCGCTTCTATCGCTCGCAACCATATTACTTCTGATACCAATGCCTACATCACTGGCGCTGCAAATAGCACAGGTGCAGGTATAGACGCAGATTCTGGCTCAGTCACTGTTACTGCACTGAATCAGGCAGATATAGACGCTTACTCTATCGCCGCCAGCATTGCTGTGGGTAGCTCCAGCGGCAGTGGTATCAACCTGAGCGGTGGTGGTGCAGAAGCCACCAACACCATCGAAGGTGGTACTAACGCATATATCTCTGGTAGCGAGGTTGAAACCTCCGCCAACATTACGATTACTGCTAGCAATATCGCTGATATCCACGCTGAAGTGGCGGCTGTATCTGTCTCTGGTGGCAGTTCAAGCGGTAGTGGCGGTTCTGCCTCTATCGGCGCTGCTCTGACCTATAACTATATCGGTTACGATAAAGACGGCAGCAAAACGGATTTTGAAGTTCATGCTTACAGCCTGAATTCCGAACTGGACGCTGAAGGCGATCTGACTATTCAGGCCAAAGCTGACCAGACGATTGATGCCGGTGTGGGTGCAGGTTCTGCAGCTGTGACCAGCTCTTCCTCTTCCGGTGGTGCTCTGAGTGGCGCTGGCGCCAGCGCCCTTAACCTGATCGCAGTTGATACCCGTGCTTATATCTCAGGTGACAAAGGTGCAGGTGTTGAAGCTGACAATATCACGGTTTCTGCCCTGGATATCTCTCAGATCGATGCGGATGTAGGTTCGGCATCTCTGGCTGTTTCTCTGGCAGGTTCCAGCGCGCTCTCCATCTCTATTGGTATAGGTCTGGCGCGCAACCAGATTCGTAGCAGTACTCAGGCATACGTCGAAGATACAACCAATGCGGTTACTGCAACGACTGGCGAGCTGAAGATTCGTTCAGCGACAGAATCTGACTTGAACGGTAATGGCTCCATTGACGACGGTGAACGTCAGCAGATTGAAGCAACGGCTGTTGCAGTATCTATAGCAATCGCGGCAGGCGGTTCAAATGCGATTGCGCTTTCCGGCGCTGGTGCTGAAGCGACTAACGTCATTCTGACCAAGACCAATGCGCTCGCTGAAGACACAAGCCTCTCCAGTGCGACTCATACCACCATCGAAGCACTGAATACCTCTTACATTGATGCCAAAGTTGCCGCTGTATCCGGTGGTGGTGCGGCAGTGGGTGCGAGCATCGCTCGTAACCTGATTGGCTGGGATCTGGCATCAGGTGATAGTGGCGCAGCGGCTGATAATAGCAGTCCAATCGAGGTGAAAGCCTACCTGCATAACACTACTGTTGATGCGACGGGTAACCTGACTCTGAAGGCTGATTCCTCTCAGATTATCGACTCCGGCGTCGGTGCAGGTTCAGTTGGTATCGCAGCAAATGGCCAGTATGCGCTGGCAGCTGCGGGCTCAGGTGTATTAAGTGAAAACCGTGTCGCAGCTAATGTTGTTGCCACTATTGATGGCAATAAAGACACTGATGGCAACGGTTCTCGTGACGGCGGCAGCAACACTGTTAACGCTGCCAGTATCAGTGTGACAGCACTGGATGATTCTACTATTACCACCAGTGCGGGCGCGGCGTCCCTGGCTGTGACTGCTGGTGGACAGACCTCTGGTGCGCTGAGCATTGGTGTGGCGCTGGCGCGTAACTGGATCGACAACGATGTTGAAGCATCGATCGTAAATAGCGGTAGTGTGACCTCCGAGTCCGGCAATATCTCTATTAGTGCAACTGAAGATGCAGAGATCGATGCGATCTCCGTTGCGGCATCTATTGCCGCTTCTTTTTCCGGTCAGGTAGGCGTGGGCCTTGCAGGTGCAGGTGCTGAAGCGACTAACGTGATTCTGGGAAGCACTAAGGCTTATGCACAGGATTCCAAGCTGACCAGTGCTGCAGCTCTTGATGTTGATGCATTGAATGTCTCTGATATCAGCGCTGATATCGCAGGTGTTGCGATCGCTGTAGGAGCGGGTGATACAGGCGTCGGTGTCTCCATCGGTGCAGCCGTTGCGAACAACTACATTGGTCGTGATGAAGATGGCAACCGTGATCCGCTTCAGGTTGAAGCCTATCTTAAAGACAGCAGCGCTTCAGTGACTGGCGCGCTGACCATTGATGCTTCCACTATCGATCCAGCTGACAGCAACCGCTACCTGAAAGTGGATGCGGGTGTGGGCGCTGGTTCACTGGCGATTGCTGCCGGTAAGACTGGTGTAGCGCTGGCTGGTGCAGGTGTTGGTGCAGAAAACCGTATTTCGGCAGATGTTAAAGCTTATATCGATGGCGATACTGTTGGCAGCAACGCTGGCCTGCAGACCACCGAGACGGGTATTACCGCGGCAAGCTTTGCGATCACCGCGAAAGATCAGTCTAAGATCACCGCTGATGTAGCGGCTGTGTCAGTGGCTGGCGCTTTCAGTGGTACATCTGTTTCTGCCAGCATCAGTGCATCTATCGCTGACAATGCGATCGATAACAATATTGAATCCTACATTCTTGATGCCAGCGATATTAATGCCACCACCGGCGACGTAACTGTTCAGGCCAGTGATAACAGCACAGTTGAGGCTAATACCATTGGTGTCGCAGCTGCACTGAGCTTCGGTAAGGTTGGCGTCGCGCTTAGTGGTGCCGGTGCTAACGGCACTAACTGGATTGAAAATAAGGTTAAGGCTTACATCGACGGTAGTGATGTTGATACCACTACCGGCAGCATCGTGGTAGATGCGGATAACAGCTCCTCTATTACTGCACTGGTAGGTATTACTGCCGCTGCAATCAGTGGTGGCAAGGTAGCAGCTTCGGGTGCCATGGGTGTCACACTGGCACGCAACTACATTGGTGTAAGCAGTAAGGACGACACCAGTAAACTGGGTCACCAGACGCTGGCGTATGTGAAAGATTCCACGCTGAACTCCGCAACTGATATCAGGGTTGACGCACGTTCTGTCGAACGCATGGATACAGACGCGTACTCAGGTGCTGCTGCGATCGCAGTGGGCATTGGTGGCGCAGCTTCTGCAACAGGTGTTGAGCTTACAAATTTCATCAGCTCTAAAACTAATGCTTATCTGGAGAACAGCAGTGCTAAGGCTGTTGGTGATATCGACGTACAGGCGGTGTCCGATTCAGAGATTACTCAGGCAGATGCGGTAGGTGTATCTGTTGCCGCTGGCGCGGTGGCATTGTCTATCTCTGCTTCTGTTTCAGATAACACTATTGAAAATGATGTTCAGGCCTATATCGACAATGCCAATACAGTTCAGATTAACGGATCAACTGTTGCGGTAATGGCCGGCGGCGACATCAACGTTAAGGCGGATGCTGAAAAAGCTAAAATCGCTGATGTCACAGCGGTAAATGTGGCGATTTCTGGTGGTTCCAGCGGTGCTTCCGGTGGTGGTATCGATATCGATAACATTGTTAATAACAACGTTAATGCTGAAATCCGTGGTAACGGCATCACGCTGGCGTTGGGCGATATCAATGTAACTGCGACTGAAACGGCTTACGTGGGTGCTGATATCAGCAACGTGTCGGCATCGTTCAGTGCAGGTGCAGCCATCGGTGTTGCGCTACTGAACAACGAAATCAACAGTGACGTAAGTGCCAAAGTCACGAACGCGACTTTGTATTCTGCCAACACGGCAGTGACGGCAGATGGCAAGGCAGAGATCGCTAAAACAACCACTATTGGCGTTTCCGGTTCTATGTATGCGGCTACGGGCAACAGGGCAGATGCCAGCCTGGGCAATACAGTGACCGCTGATGTAACAGGGGCGACTCTGGTGTCAACCAACGGTATCGATATCAGTGCTAATGCTGATATCGATGCGAAAGCGAAAGCTGGTGGTGGTGCCTTCGGCGGTGTTGCTGTTGGTGCAATGATCGCAGATGTAGAGGCAGGTAAAGGCACAAGCGTCGATGAAGTACAAGCTATTCTGGGTGCTGGCAGCACCATTACTGCTGCCGCACTGCGCCTGAATGCCACCAGTAACGATGACCTGCTGGCGGAAACTATTGGTGTAGGCGGTGGTGTTATCGCTGCACTGGGCGCTCAAAGTAACCTGACCAGTGATTATGCGACACTGGCCAAGATAGGCACTGGCGTCACCGTTAATGCAGCGTCCTTTGCTGTAAGTTCTGTTCACGAACAGGATATGGATGGTAAGGCGGACGCCTACCAGGTAGCGGCCGCATCAGGTGCTGGTGGCGGTGTTGATCTGGTTGCTAAGAGCAAGGCGAATGTTGAGTTTGCCGGCTCCAATACCAATATCACATCCGATCAGATCATCATCAACGCGATCAACAGATTCGCGAAAGATGACTACAAGAACGACAACAACCTGGTATCCGGTACCGCTTCTCTGGCGAATATTGATGTACTGGTCAGCTCCAGCGAAATTGGTACTGACAGCAACCCGATGGAAGCTAAGATCAACATCGGCAGCGGTACCAATATGACCGTAGAGGGCAGCAATGACACCCCTGGGGTGCTGACCATTGAAGCCCGCAACGAAATCACCGCAATTGATGCAGTTGATATGACTGCTGTGTCCGGCATCGGTGGTATCAGTGTCGGACGCTCGCTGATTGAGACCGATAGTATTGCAGAAGTTAATGTAGACGGCGCGACTCTTCACAATAAGAGCGGTGATGTCTACATGACCGCTAAGACCGATTCCGGTGTCCGTGCCGATACCAGCCTACTGATGGTTAGCGCTGTCTCAGGTGCTGCAGGGGCTGAGGCTGATACAGATACTAATGCGACTAACAACGTCACAGTGAATAATGCGACGGTAAAAGGCGCGGATATTTATCTCTACTCCGGTCGAGACGACTTTGGCGTCAGCAACCAGATCGATAGTTCTGCTGAGGCGAATATTACTGCAGCTTCGCTTTACCCGAACATCGTTGTACCGGTGGTTAACTCTGATATTACAGAAACCAATACTGTCACTGTTTCCGGCACCACCTCAATGGAAGCGCTGGAAGATGTCACCCTGAGAGCTAATGAAGGCTTGGGTGGTAACAGCCGGGCGTCTACAGATGGCATGGTGATGTCACTGTCTGCGATCCCTTATGGTTTCAATGCGCCGGATGGTGCTGATGTCAGCAGCAACAATACGATTCTGATTACTGATTCAGCGACTATCGAAGCGGGCGTAAATAACAAAACTCTGCTGCATATCAAGCCGGTTTCTAAACTGCCTGCAGGCGTCGATCTGAATGATCCGAGCACAACGGTGCTGGATACAGCTGAGAAAACAGCTCTGGGTCTGCCTGATGATATCGCTTACGAATATGAAGCGCTGTCGCTGGATAATGTTGGCTTCAGCGTGAATACCGGCACTGTGATTCAGGCGAAATCCGGTGCTATGGCGGGTGGTGTAGCCGACAGTTACTACGAATACATCGTTGATACCGGGGACGGCAGCAACACCATCATTCTGGAAAACGAGGACTACTCCGATACCTCCCGCTGGAAGAAACTCTCTTCTGCACCGGACGAATCTGTCGTCACCGTATACGCCAGTAATGTGACTACAGGTCTGGCGGCAGATCTGGCTGGTAAGTTCTTCGTGATCAAGCCTGTTGAACTGGATGCGCCAACCTTCACCTACGTGAACGTGGGTAACCTGTTGATTGAACAGCGCGATAAAGTACTGAGCTGGATGGCCAGCCATGCTAACAACGCAGAAGCGATCGCGCGTTACCAGATTCAACTGACTGAGATTGAAGATTCACTGCGTGATCTGGGGCTGCTTGAGACTGTAAACGGCGCCACTTCGATTAAGAAAGAGCTGGATATGCTGGTGATCAACCTGCCAGATATCTATGCGTCTCCGGGCTCTATCTTCCTGGAAGCAGATGGCAAAGATCTGAGCAGCTTCAGCAGCAAAGTAACAGCAGGCCAGCTGAATGCTCGTGCTGGTGCGATGATCGATATCATCAACAACACACCATTTGCCATGACGGTTAACGATGCGGTGGTGAAAGATAACCGTCGTGTTGATGTGATCAACGGTGTCTACACCGTATTTGAGCCGGGTAATGTCTACGCTAATGCGCAGAACCTGACTAACAACAGCGATACCAGTGATAAAGATATCTCTATTATCCAGGATGCTTACGCGGCAGATGAATATGATCTGGGTAATCTGGTACTGCCTTCCATTCCGCAGGATCTCTATATCACCGGTTCAGTGGTAAATGAGAACGGTGATCTGTATCTGGATAACCGTGAAGGCAGCATCAGTGTATCCGGCGATGTGCGCGCTCAGGATATGGTGATTAAGGCGCAGGGCGACTTTAACCTCAATTCTGATGACTGGTTCCATACCAACCAGGATCCACGCCAGTACATCAACTTCGATACATATCGTGCGCTGGCGCGTCTGCTGCCGACCTCACTTGGTTATAGCACTATCGATGCATCTGCTATCGGTCTGGATACTGCGATCGAGAAAGATGAATCCATGATTCTGGCTCAGGGGCAGGTGGCAATTACTGCCCGCTACCTGAACGTAAATGGCCTGATTCAGAGTGGTGTTGATACTGTTGAGCTGAAGATCGACAGCAGCTTCGCTGGTGGCAATGTTACTAAGAACTTCACCGATGATGATGGTAATACCCTGGCGGGTGTTAGCTTTGGCGACGGCACAATTCAGGTACCTGTTGACGGCTACTGGGATGCAGACCGTCAGGCAATTGTGGTTGAAGACATTATTCCGCAGGGCGGTGAGATCATTATCGCCGGTCAGATTCTGTCCACAGGCAATGGCCGCCTGCGTGTAGCCAGCGGCTATGCAGCGGTGGATATCCAGAACGACAGTGGTTACGAACTGGTACTGAACCGTATCGATAACACCACTGACCGCGAAGGTAAAATCACTATCATCGATAGCGGTTCGCTGGTTAAGACTGAATACGTGAAGACTGACGCCAAAGGCGTAGTGAAGAGCGTATACAACGGTACACTGGTAGCGGCGAATGATGTTACAGGTGAGATCGCTTACATCGACTACGGTACAGCCACTGAATACAGTGGTAACCAGTTGTCGAAAAACTCTGACGGTGATGTAGTTCACGATCTGGAAAGCGGCCTGACTTACGTCTGGACTGAAGGTCAGGAGAAGACCAAAGTTACTGTCTCTAAGTACGAGAAGAAGAGCTTTAACCTGTTTGGCTTCGACTGGGATGATCTGGTTAAGGATGACAGCTATAAGTGGCAGGATATCGACTACCGTGACGAGTCACCACTGCTGGAATCTGAAGCTCTGGTGGATTCCGATACTGACAGCACCATGGACTTTGCTGATGGTAAGGCCTATGCGGTTAAGTATGAGGTACTGACCGATACTACGGTTGATGTCTATAAGAGCATCACTAAGGTTAAGCACAACAACACAGTTTATCTCTACGTTGGTGACAACGCTGACATCGATCTGCCAAATTCAGATTACAGCGATACCAGCTTGTGGCAGGCAACTTCTGATAACGCATCAAGCTTCGAGCAGGATACTGCAAACAACAAGTTTGAAAGTGATTACGAAAACTACAGCATCACGGTTGATACCTGGACCTCTGGCGGTGGTTGGTTGCGTAAGAAGACTTACCACACCAAGACAACAGTTATTCAGGGCCTGAAGGATTACTACACCCATTCCCTCAAAGCAGATCACCCGATCGTGATCGAGTTTATGGATGGTGTCGCTAAACCGGACGTTAGTATCACCAGTAAGGGCAATATCACACTGGCTGGCGAGATCACTACGCCTGATACCGGCAATGTATCTCTGAACTCAACAGCCGGTGAGATCGATCTGGGTCGCGGTAATGCGGTCTTTGCACAGACATCTTCTATAGTTGCGGCACGCGACGTAAACCTTACAGTTGAAGGCGATGACGCTTACGCTCCGCTGAATATTACAGCCGGTGGTGATATCTATCTGGTTGCGGTTTCTGAAGACAACGCCAGCAGTAAGCTGGTGGTGGATCAGATCGTTGCAACAGGTGATATCTACATCAATGCTGCTGATGGTCTTGAAGCGACTGATAACGGCTCCATCATTCAGGGTAACCGCGTTGAGCTGATCACCTCCAACGGTAGCATCGGTACCAGCAGCCAGGCGATTCGCGTAAACAGCGATATCAATGGCACTGGTGGTTTAGCTGCATTTGCCAGCGGTGATATCTATATCACTGAAACCAGCGGCGATATGCTGCTGATCACGCCACAGGAATGGACTGATACAGATGCTTCTGTGAAGTCTGAAAACGGCAATGTCACGCTGGTGGCTGCTGGTTCCATTCTTGATGCTCGTTATGAGCAGTTCCGCGCAAATGCTGCTGAAAATGCCGCACTGGATGCTGATCTGGCGCTGACAGGACAGGCTGCTATTGATGCAGCGGAAGAAGCAATCACGCTGGAAGAGACCTACAAAACTAACCTGTACCACAACTACTGGGATACTTTCCGTGAAGATGGTGCAGTGGCTTATGAAGCCAATATCACTGACTACGCAGCTTATCAGCAGATGGATGCTGATCCTGCATACAGTGACGACTATCTGGCCGACCTGGTATCTAAATACCAGACAGTGAATGATGGCTTTGATGCCGCAACCGTCTATGACGATAGCTATAGCTTTAGCTACAGTGCAAGCGAACGTCAGGCTCTGATCGATCAGCGTGTATTCAGCGCAGAATCGCTGGAATTCCCACTGTCTCCGGGACTGATTAAGAAACTTTATCCAAATACTGAACTGCTGGGCGCTTCTGTCAGCTCTGTTGCTGAAGATGCCAACGTTGTGGGTGGCCACATTACGCTGGTTGCGCAAAGCGGTGGTATCGGTGAAACCACCGGTAAACAGACATTGGATCTGAGTGGTGGCTTCGGTGGCCTGACCGACGAGCAGAAGCGTATTCTGTCGATCGCAACCGCTGAAGATGTGGTTGGCTTTGACCACACCTTCTACAGCTATATCGGTAGCGCAGGTTCCGTTGATGTTACCAATGCGGATTTCAGCGATAGCAGCCTGTGGACAAAAGTAGCTGCCAAGTACACGACCAGTGGCAACACCGGCTGGATGGTACTGCAGAACGGCGATACTGTGCTGGTAGAAGATGGCGACAACTATGGCCTCTACACTTACACAGGCTCAGATAGCTTTACAAAACTGTCTCGTCAGGACTTCACCAATAGCAGCAAGTGGCAGCTATTTAATCCAGCAGCAGATACCGATTCCGGTACTGTAACTCTGGCTAATGGCGCTTTGGTTCAGGACCTGAACACTGTTGGTTATGTCACAGTGGAACTGTGGGATGACGTTGATGTTGAAGCCTCAATCAACTCAGGCGAAAACTACAGCTTGTCTGCTTCAGCGACTGAAGGTGTAGCGGTCAGCCACGCTCAGACCCTGAAGCTGAACAATGTTACTGCAGGTGGGGATGTACGCCTGCTGGCTGGAAACAGCATACTGGATACTGGCAGCGATGCTGCGGCAGCGATCACCACTACTGGCAACCTGTTGCTGCAGTCTGGTGGTTCTGTCGACGGCAGCGGCAGTTCCGATACCATGCGTATTCGTCTGTTGCCTGAAGCGCAGCTGAGCGTTGATGCACAGGGCTCTGTAGATATCACCCAGAAGTCAGGTACTGCGACTGTCGCGGGTAATAGTGAAAGCTTCTCTGACCTCTTTGTCGCCCGCGTAAATGCGAATACTGATGTATCTGTAGCCGTTGAACAGGGCGATATGACAGTAGGTCAGATCAGCACCTCTCAGACAGTTACCCTGACAGCTCAGGACGATATCCTTGATGGATATGACGATACCGATGCGGTTTCCGTCAACATTACGGCTGACCAGCTCTATCTGACGGCTGGTGGTGCTATTGGTAGCCGTGACGGTAATGTCATCAACTATCTGGATCTTGATGTTGCGACCTCTGTTACTGCGACAGCGGCAGCGGATATACATCTGAATGCCAGCAATAACAGCAGCCTGAAAGCGGGTCGTATTGAGTCGACTGGTGGAGATCTCTACCTGCTGGCCGATCGCTCGATTCTGGATGCGGACAGCGATAACAGCAGTGATGTGAGCCGTGATGGCACCGCCGATCTGATCGGTAATAACATCAATCTAACAGCAACAGCCGGTTCTATCGGTAGCACTGGTGCTTACCTGGAGATCGATAGTGCCCGTAATGGCAGCGGTAGCCTGACCAGCAGCAGTGCTGAAGATACTCGTATCAGCGAAGTATCCGGTGATCTGACATTGGCAACCCTGACCACAGGTGCTGATGACGATGCCTTCATCATGGTTGATGGAAGCCTGTTGAACGGCAACGCCGATCAGACAGCGAATATTGATGCCTACCGGGCTCGTATTCTGGCAGGTACTCACATCGGTGATGGTAAGGCGATTGAAACCAATGTGAGCTGGCTTGAAGCACTGGCTGAGGCGGGCAACCTGTGGTTGAACAACACAGGTCACCTGACCGTAGGCGGTATCAGTGAAAATGAAGGCATTGTGGCGGCAGGCTCTATTATGCTGGCTGCACGTAGCCCACTGACGATCGAGAAAAAGGTTCTGGCCCAGGGTGGCAATATCACCCTGACAGCGACTGAAGATGCGATCGATGGTACTCCAGCGACCAATGATGACCTTATTATCCAAAACAACGCTTCTGTCGTGGCAACGCTGGGTAGCGTAACCCTTAATGCTGGCGACGATATCTATGTTGATGGCGGTTCATCTGTCGAAGCAACCGCTTCGTCTGTCACTGCAAATGCAGGCAATAACCTCACCTTCGTAGCAGATAGCTCCGTGACTGCGGGTACAGCTATCACTTTGAACAGTGGTGATGCGATGCAGCTGGGTGACCGTGTGATTGCAAATGCCAAAGGCGGCACACTGACACTGGATGCAGGCTTAGGTCTGAGCATTGGTAACAATGCAGATCTGGACGCGACCGCTGATATTGATCTGGATGCAGGCAATGCGATCAGCATCGGTAGCAGCTCGACACTGAATGCAGGGCAGAACCTGACCGCAGATGCTGGTAATAATCTGTCTGTCGAAGCGGGTGCCCAACTGGCAGCGACGACTGGTAACCTGAATCTTACAGCGGGTGATAGTGTATCGCTGGCAGCCGGTTCTGTTGTACGTGCTGATAGCGCGGCAGTGACTGTGACTGCAGGCGATGACATCAGTCAGACCAGCACCTCAGTGATGCAGGCGGCAACAACCCTGACGCTGAATGGTGACTTCGGTGATGCAGATGCAGCAGGTGCGCAGATCAACCTTTATGGCTCTTTGATCGCGACAGATATTGCTATCAACGGTGGATCAGAGAATGACAGCATCTTGTTGGATCTGGACCTGTTGCGTGGTGATGCGGTGGTGAAAGGTGGTGCTGGTGAAGATCTTGTCACTATTAACGAACTGAACACCCGACTGGCGAGCGAAAGCCTGCTGGTTGACGGTGAGGGTGGCACTGATGCGGTGATCATCAATCGTACCGGCGCCGATGCTGATTACGTGATCGACGTAACTGATAGCGGCGCGGCAAACGATGGTGCAGATACACTGACCATCAACGGTACCGCTGATGATGATACCTTCCTGTTACGTAAAAACTTTGTAGCCATGCTTCACGCCGATGCAGGCGCAGCAAGCGGTTATGGCGATACCGTTGAACGTATTAACTATGACAGCAGTATCAATGCTCGTCTGACTCTGAACGGTCTGGCCGGCAATGATAATTTCTTCAGCGACGATAACAGCACTATCACTACTTTGGATGGCGGTGCGGGTAACGACCTGTTCCAGATCGGTCAGCTGTTTGGCGCTGATCGTCAGCCTGGATTTGTTGCAGCGGGCGATGAGATCGAAACCACTGAAACAACTCTGGGCTTCCTGAGTAAAGGTAACTCACTGCCAATGGTTGTATACGGTGGTGATGGTGAAGACCAGATGACCGTCTACAGCAACAAAGCTTTGACCAAGCTGTACGGTGAAGATGGCAATGACTCCTTTGTAGTACGTGCCTTCCTGAAGAAGGGCACTACAGAAGTTGCCGGTGGTGGTGATACCGAACTCTTCGGTGGTGATGGTGAAGACCACGTTGAATACAGCATCAATGCGCCACTGAAGATCGATGGTGGTGCTGGTACCGATACCATTGTGGTGATCGGTACTGAAGCAGACGATAACTTCATGATCACTGAAGACGGCATCTTCGGTGCGGGTCTGAATATCGGTTACACCGGTATTGAGATTGCCGAAGTAGATGGCCTTGAGGGCGATGATAACTTCTTTATTCTCAGCACTAACTCTGATGTAGTCACCACTGTGATCGGCGGTCTGGGTAGCGATACTTTCCATGTTGCAGGTGATGTAACCGAAGATATCGTCAGCTACTCAGTTGAAGGTCGTAGCGGCTTTATCAACCACAGCGTGTTCAGTGATGATCCTGCCTACAATGGCCTCTTTGTTGATGGTGTATCGCTCAATGTTGCCGATAGCGAAACGGGCCAGATCAGTCTGGATCAGCAGGACGGTAACATGCTGGTGTCGGAAGATGGCACTGTGGATAGTTATCTGCTGTCACTGGCTGCGCCGAACCCTCAGGATGGCACTGTGGCTTATGTCACTGTGTCGGCTGCGCGCTCCTCTAGCAGTGATCGTGATCTGGCGACCCGTAATGGTGGTGATCTGGCTGACAGTATTCTGGTGTCCACTGACGGCGTGAACTTCTACGAGTCTCTGGTTCTGACCGTTGATCAGGCGAACTGGGACAACGACTTTGAGATCTTCGTCAAAGCAGTCAATGATGATGCAATTGAGGGCGATCGCACTGTGGTAATCAACCACAGCATCATGAGCGATAACCCGGACTTTGATCAGTTGGCTATTGGTAATGTTGAAGTACTGGTGTACGACAACGATAAGCCATCCTTGATCGTGAGCCAGAGTGACAACACTACTCAGGTGGTTGAAGGCGGCAGCAGCGACGAGTTTACCGTTGCACTTAGCCGAGCGCCTGAAGCCAATGAAACCGTTCGCGTTACTCTTAACCTGCCAGCCGGTGTAACAGCAGATCTGCCTTATGTTGAATTCACTGCAGCTGATTGGAACAAAGCGCAGACTATTACCCTGACAGCGGTAGATGATGCTGATGCAGAAAATCTGGAAGTCACTAGTGCGAGCTTTACTGTCACCAGTAACAGCGCTACCTCAGAATTTGATGGAATCAACAGCAACGATCTGAGCCTGAACATCGTTGATAACGATACCGGTGGTGTGATCGTAACCCAGTCCGGTGGCAGCACGCTGGTATCTGAAGGCAACGACGATACCTACACCATGGTGTTGAGCAAGAAACCAACCCATGACGTTACTATCAATGTACTGAGTGATGGTCAGACACTGGTCAGCAGCGCAGATGCGCGTTTTGACGATACAACTGCTTCTGTGACTTTCACTGAGGACAACTGGGATCAGCCGATTACCCTGACTGTTTCCGTTAACCCGGCTTATACGCCGGATGACAAACAGCCGGTACAGAATCCGCCGTTGCAGCCGCATACACTGGATAAAATCCGTGGGCCGCTCTATATCGAAGGTTCAGTACCTGACGGTAAAGAACGTGCGCTGACGGTTGCTGTAATGTTGCCGACGGAAACGGATGAGCCGCTTCCAACTGTTGATATTCAGACTGACGAAACTCAGCAGACAGATACTTTGAATCTGTTCAACGATGGTAGTAAATCCGCTGATAGCGGTGTGCTGACCAGCAGTAATGTATCTGGCCTGGGCATGGGCGGTGATCTGTTACTGAACATCGGCACCGACCTGGCGCCAGAGTGGGTAACCTACAAAGGTGGTGTGAATTACGCCGAAGTGGAAGTGCTGAATGTCCGTATGGGTACTGGTAACGACACCTTCGAAGTACAGAGCACTGCAGCCGGCACTATCACCGTCGTACAGGGCGGTGGTGGTAGCGATACCCTGACAGTTACTGGTGGTGGCGGTGCTGATGCTCCGCTGATCCTGTTGGGTGATACCACTCAGGATGGCTCCGGTTATAACAGTACATCTGATGCTAAGACCACGGGTGGCCGCGAGTTTGCCAATCCTGGCAACGATATTATCGACGCATCTGGTGCTGACGGCAGTGTGATTATCTACGGCGGTGCAGGTAACGATACCCTGACCGGTAGTGAATACGATGACCAGATTGCTGGTGGTTCCGGTAACGATACTATCTTCGGCCTTGGCGGCAATGATCACCTCTACGGCGATTCCGGCTTTAATCTGGATCTTTCCACTCGCCTGAGCCTGTCGACCCAGGTGCTGACGGTGCGCAATGATGCTGACGCAGGTGATAACCCTGAAACAACCGATACACTGGTGACTGGCACAGACACTATCGATGGTGGTGCTGGCGACGATATCGTGCTGGGTGATAAGGGTGTTATTGAGCAGGCGGCAGGTACTAACCGTATCCTGACCACTGGTGCAATCGCTCGTATCTACAGCATCAATGCTGACGAAGGTGCGATGGATATCATCAGCGGTGGTGCTGACAACGACCGTGTTATCGCAGGCAAAGGTGATGACCAGATCGATGGCGGCGCAGGTGATGACATTCTATTGTCTGATCACGGTGTTATCGATTACGCCTACGAGGGCGATCTGGATCTGACGACGCTAGACGCGGTTTACACCACAGTGACGGATCACGACGGCAGCGATACTGTCTACGGTAACGGCGGTGATGACCTGATTATGGCAGGTGAAGGTGTTGACTACCTCTACGGCGGTAACGGCGCAGTAGATGCTGCCGTAACAGGCGATGACAATGATCTGATCTTTGGTGATCATGGCCTGGCACTGCTGGCTAACAACCGCTTCAGCCGTTTGCTGACTAAAGAGCACACCCGCGGTTCTGGCGATGTGATCGAAGGCAATGAAGGCAACGACATTATCCTGGCAGGCGTTGGTGCAGATACCGTCGATGGTAATGAAGGCAATGACTGGATTCTGGCTGACTTCGGTGAGTTTAACTTCTACAGCGACGGCGCCCTGAAATCGGTTGAAACTGTGGATGCGACAGGTGACCTGACAGGTGATGATGTGATTGATGCCGGTAACGGCGACAACATCGTGATCGGTGGTCAGGGTATTGACCGCATCACCACGGGTACTGGTACAGACCACATCATTGGCGATAACGGTTATCTGAATTATGACCAGCTCACTGGTCATCTGACAGAAGCAGCATCCAATGAGCGTGAACTGGGTGCTGGCGATATCATCTCGGCGGGTGACGGTAACAAGATGATCATTGGTGGCGCTGGCAGCGACATCATTGATGCGCTGGTAGGTGATCATGCAGTGATCGGTGATAACGGTCGCTTTGTTTACACCACAGCAGGTGTGATGACCCGCGCTGAAACCACAGACACAGTTGAAGCCACAGGTGATCGCGATGAGATCACTTTGGATAACGGCTTCAACCGTGTATTGGCAGGTCAGGGTAACGACGATGTCACTACTGCAGATGGCATTGATCACATCATCGGTGATAACGGCTACATCGTTTACACCGACACTGGTGTGATGACTGAGATCGCATCGACACTGAACGAACAGGGTGGTGATGACAATATTCTGACCGGTAACGGCGATAAGACAATCCTGGGTGGCTTTGGTAGCGACATTATCGATGCGCTGGTAGGTGACCACGCAGTGATCGGTGATAACGGTCGCTTCGTTTACACCACTGCAGGAGTGATGACCCGTGCTGAAACCACAGACACAGTTGAAGCCACAGGTGATCGCGATGAGATCACTTTGGATAACGGCTTCAACCGTGTATTGGCAGGTCAGGGTAACGACGATGTCACTACTGCAGATGGCATTGATCACATCATCGGTGATAACGGCTACATCGTTTACACCGACGCTGGTGTGATGACTGAGATCGCATCGACACTGAATGATCAGGGCGGTGACGATCTGATTATCACCGATGACGGTAACAAGACCATTCTGGGCGGCTTCGGCAGCGATATTATCGATGCACTGGATGGTAACCATGATGTGATCGGTGATAACGGTCGCTTTGTTTACACTACTGCTGGTGTGATGACCCGTGCTGAGACGACCGACACTGTTGAAGCGACGGGTGATGAGGATCTCATCTGGCTAGGAAACGGTGATAATCGTGTACTGGCGGGGCAGGGTGATGACGTGATCCTGACCGAAGATGGTGTTGACCATATCATCAGTGACAATGGATATATTGTTTACACCGATGCTGGCGTGATGACTGAAATCACCAGCACTCTGAATGATCAGGGTGGTGATGACACTATTCTGACCGGTAACGGCAACAAGATCATTCTGGCAGGTCACGGTGGTGATGAAATCACCACAGGTGAGAGCCAGGACCTGATCATCGGTGATAATGGCCAGATGTTGTTCAGCGACGGTGGTGTGCTGCTGACAATGCAGACCATTGACTCGTTGAATGAAACCGGTGGTAACGATGAGATTGATGCTGGCGAAGGCGATAATCGCATTCTGGCAGGTGTTGGCGACGATATCGTTGTAACTGATGGTGATGATGACTTCATTATCGGCGACAACGGCATTCTGAGCTTTGATCAGGCCGGTATCCTGACCCGTGCAGCAACTACCTGGAATGAACTGGGTGGCAATGACGATATTGAAGCCGGTGACGGTGACAACATTGTTCTGGCTGGCTTCGGTAACGATACAGTCACAGTTGGTAGTGGCGATGACACTATTATCGGTGACAATGGTGAAATGTTGTTCCAGTCCGGTATCCGTCAGCGTATCGAATCAACCGATACGGTGAACCTGACCGGTGGCAATGATGTGATCTTTACCGGTGATGGTGAGGATCAGGTGATTGCAGGTGTAGGTGATGATGAGATCACCAACAGCTCTGGCGAGACGCTGATTATTGGTGACAACGGTTACATTGAAAGTGATGAAGATGGCCGTTACCTGACTGCTCGCACTGGTGAGATCGGTCTGACCGGCGACGATACCATGGTAGGTGGCATCGACCGCGACATCATGTTTGGTGGTGAAGGTGGCGATGATCTCGATGGCCAGGCGGGTGATGACCTGATGATGAGTGACGCGGGTCAGATCCTGCGTGACGAAGCGAAGAACGAGATCATCTTCGAGTCTGTTGATATCTACGAAGGCGGCGACGACATCCTGCGTGGTGGCGAAGGCCTTGACCGTATGGTCGGTGGTTTTGGCAGTGACTTCTTCTACGGTAACTTCGATGAAGATGTGATGGTGGGTGAATATGCTCGTTATGAGTTTAAGTCTTCACCAACTACCGAAAGTGAGAAGGCGACCTTCATCGTCACTCTGGCACAGACCGGTCTCGACCTGATCCGCTCTTCGCAGCAGAACCTGTACCGTAAGATTGCTGAGCAGGTGTTCCAGAGCTCTGAGCTGGGTGAAGCAGCACGCAGCCGTATTGCTGTGACTCGAGTCTTTACTCCTGATGTGACCTCTGCGCTCGGACGTTTGGATCCGGCTAACTTCTCAACTGGCCAGTCACAGGGTGTTGATGTCGTACTGCCTGATCTGCCAACTGCAGCGGGTGAGCCGACTGAGGAAGGCGCTGAGTCTGATAATCCGTTCCTGGCTGAGGAAGGCGAAGAGCAAACAGCTGAGCAGGCTGCAGAAGGCGAACAGCCAGCAGAAGGCGAGCAACCGGTTGATGGTGAAAATGCCGAAGCACCGGCGGTAGATGCTGAAGCTGCTGCCACTCAGGGAGGAGAGGGTGCCACTCAGGAAACTGAAGAGTGTAATGCCGATGCTAACGCAGAGGATGCGGAACACGCTTGCAGCGATGAAGGTGACCAGGCTAAAGCGGAGACAGAAGTATCCGCCGAAGCAGCAGCATCTGCATTGTTGGGCTGGGGCGTTGCTCGGGTGGCTAAGGATGCACCTGAAAACAGCAACCAGAACAAGCGTCGGTTCGTACGCTGGGATCAGCTGAGCTGATCCTGGCAGCTCCTGTCCGGTTATCTTCATTAGAAGGGTTTGCGGGGTTAAGCGCCGCAAACCCTTTCTTTCATCCTGCGTTCATTTCAGAATAGCGATATGGAACACACTATCTCAGATTCAAAGGCACAGGCGGCAGTTGATGCCTGGTCCCGGTTATCCGATCTCTCCGATGACAGTTACTACCAGAACTGGCTGGAACTACAGACTAGCCTGATCGACGGTAGCTATCTGGCGTTATTGTCATTGCCCGCAGAGGGGGAACAGTTTGGCATTGCTGCAAGATACCCGCAGTACGCTGATCATCAGGAATTAGCGGAGCTGGTCAATCAGGTATTGGAACAGCAGTCCGGCATGGTGTGTGAGCTGGCGTTGCGGCCATCTGAACAGGGCGAAGCATTCGGCGTGGCCTATCCGCTGATCCACGAAGGACGTACCGAAGCTGTTATTGCGCTGGGCGTAATGGTGCAGTCTCAGGAAGCTTTGCAGCGGGTGATGCGGCAACTGCAGTGGGGACTTGGCTGGCTTGAGTTACAGCATCAGAAACAGCGCTCTGATCAGATTGGCGCGCGACAGCAGGCGTTGAGTGGTTCAGTTGAGCTGCTGGCAAAAGTTCTGGCCGAGCGCAGCTATGATGCTGCGGCTTCACGTTTTGTGACTGATCTTGCCGTGACTATGCAGTGCGACCGGGTGAGCCTGGGAATTCCCCAGCAGAATCGTGTCGTTGTAGAGCATCTGTCTCACAGTGCTCAGTTTGGACGGAAGATGAATCTGGTCCGCCTGATAGAGTCAGCGATGGAAGAATCGCTGGATCAGCAGCAGGTGATCAGTTGGCCGGCGAATAGTGAGGGTGGGGAGATCGCCCTGGCACATCAGGCGTTATCGCGAGATCAGGGTGGGGCGCAGGTCGTCACTATTCCGTTATTCAGTGAAAACGAAGTGATCGCTTGTCTGACACTGGAGCGGGCGGATATCCCCTTTTCAGACGCTGATGTGATCCGTTGCGAAAGTATCGCCGGCCTGATTTCGGTTGCTTTGGATGAGAAGCGGCTTAATGACCGCTCACTCTGGGCCAAAATCAAGGATAGCGTTGTTGGTCAGCTAGGACGCGTATTTGGTGTTGGTTATCTTGGCCGGAAGCTGCTGTTACTGCTATTTATCGCTATCTTTGGCTTTGGCTGGCTAGCAGAGGGCGAATACCGATTATCCGCCGATGCCTCTCTCGAAAATGTCATTCAGCGCGTGGTAACTGCACCATATAACGGATATATCCAGGCGGCGACGCTGCGAGCGGGTGATCTGGTTCGTGAGAATCAGGAGCTGGCTCGACTGGATGACCGGGATCTTAAGCTGGAACGACTGAAGTGGCTCAGTGAAACTTCAAAACTACAGCGGCAATATCAGGAAGCCACCGCCGGTTATGACCGTGCTCAGATCAATGTCCTGAATGCTCAGTTGGATCAGGCCCGCGCACAGTTGGCACTAGTGGAAGGGCAGCTAAAACGTGCCAGTATCCGGGCACCCTTTGAAGGTTTGATTGTCAGTGGTGACCTGAGCCAGCGTTTAGGCGGCGCTGTAGAGCAGGGCGAAGTCCTTTTTGAAGTGTCTCCACGCCACTTTTACCGTATCGACCTGATGGTGCGAGAGAGTCGCATCGCTGACGTCCGTATCGGCCAGGAAGGTGTGTTGCATCTGTCTGCTCTGCCGGACCGTGGTTTCCCATTTATAGTGACCAAACTTACCCCACAAACTCGCGCAAAGGATGGCAGTACTTTCTTTGTGGTAGAGGCCTCACTGCAAGATCACTCCGAACAGATGCAACCGGGCATGGAGGGAGTCGGCAAGATTGGTATCGACAAACGGAGTTTGCTCAGCATCTGGTCGCGTGAGCTGGTTGAGTGGGTAAGGTTGAAGATCTGGTCCTGGTGGGGCTGATATGAGCCAGTCGCTGTTCAGTAACAGCTGGTACCGGGTCGCCGAACTGAAAGCCAAGCTAAGGTCACATGCTACGGTTCATCGACATAGTTACCGTGGCCGGATCTGGTATGTGATTCAGGACCACGTCACTGGTCAGTTCAACCGCTTCTCACCGCAGGCCTATCAAATGATCGGTTTGATGGATGGTGAGCGCAGCCTGCAGCAGGTGTGGGATCTGGCCTGCCAGCGCCTTGGTGATGATATGCCTACTCAGGATGAGGTGATTCGGCTGATTTCTCAGCTGTATCGGGCGAATGTACTGCAAACTGATCAGCTGCCGGATATTGATGATCTGGCGCGGCGTCGTCGCCAGGTGGCTAAGCGTCAGCGGATGCAGCGTTGGAAGTCACCGCTGAGTATCCGTATTCCGTTACTGGACCCAAACCGTTTTCTGAATCTGACAATGCCCTGGGTAAGTTGGATGATAAGCGGGGTAGGCGGACTACTATGGCTACTGGTGGTGGTCACCGGCATAGTGCTGGCGGGCGTAAACTGGGATGGCTTAACCGGTAACCTTAGTGACCGCGTTCTGGCCGGTGAAAACCTGCTGTTAATCGCGTTGGTTTATCCGGTGGTGAAGGTGGTACATGAACTGGGACATGCCTACGCGGTGAAGCGATGGGGTGGCGAGGTTCATGAAGTGGGCGTGATGCTGCTGATCTTCTTCCCAGTGCCTTATGTAGACGCATCAGCCGCGTCCGCATTTGCCAATAAGTATCAGCGGATGCTGGTGGGCGCGGCGGGTATTCTGACGGAGATGTTCCTGGCTGCGATCGCCATGATTGTCTGGACGATGGCGGAACCGGGTGCGGTGCGAGCTGTGGCGTTTAACGTGATGTTGATAGGAGGAGTATCAACGGTGCTGTTCAACGGCAATCCGCTGTTACGTTTTGATGCTTACTACGTACTAGCAGACTATCTGGAGATCCCGAATTTTGGCCAGCGGGCCAACCGGTATGTGGGATACCTGACCAAACGTTATCTATACGGGTTTGAGCGGGAGGAATCACCGGCCTCAGATCTGGCGGAGAAATGGTGGCTGGCCGGATATGCGGTTCTGTCGTACCTCTACCGAATGGTCATCATGGTGGCCATCACGCTCTTTGTCGCTACACAATACTTCCTGATCGGCAGCATTTTGGCCTGCTGGTCGCTATGGACAACACTGATTCAGCCGATTGGAAAGCTCGTCATGAAGCCGATTAATGACCCTCAGTTACAAACCCGTCGCCGCCGTGTACTGGCGACTAGTATTGGTTTGCTGGCGACCGTGGTCGCGCTGCTGTTCCTGCTACCGCTGCCGTATTCGACTAAGGCTGAGGGTGTGATCGCAGTTCCGCAGCAAGCTTACGTGCGTAGTCCGGCAGATGGTTTTGTAGCCGGGCTGGATGCAGAACCGGAAAAGTTTGTCCCGGCCGGTACTCTGCTGGTCTCGCTTGAAGAGCCTGGGTTGGAAGCGCAGTTGAAAGTGCAGCGGGCAAAGCTGGCGGAAGCTGAGGTGCGTTTTCAGGCTAGTGTCAGAGACCGTGCTGAATCTGAACTATTGCGTGAAGAGATTAGCTACCTGACGCAGGAAGTCGCTCGAGCTGAGGAACGTCAGCGTTCCTTGAGTATTCAGTCGGCAGCCGCAGGGTATTTCGTAATCCCCAATCAGCATAATCTTGAAGGGCGTTATCTGCATCGTGGTGAGTTGATTGGGTATGTAGTGGACTATCAGCAACTGCAGATCGCAGTCATGATCTCCGATGATGATATCGATCTGGTTCGGAACCAATCTCAGCAGGTGAGTGTACGTTTTGTTAGTGATCGGGAGCGAACATATTCTGCCAGCGTTAGTCGTATAGTGCCTGCGAGTAGTAAAACCCTGCCCAGCCGAATCTTGTCTACAGATGGCGGTGGTGTAATTGCCCTTGATCCATCGGCTAAACAGCCACTACAGGCATTTAACCAGTATTACCGGGTAGATATAGATGTCCCTGAGGCGGAGTTTAAGCGATTTGATGAACGGGTATATGTCCGTATCGAGCACCCGGCTGAGCCTGTGGTGTATCGTTGGTATCGTGCTATACGCCGGGTCTTCCTGAGGCAGTTTAATGTCTGACCGGCCGGTACTTCAGCCACGATCAACCTTACTGCGGCCTGAGCGACGATTGGATAAGCGTTCTGCGATGGAACGCTTACAACGCTACCTGTCGGGGTGGGCAAGTCGTCCGCTGCGTCAGCGTTTGGGGCGCTATCGTGGTTTCCTGCCACTAATACACTCATTTTCGGCTCAGCTTGAAGCGCTGTCAGAGGCGCAACTTCAGGTTCAGGTCAGCTTGCTAAAACAGCGATTAATGCTTGAAGGCTTTAATGACCGCCTCGTCTGTGAAGCTTTTGCGATTGTGCGGGAAGTCGCTGGCAGAACATTGGGAATGCGTCACTTTGATTCGCAGTTGCTGGGCGGGCTAGTGATGTTTCACGGCAATATTGCTGAAATGCAGACCGGTGAGGGTAAAACCCTGACTGCAACATTGCCAGCAGCCGTTGCAGCACTGGGCGGTGTTTCTACCCATGTAATTACGGTAAATGATTATTTGACTGAGCGTGATGCTGAAGAGATGACACCGGTCTATCAGGCACTGGGGTTAACGGTCGGCAGCATTATTAACAGTCGTTCTCTGCCCGAACGTCAGCTGATCTACGGCTACGATGTGGTGTACTGCACCAATAACGAGTTGGTGTTCGACTATCTGAAGGATTCAATTCAGCTGGGTGAGTCTTCTCATCCACTGCATCTCTATGCCGAACGCCTGCAAAAGGCTGAAGCCGCTGATAGCCAGTTAATGCTGCAAGGGCTGCATTATGCAGTTGTTGATGAAGCAGATAGTGTACTGATGGATGAAGCCCGGACCCCGTTAATTATCTCCGGGCCCGAAGTTCACCATCCGCAACAGGAACGACTCTGCCGTGAAGCAATTGAGGTCGCTGCGTCTTTGGTTGAAGAAGACGACTACAAGCTTGAGAAAGGCAAGCGGCAGCTGAGTTTTACACTGAGCGGTGAGGAACGGGTGCTGGCATTAACCGCTGAGTACGGAAAACACTGGGTGGGTAAAGTGCGTAAGTTAGAGCTGGTCCACCAGGCGTTAACAGCGCTGCTTTTATTTGAGCGGGACCACCACTATCTGATTCAGGATGGCAAAGTTCAGATTGTTGATGAGCATACCGGGCGAGTGATGGCTGATCGCACTTGGGAGCGCGGCCTGCACCAGATGATTGAGCTCAAAGAAGGGGTCGAAATGACTTCGCCAAGAGAGACGCTGGCAAAGATTAGCTATCAGCGTTTTTTCCGGATGTATCGATTGTTAAGTGGGATGACCGGGACAGGTAGTGAAGTCGCTGACGAGTTATGGACGGTGTATCACCTGCCGTTGGTCAAGATTCCGACACACCGAAAAAGCCTCCGTCTAAGGGTCGGTTCCAAAGTCTGTCGTGATGCCCACGAGAAATGGCGGACTGTTGCTGACCGTGTGCAAAATCTCCAACAGCAGGGATGTTCAGTGTTGGTGGGTACTCACTCAGTGGCACGTTCAGAAGAGTTGGCAGAGCTGCTAGAAGAGCGGGGACTCTCGGCTCAGATACTGAACGCTCGTCAGGATAGTGAAGAGGCCGACATCGTCGCCCGCGCTGGTCAGACCGGCCAGATTACAGTCGCGACTAATATGGCGGGGCGCGGTACGGATATCAAATTGTCTGATGAGGTCAAAGCCCATGGTGGCCTGTACGTTATTCTGACAGAGTTTCATGAAGCTTCGCGGATTGACCGACAGCTGGAAGGTCGTTGTGCTCGTCAGGGTGATCCCGGTAGCTTTGAAGTTATTGTGGCTCGGGATGATTTTCTACTGGCACAGGACCGACCCGGGTTTTGGGATCGCATGATGAATCGGCCACTTCAGCTTTTACTCGGTGGGCAGTATGATCTGTATCGAATGAGGCGCGCGCAGAAGCGGCTGGAAAAGCGGCATGAGAAGATGCGCTATGAACTTTTGGAAACTGATGAACGTCAGGGTGAATTGATGTCGTTTGTCGCTAAACGGGTATAACTGATCCGATGATAAAAACACTCCTGACCGCCAGTTCGTTGTTACTGGTCGCCATGAACAGCTCAGCTAACGCGCTAAATGAAAGCCAGTTAAGTTGTCTGCTGGAGCCCAGCCAGCTGGTAGAAATCAGTTCCGAAGTACCGGGTGTTATTGCTGAAGTGTCTGGTGAACGTGGCAGGACAGTTAAGAAGGGGCAGGTACTGCTGAAGCTCAGCTCCGGTGTTGAACGGGCAGCTCTGAGTCTGGCACGGGCAAAGGTGGATTTCGCCAAGCGTAAGGTGAAACGAAATCAGGATCTGTTTAAAAAAGGACTGCTGTCAGATCATGAGCGAGACGAGATGGTCACTGAGCAGCGTGTCGCCGAATTGGAAGTCCGGGTTGCGTTGGAACGGGTTAAGCAGCGAGCTGTCACTAGCCCAATCGATGCGGTGGTGGTGAAGCGTGACGTATCCGTTGGCGAATATGTTGACGAAAAGCCAGTGATGACATTGGCATCCCTGAATCCTCTGCATGCCGAGGTAATTCTGCGAGCATCGCAGTACGGCCAGGTGGAAGAGGGTATGAAAGTAACCTTGAAAGCGGGACCTCAGCATCCAGAGCAGCAGGCCACCGTCAAATATGTCGATAAAGTGATTGATGCTGCCAGTGGCACTTTTGGTATTCGCCTTGAGTTACCGAATCCGGAGCTGAAGATACCGGCAGGTGTGAAATGTGGGGTCGATTTTTCGGTCGCTAAGTTGGCGGAAAGTCAGCCTGCGCAGTAACCAGATTAGTCTCTGCGCTTATCGAGTTGTGATGGTGGGGCCTGGAGGCTGAGCTTTCTTGTGTTACGGAATAATGGCATGAAAGCCACTAACTTGTGGCTTTTACGCTAATGATCCAGATTTATGTCTAAATTCTCGCTCTTTGTTCCACTGCATCGACGACCTGATCTACTGCTTGTGATATTTCATTAATCACAGTCGAGACCTGTTGAATCATCTCTTCACTTTCGTTGGTTTTGGCTTGAGTTTGTCCGATGCTGGCTGCCACTTGGTTTGCTAAGGATTTGTTCTTTTGAACGACATTAGTAATTTCAGTAATGGAATCGCCGGTTCGCTTAGCCAGATTACGAACTTCATCGGCGACTACTGCGAAGCCCCTTCCTTGTTCACCTGCTCTGGCAGCTTCTATAGCCGCATTTAAAGCTAAGAGGTTAGTCTGTTCAGCAATAGATAAAATCGTATCAACAATCGCAGTTATCTTTTCACTTTCGGTGTTTAACTCATTCACTTCACTTGCTGCAGTCTTAATATCGCCAGCGATACTCCCGACTAAAGTGACCATATTATTCAGTACTTCTTCCGCTTGTTTTGAAACCTGCTCATTTTTAATCGATGTCGAATAAACAGCTTCTGATGCGGCAATATCCTGTTTTACTCGCTCGGTAACATCACTTGCGAATTTGATTATTTTTACAATTTTACCATCGCTGTCATAAATAGGATTGTATGTGGCCTCTAACCACATCTTATTTCCCGATGCATCAACGCGTTCATACAAGCCATTTTTAAATACACCTCTGGAAAGATCTTGCCAGAAATTTTGGTATTCGCTGCTTGAAGACAGTTCCTTTGAACAGAAAATTCGGTGATGCTTTCCCTTTATCTGGTCTAACGAGTAGCCGACAGCAGATACAAAATTGTCATTCGCATTTAGGATAGTTCCCGAAGTATCAAACTCAATCACCGCTGTTGATCTGTTCAGTGCCTGCAGGACCCCATCATCCTGGGTGGCTTTTTGCACGTCAGCAGTAATATCTGAAGCAAATTTGATGACTTTCTCGACCCTGCCATTGCTGTCGAAAACGGGGTTGTAGCTGGCTTCCAGCCACATCTCAGAGCCATCCGCCTTAAACCGTTGGAATTTTCCAGATATATATTCACCACGTGCCAGCTTCTGCCAGAGTTGGTTATATTCAGCCGAACGGGCATATTGCTCACCACAAAAAATTCTGTGATGTTTTCCTTCAATATCAAAAAGGCTATAACCCACTGCAGAGAGGAAATTCTGGTTCGCTTTTAAGATAGTTCCATCCGGAGAGAATTCGATAATCGCTTGAGATTTGTCCAGGCTTTCTAAAATGGCTTTGTCATGAAGTTTATCATCCTTGTCGGATTGGCTTTCGCTAAGGTTGATATCGTCATCTGCATTTTTTTTAAACAAGCCGAACATGTTTTCTCACTTTCTGAATCGTTGTTATTGTCAGTTTTACTGCAAGGAGAGGTACAGTCTAAGAACCTAAGGAGGAGTTATATGGGACGCATTCGCACCTTCTTTAACTTTCTCACTTGTTTGGTTTTCTGGCAAGGTAAAGCACATCGCTAGTTTCTGGGTCTTTATCAACAAATTTCGATAGTAGAAGCGGCGTTAGTAAACGGATGCTTACCGAGTGAGGAGGTTTAGCAGAAGAGCTGTTAAAGGCTCGCCATTAGGAGACTTGGTTGGTTTTATGGACGCTGGAATGGAATAAGGAAGCTGGTGTGGGGGCCTTTGAATAGAAGGCCTTTAGCCATCTGAAAGTTTCATTGTCTTAAAACTTACTTCCGGGCTAAAGGCCTCATAAAGCGCCTTTCCGCTGCTTCAACCTTGCTGGCTGAACGCAGGTATTCTGCGATAGCCGTAGCCGCATCGTTAATCTTAATAGTCGATACCGAAGAAGCGATTAAAGCGCAGGCGTTCATCCCTGATCTGTTGCAGATTGGCAGGTGTAAAGGCGAGCTCGGTACCCGGCATCCGCTGTGACATTTTGGCGGCATCCAATGCGGCGACACAGCCTATCTTCGGGTAGCCGCCAATGGTCTGCCGGTCTTTCAGTAGTACAATTGGTTGGCCGTCATTAGGCACCTGAATCGCGCCATATGAGATCCCTTCAGAGATAATCCCATCAAGGTCGCTCTTGATAGATGCTCCCTGCAGACGGTAGCCCATCCGGTCGCTCTGGTTGCTGATTCGATAGCGGCTGCTGTAGAAACGCATCACCGATTCAGGACTGAAACTGTCAAACTGATAGCCTTCGATCACTCTTAGAGTCAGTGGCTGGCTATAATCCGGAATATAAAACTCCGGCACCTGACGATGATAGTGAGGGTTATTATCGGACTGATATTCGAGAATATCTCCGGCGACTAATTTATTGCCTTTACCATCAATGCCGCCGATTTTTTCGCGGCAGACAGTGGCACTGCTGCCAAGAGTCGGCTCGACCTGAAAACCTCCGGTGACAGCAAGGTAAGCCCTGACGCCATTCTTTGCAGCGTGGAATACCAGTTCATCACCTGCGTTAATAAAGTGGCTCTGCCAGGGACGTAGTGGCCGGCCATTACAAGTAGCACCGAGGTCTGCGCCTGTGAGGGCAATATTAACCGGTTTGGTTGCCTGCAGTGTTAACTGGCCGAGGGTGATCTCGAGCTGGCTGGCATTAAACGGATTGTCGAGCAGGCGATTCGCCCATAGGTAGGCGTGCTCATCCATAGGTCCGCCTTGTGTGTATCCTTTGGCTTGCTGCCCGTAGCGCCCGTAATCCTGAATCAGGCTGAGAAAACCCGGTCTGATCACTTTAAAGCTCATGACAGTGATCCTCCCATTGCCAGAAACTCTTCGCGCTCAATAGCCTTGAAGCGAACCTGATCGCCGACCTGAAGATCAAGGCTGTCGTTGGCCGACGGTTGCAGGTTGATGGCGGTACGCCCGAGAACCTGCCAGCCTCCGGGAGACTGATCTGGATAGATCGCTGTTTGTCGGTCAGCAATAGCTACGCTGCCTTTAGGTACCTGGCTTCTGGGGGTGGTCAGACGAGGTATTTCAAGTTGTTCGGGAATACTGCCCATATAAGCGAATCCCGGGCTGAATCCGATCGCATATACGCGATAGTGCTGTTCACTAAACAGGCGAATTACGTCAGCAGTGCTGAGACCGCAATGTTGGCTGATGTTCTCGATATCCAATGCGACTTCAGGGCCGTAATACACAGGAATGTCGATCAGCTGCTGTTTAAGATCGCAGGCACTGGAATCAACCTGTTGCAGTAACTGCATCAAGTTTTGTTCGATACCAGCGGCCTGCGGGTGCCAGGGACGGAAACTGATGTGGATGGAGTTATAGGAAGGCACCATATCCACAACCAGATCCGAATGCTGTTGTTGTATCAGATCGGCAGCCTGGCGCACTTTGGCCGATAGCTGTGGATCGATACGGTCTCCCAGATAGATCATCAGGGATGACTCTGTTAATGGCTGGATCTTAATCATTTCTTCAGGCTACTACGAATTTCAGCAATGGAGGCTAACAGATGCTCGTTGTCACCGTGCAGGCAGATACTATCAGCCTTTATGGTGCGATTCCCTCCGCTGATCGTTGTAACTTGTTGTTGCAGTGAAATTTCTTTAATCTGCTGGATCACTCGTTCAACCGAACCATGAACCGCGCCTGGTTGCTGGCGGGAGACCAGAGTACCATCATCGTTGTAAGCCCTGTCGCAGAAAGCTTCAAACAGCAGTGGCAGACCCATTGGTGCAGCCAGACTCAACGCTGTCTCATCACAGACGCCAGCGATCATCATAAGTGGGCAGCCTGTTTTGAATTCAGCGACAGCAGTCATCACGGTCAGCAGTATTTCACTGTCCTGAGCCATCTGGTTGTACAGTGCACCGTGTGGCTTTACATATTCAATTTCGCCGCCTTGGGCCCGGCAGATCGCTTCCAGTGCGCCAAGTTGATAAAGGATGCTCTGCTTCAGCTCTTCCTGACTTAGTTTCATCTCCCGTCGACCGAAACCTGCAAGATCCGGATAACCGGGGTGAGCGCCGATGGTGACATTATGTTCCAGTGCGAGTGCGACAGTCCGGGCCATAGTGACCGGGTCTGATGCATGAAAGCCGCAGGCGATGTTGGCCATATCGACATAAGGCATAACGGCCTGGTCATTACCCATCTTCCAGTTACCGAAGCTTTCGCCCATATCACAGTTAAATCGCATAACAGTCGCGCCTGTTTTATTTGTTATTTTGAATTCAATGTATGTAAAACGTATGCGTTTTGCAAATGAAACGTTATTGTTTGACAGGTGTATGATTTGTGTCTTAGTCTTTTGGTGGTATCTCTACACAGAAAAATAACTAAGTAGGACGTTAGACCATGAAAGCTCTCACTAAGGTAGCGCTGCTGTCTGCAGCTTGTCTGTCTCTATCTGGTATGGCCCACGCTGGTACCAAATGGGATATGCCAACGCCATACGGAGATGGTGTTCACCACACTAAGAATATCCGCGCTTTCGCTGAAGATGTGAAAACGATGTCTGGCGGTGAGTTGGTCATTAATGTCCACTCTGGCGCTTCGCTGTTTAAACATGGCGAAATCCACCGCGCTGTCCGTACCGGACAGGTACCAGCGGGCGAAGTATTTATGGGTATCCTGGGTAACCACGATCCAGTTTATAAGTTAGATAACCTGCCGTTCCTGGCAACTGACTTCCAGTCCTCTCAGAAATTATGGCAGGCTTCCCGCAAAGCAGTTGAACAGAGCCTGGATAAAGAAGGCCTGAAACTGCTGTATGCAGTGCCTTGGCCAGCGCAGGGTATCTACTCTAAAGATAAGGTTGAGTCTCTGGCCGACCTGAAAGGCGCGAAAATGCGTTCTTACAGCGCAACACTTTCGCGTCTGGCGGTACTGCTGGAAGCAACTCCGACCACGGTTCAGACTCCTGAAATTCCACAGGCGTTCAGCACCGGCATGATCAACATGATGATCACTTCTCCGACTACTGGTGTATCCAGCCAGTCCTGGGACTATGTAAGCAACTACAATGATGTTCGCGCATGGATCCCGAAAAACATGGTGTTCGTCAACAAACGTAAATTCCAGCGTTTGTCTGCAGATGTTCAGAAAGCAGTGATGGATGCGGCAGCGAAAGCTGAACAGCGTGGCTGGGAAATGGCGATCAGCGAAACTGATACCAACACAGCTAAGCTGGCGGAGAACGGTATCAGCGTTTCTAAGCCTGATGCTGCACTAGTAAGCGATTTCGCGAAAATCGGCGACACTATGGTTAAAGAGTGGGCTGATGAAATTGGCGAGCGTGGCACCACTATCCTGAACGCGTACAAGTAAGTCGCGTTTTTCTGAACAGGTAGCTTCTATCGGAAGCTACCTTCTTACTCTGACTGATCGCGAAAGGGTGATTCGGGCATCAGTGCAGGGCAGAGAATTCCCGCTATGAGAAAAATCCTCAATACTATCTATAACACGGCCGGGGCACTCGCTGCTGCGGGCATCGTAGGCATTACGCTACTTATTCTGGCGCAGATTATCGGGCGTTGGGTTGGTGTGATTGTGCCATCTGTAGAAGACTTTTCCGGCTTTATGCTGGCTGGTTCCAGCCTGTTAGGTCTGGCATATACCCTGCGTCACGGGGTGCATATCAGGGTAAGTCTGTTGTTTCAGTTCCTGCCGGAAGGTATCCGTAAAGTGACTGAGATCAGCTCGCTGATCCTGGCGACACTGCTGAGTGGCTGGATGAGCTGGTACTTCGGTTTTATGACCTATGAGTCATGGCTGTTTAACGATATTTCTCATGGCTACATCCCGGTAGCACTATGGATTCCGCAGCTGTTCCCAGCGCTCGGGCTGGTGATTTTTACCATCGCGCTGGTTGATGACCTGCTGGTGGCGTTATCAGGCCAGAAGCCATCTTATCTGGTGGCTGAAGAGCTGGAAGCTGAAGAGATTAACGCGGAAGAGAGGTACTGATCCGTGGATGCGATTACGATGGCCGCCATTCTTGGGGCGGTATTATTGCTGTTTCTGGCGACAGGCCTGTGGGTTGCGATGTCGTTGTTTGCCGTTGCTATTGTTGGCATGGTGCTGAACGGTAACGATTCTTTTGGTGAAATATTTGCGACATCTACCTGGGGAGCAATTTCAGGTTGGTCTCTGACGGCATTACCACTGTTTATCTGGATGGGAGAGATCCTGTTCCGTACCCGCCTGGCCCAGGACCTGTTTAAAGGCTTGAGCCCGTGGCTGGAACGTATTCCCGGTCAGCTTCTGCACGTGAATATTGTCAGCTGTGGTGTCTTCGCTGCTGTCTCAGGTTCATCCGCGGCCACAGCCGCAACTATTGGTCGAATGACTCTACCGGAGCTGCGTAAGCGTGGTTTCTCGGAGAAAATGTCGATCGCGACGCTGGCAGGTTCCGGCACCCTTGGTTTGTTGATTCCGCCATCGATCATTCTGATCGTTTATGGTGTCGCAGCAGAAGTCTCGATTGCGCGTCTGTTTATTGCTGGTGTCTTGCCGGGGCTGCTGCTCGTTGGCCTGTTTATGGGTTATACCGCTATCTGGTCGATGATAAACGGCGAGACAGTGAAGTCTGAAGCACCTCGCATGAGTTTTACGGAGAAGCTGAAAGCGACCCGTAACCTGCTACCTGTGATGGGCTTGATCGGAGCAGTATTGGGCTCTATCTACGGTGGTCTGGTCACTACGACTGAGGCTGCAGCTTTTGGTGTCGCAGGTGCGTTGATTCTGGCAACTTTCTCCGGTTCGATGTCGAAATCTGCATTTGTCGACAGCCTGATGGGGGCGACCCGTACCTCCTGTATGATTGCACTGATCCTGGCAGGCGCTCACTTTCTGACAACGGCGATGGCATTTTTGGGTATCCCTAATATGCTGGCGACTATGATCGGTGAGATGGGGCTTTCTCCAATCATGCTGCTGTTGGCACTGACAATACTCTTTATCGTGTTGGGTTGTTTCCTCGACGGTATATCCGTTGTGGTACTGACAACTTCGGTGGTATTGCCAATGATCTCTCAGGCCGGTATTGACCTGCTTTGGTTCGGTATCTTTATCGTGCTGGTGGTCGAGATGTCGCAGATTACACCACCGGTTGGTTTTAACCTGTTCGTAATTCAGAACCTGACTAACAAGAACCTCTGGTATATCGCAAAAGCAGCTTTACCGTTCTTCCTGCTGATTCTGTCGGCGGTCTTTATTATCATTGCCTTCCCGGAGGTTGTGACATACCTGCCGAATCTGATGACAAACCGTTAGGCCGATGTAGTCTGACGGATAAGGGGTAGAAGATGAGTGACGAGAATTATCCAATTGTATCGGCGGCGCATCTGGCGTCACCGACCAGTCTCGAACTGAGTGAATTTGAGTTTGGCCTGACCATCGCAAACAACTCTTTTCAGCGCTGGATGCTGCATTGTTCCAATGCGGCTGGGCTGTCTGAACTGACACCACAGGATGTCCTGATCATTCATCATATCAACCACCGTGGTAAGGCGAAGCGTATTGCCGATATTGGCTTTATCCTGAATCAGGAAGATACTCATACGATCTCCTATTCAGTCCGGAAGCTGACCTCACTCGGTCTGGTTGAGGGGAAAAAGCAGGGCAAAGAGATTTTTCACTCGACCACCGAGCAGGGCGCAGACTTTTGTCAGCGCTATCGGGAAGTACGTGAAGCTTGTCTGATCAAAGCACTGAAAGCGATGAATATGGATAACGAGCAACTGGGCAAACTGGCTGAGATGCTCCGAACGCTTTCCGGTGTTTATGATCAGGCTTCCCGCGCCGCCGCATCACTCTGACCCAATATGCCGTTTGAGCCAGTCGATCAGTTCTCTGACGGCTGGCCTTATTGGCAGATGTGCAGGAGTGACCAGATAGAAGGCTGCCAGCGAGCTTTCCTGATGTGAATGAAGTTGTACCAGTTCACCTCGCTGTAACGCAGGTTTTGCCAGTGAGCTGCGTCCAAGGATAATCCCCTGACCGGCAATCGCAGTGGCCACCCCCAGCTGATAGTCTGAGAATTGCAGTAACTGTCGGTCCCGCAGTACCTGGGTGTCCAGTCCCGCCCCCTGAAACCATCTTTTCCAACCCGGTTTGATATGTTCCAGTTCCGCTGAATGATCGTCGATCAGAGGCAGATGCTGCATCAAGGTTTCCAGTTCATCGCCATATTGTTCAACAACCATCGGAGAGGCGCAGGGAAAGAGCTGATCATCGATCAGCTTCTCAAAATGCAGTCCTGGTGTATCTGTGGTAGCTGTGTAGCGAATAGCCAGTTCAGTTCCCTCTGCCAGCATATCGACGATCAATGGCCGGGTATCAATCGCCACACTGATCTGCGGGTGCTGCTGACGGAATGTTGTCAGCATCGGCATTAACCGCAGGGTGGCGAAAGACGCGACAGTAGTGACAGAGATAATCTGACTGCGGGTATTTTGCTGCATCTTGCTAGTGGCTGCATCGATCTGATCTAGAGCATCAGCACATTGTTGATAGAAACCGGTTGCTTCCGGTTTCAGTGTTAACTGATTTGCCTGACGTTGGAACAGGGGGCGCCCCAACCATACTTCTAATACCTTGAGCTGCTGACTGATCGCAGAGCGGGTCAGATTCAGCTCCTCCGCCGCCCGTGCCACACTTTGATGACGTGCGACGGCCTCAAAGGCTGTCAGCGCTTTTAGTGGGGGTAACTGGCGGCGTGGTTTCACAGTATTTTCCTTAAGCTTTAATTCGTAGCATCAGCAGTTGTTGCCGGTCGACCGGGAAGTACCGGCCAGCCGCGGTGATTGGCGAGACCTGCCAGCAAGATCATGATAATACCGACCCACTGTGCAACGCTGAGCAGCTCACCATATACGATGTAGTCCATCAGAATTGCGGTTGCTGGATAGATGTATGACAACAAGGCGATAGCGCTAGTACTGATCTGCTGGTACGCCGAGTAGATCAGGGTATACATCAGGCAGGTGTGAATCAGGCCCAGGCCAACCAGCCAGAACCAGTGTTCGTTACCTTCAGGCAGTAGGCTGAAGTCTGCAAACGGCAGTAACATGATGGTGCCGATCGTTACCTGAACAGTGGCAACTAGTGATGGATTCACCCCTTTCAGTTGCTTGGTCAGGAAAGTGACGACACCGTAAAGAAACGCAGCTAACAGCGCTAGCAGCAAACCGGTGATCAAGGTGTCGGCATGTTGCTGGCTAAAAGGATCTACGATCAACACAACGCCGCCAAAGGCCACTACCAGCCAGCCCCATTGATGGCGGGTGAATTGCTCTTTCAAGATGACAGCAGAAAGAATTAACAGGAAAAACGGCTGCATATGGTAGACGACCGTTGCACTGGCAATAGAGGCTAAACGGATCGCTTCAAACAACGCCAGCCAGTTAAGTACCAGCACTACGCCACTGGTGACTATCAATAACCACTGGCGGACGCTCAGTTCAGGCGAGCTGAGGTAACCCCGGTACAGTCCAAGCAGTATCAATCCGGCAGCCGCAAACAGGCAGCGGAAGAAAACCACGTTATAGCTGTCCAGTCCTGATTCTAGGACGAAGATTCCAATTGTTCCGGAAATCACCATAGCGGCGATCATTTCCAGCGTGCCTTTATGTGTATTCATAGTTTGTCTCCCAATTAATGGGTGAACTATGGTGTTTCGGTGAAAGAAATCATAACGCTAAATTCTAGCTCTTGTTAAGTTTTTCTAACGCTGATGGTGATTAAGTTTTATTCATAACAACGATAAATGTTTTCAACTGCACAGCTTTTCTTTGCTTGACCGCATCTCACCTCTGGCGTAGTTTCAGCGCTGATTCCGTAGGTGTCTGTTACTGCTTCAGTAACAGGTGAAAAGGGAATGCGTGCGGCCCCGGTCGTTAAACGCAGCTGCCCCCGCAACTGTATGCGCTCAGGAATCTTGCAATGATGCCACTGTGGAGACGCGGGAAGGCTGCAAGAAACCGCCAACGCGTGAGCCAGGAGACCTGCCTACGGGGAAATCAACTTAACGGACGGGGTGTGCCGCAAGTGTTTTTATCTTCACTGTTCATCGGTTCGACGAAGTTTTGTTTCCTGTGCAATGGGAGCGGGCTTTGTGGCTGAGTTAATTACAACGTCAGAGCAGCGAAAAATGCTGTCTGTCGATCAGTTATGCTGGTCGCCTGCTGCAGATATGTCGCTATTGCAGTCGGTCTCGGTTGAGCTTTCTGAGGGCGACGTGCTGGGCGTTATCGGGCCGAATGGTTCTGGGAAATCTTCCTTCCTTCGCTGTTTATATCGCGAGCATCAGCCGGATAGTGGCACTGTGATGCTGGCGGGTCGTGAGCTTGGCTGTTACCGGCCTGCGGAGTTGGCGAGAAAGGTGGCTGTGGTTCTGCAGGAGGATCTTTTACCGGATTTCTCGATTCGAGTGGAACAACTGATTGGTCTTGGGCGTTTGCCTTATCAGTCTGGTTGGTCTGCTGATACTGCCAGCCATCATCCTCTGGTGATTGAGACAGCTGAATTACTCGATATCGGCCATCTGCTGCAGCGGAGCTACCGCGAGCTCTCCGGTGGCGAGCGCAAGCGGGTGCAGTTGGCCAGAGCCTTGGTACAGCAGCCAGAACTACTGATACTTGATGAACCGACCAACCATCTGGATATCCGTCATCAGCTGACATTACTGCAGTTGCTTCGGGATCTGCCTGTGACTGTAGTGGTGACTCTGCATGATCTGAATCATGCGTTGCAATATTGCGATCAACTGTTGCTGCTAGAGCAGGGCAGAGTTGTTGCCAGTGGTGCAGCTGCTCAGGTGCTTAAGTCAGAGCTGGTTGACCAGGTGTATCGGGTTCGCAGCCATCAGCTTAAGAGTGAACAACTTGCCCACCCGGTGCTGGCCTTTTCGACAGCCTGTTCCGTTTCCGATTTAAAGTAATCAACAGGGAACAACAATGAAATTTATCCACAACCTTATCGCTGTCGGGGTGACAGCGATGGTTTCATTTAACGTATCTGCCGATAACTATCCGGTTACCGTACAAAGCTGTGGTGAACCGGTCACTTTTGAACAGGCGCCGAAAAAAGCAGTGGTACATGATCTCAACATGTCTGAGATGATGTTTGCCCTTGGACTGCAGGAACGTATGGCGGGTGTGACCGGCATCAGTGGCTGGTACAAAATGACCCCGGATTTCAAACAGCAACTGGGCGATATCCCAGAGCTGGCTGCAAAGTATCCAACCATGGAAAATCTGCTCTCTGCTGACCCTGATCTGTTCTTTGCAGGTTGGTATTACGGTATGAAACCTGGCGGCGAAGTTACGCCACAAACGCTGGGGGATTACCAGATTCCAAGTTACATCCTGACTGAATCCTGCGCCCATACGTTGAAAGAGAAGCCAGCAGTCAGCATGGATACCATGTATGTGGATGTGCTGAATCTGGGCAAAATCTTTGGTGTATCCGAACGTGCTGAAGCACTGGTAAAAGGCTGGCGTAAGCGAGTGGAAGAGGTACAGAAGTCCGATAGCGCTGAACAACCGAAGGTGTTCCTGTTTGATTCGGGGACTGAGAAGCCTTTCACTGCAGGTCGTTATGCAATGCCAACAGCGCTGATCGAAGCTGCAGGCGGACGCAATGTGATGGACGATGTTGAGAAAAGCTGGGGTCGGGTCGGCTGGGAAGCTGTAGCCGAACGTAATCCGGAATGGATCATCATTCTTGATTATCAGAAAGAGAACGGTTGGCAGGAACTGCGTGACTTTTTGCAGGTGTTTCCGCCTATGGCTGCCACTGATGCTGTGAAGAACGGTCGCTTTATCCGCCTCACTTACAGCGAGATTACCCCGGGGCCAGCCAACATAGAGGCGATTGAAAAGATCGCAGCAGCCTTGGCTAAAGACGGCGTCTGATAATGTTTCCAGCTCGCATCTCATGGTTACTAGTGCCGTTGTTACTGGTGGGATTGTTCCTGTCTGCTGTCTGGTCAGTCAGTCAGGGCAGCGCCAATATTCCGTTTAATACGGCGCTCGAAATTGTATTCCATATGATGGGAGCTGGCAGTACAGAGCCTGAATGGTCGTTGGCTCAGCAGAGGATTGTCTGGGACCTCCGGATACCCCGAGTGTTGCTGGCGATTCTGGTAGGTGCAGGACTGGCTTGTTGCGGAGTTGTCCTGCAAAACCTGACTCGTAATCCCCTGGCTGATCCCTATCTGTTTGGTGTTTCCTCAGGAGCGTCTCTCGGCGCTGTATTGGTCATCGTGCATATTGGGATGTTTGCCGGTAGTTATAGCCTGCCGCTGGCCGCATTCGCCGGAGCCTTGCTGTCACTCAGTCTGGTATTGCTGGTGTCCCGAAATGCGATCAGCCAGGAACGTCTGGTACTGGCGGGTGTTGGCGTGTCCTTTGTGCTGATGGCGGCGACCAACTATGCGATTTTTGCTGGAGATCAGCGCGCGGCACACTCTGTGGTTTTCTGGACATTGGGAGGTCTGGGGTTAGCGCGTTGGCAGCAGCTGTGGCTACCGGCCTTAGTGGTTGGCGGCGGCCTGCTTTGTTTTATCCGTTATGCAGGTGTATTAAACGCATTCCTGCTCGGAGATGAACTGGCACGAACCTTAGGTATCGCTGTGCACAGGAAACGGGTGATACTGTTCGCGCTCTGTGCCCTTATCACCTCTACGCTGGTGGCTTTAGCAGGCGCTATTGGGTTTGTCGGCCTGGTTGTACCACATCTGCTGCGTCCTATAACAGGCAATGATTGCCGGCGATTGTTGCCTTACTCAGCGCTGGCAGGAGCCTGGTTGATGGTTTGGGTCGATTATCTCTCCCGCACCATAATGGCTCCGCAGGAACTGCCAATCGGGATTGTTACCGCATCGCTGGGTGGCTGTTATTTTCTCTGGTTTTTATGGCGTAAAGGTCGTTAAGAACTGAGAAAACACTGTTCGATTTCAGAAAATGGCATCGGCTTACTGAACAGGAATCCCTGAGCGTAATCACAGTTGTTCCTGTGCAGTAGTTTAAGCTGCTCTTCGTTTTCAATCCCCTCAGCGACGACTTTCAGGCCCAGTTGGTGGCCCATAGCGACAATCGCTTCAACTATCTGGCGGTCCGCTGCATCCTCTTCTATATCGCGTACAAAAGAGCGGTCGATTTTCAGCGTGTCGACCGGGAGTTTCTTCAGTTGGCCTAATGATGAGTAACCGGTACCGAAGTCATCTATCGCAATATGGATGCCTAATGCCCTGAGCTGATTGAGTTGGTTAATCGCTTTTTGTGTATCTGTCATCAACGAGGTTTCGGTGATCTCCAGCTCTAACGCATCCGGGGGAAGTTGGTACTTGAGCAATAGCGCTTCGACTTTGCTGGCGAACTCTGGATCCATCAGCTGAGGTGCACTGATATTCGCAGCAATAGGCACTAGTTTGTGGTTCATCGAGATGCGCTGTCGCTGTTGTTGGCAGATCATATCTAAAAGCTGATAGCCGATAGGTACTATCATCCCATTTCGCTCTGCTTCTTCGATGAAATGGAAGGGCGAAAGCAAGCCTTTCTCAGGGTGTTGCCAACGCACCAGAGCTTCGAGCTTAGTTACCTCATTTTCCTGCAGGCAGATGATTGGTTGATAGTGGATAACCAGCTGATGTTCCTGCAGAGCTACGCGTAGCTCCTGTTCAAGAATCAGGCGTTCGCTGACCTGCTGCTGCATACGGGCATTGTAAAAAGTGTACTGATTTTTACCCGAATTCTTCGATGCATAGAGTGCCAAGTCTGCATTCTGCAAAACTTCGCCACTGTGGCCACCGTCATCAGGAAGAATCGTGATACCAATAGAAGTACTGATCATTAAAGGGCGGTTATCCAATACGATTTCCTGATGGATGCTTTCAATCAGTTTCTCGGCAATCTGGCGGGCATCCATCGGGTTGTTTAGTTGGGTCAGCAGTATGGCGTATTCGTCTCCTCCCAGTCGGGCGACAATGTCACTCTGGCGCACGCATTGCTGGATACGTTCAGATACAGCGATTAAAAGTCGATCGCCAGCATCGTGCCCTAAGGAGTCATTGATACGCTTAAAGTCGTCAAGGTCGAGATACATCAGAGCTGCCTGACCACCGTTTCGCTGCAGTTGGCGTACCTCATGTTCCAGTTGAGATGAGAATAATCGGCGATTCACTAAGCCTGTCAAAGTATCGTGGAATGCCAGATTATTCAGTTCCTGGGTTTTTTCCGCCACTATACGGCTCAGCCGCTCCGGCTCCCTGAGAATGTAACCCAGTAGTCCGGCGACAACTAATCCCGCTAACGCGCTGAGCATGAACCCTCTGACACCGCTGACCGGACTTTTCGGTGGTGTACGGCTTAGTTCAAGCTTCCAGCTGGCATTGGGCACTGCAATGGTTGTTTCGACTCTGTACTGCTCATCTAACTTAGCGGAATCAGCAAAGGTTTCAGGCAACTTTGTCTCTGGACTGATGCGCGACAGTCGGTACATGTAGCCTTTACTGGCGAGCTCCGAAAGATCGGTGACAGCCATCAGGTCTTCCAGAAGAATCAGTGCGGAAGCAAAGCCCCAGAACTGCTCTTTACCATCCTTAGTTACAAATACCGGATTACGCCCGATGACTGCGACGCCGCCCTGAATCAGTTCAAAAGGGCCAGCCAGTGTGAGCTTTCGCTCTCTTATTGCCAGCTTAGCTTCATCCCTCCGCTTGTCATCTATCAGTAAGCGATGGCCGATCGCCTTTTCGTTGCCTGCAAGAGGATGGATATATTTAATGACTGCGTTGGGAGCTAATTGAAGATTAGAAATGCCCCCGATGGAGCGGATAATTTCGTCGGCAAAGGGTTCGAATTCAGGGAACATGCCACCATGCTGACGAACCTGATTGCTCAGAATATAAGTAGAGGACAGCGAGCGGGAGAGTCGACGCTCGATCGCTGATGCCTGAGAGTTAGCAATCTCTTGCACCAGTAGCTTTTGTTCATGTTGCCAGATCGATTCGTAAAGGCTAAAGGCGTACTGGCTGACAAAAGAGACAGCTAAAAAAACGGACAGAACAATCAGTGGGCGGAACTTATGAATCCCCATACAACCTCAGCGATAGATCTCTGCTCTGACAGTATATTAGATCCTGATAGAGCGATAATGACTTCGCGATTCAGGAGACTGTCTTATATATCGGCAGCGGTGATATTAGTATGGATCGAAATTCTGAAATCGTAACCGATTGAATTTATTCCAGTCGGCTGAAGATTGTGTGCAGCAGACTGCAGATCTGCTCGTTGGAGCTGTAGGCCTGTGAGTATGTCTTCAAGCCCATCATCTGCACCTGAAGATAGATAGCCAGTTCTCGGGTATCTGCAGCAGCTGAGATCTCGCCAGCTTCTTTGGCGCGTTCCAAAGCCCAGCAGAATTTGTCCTCTAGCGATTTTAGTTCGGCTCGGGCGGTGGTCAGCAGGTTGCTATGTTCGTCTTCGGTGAGCTCGGCGACGGTTTTAACCAGCATGCAGGCATTGCTTGGGTCTGATTCTGCAGCAGTGACCACCATCTCATAGATAAAGGATTTCAGTGCTGAAAGTGGCGAGGACTCTTCTGCAAAGTGCTTATCCATGCGGTTTTTGCTCTCATTAGCGTAGTAGTGGAGTGTTTCGCCGAACAGCTCCTCTTTACTACCAAAGGTCGCGTAAATGCTACCCGGACGCAGATCTACGGCCTGTTGAAGGTTACGCATTGAAGTGCCATGGAAGCCCTTTTCCCAGAATAAATAGCACGCTTTTTTGACTACATCCTGGCGATCGAATTTGGCAACATTAACCATCAGAGAATACCTTTGAGCATTTGTTCAAATTTTAGCCTGAACCCTGCTATTGGTGCAATTACCGTTCCTACTGGCAGGGTTTACACCGCTGCGCCGACTGCAAAGTCTGTTTTGGGGTCTATATTATCAGTGGTAATCGGATTTCTCGTCAGGGTCAGATTGGGGGCGATATGGTTTCAGTATACGGGATCAGTGATCTCCACGGTCGCTATGACAGGCTGGAGATCTCTGAGCAGGATGATCTTGTTTTGTTGGCTGGAGATATAGGTCGGACGACGGCTGGGATTCGGTTGGCTGGAGAACTGGCTGATCACCACAATGTTGATGTAGTCGTTGTCGCGGGAAATCATGAATTCTATGGCGATGATTACGGTAAGACCCTGGCGCAGTTGCGCAGTGATGGCAGTCGCCACGAACGGGTCCGCTTTCTGGAAAACAGTAGTTTTGAAACTTGCTATCGGGATGAGGCGGTCAGAATCCTGGGTTGTACGCTCTGGTCCGACTTTACTCTTAATGGCCCCGAACTCGCAGCTATGCATGCTGCTGCTGCGGATATCGTTATCCCGGACTTTCGCCATATCCGCTTTGGTGGTCGCCGGTTTACCCCTGATGATGTGAAGGAACTCTTTAAACAGTCAACAGAGTACCTGCGAAGCAGCCTCGAACAACCGTTTGATGGCAAGACCGTGGTGGTGACTCACTTTGCACCGCATCCGGTGGCGATTCATCCGGTTTTTGCTGCGGATGGTGCTGCAGGGGATTCGCTGACACCCTATTTTGTCAGTGATCTCAGCGAACTGATTACAGATTCAGCGATAGATCTGTGGTTCTTCGGTCATACCCATCATTCGGTGGATTGCCGGATTAGTGGTACCCGGCTGGTCAGTAACCAGCAGGGATACCGGACCGAGCCTTCTGCTGTGACTGGTTTTGATCCGGCAAAACGATTACTGATCTGAGTAGACGTATTGGTCAGGGTTTATTGACCAGATAGATACCCGAGGCCACCAGTAGCAGCGCGGCAGTAAAGGAGATGCTGATCTGCTCGGCCAGAATCAACCAGGCGAAAATCACTCCAAACAATGGCGTCATAAAGCTGAAAGTGGCGATCCGCGAAGCTGGATAGTGCCGGATCAGCCAGAACCAGGCGAGATAAGCGATAAAGGCCACCACAATGGTCTGAAATGCCATCGAAGCTATGATCAGCGGAGTCAGTTTCGAAACCCCCTCCTCGCCAATTAGCAGGGATGCGATCGGCAATAACAACGCAGATACCCCCAGCTGATAGAGTAGTACCCGGGCGGCGGTAAGGCCGCGCTGAGGACTTGCCTTGATGACGACTGTAGTGGCCCCCCAAAGCAGTGCGGCTCCGAGCGCCATCATATCCCCTGTCAGATGACCCGACGCCGCTGTGCCCATATTATCGCCGAAGGCGAGCAGGATACCGAAGAATGCCAACGAGAGTCCGGCTACGTGCAATTTGCGTAGTGATTCACCGGGAATGAACAATTGCGCGCCTATCGCCACAATAAAGGGTGATGTATAGAGGAAGACAGTAGCCCTAGCTGCGCCCGTATACTCAAGTGCCCAATAGAGCAGTAAGAACTCACCTGCGAATAGTAACCCTGCCAGTATTCCCCAGGCGGTTGCGCCGTCGCGATAGAAAATCTTCTCACCCTGCCAGCGCATCCAGCCACAGAGCAACAGTGTGGCACCGACAGAACGCAGGCCCGCTTGCAGAATGGGTGATATACCCTCAAGCGCAAATTTTACGGCGATCTGCTGTAAGCCGAAAATCATGCACAGGCCGGTGAGCAGGATAATTGCCCGGCTATCGAGTCGTGAATGCATTGTTGTTTAAATTCCTGAAAAACGATGGCTCAGGCAAGAGCCCCGTTTGCGCCAATGATCTGTCCGCTGATCCAGCCGCTTTGGTCGGATGCCAGGAATGCGACTAAAGGGGCGATATCCTCGGGCGTACCTAATCGCTGCATCGGCTGTGCGGATGCGATAGCCTCAATCTGTTCGGCTGTTTTTCCTTCCCGAAATAGTGCCGTATCAACGGCGCTGGGTGCTACAGCGTTAACAGAGATCTGCTTGTCCGCGAGCTCTTTTGCAAGAATGGGTACCAGATGATCGATGATTCCCTTGCTGGTCGCGTAGCCGGCAAAACCCGGGCTATGGATGCGGTTTAGTGTCGTGGAAAGGGCAATGATTTTTCCCTGATCCCGCACCCGCCGGGCGCCTTCCCGCAAGACCATAAAAGCACCACGGTTGTTGATGGCGTGCAGGCGGTCGTACTCGGCGATATCCAGGTCTGCGACTTTGATCAAGCCTTCACTATTCACGCCAGCATTCTGAATCAGCACATCAATTCCACCAAATGCTTTCTCGGCTTCGTCAAACAGACGAATAACCTGCTGTTCGTCGCTGATATCTGCCTGTAATGAGATTGCGTTGACTCCCTCTGCTTGAAGCTGCTGGCAGAGTTCGTTGGCAGGTTTTGGATTGCTGCCATAGTGAATCACGATCTGCTTACAGTGCTGGCTGATCAGCTTGCTGATAGCTGCACCAATGCCGCGAGCGGCTCCGGTTATCAGGGCAGTTTTGACAGACATGGCAGATTCTCAGGCAAGGTATTAAGGATTGCCGATAATGCGATATTTATAGGCTAAAGGCTACTGCCGCCGTGTGAATTTTGTGTTCCATCTGAACACCTTGGGTTAGTTGAGAGAGCTTCATCTGGAGCTGCAATTTATTCGCTGTATCCGTTCCTTAACAGTCGCTAGGCTAATGAGATATGTCTAAGTCTGCTGGAGATTTGAGATGGATACAGAACGTAAGCGCCTTGATCCTGATCTGGTTTGTACCTGCAATGATCTTTATATCGAAGATATTCGTGAAGCAGTTGATTATGGCGAAACCGAGTATCGCGAATTGTTTGCGGTGCATGGTTTGTCTCCCCGTTGCGGGGAGTGTTGCTATCATGTCGCAGAGATAGTCGAAAGCTCCTGATATCGCGTATCGTTTTGCCAGTCGAGACCATGAGGTGATCAACAGATTGTTGAAACCATGGTACATTTCCCCTCCACCTTAGGAGAACCTGCTTTTTTACTATGGATTTTATCTGGATTCTGTTTGCTTTTGTCTGTGGTCTGGGCGTCAAAGTACTGTCTCTGCCACCGCTGATCGGTTATCTGTTGGCCGGCTTTGTGCTGCATTTTATCGGAGTCGAACCCGATGCCGGGCTGGATACGCTGGCTGATCTGGGTATTACCCTGATGTTGTTTACCATCGGTCTGAAGCTACATGTGAAGGATCTGGCAAAGAAGGAGGTTTGGGCCGGAACCTTGTCCCATATGTCCGTCTGGACAATCCTGATGGCATCCCTTGCTTTGTTATTGGCAACTGTTGCCATACCGTACTTTACCGGTCTCGACTGGAAAGCGGCGGCGTTGCTTGGTTTTGCCCTTAGCTTCAGTAGTACCGTTTGTATCGTCAAACTGCTCGAAGAGAGTGGTGAGATGAAAACCAGGCATGGCCAGCTGGCAATTGGTGTTCTGGTTATGCAGGATATCGCCGCCGTCGTATTCCTGGTATTTGCCACCGGAGAGATACCGTCTATCTGGGCTCTGGGCTTGTTCGGTCTGCTGTTTGCGAGGCCGTTCCTCGATGCACTGTTGAACCGTGCAGGGCATGGTGAGTTACTGCCGTTAACCGGGTTTTTCCTGGCTCTTGGTGGTTATGAACTCTTCTATCTGGTGGGTGTGAAAGGTGATCTTGGCGCGCTGATTTTTGGCATGTTGCTCAGCAGTCATCCAAAGGCCAGCGAATTGACCAAGTCGCTGCTGAGCTTTAAAGATATCTTCCTGATTGGATTCTTCCTCTCGGTTGGTTTTACAGCGTTGCCAAACTGGTCAATGTTGGGGATGGCCGCGCTGCTGTCGCTGCTGATTCCGCTTAAGTTTGTGATGTTCTTCTTCCTGTTTACCCGTTTGAAGCTGCGCGGACGTACTTCGTATCTGTCTGCGTTGGCGTTAAGTAATTTCAGTGAATTTGGTCTGATTGTAGCTGCGCTCAGTGTCGATTCTGGTTGGTTATCGAAGGAGTGGCTGGTCATTCTGGCTCTGGCGGTTTCGATCTCCTTTGTTCTTACCAGCATTATTTATCGTTCTGCCCACGCGATTTATGGTCGCCATAAAACGCATATTCGTCGTCATGAAACGCCGGACAGACTGCCGGAAGATGTCTTTGTTCAGCCCCGTAACGCTGAAATTCTGGTTATTGGACTGGGGCGTGTCGGCAGAGGGGCGTTTCAGTCGCTGCACGGGATGCTTGGCAACCGGGTATGGGGAATGGATGCGGATGCGATCCGTATTGAGCAGAAACGTGCTGCCGGGATGAATGTGTTCTTTGGTGACGGTGAGGATGCCGATCTCTGGGAAAGTCTGGATCTGTCATCGGTGAAACTGGTGTTATTGGCGTTGCCATCGATTGATGACAGCGTGAATATTTCGCGCCAGTTACGGACAGCAAAGTACCAGGGGAAAGTGGCGGCTATTGCGCGTTATGAGGATGAGCGGGAACAGTTGCTCGACAACGGTATCGACAATGTATTCAACTTCTTTACTGAAGCCGGTACCGGCTTTGCCGAAGAAAGTTTGAATTTGATTGGAGAGAAAAGGCCTGCTTCTTAGTAGCCTTTCTCTCCCCGTCAATCAGACGCGCTGTCAGGAGGCTTTGAGCAGATTCTCAATCCTGTTGGTCAGCGCTTCTGGTTTAGTGGTTGGGGCAAACCTGACGACATTATTGCCATCACGGCTGACCAGAAATTTAGTAAAGTTCCATTTAATGTTGGTCGAGCCCAGTATTCCGGGCGCGTATACCTTCAGGTACTCATAAAGCGGATCTGCATCCGGACCATTGACGTCGATTTTAGCCATCACCGGAAAGGTGACGTCATATTCGGCAAAGCAGAAGTGTTCGATCTGTTCTGCGGTGCCGGGTTCCTGGTTGCCAAACTGGTTACATGGAAAGGCTAATACCTGCAGACCGTTATCATGGTACTTGCGGTACAATGCCTCAAGACCCTTATATTGTGGTGTAAAACCACAATAGCTCGCAGTATTTACGATCAGCAGCACGTCACCGGCAAACTCAGCAAGTTCAACCTCTTGTTGCTGTGATGTCTTAACGGAAAACTGGTACAGTCGCGACCTTGCCTTTTCCATGGGGCCTCCTCTCCTGGTTACTCTCTCGACAGAGCTACTCGGTATATTGTTTTAGTATACGCTGGTAACTGCCATCGGATCTGATCTCTTCCAGTGTCTGGTTAAACAGATCTCGCAGATGACGATCTGCAAAACCTACAGCAGCCGGGACTCTGGGAAAGAGTTCGTGAGCGTTATAGTCTCCTATCTCACCAGCGTTTTCTGCCTGACTTAAGTAGTGGTAGAAAATATAGTAATCCAATACCACCACGTCAGTTCTGGCTGCGGCAAGTAAAACCGGTAGCCGGCTCATATCATGATACTCAATATATTCCGGTGCTTGCTCTGTCGCTAGTACAAACTGCTGACCGAAGTAACCAGTGGCTCCCTGAAATGTCATGACTCGGTAGTGTCTCAGCTCTGGTAGAGCCTGCAGTGATAGTTGCCGGCTTTTCAGGGTAAATGCCGTGGGACGGTATTGAATTGCCGGAGCTGAGATGTGAAGCCCTTCCACCGTTCCGGTGAAAATAGGTACGGTCAGGTCCGCACGTTTATAGCGAACTTCCGCCTGGGCGCGGGTGAGAGGCATATAGCTGATCTCTAACTGATAGCCCATCCGTTCAAGCACCGCGCGGGTAACATCTATATCCAAACCACTATCTGTCTCCCTGATCATATGCGGTGGGCCATCAGAGGTGGTAAGGCGCAGTATCTCGCCTGTGGCGATATTACAGTTGAGGAATAACGCGATCAGGCTTAAATAAGAGATCTGGGCTAACCTGTGCATGGACTACATCCGAGCTATCAATTGGTCGGTGTGACAGAGAACAGAAGTCTCTGTGTCTATACTGTGAAGCATTACGCTGTTAATAAAGTAGCACTTACGGTGGGTTCAGAGATGAGAATAGCCGTGATTTGCCTCGTATCCTTGCTGCTGTCTGCCCCTGTCGAGGCTGAATCCCCACTGCCTATTGTTGGCGATCATTATCCGCCTTATGAAATGAATCCTGATGCTGACGGGTTGCAGGGCTTTGACTACGAAGTCGTTGCAGCGGTGTTCGAGCGTATGGGCAGGCCTGTTGCTATCGATATTATCGACTGGACTGAGGCGCTGACAAAAACCCGTGAAGGGCAAGCGATGGCGGCAATGACCTGTGCCCTGACCCGCGAACGAGAACAGTGGTTTGTCTATTCCGATCCAATCAGTCGCTACACATCCGGTTTCTTTATTCGTAAAGGCTACGGTGGGGCTGTGATGCGCAAGTTGGGGGAGGTGCGAGATAAACGTGTGGCGGCGGTTTCAAGTTATGCCAGCTGGGATGAGCTGGAGTCGATCGGCATTCTGGCGATAGGCGTTGATAGTACAGAAGATGGTTTGGTCAGGCTGATATCAGGGGAGTTCGATTACTTCTACACCGGGCAGGAAACGACCGACTACGTTGTAAACCAGCTGGGCATAGCGGAGTCCCTGAGTTTTCAACCAATAAGGGACAGTTCGTTTTATCTCTGTTTCAGTCGTCAATGGCCAAAAGTGAAAGAGATTGTCAGGGAGTTTAATCGACAGCTTGATGAGCTCAGGTACAGCGGGGAAATGGGGCGTATTTATCGCCGCTATGGCCAGAGGGAACCCAAATGAATTCTGGAACATTGCCCCGCATCTCGTTTCGGAAAAGTATCGCTTATCGTTATGTGCGGACTATTGTCTGGCTTGCCCTGATGATCAGTGTTTTGTTCAGCTGCGCGTTAATTCTGTTTGATTACCGCCACGAAACCAGTCGGATGGAAGATTCCATTTCTCAGAGTATCAGCCTGATTGCCTCGTCTGCCTCTGAAGCTGCCTTTCATATGGACCCTAAAATGGCTGATGACATTGTTGAGGGGCTGTTTAAACATCCCGCCATTGTCACCGTAGAACTAGTTGCTGAGTTGGGTGAAACCAAGGAGCGGGAGTCGATAGCCAGAGCGAAACGAGAGCCGGCCAGTTTACGGTTTCAGTGGCTCAGTTCACGGATATTTGGCAGCTACAGCGAGCACAGTATGTGGTTGTATTGGGGGCAGGAGAAAACCAGGGTTGGTTTACTGTCTGTCCGATCGATGCCGGACATCTATGCTGAAGAGTTTATTGAGCGCTCAATCTACACCTTGATGTTCGTACTGTTTCAGTCAATTTTCTTTGCTGTTTGTGCATTTCTACTGACGTACTACTCAATTACCCGACCGGTCAGGGAGCTGATTGAAGACTGGTCTGCTGTTGATCCTGATGCGCCGGACCCGGAAGCGATCAGGTTTAAGTGGCATTACCCGGAAGATGAGATTGGCCAGTTAGTCGCGGCGGGTAAAACTTACCTTGAAACTAACAAGCTCAACCTGGATACCCGTCGCAAAGCGGAAGAGGAACTGAAGGGGATCAATGAGGAGCTTGAAGACCGGATTCAGAAGCGTACTGCTGCATTGGAAAATGAGGTTGAGGAGCATCAGGAGAGTGAGAAAGCGCTACAGCTCAGCGATCAGCGTTTTCGGGATCTGGTCGACACAATGTCAGACTGGGTCTGGGAGATGGATGAGAATCTAAAATATCAATACATCTCCGACACCTTTGAGATCAAGTTTGATATATCCCCATCACGACTGATCGGTAAATCCAGTCAGGCGCTGTTGTGCCTGCCGGAGGTCGAAGCCAACTGGAAAGAGCATCAGGACTTGTTGCGATCCCTCAAACCGTTCAGGAAGTTCATCTTTCGCCAGCGCATAGGTGATGACGAAATACGGTACTGGGCGCTGAATGGCAAGCCTATCTTTGATCGCCAGCGACGTTTCAGGGGTTATCGAGGGACCGGCAGTGATGTAACAGAGCAGGTGCTGGCTGAAAAAACGATTCGCTCAAGCGAGGAACGCCTCAAGCATATGCTGGAGGTGAGCCCAATAGGGGTCGGTATTACCCGCTTGCGAGACAATGTAATCGTCTTTGCTAACTCGACCTGCTCGGAGATGTTTGGCTATAGCGAGGAGGAGTGGGTTGGCACCAAGGCTGATGGTTTCTGGGTTGATCTCGAACAGCGGAAGTCGTTCCTGATTGAGTTCTTTAAACATGGTCGGGTAGGCACTCAGGAGGTGCAGCTTAAACATCGAAGTGGTGATTCGTTTTGGGTTTGGTCCAGTTGGGATGGTATCCGTTTTAAGGGTGATGAGTGCATTCTGTTCTGGATGTATGACATCAGTAAGCTGAAACAGACTGAGTACGCGTTGCAGTTCGCTAAGGAGGAGGCGGAAAGGGCTACTCTGGCGAAGTCGGAATTCCTCGCCAATATGAGCCACGAGATCAGAACTCCACTCAATGCTGTGATTGGCCTTAGTCACCTTGCTCTGAAAACTTCTTTAAGTCCTAAGCAAAAGGACTACCTCGATAAGATAAAAAGTTCATCTGATCACCTGCTTGGTGTGATTAACGAAATACTCGACTTTTCGAAAATCGAAGCGGGCAAGGTAGAACTGGAACATATCGAATTTTCACTACGAGACCTGCTGGAAAACTTATGTGATCTGGTGCGCCAAAAAGCGGACGAAAAAGGTATCTCCATCTTTTTCTCTCACTCGGCAGATCTTCCCGACCGACTGGTGGGAGATCCGCTTAGGTTGCGTCAGGTGTTACTGAACCTGACCACTAATGCGGTGAAGTTTACCGAAGCCGGTTTTGTCTCTTTGGAGATAAAGCATTCCCAGATGCAGCCCGGTAGCGTCCAGCTAGGGTTCTGTATCACCGACAGTGGTATCGGCATGAGCCCGATGCAGTGCGAACGGTTGTTTAGCTCTTTCAGTCAGGCTGATAGCTCAACTACCCGACGTTTTGGCGGCTCAGGCTTGGGGTTGGCGATCAGCCAGCAATTAGTCACGCTAATGGGAGGCTCGATTGCTGTCACCAGTGAACCGGGCACGGGTAGTTGTTTCTCGTTTGATATTGAGATGGACTGCCTTCAGCTGGATGTAGATAGGAGTAATCACCGGACGTTGTCAGGAAAACGTGCTTTGGTTGTGGATGATTGTCAGGTTACTCGCGAGATGTTGGCGGCGATGCTGGCAGAATTGGGTGTTGAAGCAGACTGTGCTGCTGCTGATGGTCTTGAAGCGGTAGCGATCGTTGAGCGGGCACAGGGCACGCAGAGTCCTCCCTTCGACCTGATACTGATGGACGTCAATATGCCGGAAATCAACGGCGTGGAAAGCGTTCAGCGCATCCAGACATTACTTGGTGAAGACCGGTTACCGGCAGTAGTGATGGTTTCTGCGCTAAACCGGGAGCGTTTGGCTGAAACCGTGACAGCAGCAGGGCTCAACTATTTTCTGGTCAAACCGGTGACTCCTGCCGTTTTATTTAAAACAGTACAAGCGGCGATTCAGCGGGAGCCTCATACAGAACCAGAGGTTAAGGCGCTCTCTGACATAGTGCCAAAAGTGAGTTATCAGGCACGTGTGTTGTTGGTAGAAGACAACATGATTAACCAGCAGGTCGCTCAGGAATTGCTACATGCCTCGGGGCTGGATGTCGTCGTTGCAGAAAATGGCCGTGAGGCTCTGGCAAAGCTGGAGCAGCATCAGGTTGATCTGGTGTTGATGGATATTCAGATGCCGGACATGGATGGTTATGAAGCTTGTCGAAGAATCCGGGCAAATAAAGCGTTTAGTGAACTGCCTGTGATCGCATTAACCGCTAATGCGGTCGCTGAAGATCGGGAGCGTTGCCTTCAACAGGGTATGAATGATTATCTGACGAAGCCAATTGATCCAGATCTGCTGGTTGATGTGATCGGGCGCTGGTTGCCAGGTGGTGCTTTAAGACAGCAGCCGGCAGTCGAAGAGGAATCTTGTCAGAACTCAGCGCTCAGTGGCATTGATTTGGCGGTGGGTTTAAGCAGAGTTAACGGCAATATCGAGTTGCAGCGACGTTTGTTACAGGGCTTCTGGCAGGACTACAGGAGTTTCGATAGTGAGCTTGAAGCGGCTCTTTCCAGTGAGCCTCGAGCAGCGGCAGATATGTTGCACAAATTTTATGGCGCCAGTGCAAATCTCGGGGCATTGGCCCTGGCTGAATCCAGTGCAAGATTGGAACAGGCTTTGCGGCAAGGCAGCTACTCAGAGGAGATGCTTTCTGACTGGCAGCAGCTATTTCTTGCAGTGATGGCAGAACTTGGCGAGTGGTTAAAGCAACCGGCAATGAAAGGTGCTGACTCAGGTCGTGAAGTCACGGAAATTGTCGATCAATTGCGCGAGAGCCTTAAAGAGGGCAGCGGTAAAGCTGATCAATGGGTAGATACCTTGAAAGGGGTCGTCGGGGAGTCTGAACAACTCCTCAGACTCACTGAGATGGTCGATAGCTGTGAATTTGAACTTGCTCTCACAGAACTGGAACGCTTCATAGCATCCAGTCTGCAACAGGAGACTACAGATGTCAGAAGCTAGCGGACGTATCCTGATTGTTGATGATGAGAAGGTTAATCGACAGATATTGGTAAGTGTACTGGAGCAATATGAAACAGTCGTTGCGGCGACCGGAGAGCAGGCATTAAACCGTATTAATCAGGAGCCTGTTCCTGAACTGGTATTGCTGGATGTGATTATGCCCGGAATGGACGGTATCAGCGTTTGCCAGCAGCTCAAAGCGAATCCTGATACGGCGAACATTCCGGTGATTTTCATCACGGTAAAAGATGATGCGGAAGAGGAAGAGCGGGGATTTGCAGCCGGAGCGGTTGATTACATCTGCAAACCCTTTAGCCCGGCCATTGTCAGAGCGCGAGTCAGTACCCATTTAAGACTGAAACAGCAAACGGATCTGCTGGAGCATCTGTATCAGACAGATCCACTGACAGGTATTCCCAACCGAAGGGCGTTTGAGATGTTTCTGGCGCGGCACCAGGAAGCCGGATCTGAGATGGCTTTGGTGCTGATGGATGTCGATTACTTCAAATCATTTAATGATAACTACGGTCATGCCGCTGGTGACCTGTGCTTGAAAAAGGTCGCGACGGCTATGCATAGAGTGGCGGAAGACAACAGCGGGCTACTGGCCAGGATTGGCGGTGAAGAGTTTGCCTTTGCAATTCCTGAGTATGATCTTAGCCAGGCGCGGCTGATTGCCGAGCAGTTGCGCTTGGCAGTGAGTGGCTTGGAGATTGAACATCACTTCTCGACGACGGAGCCGGTGGTTACCGTCAGTGCCGGGCTGGCGGTTGTTACCCCGGAGCATTATCCGAATCTATTGGAGCAAGCGGATAAAGCACTGTACCGGGCTAAGGAAGCGGGGCGAAATCGGGTGATATCCTGAACAGATACTAAGGGCGCTTAACGGTATTTCAGGGTTATCTCGTCAATGGTGCCATCGTCGATCATCTCAGTCAGTATTTGGCTGAACTCCTTTGCACCTCTGGAAAAGCGTGATGCTCTTGGGATGGCGAAGAAGATTTTGACATTAGCATCGGGGTCGAAGTTAGCCGGTTTGATAGCTGCAGACATATTGAGCTGTGATGCCTGATATTCAATGTTGGGGTTAGTACCGATGATGGCATCTATACGGCCTGCTTTGAGCAGATTAAGTAACTTTGCTTCTGTTGGAACTTCGACCTTTTGAATCCGCTTATCTTCATTAAATGGCGAGAAATAGTGGGATTTGCTGACGCTGCCAATGCGTAGTTTAAACAGATCGCTGTAGGACTCTATTTTGTGCGCAGTGCCTGACGGCAGGTAGAAAGCTACGGATACGACAGAGTAATGGGGCGATAGATACTGTAGGTAACGGATACGCTCTGTGTTCTTGGCGATGCCGCCGATCAGATCGATCTGGCCCGCCTTTGCTGCAGCCAGACAACGTTTGAAGGAGCAGGGGATCACCGAGACACTTAAGCCCATCCGTCTGGCCAGCTCCGTCGCTACATCATAATCGATACCCTGATATGGGCGCTGCTCACTAAGGCCGAAAGGCGGCCAGTGATTTAGAGAGAGTCTAAGTTGGTCTGGTGCTTCAGTTGTGGATAACGCAGAGGTTGATAGCGAAAACAGTATTACCCACAGGGCTGATCTGAATCCCTGACTTATCCCCATTGGTATCGCCGCCTCGCAACATTGCTTCTATGCAAGTGTAGCTGATCACGGACGTATCTGTTTCAGGTGATTACTCAAGCCTTTTCAGATAACCATGTACCGATCTGACTTCTTCTCCACCGATCTGTCGGCGGTAATCCAGCTCCAGTCCCTGTCGGATCAGCTTACGGGAATAGATCTGAATATCAGGTGCGCCGGCATCATTAACCACCATTGAATAGATTATTAGCGTATTGCCTTCGATTTTACACCAGACGAATGGCTCGCCTTTCAGAGGATTCAGGGGGATTTTTTTGCCGAATATATTGGTTTTCATACCCGACTCGAAAATACCTTTTCGCTTAGTGGTGTAAAACTCGATATCCGAACTTTTACGTTGATTGACGCCGTCCTGGCCGGTGATCATCGTGCCCCATTCAACCCGAAAGCCCTCATCATCTTCGAGCGGAGTAATACGCACGTCCATGCTTCGCCGCACAAGTTCATCCTGCAGGCGATCATCTGCGGTGCCTTTAAAGTAACCCATAAAGGGTTTTACGGCGGATAACTTATCGGCCAGCGCGAAATTGCTGCAGACAAGGCTAAACAGCATAACCAGAAGAATTCGCGTGTGTTTACCGAAAGAGTATCCGTGCATGTTGGGGTCCGAAATTGTGATATACCTATCGCCGTTATAACAAAGTTGAAGACAAATATCTCCAACCCTTCCCGATATTATAGATATTGAATGCAGCAACTGGGCGGCAGCCGAGTTTGTTATAACTCAAAGAAACAACTTTTGTATCGGGAAGTCGATTTCCAACACTTTGTTTTGATGTCTAAAGCTGTTATCTATTTAACTGCAAATACCGGAAGGTGCGAATAAGTTCTCCTTAGAACGCAGAACAATTTTGTATTTCCGTTAACCTCCCCCAACCGGATCAGACATCTGCAAGGAGCAGGGATGAGAGCAGCTAATCAATCACCCGACACATTGATTGAGTCACTCAGAGTTAATTTCCTGGGCTCGGCACCTGGATGGTATAAGTCGGTTATCGCCGGTTTTCTGATTCTGAACCCACTGGCTCTGATGCTGGTTGGACCTGTTATTACCGGTTGGTTGTTACTGTTCCAGTTTATTTTTTGTCTGGCGATGGCGCTCAAGTGTTATCCCCTTCAGCCGGGAGGCCTGCTGGCGCTTGAGGCTGTGTTTATTGGCCTGACATCGCCTGACCAGATCTATCATGAAGTCGCCGCGAATCTGTCGGTGATACTGTTGTTGATGTTTATGGTTGCCGGCATCTACTTCATGAAAGGAATGCTGCTATTTGTGTTTACCCGCTTGCTGTTAAACGTGAAGAGCAAAACCTTTCTGTCCTTAATGTTTTCAGTGATGGGGGCGTTGTTGTCGGCGTTTCTGGATGCATTGACCGTGACTGCGGTATTGATCAGCGTCTGTCTCGGCTTCTACTCGGTCTATCATCAAGTCGCGTCAGGGCAGCAGGGACGTAAGCGTCACGATAATAACGATGACTCCAGTATGGTAGCGGACCGTCGTCAACAGCTGGAGCAATTCCGCTCATTCCTGCGTAGCTTGCTAATGCATGGAGCAGTAGGCACCGCACTGGGGGGAGTTTGTACGCTTGTGGGAGAGCCTCAAAACTTGCTGATCGGTGAGAAAATGGGCTGGAGTTTCCCGGATTTCTTCCTGCAGATGGCACCGGTAACTTTGCCGGTACTGGTTGCTGGTTTGCTGACAGTGGTGGTGGTCGAGCGTCTTAAGTGGTTTGGCTACGGCGAACAGATACCAGCTCCTGTACTGGAGATTCTGCGTAACCATGATAAGAAGCGGGACAATACCCCTCGAGAACGGGCGCGGTTATATATTCAATTTGGTGGGGCGGTATTTCTGACTCTGGCGCTGGCGTTTCATGTCGCAGAGGTTGGCATGATTGGTGTGGCCGTTATTGTGCTAATGACCAGCGCCAATGGTGTGACCCAGAAGCGTCAGCTCGGAGCGGCGTTTCAGGAAACCATGCCCTTTGCCGCGCTGCTGGTGGTGTTCTTTGTGATAGTGTCGGTGATTCATGATCAACATCTGTTCCAGCCTATTATTGCCTGGGTACTGGCGCTTGAACTAGAGGCGCAGCCGGTGATGTTGTTTGTCGCTAATGGTTTGTTGTCTGCGATCAGCGATAACGTATTTGTTGCGACCGTATATATCAACGAGGTTGATCAGGCTTACCGCAGTGGCACTATCTCACGTGAGCATTTTGACACGCTGGCGGTGGCAATTAACACCGGAACCAATCTTCCGAGTGTTGCAACACCAAATGGTCAGGCAGCGTTTCTGTTTCTATTGACCTCGGCAGTGGCACCCTTAGTTCGACTCTCATATATGCGGATGGTGGTGATGGCACTTCCTTATACTGTCGTTCTCAGTGTTGTTGGACTGATGGCTACTGCGAGTTTTCTGTGAGTCTCATTCAGGGTTGGGGCAGTACAAAAGGCTCTGCTATCCGTTTTAGCTCACCGTTGTTGCTAAGTTCCTGTAGTAGTTTTCTGAGATGTTCTGTCAAAACCGGATCCATGCGTTTGCTGTGAACTAGCCAATGCTGGTAGGTACGAAAGCGTGTCGGCCAGACTTTCAATGGCAGGCTATGTTCTCTTATCAGATGATAAATCCCCAGATCATGATAGAAGAACATCATTCGCCGGTGACCACGGGCAGTAATCTTCAATCCTTCGAGAGGTGTTTTGAAAACGTCGTGAACTGCGATACCTGGATGGGATTTCAAAAAACGGGTGGAGGCAACTGAACTCAGCGCTCCGACGACGACTCCCGAAGTGGCCAGATCTTCCATGCTCGCGGGTTCCAGCGGGTCATCCGGCTGAATGGCTACCACATTGGAAACGGTATACAAAGGCTGGTCAAAATATCCGAACTTCAACTCCCGCTCCTCGCTTCTGGCGGCGCCACAGAAAATGTAGTCTGTGTCGTGCTCTATATGGGAGAAAATCCGCCGTATTGGAGTGAATCCCTCCTCAATCTGAGCCTCAATCCCTTGCTGGCGCAAGCTATCGGATAAGGCCAGATAGAGTCGATCACATAATCCTGGTGTTGCATGCGGAGTTCTGGAATATTTGGGTTGGCTGTCCTGACGTAACATCTTAATGACGGTGCTGGCGGATGTCGTTGGGGTGACAACAAGCAGACAGAGCAGCAGCCAGCTGAGAGCGGTTGTGAAAGTAAGGTTGAACGTTGATCGCTTAGTGTTTATTTCATTTACAGCAATCGCTGGCATAGTTCGCCTCTGACCGGAATAGATCACATTAAATGTATTGTAGTCGAGCATCTCTAGTGCGCGATTTATGACCAGCCAAAGGTTAAAATACCGATATACACCTGATTTCGTTGTAACCGCCGATGAAGAGAAAGTCACCGCTGGCATTTCGTGATGGGATAGCACCCAGTTCAATTCTGCTGCCCCCTGGTAGCTGGCCGGATCTGCAAAGCTACTTTCTTGAGCGGTATCCGAATGCAGATGGTCACGCATTGCTGCAAAAAATGGCGCGAGCAGAGGTGGTGGATAAGCAGGGATGCCCTGTTTTCCCTGATAGCGACTATCTGGCAAATCAGCGTATCTGGTATTTTCGTTGTCTCCATGACGAAGTGGAGGTGCCTGATACTGAGACTGTGCTTTATCAGGATGAACAGCTACTGGTCGCCGATAAACCTCATTTTCTATCGACTGTTCCAGCTGGGCGTCACTTGCGGGAAACCCTGCTGACCCGGTTGCGAAAACGTTTTGATCTGCCTGAGTTATCGCCTCTTCATCGTCTCGATCGGGAGACCGCTGGAATAGTGGTTTTTTGTAAGCAGCCATCCAGCCGTGGTGCTTATCAGCAGCTGTTTGAACATCGCAAAGTGCGGAAAGTCTATGAAGCGGTGGCTCCTGTTCGGGCTGACCTGAAACTGCCTGTCATCTACCGTAGTCGGTTGGAAAATGTACAAGGGACTATTGTGGTGCAGGAAGTGAGTGGTGAGCCAAATAGTGAGACCAGGATCAGCCTGACTCATAAAATCGGAAATAGAGGGCTCTACCGTCTTGAGCCTGTAACCGGGCGGAAACACCAACTGCGGGCGCATCTGGCGGCTTTAGGTATACCGATCGTAAACGACAGCTGGTATCCGCAGTTGTTGCCCGACAAAGGTTCTGATTTCAGTGCGCCATTACAATTACTGGCCCGTGAAATAGAGTTTGAAGACCCATTCAGTGGCGAAATCCGACAGTTCACTAGCCAGCGCTCTCTGGTCGAATCAATCCAACCTATAACCGAACCTTGAGAATGCTAATTCGCGGAGAAACCTCTGAATCCTGTCGCTAAATAGTGTTTAATAAGCGCAATTGCCGGTTATGTTCGGCCCAAGAATCACAGTCTGTGCCTGTCTATGAAATCCGTATCTGATATCGCGGTCGTTCGCTCTGTGCGAGACCTGTTTAACTTACTACCGTCGTTCCATCGCTATCTGCTGCTTTTAATACTGGCAATGCTGTTGGTAGCAGCCTTGATGCCTGTTTCAAAACTACAGGATATAACACTGGAAGCTGACCTGGACGCTGTCGATATGAATGTCGAGGAGTCCTTTGCAGATGTCGCTGTACCGGGGTTGTCGCTGCCGGACTATGAGTATCAGATAGCCCCGGGCGATACGCTAAGTGCAATTTTTGAACTGCTGCGTATATCCCAGCGGACTATGTATCAGGTACTAGAAAGTGACCTCTCTATTCTTGCTTTGGATACTTTGAAACCGGGCGATAACTTGCGTTTCTGGATCAATAGGGAAACCGGTGAGCTTACCAAGCTGGAGTTAGCGTTCAGTCTGGCGCATCAGGTGGTATTTACGCGTGTTGATAACAACAGCTTTGAGTATCAGGAAGTGCTGTTGCCTGGTGACTGGAAAAATGAGTTAGTGGCTGGAGAGATTAATGGCAGCTTCTATCTGTCAGCGAAAAGAGCGGGCCTGACGGCGCTGGATATCCAGCGTATCTCTTCACTGTTTAAAGATAAGATGAATTTTAAGCGGGATCTCCGGGCCGGAGATAGTTTTCAGGTCATTCGTTCCAGTCAGTATATCGATGGCCAACCTACAGGTGATAGTAAGGTCGAAGGCATTCGGATACTGAACCGTAAACGAGAGCTGACCGCGTTCCTGTTTGATGGCAGCTACTACGACCGAAAAGGGGAAAGTCTGGCGCGTGCTTTCATGCGTTACCCGGTTTCAAAACGCTATCGGATCAGTTCGTCATTCAATCCTCGGCGTAAGCATCCTGTCACCGGTCGCATCAGGCCACATAATGGCACTGATTTCGCGACACCGCGTGGCACACCAGTCATGGCTACAGGTGATGGTGTGGTCACCCGGGTGACTAAGCACCCATATGCGGGTCTCTATATTGTGATTCAGCATGGACAGAAATATCGGACTCGATTCCTCCACCTGAGAAAGTCTCTGGTCAGCAAAGGGCAAACCGTGAGCCGTGGCCAGAAGATAGCACTGTCCGGGAATAGCGGTCGATCTACCGGACCTCATCTGCATTACGAACTGCATGTAAATGGTCGCCCGGTAAATGCGATGAAAGCACCTATTCCAGTGGCAGCTTCTATAAGTAAGAAAGATCGTAAGGCCTTTAGCGGCATGGTGAATAGTTTTATCGAACAGATGAAAGCTGGTTAATTCAGACCTTCTATACGCTGGCGGTGTAAGCTGAGCTACCGCCGGCACTTTCTCTCAATTTTCTTGCCTGGATTCTCTAGCCCGAGAGTCCGAAGGTATAGTGTCCTACCTTACTGACGTATCAGTACGTTCTCACGCTATTCAGCAATTAACCCCAGTTAAGCTGCCTCTGGTGATCGCTATCTGCTGTTAGCGTGTTGTATACAGGTCAGCACGGTCTTGGGTTGTCGTGCTATGTATAGGTGAGAGCGGCTTGCCGATAGAAGCTAATGATGTAGGTTGCTCGATATACAGTGATAGGTCAGTTTAATACGGCCATAAAAAAAGCAGCCCTAAGGCTGCTTTTTTTACGAGTAGAGAGTTTGCTTACGCAGTCTCTTTCTCTTTCTTATCAGCAGATACGTTACCGCTGCGCTTCTCCCAGAAGTGAGCATTTTTGATGCCCAGTTTTACAGGGTCGAAGGTGTAATGTTTAACACCTGCTTTGCGCTGTGCTTCGTAATCTTTCAGTGCTTTGATCGCTGGCTTAGCCATGAAGAAGATCATCAGGATACCAACGATGTTCAGCCATGCCATCAGACCAACACCTACGTCACCCAAGCCCCATGCCAGGTTAGCAGTCTTGATTGCGCCGTAGAAAGTAGACGCCATGATAGCGATCTTCAGTGCCATCATCAGACCAGGGATTTTCAGCGTACGCTGGATGTACGCAACATTGGTTTCAGCAATGTAGTAGTACGCCAGAATAGTAGTGAAGGAGAAGAAGAACAGGGCAAATGCAACGAATGGGTTACCCACACCAGGCAGTACCGACTCGATAGCAGTCTGAGTGAACATCGGGCTGTTTGCCGCAGCATCAGCAGCCAGGTTCTGTACCAGGAATGCATCACCTGCACCGTGTACGTTGTACGCACCAGTGATCAGGATCATGAACGCAGTCGCAGAACATACGAACAGAGTATCGATGTATACAGAGAACGCCTGAACAAGACCCTGCTGAGCCGGGTGCTCAACTTCAGCTGCAGCAGCAGCGTGAGGACCTGTACCCTGACCAGCTTCGTTGGAGTAAACGCCACGTTTTACACCCCAGCCAATCGCTGCACCCATGCCAGCCATAGGCGTAAATGCATCTTCAAAGATCATAGCGATGATGCCTGGCAGCTGTTCCAGGTTCAGAGCGATGATAACGCAGGCGATGATGATGTAAGCCAGCGCCATGAAAGGCACCACAACTTCAGTGAACTTAGCGATACGCTTAACGCCACCAAAGATGATGAAACCCAGAATCAGAACGACAACGGTACCGGTCATGATTTTCGCTGAGCTCAGGTCACCCATGCCTGTCTCAATCATGGTGCCTGTACCAAACGCAGTGGCAACAGCATTACCGATACTGTTGGACTGAACGCCAGGCAGCATCAGGCCACAAGCGATGATAGTCGCGATAGCGAACAACCATGCGTACCATTTCTGCCCCAGTGCTTTTTCGAAGTAGTATGCTGGACCACCACGGTACTGACCTTCATCTTCCTCTTTGTAGATCTGTGCCAGCGTAGATTCGGAGTACGCGGTTGCCGCACCTAGGAAGGCTACAACCCACATCCAGAATACTGCACCCGGACCACCAAAGCCGATCGCAGCTGCAACACCGGCAATGTTACCGGTACCAACACGACCTGACAGGGATACTGCCAGTGCCTGGAAAGAGGAGATGCCGCTTTCAGAGCTTTTGCCTGAAAACAGAAGACGCCACATTTCGCCAAACATACGTACCTGGACGAAACGGGTAAGAATTGAATAGAAAAGACCAGCGCCCAGACACAGGTAGATCAGGGCAGGGCTCCAGATGATGCCGTTCATAAAGTCGACAAAAGCTTGCATATAGATGCCTCCGGGGTTCCAGCGTTCGGCCAAACGCTGAGTGTTAGAATTATTGTGCGGCGGATTGTACATATATTGATCCAGAATAAATTTCTGTTTTTGGTTCAATATTTGTGACAAATATCTGCGTGTTTTCCCTTATATGAGGCGGTTTTATGCTTAACGGAAAATAAATGCGACTGAATTTGCTTAATTAAAACCCAGCTGTTTTATAAGGGTTTTGCTACTAAAGTCGTATCCAATCAAAGAGTTAGTACGAAAATATGCTGGTGGAATGTGGTTTTGATTTGGCCAGTTAAATTGCCTGAAATCTTATTTTTATTCAGGATAATTTTGGCGGCGTATTCGTAAAAAGTTGATGTAGGTGTGAAAAAGCAGAGAACCGGGCCTGAATAGACCCGGAAAAACGAAAAGATCAGACGATAAGAGGCTCCCCCGGAGCCTGCTCAATCAGTTCTGGTAGGTTAAATGCATGGAATTGCCCCTGATTGGCAGGGAAATCTTCTATCGCCAACCAGCAGTCTCCTGTCTCAGGGTAGGCGATCAGAGACCAGAGGTTTGCCACTCCAGCTTTAAACGGGCCGTTGATATCCTGTTCAAACTCGTCCTGAGGATAGTTCGCACTGATACAGGCCATGATGTTGTTGGTATATGAAGTGGCGTTTTCCGGCCGGGTCATGCCAGTGTAGGGATCATAACGGTCAGCCATAATGGTTTGTCCCGTCAGGTGATCGATCTCACCATAATGTTGCTGCAGCAGCTGGTCGTAACGTTCAAAACGACATGGCGCCGGAACGACCATATTGTATGGTTCCTTCTGACTGTCGAGATAGTTTTGGATACTGCTGACATCTTTCAGCTCATATACTAACTGCTGGTCAGCAACCATATTGTAACCATAGTAGCCCTGATAGCCTGGGTAACAGATTGAGTCGTTTGCTTGCCAGAGACGGGTAAAGTTTGGCATCGGGTGACGAACGGTAACCATCTTAGCGGAGGTTTCGACGACGGCAGCTGCACGTTGCTTGGCATCGGCGCAGTGATAAGCAATCCCTGTGCAACGAGGGTGATCGTAGAAAACTTGTATAGCTTCATCCAGCGTATTAGCGTGGGTCAGTAACAGGCGGGTGAAAACACCGATACCACAGCCTTCCATGGTTTCATGAATGGATGCGTTATATTGAGTCATCATAGTGACGCCGTTCGAATTGAAGCCGCCATCCATACCGATCATACCTGGGAAACATAGGAACAGGTGTGCGTTACCTACATCTGGGTTCACAACGAACAGGTAGCGGTTATCCAATTGGCCCGGCAGGTTCAGATTATCTTCGTTCTTGCAGAACAATAGTTTGCCGTCACCACCTGTTGAGTCATCCCAGGCTGAAAAACTACTGCAGCCCGCGCCCGCCAATACGTGCGTGCCGGCCCGGCCACCTGGATATTGCCCCTTGGTTTTTGGATCGTCGACGTTCCAGTAATGAGGATGAGCATAGATGCACCACTGGTCATACATGCTGTTCCAGAGCTGAATATCCTCATAGCTTGCAGGGTAGCCTGCTGCCGTCATGCCTTCGGCGATGCCGCGCATCTCTTCCGCCAGTTCCGGTGGCAGGAATGGTTTGGCACAGTCTGCCCCTTGTTGCATTTTTTGCCGGGCGGTTTCGTAATCACTGTGTAGTGTTTTGGCGATCACTGCCGCAGCTGCAGGCAGTGTTTCATCCAGCATCAGTTGAATACGGGATGCCAGTCGGTAGCCATGCTGGAAGCCGATCTCGAAATGGCTACCGCTCAGGCGGACTACTTTGACGCCGTTGCTGATAGTGAGGCTTGAGCGGTCGAGTATCTGTTGTTGATCTGTATTTAACGTCATCTATCTTCCCTGTTCTTGACTTGGGTGATTATTGTTTTGATTGAATGATTTTCACCTTATCCGTTTAATTTTTATCATGTTATTCTCCTTGGAAATAGACTCGGGGTCCTGATTAATGTATCCATTAGGGAAGTTGGGGCAGGGAAGAGAATAAGAATAATATGTTTGAAAATGCTCAAAGGGTTCTGACGACAGCCTTGATCTGTCTGACCGCTGTTTTAGCGAATGCGCAACCGGGCGCATCAATGGCTGAAGCAGACGATAAAGCTAAGCAGGCTGTCGCAGCAGCCAAAGAGTTCAGCGGTTCCAGCCTGACCGTGATCTGGAACAAAGGGTTGATGGCTAAAGAGGTATTGCTCTATTCAGGGCCTCTTTGGGAAGAATTGACCGGTATTAAAGTCAAAGTCGTCGAGCTGGAGATTGGTGAAGTTTACCCGTCGGTTGAGTCTGAGTTGATTCAGCAATCCGGTGTGTACGATGTGTTGAGCATAGTGCCTAATCGGTTACCTGATTACATAGGTATCAATGCGATTGAGCCGCTGGATAGTTATATTGACCGTTATGACTATCGCCAGGAGCTGAACGATATTGCTCCTTCCTTCGTTAAGAATTGGATGTCATACGAGGGCAATATTTATAGCATCCCGGACGACGGTGATGTGCTGATGCTCTATTACCGTAAAGATCTGTTTGAAGATCCGCAGCATCAGGCGAAATTCAGTCAGCAATATGGTTATCCGTTGGCTCCGCCGAAAGACTGGCATCAGTTCCGCCAGATCTCCGAATACTTTACGGAGCAGCTAGCACCGCAGATGTATGGCAGTGCGATGATGCATGACAGTCTGTCCCACTATTTCTTCTCCGAACGTTTCCGTGTAGCCGGTGGGCGCTTCTTTAATCCTAAAACTATGGAAACATCGATCAACAGTGTCATTGGTGTCGCGACATTGCGCGAGATGGTTGAGCAGCAAAAGAGCATGCCACCAGATGCTAATTACTGGGGCTTTATGGATGTACTCAGCGCCTTCTCCAGTGGTCGTATTGTGATGACAGAGTTCTGGCCTCCACTGGGGCGTTGGTCAGAAGGCTATGGACTGGATAGCGAGCTACTGTCTTGGGTGCCGAGAAGCCAGGTCAGCGGTAAGGTGGGTTATGCGCTGCCACCGGGGGGATACTCGGCGATGGCGGCGGGCTTTGGTTTATCTATATCAGCGGATAGCAGCAATAAAGAAGCCGCATATCTGTTTATCCAGTGGCTGACCAGTCGGACCACCAGTCTGCAGCGGGTGCAGATCCCTTACAGTCTGAGGGACCCATATCGCATCAGCCATTTCCAAAGCGAGGAGTATCGGTCGCTCTGGCATAACGCCGGCGAGTATCTTGATACCATGCAGCTGGCCAGTGAACGTGGCTTACTTGATCTGTCTCTATTGCAGGTAAATCTCTATGAGTTAGCGCTTACTCAAGGACTTAAGGCCGCACTGCAGGGGCAAGTAGATCCAGAAACCGCTCTCGATCACGTAGCCCGGCAGTGGAACAAGATTACCCAGTCGATCGGTGTCGAACGACAGCGCCAGCAGTACATCGCTTGGATGAGTAAACCTCAGGCGTATCCGGAACTCTAATTTATGGCGGCAAAGGAGTTGCTGGTATGAACTTAACAATGCGCGGAAAAGTCGTGATCTACACAACCTTTATTGTGTTGATCACGGCAATCGTTTCAGCGGTCGGGGCTTCGTTCCTGAATATCGAACAGACCCGAGAAGACAATCATTTCCGTTTGAAAACTTCGCTGTCGATCTTCCAGCGGAGTTTCGTCGCATTGCCAAGAGCGATTGAAGAGAACTTTTCCTCATTTCTCAATGAGCGCAACCTCGCCGTACAAACCTTACGTTCGGTGCGTCAGGGCTGGCCGCTGGAGCTTGGACTTTCATTTACCGGTAACTTCAAAAAGTACGAAGAGATTCTGGTGAATGCAGGCAACTACGAACGCTTTGCCTTCTATTACGCCCCTGAGTTCAAAGGCGCTGAAAAGTTAGCGCTTTACTATGACAAACGACTGAACGCCCTGGTGCAGGTTGAGGACTCGATCCATTATCGTCGCAAAGAACTTGGCCGGGATGTGATCCGGGATCCGAAGCTATTTCCGGAGGAGTACGACCAACGGCATCAATATTCGTTAAAGCGCTTTGCCGACGGTGTCAGGCTGGAAATGCATATGAACTACTCAATTAGCCTGCCGTTGGATGATGAACGCGCACATATTGGTAGTTTCGTTTTTGTAAAGGCACCTGAATTCAACTTTGCTGCCCTACATGAGGAACTGGGGGTTCATCTCAATCTGTTTGATATTCGCGGACGGATGATCGAGGGCGAGATTGAACTGCCAGATATGGCTTTGCAGCAGATCCGCAAAGGCACCGTTATGGAGTTGACGGATTTGCAGGGTGGACGCTACGACAGTTTGATTCTGCCGCTGGAAGTAAATGGTGAGGCGATCGGTTACATCGGTGCCAGCATACCTCACTCCTTTACCGTTGAACGCATTAAAGACACTATCAGCCTGCTCGGCCTGCTGTCGATCGCAACTGTCCTGATGGTAGTCCTGATCTCTGCGGTTTTGATCCGGCACTGGGCGAAGCCGCTGTTAAGGCTGTCGCAGGTAGCCGCAGAGTTTGCCAACGGAAATCTGAATCATAAGGTTAATATCAACCGGCGGGATGAGATTGGCCAGCTGGCACATAGCCTTGAACATATGCGTAATGCGCTGCGGGAAAAGATTTCTGAGATCAACACCCAACGCAGAGAGCTGAAACAGATCAATGATGGTCTGGAAGATATCGTAAATCAGCGCACCCGTGAGCTTCAGGTCTCATTTCAGCAGCTGCAGGTGGCTAAAGAGCGTGCAGAAGATGCTAACAGTACCAAGTCAGAATTCCTGGCGAAGATGAGCCATGAGATCCGCACACCACTTAACGCTATTATCGGTCTCAGTAAGCTGACCCTGAATACTCCGCTACAGGCAGAACAACGGGACAATCTCGATAAGGTTGTCGACTCGGGTGAGATACTGCTGGGAATCATCAATGACGTACTCGACTACTCCAAAATTGAAGCTGGAATGATGTCGCTTGAACGCTCATCTTTCGATTTGCAGCAGCTGCTTGAGCGAGTGCTCTCTATCTCTGCCATTAAAGCGCGGGAGAAAAACCTGGAACTGGTGCTCGATCTGTCACCGGAAGTTCCGCTTGCCCTGCAAGGGGATGCGCTGAGATTACAGCAGATACTGCTCAATTTGGTGAATAACGCGATTAAGTTCACTGAACAGGGTGTCATCAGTTTACAGATCGGAGCGCAGACCTACGCTGGCGATCAGATCCAGCTAGAGGTTGTGGTTAAAGATACTGGCATAGGCATGACGCCTGATCAGCTTACGAAGCTATTCCAGTCATTCTCCCAGGCTGATAATTCCATTACTCGTCGTTTCGGTGGCAGCGGTCTGGGGTTAGCGATCAGTAAACAGCTGGTAGAGATGATGGGCGGTGAGATCAAGGTTACCAGCGAACCGGGCAAAGGCTCTGCTTTCCGGTTCTTTGTCCGCTGTCAGCAGGATCCAAGGCAACGTAACTACTTCTCTGTTGGTAGTGGCCGCTATCGCGATCGTAGCGCTGTGGTGTTTGAACCTGTGGCTGAGACCCGTGAGGTGTTGGTCGCAATGCTGGAAGACGAAGGCCTGGCGGTGACTGGATGCGCGAACTCTGAGCAGCTGGCAGAAGCACTTGATCAGGCTCCGCCTCATATATTGTTGTTACACCATCATTATCAGGACGAGGTCACCGATCCATCACTGCGTGATAAAGTTAATCTGACATTGCTGTCCGGTTGCCAGCAAGTGTTAGTGGGGGGAGCTATTGACTCGGCCAGTACCGCTGCTGAAGCGACTGCCGCAATTCTTGAAAAGCCGGTGATGCGACGAAACCTGCAGCGGGTGCTGGCGCAGTTGCAACTGATCTCGGCCCCTCCTTTGCTCTGTCCAAGCGAACACGGCGCAGAAGATGAATCAGCGGTCCCTGATCTGACTGGCCGCCGCATCCTCGTGGTGGATGACAATAGCATCAACCGGCAGGTAGCGATCGGATTTCTGACTGAAACCGGTGTCGCCCTGGAAACAGCTGCCGATGGCTTAGAGGCGATTGAGAAAATTATGGCTCAGGACTATGACATGGTTCTGATGGACATTCAGATGCCGAAGATGGATGGGTTGACCGCAACCCGAACCATTCGCAGTTATGAACGTTTCCGCCAGCTACCAATCATCGCCATGACCGCACAAGCTCTGTCCAGCGATCGAGCCCGAGGGGAATCGGCCGGGATGGATTACCACTTAACCAAACCGATTGACCCCGATGAGCTCTATCAGGTGTTGAGAAAGTTCCTGGCAGTCAGTCGTAAGCCTGCGGTGAAGCAGCATCCGAACTGTACCGTTGATTCAGATCTGGCTGTCTGGCTGACTCGACTTAGCGAGAACGCTGGCTTGGATCTGTCACGGGCGTTGGAAAGAATGCAGGGTCGACCACAACTGCTTGGGAATTTAATCGTCGACTTTGTTGAGCAGTACCGATCACTGCCAACCCGGATTCGTAGTGGTGAGTTTGAAGAGACCGAATTGTTACTACGTACTGTACATTCGCTGAAATCCAATGCGGCTTATATCGGGGCGACGGCCTTGTCGGTACAGGCAGCAGAGACTGAAGCTATTTTACGCAGTGGTAGCACCGGAACCGATTCTCTTTCGATGCTGATATCTGAATTGCAGAATTTACTGCTGAGGCTGGAACCACTGGCTCAGGAAGTTGAGCCGGAAAGTGATGCCGCACTGGACGGGGAAACTGTTATTAACCTGCTGGAGCGGTTGATCGGGCAGTTAAAACAGTCTGACTTCTCTGCTGAAAAACTGGCGCTATCCCTAACCTCCAGAATGCCTGAAGATAGTCAGCCGCAGATGGAACAGTTGGCAGAGATGATTGAAGATCTTGAGTTCGAAAAAGCCGTTGGTATTGCTCAAAGCCTGTTGGTAAAACTCTCCGAAGCAGAAGGAATAGCAAATGAAGGATGAACAGCCGAGAGTATTGCTGGTTGATGATGAGCGTAGCAATCTGAAAATTCTCAGCGAACTGCTGCGGGATGAAGCTGACCTGATTCTGGCTAAGAGTGGCAGCCAGGCGCTGGAAAAAGCGCGTACCTTGAGACCAGACCTGATTCTGTTGGATGTGATGATGCCCGATATGGATGGTTTTCAGGTCATTAAAGAGTTGAAAAATTACCCGCAGAACCGCAACACCCCGGTGATCTTCATCACAGCGATGTCAGATGTTGAAGATGAAGCCAGAGGCTTTGCATTGGGAGCATGTGATTACATTCATAAGCCTTTCCATGCCGGACTAGTAAAGGCTCGGGTACGGACCCATCTTAAGCTGGAGAAGCAGCGTAAGATGCTTGAAGAGCTGGCGCATATCGATCCGTTGACGGAGATCGCCAATCGCCGGAAGTATGAAAGCGTATTTGAACTGGAGTGGCATCGGGCGTTTGCAGCCTGTACTGAGCTGTCTGTGGTGTTGGTGGATATCGACTGCTTCAAGGAATACAACGATCACTACGGGCACTCGGCCGGAGACGCAGCGTTGGAAGCTGTGGCACATACCTTGCGTCGAAATCTGCGCTATGGGCAGGATTTTATCGCCCGCTATGGCGGGGAAGAATTTGTCATTGTGTTGCCAGATACCAGTCAGGAGGATGCGGTCAAACTGATGCGTCGTTGCTGCAATGCGGTCACTTCACTGCGGCTTCGCCATGAACATTCAAAAGCTGGTAGCTGGCTGAGTATCAGTGTCGGTGGTCAGACTCTGGTTCCCCAACAGGAAGGTCGTGAGGTTCGTGACAGGGCTCTGGCTTTGTCGGATCGTATGCTCTATAAGGCGAAGAGCAATGGCCGAAACTGTGTTGTCTGGCAGGATGAAGCGGAGCCTCTGGCTCTGTCCTAGCAGTCAGCTTTCAATGCACTATTTTGGCATATCAGTGTGTTACTAAATCAGGGTAAGGTAACTCGCTGAAACTAAAGAACTATTCTTTTCCTTGAGTCCCTTTCATAATGTTGTCGTTTTATGACTAGAATTATAAAACGCAGCTTGATTATAAGGTTATAAACTGTTTCTATTTGGCAACGGTTTTGGCAGGGACGCACCTCGACTCAAGCATTGTTCAGATGAATATGCAGTAAACGGGTGTTTATGTTCCCTGAAAATTCCTTCTTCCGCCGCCAGATGACAATGCTGGTGGCTCTGGTTTTATATCTTTTCACTCCGGTACTGTTGGCTGGCGAACAGGCTGATCGCGCGATATCTGCTGTTCAACAGTTAAAGCAACAGGACTCTTTGGCTGGTGATACCACGCTATCGATCATGGTGAAGCAGGGAAATGTTGCCAATTTTCTGGGTGAAAATCACCTGCTCAAACAGCTATGGGAGGCACAAACAGGTATCTCACTGGATGTGCAGGTGATGCCGCAGCAGGCTTCACTGGAAGTTGTCAGGCACAGTCACAATATAGACCTGACAATTGCTCGCAATCGTGAATACGCTGATCTTCGGAATGAAGGACTGATTGCCGACCTGACACCTTTCTACCAACGTTATGGTTTTGAGCTTGGTGGAGGTGACGAGGCTTATGTGTTGCCAAAAATGCAGGCATATCTGGGTGACCGAATTGTTGCTGTTCCTGCTGATGGCGATATTGCGATTCTCTACTTACGTCATGATCTGTTGGAAGATCCGGATCATCAGGTAGGTTACCGGGAACGTTTCAAGCAGCCGTTGCGAGTTCCGGAAACCTGGCAGGAGTACCAGCAGCAGATTGAATATTTCCACGGCATAGAGCCTGGCTTTTCAGGTTCTCTGGAACAGCGCAATGAACAGGCTGGCTGGATGTTCTGGATGCCACGCTATGCGGCTCAGTCGATGCCAAATCAGTATCTGTTTGATGATCAGATGAAACCCTTGGTGAACTCCGTCGAAGGTATTGCGGCGACGGAAAGCTACCTGGCTACGGTGGAATTTTCGCCAAAGGGGATTCTTGATCAGGGCAATGGCTATACCTTCACTCTGCCACAGTTCATTCTCGGTAAGGGATACTCGACGGTGATTACCCTAGCGGGAGCCAAGCTATTTAACGGCATAAATTCGAAAGTGAAAGGTAAATATATCGCTGTACCAATGCCGGGAAAACAGATCAACGGCCAGGTCCATCGCCGCACCACGCTGATCTACGGCAACAATATAGTGATTCCTAGTAAAAGTAAGAATGCCGATCTCGCTTTCCTATTTGCTATGTGGCTGACTGATCCAGATATCTCGGTGAAGTCTGTTGCTGTGACAGGGGGATTTGCTGATCCTTATCGTCAACACCATTACAGCCATCCTGAGCTGATCAATACATATTCAGAAAGTGTACTGAAAGCGGTCAGTGATCAGCTCAATCAGGTCGTTCCCGCCGGTACTGGGTTACCGGGCGATAAAGAATATATCGCGGTTTTAAATAAAGAGCTCCACCGAGCAGCCCTTGGTCGTCAGAGTGCAGCAAAGGCGATGGCTAATGTTGAACAGGCCTGGGAAGCGATCACCGAACGTTTTGGTCGTGAGGCTCAGCGCCAGCGTTGGCTGGAAATTAAACAAAACTATCCCGGGGCAACAGCCCGATGAGGGTGTAATCTTTGCCGGATAAAAGCCGTGTATCGCTCAGGAATAAACTCTTTGCCAGTTATGGTCTGACCGTTCTGCTGGTCGGCTGTATGCTGTTTCTGGCACATATTGCGGTGACCGATGCCGAACAGGCATTGTCAGAGGTTCAGCAGGACCAGATACAGCCCTTAACTCAGGTAAATGAGCTGCACGCTCAGATCAATCAATTGCGAGGTCTGGAAGTCGGTTTGGCAATGCAGGGCGATTTCTTTGCTCTCAGCGCCAGGGTTGAAAGCCTGCAACAGGAAGTACGGAAGTTTGACCAAAAGCTGGCTGAGTTCCTGCGTCACTCAGGAACTATCTCATCTGAACGTGGGGCTGGGCTGGCCGCCAGTTGGCGCTTACTGAAGATGAGTCTTGGGAAAATCACTGCTTCGGCAACCGAGATGGACCTTAAGGCTTTACAGCGTATCTCCGTATATGAAGCGGCGCCACGTTTTGATGCGATGGCTCAGACGTTATCCAATCTGGTGGCTGATATAGAGAAATATGCTGCTCAGGAGCATCGCCAGAGCATGGTTGATCTTGAAGCGCTACATATGCAGTTTATTTTTCTGTCCGGGATTACTGTACTGCTTGGTCTGGCCTTAATGTGGTACTTCAGCCACTCACTTACAGAACGAATACGCTATCTGAATCTGGCATTTAGGGAAATTGCTGATGGTGATCGTGAACGTTCGATCGAAGTCAGTGGTGATGATGAACTGAGTGAACTGGCCAATTCTTTTGCTGAGATGAGGGACAAGGTTGATGCCAGAGAAGTGGCATTAAGCAACGCAAAAGATCAGCTGGAAGAGCGGGTTCACAAACGTACCCATCAACTGCGTAAATCCAATGAAAAACTGCGTCAGGAGATCGAAAGCCGATTAAAGGTGGAATCTAGCCTCCGGGTGTTGAGTCAGGCGGTAGGTCAGAGCCCGGTCAGCGTTATCCTGACTGATCTGGACGGTAACATTGAGTATGTAAATCAGGCCTTTACTGATATTTCCGGTTACAGCGAAGCGGAGGTGCTTGGGCAGCCTGCCAAAATGCTACGAGCAGGTGAGACCAATCAGGCGGTATTCGATGAGATGTGGGAAACCCTGCGGGCTGATCTCGAATGGCATGGTGAACTCTGCAACCGGAAAAAGAGTGGGTCGCTGCATTGGGAACACACTCATATATCTCCGGTAAAAAATGATGCTGGCAAAACCACTCATTTTCTGGCGATAAAACAGGATATAACCGAGAGTAAAAAACAGCAGGAGCAGATTCTGCGTCAGGCCCGATATGACACTCTGACGAACCTGCCAAACAGGGCTCTGGCGATGGATCGGTTGAATCAGGCAATTGCCCGGGCTCAGCGTGAACGTAACATGGCGTTGCTGATGTTTATCGACCTTGATGGCTTTAAGCATATCAATGATACCCTGGGCCATGATGTCGGCGATATCCTGCTTATTCAGGCGGCTCGTCGTCTGACAAATGCCGTCCGTGAAGTGGATACTGTTGGGCGCCAGGGCGGAGATGAGTTTCTGGTGATCATGGGGGGGCTGAACAAACGCAGTGACGCAGACCTGGTGGTCAAGAATCTGCTACAGGCTTTCGATCAGCCATTCGAAGTTGCCGGTAATGAATTGGTGGTGACACCTAGTATTGGTCTGGCTATCTATCCGGATGATGGCACTGACTCATCATTGCTTCTGCGAAATGCCGACCTGGCTATGTATCAGGCAAAAGAGGCCGGACGAAACACCTACCGTTTCTACAATCAGCAGATTCATGACAACTTACGACGTCGGTTAGAGCTGGAAAAACATCTGCGGGATGCTGTCAGTAACAACGAACTGAGTTTGGTTTATCAGCCGATCATCGATATCAAAACTGGCAAAGTCAGCGGTACTGAAGCCTTGCTGCGCTGGCATAGTCAGGTGCTGGGGGATATCTCTCCTGATCAGTTTATTCCGATTGCTGAGCAGACCGGGCTGATTGTCCCGATCGGTAAATGGGTGATCGAAACCGCTTGTCGGCAGGCAAGGGAGTGGCACCAGCAGGGGCTTGCGGATCTTTCGATCTCGGTCAATATTTCTCCGCGCCAGTTGAGCGGTAACGAACTCTATCGGACATTAAAAACTGCGCTCAGCGAGAACGATATGTTTGCCGGTTCATTGATACTGGAGATGACCGAGGGGTTATTGATCAAGAACCCGATGGAGGCAGCACGTATCATGGGCCGCCTGAAGCGCCTCGGAGTGTTGTTGGCGATGGATGATTTCGGCACCGGCTACTCCTCCCTCAGTAATCTGAAAAGCTATCCTTTCGATATTCTTAAGATCGATCGCTCCTTTATCCGTGATCTTGTGGAAGACCCTGATGATCGTGCACTGGTCGCAGCGGCCATCGGCATGGGGAAAGTCCTTGGTATGACGGTGGTGGCTGAAGGCGTAGAAACACTGGAGCAGATAGAGGCCCTTTCGGCGTTGGAATGCCACCGGATGCAGGGCTATTACAGCAGTAAGCCGCTTGCTCCCGAGCAAGCGACAAGCTGGCTGTTGCGTGAGCAACAGAGGCCGGAGATTAAGGCAATCTGATCCTAAAAACGCGCGCTTTCCTTCAGCTAACGGATCATCGTCTATCCTGAAGTTGTCAGCTAACTGAAGGAGCAGATAGATGTTAACGGCAATCATCCTGATGAATGTGGCACGTGGTACTGTCAATGAAGTCGCTGGGCAACTGGCGGGGCTCGATGGTGTTTCCGAGGTGTTTTCTGTCGGTGGGCGTTATGATCTGGTGGTGATGGTGCGGGTTCCCAGTAATGAACGTCTTGCCACTCTGGTTACCAGCGATATGGCAGCGAACAGTTCGATCGAACATACCGAAACGCTGATCGCCTTTCAGGCTTTCTCCAGACATGATCTGGAAGCGATGTTCTCCATCGGTAGCTAAGCGGCTATGAGTCGAAAATCTTCACCGGGGTCTCAGGTGGATCTGTCAGATGAACAGGTTCACTGGGATCAGGAGATGAGTTACGGCCAGTATCTCAATCTTGAGCAACTCCTCAACTGTCAGCAGCCCTGTTCAACTCAACACGATGAGATGCTGTTCATCGTGATTCACCAGGTATCAGAGCTGTGGATAAAACTGTGCCTGCATGAGGCACATGCTGCAGCGGATAATATTGCAGCTAATCAACTACAGCCCGCCTTCAAAATGCTCAGTAGAATCGCCCGGATACAGGACCAGTTAGTCGATATCTGGGAGGTACTGGCGACTATGACCCCTCCCGATTACGCTGAATTCCGTCAAACCCTGGGTAAGAGTTCAGGTTTCCAGTCGTATCAGTATCGTGAGCTGGAGTTTCTGCTTGGCAATAAGAATGCCGCAATGGTTGAGGTACATCGCAACCATCCGGATCACTATAACCGGTTAACTCAGGTTCTGAATCAGCCCAGCATCTATGATCTGTCTTTGCAGTTGCTGAACAGGAGTGGGTTGCCGATACCCGAAGAATGCCTCAAACGGGACTGGGCGCAACCCTATTGCCCGGTTCCGGAAGTGGAAGCGAGCTGGTTGCAGGTTTATCAGCAGAAAGAGCATTACTGGGAGCTGTATGAGCTGGCAGAGAAATTGGTAGATTTGGAATTCCACTTTCAGAAATGGCGCTTCAGCCATATGAAAACAGTAGAACGCATTATTGGTCGCAAGCGTGGTACTGGCGGCACAGGTGGCGTTGCCTATTTGAATAAAGCGCTGGAACTCAGGTTTTACCCAGAGCTATGGGCGGTCAGAACCCTTATCTGAGGAGGTAGCAGCAGGGTGACGGAGATTATCGATATCAGTCCAACCCTGACTGAAGGGATACCTGTATGGCCAGGTGATACCGACTTTCAGCAGCAGAGCAGTTGGGCGATTGATGAGCATTGCCCGGTCAATGTGTCTCGAATCCAGATGTCGAGTCATACCGGTAGTCATGCAGATGCCCCGCTGCATTATGACAACCAAGGTTGTACTGCTGACCAGATGGCGTTGGATCCTTATATCGGTTTGTGTCAACTGATAGATCTTTCTACCGAAAGTGGTGATGTCTGTGCCGCGGCTCTTAAGACTTGGCTGCAACCGGGAATCAAACGAGTGCTGCTAAAAACCTATAGAGTTGCGCCCTCCGCTTGGGACAGTGATTTTCGGGCGATCTTACCTGAGGCGATAGAGCTACTCGCCGCTAATGGTGTCCAGCTAATAGGTACAGATACCCCCTCTCTTGATCCGCAGGACTCCAAGCAGTTGCTGGCCCATCATTGTGTCGCCCGACATAGGATGTCGATACTGGAGGGCCTTGTTTTGGCTGATGTCAGTGCTGGGTTTTATGAGCTGATCGCCCTGCCGTTGAAGATCAGGGCAGATGCCGCGCCTGTGCGGGCTGTACTGAGAACTTTGGAACCCTGAGAGGTGCTATGGCTCCGATTAGCCGGGATGATTGTGTTGAAATGGATCTGAAAGATCCTTTGGCGGTATGGCGAGAGGCTTTTTTGCTGTCAGAGAATCTGATCTACCTTGATGGCAACTCATTGGGCCCGTTGTCGAAGGAGGTGGAAAAGACGTTATCCACGACTATCCGTGAGCAGTGGGGAGAGGGGTTGATTGGTAGCTGGAATGACAGCCACTGGATCGATCTGCCAGAGCGTGTCGGAGATAAGATCGCGCCGCTGGTAGGCGCCGATGCAGGAGAAGTGATCGCATCTGATTCGGTATCTGTGAATATCTTCAAACTGGCAGCGGCGGCTGTAAGGATGGTGCCGAAACGATCTGTTCTGATCACCGAGCCAGGCAATTTTCCGACTGATCTCTATATGCTGCAAGGGTTGAAGGAGCTGTTGGGAGATCAGCTGCAACTCATTCTGGTAGAGCCTGATCGATTGGCTGATGGGCTAAGTAGTGATACCGCACTGGTGCTGCTGACCCATGTGCACTACAAAACCGGCCGGATGCTCGATATGGGATCAATCACCCAGCAGGTGCAGGATGCCGGCGCTTTGATGCTTTGGGACCTTAGTCACAGCACTGGGGCTGTGCCTGTAGAGCTTAATCAATGTAATGTCGATTTCGCCGTCGGTTGTGGCTATAAATACCTGAATGGCGGGCCGGGAGCCCCAGGCTATGCTTTTGTTGCTAGCCGTCATCAGGCAGGTCTGCGACAGCCGTTGACCGGTTGGTTCGGGCATCAGAATCCGTTTGCGATGAGCGATGATTATCAACCGGCGGATGGGATTCGGCAGTTACTGTCAGGTACGCCTTCGGTGCTTGGTCTGTCAGCGTTGGAAGCAGCGGTCGGCCAGGTGGTGGCAGCGGATATCCACAAACTCAGATATAAGTCGCTGCAGCTGAGTCGTTTGTTTGAGCAATTGGTGAGTCAGCGGCTGGCGCCATATGGGTTTACTTCTGACTCACCTGATGAACCTGAACAGCGGGGTTCTCAGGTCGCGTTATTACACCCATCAGCCTACGCCATTGTGCAGGCACTGATTGCGGCAGGCGTGGTCGGTGACTTTCGCCCACCGAATGTACTTCGTTTTGGTCTGGCTCCGCTCTATCTGCGTTTTCAGGATATCTGGGATGCAGTGACTACACTTGCAGAGATCATGGAGAGTGGTCGATGGCAGGACGATGAGTTTAGTGTACGCAAAGCAGTGACCTGATTCCGGGGTTGTTTAAACCGTACTCTAAGGCCATAGTTAGCAGCCCAATATGGAAGTTCTAAACGCTAATGATCGACAGTATCAACCGTAAGATTATCGCCGCCTTACAACATAACGCTCGTCTTTCCTATGCTGAGCTGGGTAAGCAGGTACACCTTTCTGCTCCGGCCGTGGCGGAACGAATACGTAAACTAGAGTCCGCCGGGGTGATCCGTGGTTACAGTGTTGATGTTAATCTGGATAAGCTGGGTTTCCCGATAGTGGCGCTGGTGCAATGTAAGGTATTCCGTACCAAGGAACGAGAGTTTAAGGCGTTACTGCTAGGTTATGATCAGGTACTGGATTGCTACAACGTGACCGGCGAACAGGCATTTTTAGTTCGTGTGGCGACCCGTTCTATGGCGGAGTTAGATGAGATTCTGGAAGAGTTTTGCGATCTAAGTGACACCACCACCATGATGATTCTGTCACAACCAGTAGAGCGAAAACTGCCGGAGACCTTCTTTCGAGGGGATGCTGCGAACGACTGAATCGTTCGCAGCAGTCAATTATGTACTTAAGCGGCAGCAACCTGCTGTTGTTTCTTCACCGGCCACTGGCAGACCATCATACCGGCCAGCATCAGCGCGCAGCCATACAGTTCTTTAGTTCCGACATGTTCTCCTAATAGCAACCAGCCGCCGATAACGGCGAACAATGCTTCCATCGCCAGAATTAAAGCGGTGACGCTAGGTTCAACTTTTCGTTGGGCGATAATCTGAAGTGTGCAGGCAATTCCACTGGAAGCGATGCCAGCATAGAGCAGCGGAGCCCATGCCGCACCGAAGTCACCTAACTGCGGTGTTTCGAGCATAAAGGCAGCAATAGTTGCCCAGAATGCTGCGACTACAAACTGAACGATCGACAGGCTGATAGCATCAACCTTGCGGGAGATCCAGCCGATGATCAATACGTGTGCGGTCCAGAAAAAGGCGCCAATAAGCTCAAGGAAATCGCCATAGTTGATGCTGAGATTAGGGCCGATAGAGAGTGTGTAGAGACCGACAATTGCCAGTACAACACCTATCCAGGTCTGCACATTAGTACTCTGGCCGAGTAAAACACCAACAATAGGGACAAATACGATATACATCCCGGTGATAAAGCCAGCATTACCCGCGGTGGTGTGTATTAGTCCAATCTGCTGGAAGGTAAATCCACCAAACATAATTGATCCGGCGACCAGACCACCCCAGAACAGGGTTTTCCCCTGAGGCTGGCGTTTATGTTTCATAAAAAACCATAGCGGTATCAGTGAGAGTGCCGCCAGCACAAATCGAGCTGCGTTAAAGCTGTGTGGCCCGAGATAATCCATTCCGGCGCTTTGTGCGACAAAGGCGAAGCCCCAAATCGCTGCAACCGAGATCAGTAGCAGATGAGAACCTGAGATTGGCATAGCAAATAGTCTTTACGTTTTATTATTGATGATCAGAATGGTGACTATTTTAGGGAGACTGCCTTGGAATGAATATGCAGGGGCTATTGAATTGAAGGCTAGTTGCTTTTAAAAGAGGTTTCATTGGGTAGTTTTGCTTTCGATTCGAAAGTCTTGGTCTGTAGGTTTAGTTTCAGCGGTGATTGAAACGGGTGAGAACTGGTGGAACCACTGGCAAAGAAGTGATCGGATAGGCCATTAAACTGTCGCTGTTTTGTCACTGACTATGCTCAGCTCAACCAGTAAAAAGGAGGACAAATAAAAATAACAGGAAGCAGCTCAGTTTGATGTTGCTTCGTTGGGAGCTAACCGATGAGAACATTGCTGCAACCGGTGATCAGATTGATGAACCGGATAACCTACCTCTATAAGTTTATCCTGGTGAGTCTGGTGTTCGTGATACCTCTGCTTGTGTTGGCTGTGATGCAGGTTCAATCGATCAGGCAGCAGATTAGTGTAACTGAAGCTAAGCGAAATGCTGTGCAGGAGCTGTCGGAGCAGCTGCTGTTACTGCAGCGATTAAACGACTACGCTGATCAACGGTTTTTGGCCGGATTTTCGGATGATAAACAGCTACAACAGCAGCTCGCCCGGTTAGGCTCAGCCCTGACTGAAGATTTGAGTAATCTAGGACAGCAAGGGCTGTCTGATCTTTTCCAGAAGATTGATACTAGCCAGTATTCGACCCTATATCTGGAAATAGACAATCGTTATTTGCATTTTCAGACGCTGCCGAAGATGGCGCTGGCAATAGCTCAGCAGCAAGGATTTGATTCCGGTCTGACTCGAGACCAGAACACTGATATCTATTTGGCCCTTAGGGCATCACTTGAAGTTCTGCCTGAAGCTGTGGCTGTGCTGAGTAAAACCCGAGCTTATGCCAGTCACACCTTGTTGGCTCAGAATGCAGGTTCGGCAGCTATCGATCAATTAAATGGACTCTTTGACCAGTTAACGCTGGTTGGCGGGAAGGTGGAGCAACTAACAGGTTCTGGCGTGGTATTGCCGGAACTTGACCGAGTGTTGAGCACACTCCATCAGGCTGCTGGCCGACTGGATGACGAAATCATTATTGGTGAAGGGATGGACCAGCCATGGCAGCAGTATTTCCAGCGCTCGAGTACAGATATAGATTCGGTGTTTGAAGTGGCTGGGCAGCTATTGATAAGAGCTGAGAATAAACTGGCAGAGCGTTTTGCTGAGCAGCAAAACCAGTTGCACAGCTTACTCTTGGCTCTGTTGCTGGTGATGATGCTGTCGGGTTATTTCTACCTTGGCTTCAATATTTCCGTAAGAGAGAACATATCGCGGGTACTGGATGCTGCTAAGAAAATGGCTCAGGGTGACCTGACGACTTCGGTCAGCTTGCAGGCGCGGGATGAAATGGCTGCATTGACCCGCGAGTTCAATGAGATGAGCCTGCGAATTCATGATGTGGTCCAGCAGGTCCAGCACACTGCTCATAGTGTGGCGGAGCAGTCTGACAACCTTGATGAGACAGCACGACACTCCAGTGTTGCGGCAGAACAGCAGAAACTTCAGACCCGTCAGATAGCAGAAACAGTGGAGCAGATGGCGCAGCGTGCCGAAGAAATTTCGAATGAAGTGGGCTCCGCGACAGTACTTGCGCAACAGGCAAATGAACTGGCAGGCAGCGGTTCTGAGCAGGTACACCGTGCCCTGCAGCAGATGGAAGAGCTCGCTGAAGATATCAGTGAGTCAGGCCACTCTATTCATCAGCTAGCGGAACAAAGTAGTCAGATCGAACAGGTTCTGGATGTGATCAAGGCGATTGCGGAGCAAACCAATCTGTTGGCGCTTAACGCAGCAATTGAAGCTGCAAGGGCGGGAGATATGGGGCGCGGCTTTGCGGTTGTTGCTGATGAAGTGCGTAGCCTCGCTCAGCGCACACAAGCGTCGACCGAAGAGATTGAAACTATGGTACATAGTTTCCGTACCGGGGTTAGCGGTGCTGTTGGTAGAATGCAGCAGAGCCAGCAGCATGCGGAAAAAACAGTGGCCGAGTCTGCTGAGGTAGGCAGTGCTTTAGAGCAGATTACCGAAGCTGTGGCCACTATTGTTGCGGTTAATGAACGGGTGGCGGTTTACTCCGATGAGCAGTCGGCCAGTGCCCGTGAAGTGAGCTCCCGGATTGCAGAAGTCAGCGAAGCTAGCGAGCTAACGGCTCAGGGATCAGGAGCTACAGCACAAGCTTGTGGTGAGATGACGACTTTGTCGCAGCAGTTGCAACAGCTCATCGCTTCATTTCGGGTGTAACGAATCACGAACGGGGGCGGTTAAGCCCCTAGTTCATATATCGCGCTTCAAAGCTGGCGAGGGTTTTACCGTTTTTATCCAGTAATCGTAGTTTGTCGCCTTTGATCAGGTACTGTCCGGTTTGTGGCAGGTTTGTCAGAAATTGCTGCTCCTGAATCATGTTGTCGGCGCACATCATACGTGTAGCGCCAAGCATACCGATACTCAATTTGCTGCCTTCGACAGTGAAGTTACCAAAGAAATTATTGCAGCCTGCGTAACCTCTGATTCGGTTTTCCTCTTGCTGTAACTGCAGAAAGAGTTCTTTGCCGGAGGCCCCAACAGATACCGCTTTTCCTTGCAGTGTGACCAGCTTCCAATAGGTGTTGGTCAACTCCGCATCCGGCCGGGACTCGGCCTGACGGGCATGGCTGATCGGAAACATCAGTGCGCGAATTGGTTGCTGAACACCTTCTGCGAATGGATCTATATGGGTTGTGGTGCTGAACAGTAGTTGCTCGCCATTTTGGATTGTGGCTCGAACGGAATACCGCATTGCCGGGTTTATCTGGCTAGCATCGTAATTGAGCTGGATAAAGTAGGGTGGCCCGGATTGGGCGCTGGCGGTTTGGCTGGCCAGCTCTGTTGCAGCAGCGTCTGCCTTGGATATATCTGATAAAGAGACAGTTACCTCAGCACCAGGAGGAGGGAGCATTCTCTCCCGATAGCTGACCATGATACTCAGAGATTCAAGATCAGCTTCGTCTGGCTGAGAAGGGATCTGCTGACAACCCGATATAGTTGACGCCAGTAGTAGCGAACCGATGATAAGTGTTTTGAATCCAGAAACCGGCATATATTCCCTCTTGGCTGGCGCTGAGCAGTTCAATTATAGGGCAAAGAGTGGCGTAGGATATTGTCATAGCCAGTGTTTTAGCTCTATATCAGCTTTCCCATATAAGTTTCAGGATAACTGACGGGAGCTGAATGCTGGCATCAGGTATGCCGCCGACAGTATCTGAGCTTAACCGACTATACTATCGACACCGTCGTCTGAATGGGTCGCTGGCATGAAGGCACTGTTACTGATTCTGTTGGTCGGGCTGTGCCTGCCGGTGTTTGCGGTACCGGAGATTGTCTACTATCCCCGGCCAGCAACTGTTACCGACCGCAGATCTGAATATCCTCTTGAACTACTTAAACGTGCGCTGGCTCTGAGTGGCCGCCAATACTACTTGCGGCCCAGTAAACAGAGATATCCACAAAGTGAAGCGTTAAAGCAGCTTAATCTCGGCGACCGTATTGATGTGGTCTGGAGTATGACATCGGAAGAGCGGGAGCAAAGATATCGCCCTGTGCGCATACCTATCTATCAGGGGCTTATCGGTTGGCGGGTTTTTCTGATTCAACAGGAGCGTGCCAAAGAGATAGGTGCACTGGCGGAGCTTGAGACCCTGCGCGGTTATCAGATGGTGCAGGGATTTGACTGGCCTGATCGGGTGATATTAGAGGCGAACGAAATACGGGTGATACCCGCGCAAAAATATGAGGATAATTTCATAGCGCTAAGGACAGGCGAGGCCGAGTTATTCCCCCGCTCCGTGATAGAAGTGTGGGGCGAGTTGACGCGTTATGAGAACAGAGGCCTGCAAATCGATAATACTCATCTCCTGATATATCCTACGGCGGCTTACTACTTTGTCGCGGCGGATAATGAACGTCTCGCCAGAGACATTAAGGTAGGTTTGGAGATGATGATTGAAATCGGGGAATATCGCTGCTTATTACTGGAATACTTCGGAGAATTGTTACAAAAAGCAGAGCTGAATAAGAGGGTCGTACATGCTCTGAATAATCCTCTGCTACCTCCCAAAACTCCCCTCGCAAGGCGGGAACTTTGGTTTCGCACTTATAGCACTCTGGACTGCCGCTAGCGGGTAAAAAAAAACGCCCCGGATGGGGCGTTTCAGGTATCAGATGTTGTTACGATTGCAACAGACTATGATCATGGGCAACTCGACGTACTAGCTGACGATAGTCATCTGCGCCTTCGCTATCTGGTGCGAACTCGAAAATCGACTGGCCATGAGATGGTGACTTGGCGAACTTCTCGTCATAGCGCACCGGATGGCAAACTTTGTCGCCGTAGAGGCTTTGTAGTTTCGAATAGATGTGAGCCGGTTGCTCGACACGATCATCTAGGAAGGTCGGCAGAACATAGTTCAGATCGATCTGCTTGTATTTCTGGATCGCATGCAGACTCTTAGTGAACTCAGCCAGACCATGCAGAGACATCACTTCCAGTGCTACAGGTGTGACAATCTCGTTGGCATAGAAGAGTACGTTAACTGTTAGCTGATCCCAACCTGGGGATGTATCGATAATAATGAAGTCGAATTTCTTATCGAGACTTTCCATCGCTTCAGAAAGCGTCCATTCCGAACCGAAACTGCGTTTATCGATTACTCTTTTGGCACCGGCCAGTGAGCGCCCGCCCGCGAGTATCCAAAGGTTATCACGTGCCTGACAGATCGCCTCTTCCGGTGTCAGTTCGCCAGTCAGCAACTCGGTTAATCCGGCTGGTGGCTTTTTACCTAACATGAAAGAGGATTGTCCCTGAGTATCTGTATCAACCAGCAGCACCTTAAAACCAGCCATCGCCAGTCCGGATGCGAGGTTTACCGAAGTAGTCGTTTTGCCGACACCGCCTTTACTCAGTGATACGCAGATCTTGCGTGCCGACTCCGGTTTTGGCGGTGGAGTAGGACTAGCTGTCTGATCGCTCTGATCGGGTGGTGGCGTTGCAGCCTTCTGCTCCGGCTCTACCAGAATCGGGAACTGATGGCTGCAAGCCTGGCAGCGAACCATCACCTTTTTCGGTTGAGCAATCTTGCTGGTATCGACGCGGTGCCTTCGAGAACACTTAGGACATACGATAACTGTCATGGTGTATCCTTCTTGAGATCTTCCATGATGGCATTCAGGGCTATTTCACCCAAGCGCTGAAGAGAAATCTTATTATCTGACTTAGGGGACAGGCGGATGCGTATCCTGCCTTTAGTTTCCCAGACCTGGATCTTTAACTTATCGTTTTCAGTATCCCACGACTGGTGATCTTCGGGATTGTCTGCATCGTCCAAAGGATCATCAACATCGCTGTAGATCAGGCAATTGAGCTGTTCAATCTCCGGGCTCTCATCGACGACCTTGTCACTTAGGAGTGATTCCATTACATCATGTGATGTGTCTTTACTCATTGTTCAGAAGCTCTTTCCGGAGTAGATGTAAGATATTTTCTATACCATCTTCGAATTCTGAGTCAACGTCCTGCCATTCGATACCGCATACCCAGTGACTATCATCATCGAGAGAATAGTGCACAGTGCGAGCGGTCAGACCTGAAAAAACCTGTTCTCCTGCATGCAGTTCACAGCCGGTTGCCAAATCATCTGATGCAATTGATGTCTCTGCATCTACGGTGATGCAGATACCATGAAGACCTATATCAACCAGTGGATAACTGGCTCCGTTGATTACAGCGAAATAATTCTCTTTGCCGCGTACCGAAATTCTGAAAGATCCACGGGTAACGCTGACAGAGAGGGGATCGCCTGCGATTTCAACCATTTCAATGGAATCCCCGTTTTGCTGACTCATGCAGTAGCCTCTTAATTCTTTGTACTGGCGCTTAACTCATATCCGAAGAGTAAACCATAACATTGGGTTCGCTTCATCCCCGTTGTTTAGGGTCAAGGAACCGCAAGCCAAAGATTACTCCTTTTGGCTGATTACTGCTGATAGATCTAAAGCCAAACAACCAGTATTGAGAACAGAGTTTTAATATATTGAGGATAGTGCCTCAAGGCTGATCCGGCCATTTATCTCTTATGATCGAAATACTTAGCGGGTGTCTTTCCCAGCGCTTTGCGAAACATCGCAATAAAAGCGCTCTGGCTGCTGTATCCCAGATCCTGAGCTATAGTCGCAATCGGAATACCCGCAGCAATGCGGGTGAGTGCTTCCAGTAGTCTGGCTTGCTGGCGCCACTGGCTGAATGTCATCCCTGTTTCATCCTGGAAGCGTCGTGCCAGTGTTCGGCTACTGATACCTGCATTGGCAGCCCAACTTTCAATGCTGTCGTTATTTTCTGGTTTGCTCCTGAGTGCCTGTGTAATACGTTTCAGGCCGCCACTTTTGGGTTCAGGCAGATGGAGTGCTGCCTGAGGCGTCGCTTTGAGCTGATCGAGAAATACTGAAACTAAGCGACCATCGCTACCTAGTTCATCATATAGCAACGGCAGTCGGGATAGCTCCAGAATTAGTTCGCGCAATAATGGGGTGACTGTTACCACCTGGCATTGATCAGGCAGTTCCTGTGTGACCTCTGGTGCCAGATATACGTTATGCATCTTTACGCTGTGAATGGTACGGGCGTCATGTTCAATGTATGAAGGGATCCACACAGCGCGTTGCGGCGGTACAACCCAATAGCCGCTATCCTTCGCCGATACTTGAATAAGTCCTTCGGAGATAAACATTAACTGGCCCCGGCCGTGGCTGTGATAGGGGGCATAGTAGCCAGGCTGATGTTCGACATTACGAATCACCAGAGCACGGGGGACTTCCTCCACACGCGGTTTTACCTGCTCACCCGCCACAATCCAGTGTTGTGGAATCTCAGGTAATTGTGAACCTGTCTCGCTTGTCTGATATTCGATATTTTTTGTCATAAGATGATGTATACGACAAAAGGTGGTCGCCATAAAGTATCTGTCAGAGATTAACTGCTGATAACGGAAGGAGGAATCGAATGAATTGGCGTCGTCCCGAAATACTGTTGCTAGTGATGGCGGCAGCTATGCCGGTCTCATTTGGTGTCTGGCAGGCATTACTGAATAACTTTGCTATTGAAAGAGCTGCTTTTACCGGTGTTGAGATAGGTATCCTGCAATCATTGCGTGAGATACCCGGTTTTCTGGCATTTGGCGTTGTATTTCTTCTGTTGTTTTTGCATGAACAGCGGCTGGCATTAGTGTCCCTGCTGTTGCTTGGCCTAGGGACTGCGCTGACAGGTTACTTCCCGACGGAAATAGGGCTATATGCCACTACTGTTTTGATGTCGATAGGCTTTCATTACTACGAGACAGTCAACCAGTCTCTTTCGTTACAGTGGTTCGACAAGAAAAACGCCGCTCATAAGATGGGGCAATTGGTTGCGATGCGCTCTTTCGCCGGTTTGATTGCTTTTGGTTTGGTGTGGTTGTTTCTGGAACAGCTGCATTTTTCAATGGAAGTTGTGTATCTGATCGGTGGTGGTGTCACCATGGCGATGGCTGTTTTTTGTTGGATCGCTTTCCCACGTTTCCCGGAGAAAGTGGAGCAGCATAAGAAACTGGTGCTGCGAAAGCGTTACTGGCTTTACTATTTGCTGACCTTTATGGGTGGTGCGCGACGCCAGATTTTTGTGGTGTTTGCCAGCTTTCTGATGGTAGAGAAGTTCGGTTTCTCTGCCGGCGAAGTCGCAGTTATGTTCCTCGCTAACGGTGCATTAAATATGTTGTGTGCGCCTAAAATCGGCAAGCTGATTGGTCATTGGGGAGAACGAAAGGCACTGACAGTGGAGTACATAGGGCTGGTGGCTGTATTCACCGCTTATGCTTTCGTTAACGATCCCTGGATCGCTGTTGCGTTATATATTGCAGACCACCTGCTGTTTTCGATGGCAATCGCCCAGAAAACTTATCTGCAGAAGATCGCCGATCCGAGAGATATGGCACCAACGGCCGGAGTCGCCTTCTCGATCAATCATATAGCGGCAGTCGTGTTGCCAGTGCTATACGGTGGTTTATGGTTGGTATCACCAACGGCGGTATTCCTGACAGGCGCGGCATTGGCGTTTGTTTCGTTGTTGCTGGCTCGTTTAGTTCCCGCGATACCGGAGGAAGGAAACGAAGTCTGTTGGCCGTTTAAGGCAGGCTCGGATGATTCTGAGCAAGCGGTCAAATCCTAATGGCCGTCTTAATCGGGTATCCGGGGCAACCAGAACAGCGACTTTGCCGACTATAATCGGTATGAGTGTTGGTTGTTTCCGGTTGTACCGGAATGGGTGGCGGCTATGAATAGGTGGGTGAAAATCTGGGTGGTCCTGTGGCTACTGTTACCACTGAATAGCTTTGGCTGTGAGCTGATGATATTCGGTAATGCGAATAAGTACCCCAAGGTCTATGAAGAGCAAGGTGTTGCTAAGGGGATCCTGATCGACATGATGGAGTATGTTGCCGCCAAAACCGGGTGCCAGTTCTCCTATCGATTATCCCCCTGGAAAAGGGCTTACGTCGATATGCTGCATGGCAAAGGGGGCGTTATTGGACTTTCCTGGACATCCGAGAGAGAGCAGCAGATCGATTATTCAGAGGTGATGTTTGTCGATACGATCTTGATTGTTACCCGTGCCGACAGTCAATTTCAGTTTGCCGGATTAAACGACCTGGCTGGTAAGAGGGTCCTTTATTCACGGGGAGCCAGTTATGGTGATCAGTTTGATCTGGCGGTCGAGAATCGGCTATTCGAGGCAATACATGATAATGGTGATATCGCTTCCCGAATTAAGTTTGTGCTACGGGGGCGGGCTGATGTCGCATTGGTTGGGCCGGGTCATGCTGCAGTTGAAAATGTGATCGCTATGGATCCTTTCTTGAGTATCAACCGCTCAGAAATTGCGATACTTGAACAACCTCTGAAAAAAGACAATAACTACCTGGGATTCGCAAAAGGAAGTCAGTCAGCCGAATTGTTGGAGCGCATCAACTCAGCCATCCGAACAGGTGTTGAATCTGGCGCTTTCCAGCAAATAGAAGCAGGTTACGCTCAGTGATAGGAGTTGTTGGCCTGTTCTACGCGACTTGAGAGTGATGCGCATTGTCGAGGCTGCATGTTAACCTGCCTGTTTACTGATCGCAGGTAGCTCCAAGTGACTGTCAAAACAGCTGTTACAGATCATCGCACCGGTATCCGACTTGCTGCTGTCGGAGTATTAGTTCTGAGCTTTGATGCGCTGCTGATCCGGCTGGCTGATGTTGGTCACTGGGATGTCGCCTTTTGGCGTGGGGCCTTGATGGCGCTGTCGATGGGACTAGTTGCTCTTATCAGGACTCAGCCAGCTGAGTGGCAACACTGTCGCAAGCACCCGTTGGTTTTGTTTTTTCTGGCTGCACTTTACGGCATCAATGGCACTCTGTTTGTGTTGTCTGTTTCTTTTACCAGTGTCGCGAATACAGTTGTGATTTTAAGCAGCAGTGCTTTTTTTGCAGCGCTCTTCTCCTGGTGGATATTGCGCGAGAAAGTGGCGCGCAGAACCTGGGGGGCTATTCTGGTTTCTATTGCCGGCGTACTAACGGTATTCGCTGGTTCAATGGGATTGAGCAACTGGCTGGGCGATCTGTTTGCATTGGTTTTAGCGCTCTCAATGGGTTTGTTGTTAACCCTGATGAGAGTTTATGCCGGGCTTCCCCGTACTTTGATGATCGCAATGAGCGGGTTAGTGATGGTGTCTCTGGTAGCGCCTTTCAGTACTCCGTTTACACTTCCGGGTGACAGTTATATCTGGTTGCTGTTGATGGGGCTGGTGCAGATTCCACTCGCGTCTGTGCTACTGATGAGTGCGACACGATATCTCTCTTCGCCAGAAGTCAGCCTGTTCCTGTTAATTGAGACAGTTTTTGGCCCGATCTGGGTATGGCTGTTCCTGAATGAACAAGTACCGGCAATGACCTTCTGGGGTGGTTGCGCCATCCTTGGCGCTGTAACTGTGCACTCCTGGTTATCTTTAAAGCGTCCAATATCAAAAAATTGAGCGGCCGAGTTTGGTGGTAAATTGTTCTAATGCGGCGGTTCCGGCAAGAGAATTACCATACTCGTTCAATTCGGGTGACCAGACGCAAACCGAGAGTTCACCGGGAATGATGGCGACAATGCCGCCGCCAACTCCACTTTTACCGGGCATACCTACGCGATAGGCGAAATCGCCAGCGGCATCATAGAGGCCGCTGGTCATCAACAGAGCGTTCAGTTGCTTCGTCTGTCGTGCGGAGATAAGTGGTGTTTCTGAGCCGATGGGAATTCCTTCTCGTGCCAGGTAACTGAATGCACGCGCCAGATCAACACAACTCATACGCAGTGCACACTGGTGGAAATAGGTGCGCAGTATCGTATCCACATCGTTCTCGATGTTGCCAAATGACTTCATCAGATACGTGATTGCAGCGTTACGATCACTGTGACGGTATTCGGAATCGGCTACTTTTTCATCGGATAAGATTGTCTCGTTACCGCTAAGGGAGCGCACCAGGTCCTGCATTCGATGCTTCGGAGCTGACAAGCGTGAGACCAGTACATCAGTGATCAACAGTGCGCCAGCATTGATAAACGGATTTCGTGGAATCCCTCGTTCATATTCGAGCTGTGCCAGCGAATTAAATGCCTGACCCGAAGGTTCTTTCCCGACCCGCTGCCATAAGTCATCACCGTAACGATTAATCGCCAGGGTAAGCCCGAGTACCTTGGACATACTTTGTATTGAAAAGGGTTCTGCAGCGTCGCCCGCCTGATAGATAGTGCCGTCTGTGGTACAGACGGCAATGCCCAGTTTTTGGCCCGATACCTTGGCCAGCTCCGGGATGTAATCAGCAACTTTTCCACGCCCGAGTAATGGGCGCACATCATCAATGATCTGCTCTAGAATAGACTGCATAAAATGGCACTAAGTTATACTTTGGTATTATTTGCGGCCATCGTATCGGTTTTTCCGGGGAGTGCACAGTCTTCAGATTGAATATTCCGCCTGCATGCGCGGAGAGCCCTTTAAACTTTAAATTCACTAACCAATGACTCCAGCTGACGGGCAAGCTGTTCGACGTGTCGTCCTGTTTCCTCTGTGCTTTGGGCATCGTTGGCGGTGTTGGTAGAGATATCGTTTATCCGAACAATGCTGCCGTTAATATCATTGGCAGCCCCCTGCTGCTCCGAGGCGGCTGTTGCGATTAAGGCGTTCATCTCGTTGATATCTGAGACCAGCTGGCGAATGCTGCCTAAAGAGCTACTAAGGTGCTCGACCTGTTCTTTGCTGTTTTGAGCGCGGTCTACCGACAAACTCATTTTATTGACTGCTTCTGTTGTACCGGCTTTCAGGTTTTCGATCATCTCCTGAATCTCTTCAGTGGCCACCTGGGTTCGTTGTGCTAGCGTGCGCACTTCGTCGGCGACCACTGCAAAGCCTCGTCCCTGGTCACCGGCGCGTGCCGCTTCGATTGCTGCATTCAGCGCCAGTAGATTGGTTTGTTCGGCAATGCTTCGAATAACATCCAGTACAGTAGCGACTTGCTGACTGTCATCGCTGACCTTAGACATTGTCTCGGATGTGACTGCTACATCACTGACTAGCTCTTCAGCCGCTCGCAGTGTGGTGGCGGCTAGTTCGATACCATTATCGCTGAGTTCATTAGCCTGATCAGTGGCTGTGGCGGCAGAGTCCGCATTCTGCGCTACTGACTGGGATGTGGAGTTCATCTGGGTTGATGCTGCAGCAACTTGTTCTGACTCCGCTTGCTGCTGCATCACTCCCTCGGCAGTACTGGCGCTGAGGTTGGCCATCTGCTGCGCTGATTGTTGAAGTTCCTGTACTGATTGAGTGATGTGCTTCACTGTGTGGTTGAACTTGCCGAGCATTGCATTGATGGCTTCTGCAATTCGCCCGACTTCATCTTGTACATCCAACTCAATAACTCGGGTCAGATCGGAGTTCTGCTCAATCGCCCGAATATCCTCTTCCAGTTGCGTAATGGGTTTAGTGAAGAGCCGGGAGATAAAGACACTTAGCAGATAAGCTGCAACGGAGAAAAGGACGATGGCTGCGATGGTGGTATTTATAATCGTGCCACGCAAGGCTGTAGCCTCAGCAAAAGCTTCCTCTTCATCTATCTCGCTCATAATCGCCCATTTAAGGCCTGGTATACCCAGTGGACCGAAGGCTGATAACACAGGCACTTCCCGGTAGTCCTCGAATATCCGATAGTCAGTGGTGCCAGATATCGCGGCTTTAGTACCTTCAGTTTCTACTGGTTGAAGTCCGATGGTTGTGCCTTTGGATAGGATGACATCTATTAGGCTCTGCTGTATGCCTGCCTGCTGCAATGCTGCGGTATAGCCTTCAGGATCTTCAATCAGGAATCGGCTCATGCTGCGCATGCTGTAATTTGCGCCGACCAGATAAGTTTCACCGGAAAGACCCAGGCCAGATTTTTCCCATTGCTGGTCGTAGGTCATGATCTGATTGATCTTATCGATCGGCATCTGGAAGATCAGAATGCCGATCTTTTTGCCTTTACTGTAGATTGAGGTGGCAATAAATGAGGCCGGGTCTTCATAGGATGGGGTATAGCTGGCAAAGTCAGTCAGTTTTACTTCCCTGCCTGAGCTGTTGAGCACACCTTTAAAGGCTTCCCCAATACCAGAACTAGCATATGGGCCGGTTTTCAGCGATGTTGTGTAATCCAGCTCCTTAAAAACGGAATAAACGATGTCGCCGGTGTCCGGGTCTGCCATGAAAATATCGTAGTAACCGAAACGGTTCAGATATTCCCGAATATGGGGGTGGTAAAGCGCATGGGCTTTTGCGTAATCGCTGTCGTTCGGGAGCTTGATCAGTGCGTCTTTTTCACCCAGTGGATGACTGTTTGCGCGGATAAATGCATGCTGTAAAGCGATAGAGTCGTCGTCCAAAGGCTGCAGCATAGAACTGGTATCTTTGCGGTTTCCGTTGTTCCTTTTGGCATATTCGCCACCATAATCCCCTACATAATATTGCTGTAGTTGCTGGCGAAGAGTCGGAATATCGGGATTACCACTCTGCTCACGATAGCTCTTGAAGCTTCTGTTAAATGCCTGCATCGCGTCAATGATCATCCGGTCATTGGCAAAACTCAGAACTTGTTCGTTGATGAAGGAGAAGTAATCTTCGATTTGACGCGCTTTGATTTCGCGAATAGATACCAAGTGCTCTCTGGCCTGGAATTCAATTGCTTCGCGGGCGGTTTGATAACTCTGGTTACCAAGGATCAGTGCAAGAATTGTGATTGGGATAATAGTGACGCCGACGATGATCAAAGTCAGCTTGATGCGGATACTCTTCATGTGTGGCTCCCATTAGCCAGTGCGATGAATATCGATACCAAAGGGCTATAAAACGGGAATATACACCGCAACTTTTATAGCTAAAGCATAGGCCAGATTACCGCTGTTTCAAGGGTTTCAATTGAGCCCATAACGTTGCAAAACAGTCTGATATAACGGTGTTTTTTTGAGTTCGTCGAACTGGATCTGCCATTGCTGAATAACCGGATCCGGTGTTTGTTTGGATACAGCTATGTACAGGTCGGTGCTGAAAAGCGGCAGTTCGATGCGCTTAACCTGATCGGGACTGTAGCCGCTGTGTCTGAGTAATGAGTTGATAATAGCCGCGCCTGCGACGGTAACAGCTACCCGTTGTCGCATTAGTAGTGCAATATTCTGTTCCGGATTGGTGGTCAATACCAGATTGTCGAAATCCTTCTGTAACAGCAGACGATGCTCAGGAAAATCGCGGGTGACCGCTATTGCTGGGAGTGCTTTTAGTTCTTCAAGGCGTTGAAATCGCTGTGGATTTTTATGATGTTGGTAGAAGTACACTGTATCGGTAAGTATCGGTCCTATCCATTTGAACAGAGGTTCTCTTTCCGGCGTGCGGGCCATTGCGAACAGCATCTGGCTATTCCGTTTATCCCGGATATCGCGATACGCCCTGGCCCATGGAAGTATCTGGATATTGTCGGGGTGCTTCATACGTTTCAGTAGCATTTGAGTAATTTCTACTGCTGCTCCCTTTAAATTTCCTTCACTGTCCTGATAGCTAAAAGGCGGGAAATCCTCAGTCATGATACGGAATTGGACAGGCTGCTCTGTTTCTGAAGCATAAGAGGCAGATAGAAGGCTCAGGAGAATCCATGCAATCGCCAGTTTATTAAAATATCTGATGCTTGCTGTCAGCATGTTTCCTGTCTCCGGTTCAGCGCTGGCTAATGCTTTACGCTATCAGGGCTACACTACAAAGATGAAGCTTCTATCATCGTTGCTCCCGTTATTATTGATGCTGGCACTTAGTAGTGCCAGAGCTGAGCCCTACCTTATTAATGGTAGTGACTCAATCGTGTCCAGAGTGCCTGAGCGAGTGTTAATGGAAGCTTATGGCCGAATTGGAATTGATATCCAGATACTGCGGGTACCTTCAGAGCGCTCACTCAAGGAAACCAATGCAGGCATCGTCGATGCAGAGATGTCGCGTATCAGGCTTGATCATGCAGCATACCCTCATTTGCGACGGGTGCCTGTCCCTCTGAATATCCTGGAGGCGACTGTGTACACTAAACTGTTGGATTTTAATGTTGATGGCTGGAAAAGCTTAGAGCCATACTCGATTGGTATTCGTCGCGGGGCTATGTTTGCTGAACAAGGGACAGCAGGCATGAATGTCATCGCGGTGAAGCGCAATGAACAACTTATTCGGTTACTCGAAAGAGGTCGGGTTGAACTGATCGTGATGAATCGGATCGCTGCAGAGTATGAGATAACGCGCTTGGGAGTAAGTGGTATCAGGGAGCTTTCACCGGCGATCCATTATCATGAGGTTTTTCATTATGTTCACCAGCGCAACAGCCATCTGATCGATGATCTGTCACGGGTGCTATTACAGATGCGTAATAGTGGTGAAATTGAAACCATCGTCAGAGATAGTCTTTCCAACCTGGCTGACGACCGCGCGTCTGAAAGCAAGTAGTGATCTTTCTCAGTTAATAAACTCGAGCCAGGCATTCAGCATCTCGGAAAAATCCTCCAGGCCACAGCCCGCGAAAGATTCGGCGTCATAGAGTTCCAGGTCTTCAGCTAAGTTCTCTGGCTCCAGGTCCAATGAGTTAGCTGTGACAGTGGCTTCATCCTGACTTAGGTAGAGACTGAACTCGGTTCCTGTATAGCTGGCGTCCCAGCGTTGTCGAGACTTCAGTGTTGAAATATCAGCGAGGATCTTCTCAATCAGTGATAGATCGCGGCTGATCTCATTCACCAACCATAGGCCGAATGCTTCGTGGTCCATTGAAAAGTTGGCACATGGCTGGCCATATTCATCACTGTAAAAATCGTATTCCATTGGTAACTATATAACTTCGGATAATCAGCCTGATATTCTATCACCGTTCCGGACTAGGCCTCTTTTTTTACTCTAATGTTGTTTAGATGATTGACAATCATGCATATGCATTTATCATTGTGTGTATGACTAAGATGACTTCTGAACAGATTGCAGGCTTACCGTGCTTGAATCTCAGCTTGCGAAAGGCCACACGAGTGATGAATCGTATATATGACCATCACTTGTCTCCGTGCGGGTTGAATAATGGGCAGTTCAGCATCTTAAGGGCGATCACCTTGATGGGTGAGGCTACTAATAAGACATTGCAGAGTGTGCTGGCGCTTGATCAGACAACCCTGACCCGTAATCTGAAGCCTTTGATCCGTGAGGGTTATGTTACTGCCACCCCTGGTAGCGATCGACGCCAGAAAATATTGCGTCTGAGCGGCTGTGGGAATGAGATCTATGGCGATGCGCTAGTGTATTGGCAGGATGCACAAAAACAGATAGTAGAGCAGCTTGGTGCTGATACCAGCCATCAACTGCTGGGGCTCAGCGACGAGATTTTAAAGCTGGGCTAATTTTTCAAACTAAATACATGTATATGCATTTATGAAATTATATACTTTCCCCATTACAGCGAATGCGCTGAAGATCGAGTTGGTGATCAATGCACTTGGGCTTGAGCCTGAGTTGCATCTGATAGAACTGCACAAAGGGCAGCATCGAATGCCTGAGTTTAAGGCGCTAAACCCGAATGGAACTATCCCAGTCATTGAGGATGAAGGGCGCATCATCTGGGAGTCCAATGCCATTCTGATCTACTTAGTGAAGAAGTATCAGCCTGATATCTATCGAGCTTCAGTGGCTGATGAGACGGAACTGCTTCGTTGGCTGAGCTGGCAGCAGGGAAGTTGGATGAAAGCGACCGCTGCCTTTGCGCACCAGTCCGTGGTATTGCCGGTCATGGGAGGGACAACGGACAAGGCTCGAGTGCTAGAGATATTACCCGAGTTTCGTTTGCAGGCGGCAATATTGAGCCAACACCTTAGTGACCGAGATTACATCTTGGGTGAAGCGCTGTCAGTCGCAGATGTTGCGTTAGCAGCGCCCCTTTTCTATTGGCGTGAAGCTGATATCCCAGTTCCAGAATTTGCTCATTTGCATCAATGGATGGAAAGGCTCGAGGGTTATGACTGGTGGAAGCAGACAAAGTTACAGCAAGCGTCATTTATAAATAAAAACATGTATATACATAATGGTGGTAAGGATGAGAACTAAAGCAGGTAGTGATACGGCGAAACGTTTTTTCTCCTGGGTTGTTGGTCATCCGAAGTCACTTATTCTATTGGGAATACTACTGCTCGCGGGCATGGCGAGTCAGATGATCCATCTGCAAAAAGACACCCGTGCGGATGCTTTCCTTGCTGCCGATAACCCTGCACTTGTTTACAAGGACAAGGTAAAAGAACAGTTCGGTCTCGCCGATCCGATTGTGATTGCGGTGGTGAATGAAACTGAGTCGGGCATCTTTAATCCGGAGACGCTGGCGCTGGTGGATCAGATAAGCCAGCAATTGATGGATATAGAAAATATCGACCCTGACCGCGTAGTAAGTCTGGCAACCGAGAATAATATCACCGGCAATGATGAAGGAATGGATGTTACTCCCTTCTTCGAGCCGTTCCCTGAGACAGCGGAAGACGCTGAGCGAATCCGACAGGCGGTTGCTGATTTTCCTCTTTATCAGGGAAATCTGGTGGCAAAAAACCAGCAGGTCACGCTGATCGTTGCAGAGATGCTGGATGAGAATATCGCTGACGAAACCTTCAATCAGATCAATCAGGCGATGGGTCAGATTCCGTTGAATGCAGATGACAGTCTGCATATCGCGGGGGAAGGCGCTGTTTCCGGCTATATGGGCAGTTACATCGATGCGGATGCCCAACGTCTTAATCCGATTGCCGGTGGCATTATTACTCTGATCATGGTCTTTGCTTTTCGCCGCTTCATGCCTGCGATCCTGGGTAATCTGGTGATTGCTGCTTCGGTGCTGATGACACTTGGCATTATGGCGACCGGAGGCGTTTCCTTCTTTGTTATTACTAATGCACTGCCAGTCATTCTGATCGGTATCTCAGTCGCAGATGCCATTCATATCTTTAGCGAATACTACGAACGTCAGGCGCGTGCGCCAGAGCAGCAGGTAAAGTTGTTGGTTGTAGAGACGATGGTAGAGATGTGGCGGCCGATAACACTGACTACCTTAACTACAGTCGCAGGCTTTATGGGACTGTATTTTGCTGCCTATATGCCTCCGTTCCAGTATTTCGGGCTGTTCACTGCGGTCGGTGTGTTGATCGCATGGTTCTACTCATTATTGGTACTGCCAGCAGCGATTGTTCAGTTTAAGCCAAGAGTACATCCGTCATTTGTTAAAGCAGCCCAGAGTCATCAGATGGATCGATTCAGTCAGCTAATGTCGTTGTTGGGGGCTTTTAGCTTAAAGCATGCACGCAAGGTTATTGGTTTGACAGCGCTGGTTGCACTGGCCGGTCTGGTCGCGACAACTGGATTAAAAGTTGATGAAGACCGTATTGCCACCTTTCATCCAAGTGAACCTATCTATCAGGCTGATCGGGTTATCAACGAGAATATGGATGGGGCCAACAATCTGGATGTGGTATTTGAATCTGCTGAAGATGAAGGCCTGTTCGATCCTCAAGTGCTACGCAAAATTGAAGCCTTTCAGGCCTATGCAGAGACCTTACCGCATGTAAATGGCTCGACCTCTATTGTTGATTATCTGAAGCAGATAAACCGTTCACTGAATGAAGGCAATCCCGATGAGTATCGTTTGCCATCTGAGGCAGAGTTGGTCGCGCAATATTTCCTGTTGTATAGCGCATCAGGCGAGCCTACCGACTTTGAAGAGGAAGTGGACTACGACTACCGCATCGCCAATATCAGATTGAATATGGATAGTGGCGCATACAGTGATATCCGACCTGTTGTTGAAGCGCTGCAGCAGTACATCGATCAGCAGATTAACAATACTGAACTGCAGGCTACGCTGTCCGGCCGGGTGAACGTTAACTATCACTGGATAAAGGATCTGGGTGAAAGCCATTTCGCAGGGCTCGCAGTAACACTTGGTTTGGTATTCGTCATCTCTGCCTGGTTGTTCCGGTCCGCGATTGCAGGTCTGCTGGCTCTGATTCCGGTCGCCAGTTCCATTCTGTTGGTCTACAGCAGCATGGTGGTACTGGATATACCGTTGGGCATAGGTACCACAATGTTTGCATCAGTGGCGATCGGCCTGGGGGTAGATTTTGCTATCCATACCATTGACCGACTGAAAGTCTCCTTCCGCCGCTACCCGGACAATATAGATACTGCGCTAATGGCACTCTATCCGGGTACCGGTCGCGCGCTGCTGTTCAACTTTCTGGCGATCGCCTGTGGTTTTGGCGTGCTCATGAGTAGCCAGGTTGTACCGCTGACGAACTTTGGGGTCATTGTGGCTCTATCTGTTACCACCAGTTTCATTACCAGCATGACGCTGATACCAGCTTTGGTGAAAGTTTTCCGTCCCTCTTTTATTTGCCAGCAGCCGGTAACTCGTGCTGGTGCGACTACCGCCTGAGCGGTTAAGTGATCAATCGGAGTCCTGTTATGAAAACAGTAAATTCTTTGGCGGTCATCGGTTTGGCTGCTGCAATGGTCTTGCCAGTGAAAGCATTGGCGCTGCCGGATACGAATAGCGTTGTCGAAAAGGTGAACGCTGTGGATGAAGGTGAATTTGTAACCCGCAAGCTGTCGATGAAATTGACGGATAAGAGAGGCAAAGTCAGGCAGCGTGAAACCCTTAGTTACCGCAAGTTCTTCGGTGATGAAAAACGTACAGTGCTCTTTTATCAGCAGCCGCGCAATGTAAAAGGTACCGGATTTCTCACTTACGATTATCCGGACGTGAAGGTGGACGATGACCAGTGGCTTTATCTGCCAGCCTTGCGAAAAGTTCGTCGTATCTCCGCCTCTGATCGTGGTGACTATTTTCTGGGTACGGATATGACCTACGAAGATATGAAATTGGAAGGGAAGCTGGAGCCGGCAGATTATCAATATAAGGTATTGGCGGAGGAGCAGTTGGAGGGGCGGCCAGTATTAAAGCTTGAAGGTGTTCCACACAGTAAAGAGATTGCAAAAGAGCTGGGTTACAGCCGGGTCGAGTTCTGGGTTGATAGCAGTAATTTTCTGGTTGTGAAGTCTCTGTACTGGGGGACTAGGGGGAAATTGCTCAAGACTCTGACAACCTCGGATATCAGGTTGGTTGATGGTATCTGGACCCGTCACAGACTCGAAGTGCAGAACCATAAAACAGGTCACAATACGGTTTTTACTTTCTCTGACGTGGATTACAAAGCACCGGTCAAAGATGGTCTATTCCGTAAGAATGCGCTGGCTCGGGGGCGTTAACTATGGGCTTATTAGCAGTTAAGCCCGGTGCATGGTCGGCAGCATTTTTGCTGCTGATCGGCAGCACGGCACAGGCGGAACTCAGCGGTATCTGGGAACAGGAATATAGCCACAACATCAGTTCCGGAGAGAGTCAGAAGTTTGAGACCTTGCTGGATCTCGAATGGAATCGCGAAATCGGTGACAGTAGCTATTTGACGGCTATTGGCCGCGCTCGCTTTGATGCTGAACAGGATCTGAGTGACAGTGACCAGAGGCCTGATACTTTTAGTGAGATTAACGGCAGCTGGGTTAAAAGTGATCAGGCTTCACTAGGCCTTCGAGAGCTCTATCTTGATACCGAATGGCTCGGTGCTAACTGGCGATTAGGTAAACAGCAGGTGGTGTGGGGTGAGTCCGATGGCCTGAAGGTGCTCGATAAGGTGAATCCGCAAAGTTTCAGGGAATTTATCCTTGATGACTTTGATGATTCACGGATACCGACCTGGATGGTCAACGCTGAATTCCCGCTAAGTGATGACAGCTCATTGCAGCTGCTCTGGATTCCGGATACCAGCTATAACGAAATGCCGGAGACGGGTGCTGATTATGCTTTCACCCAGCCTGCACTAGTGCCGGTGGCTCCAGCTGGTGTCACCGTCAATATGGCCGAGCTGAATAAACCCAATAACTGGCTCAGCGACAGTGAACTGGGATTACGCTATACCGCATTTATCAGTGGCTGGGATCTGACCATGAACTACCTCTACCACCACAATGATAACGCTGTGCTCTATCAGGAACTGTCGGGATCCACTATTACCCTAAGACCTGAATATGAACGCAGTCATCTGCTGGGTGGAACTTTAAGCAATGCTTTTGGTGATCTGACGTTGCGAGCGGAGGTTGGTATTAACAGTGATAGTTATTTCGTCAGCAGCGACATTAGTGAGCGTGGGATTGCCAGTAGCCCCGAGTTCTCCTCGGTGATAGGGCTGGATTGGCATGGCTTCAGTGACTCTATGATCAGTGTCCAGTGGTTCCAGAGTCATCTGCTTGACTATGATCCTGATATCGTTAGAGATCAGACTGAGCATACACTGAGCCTGCTCTATGAACGCACTTTTGAGAATGATACCTGGACCTTTGAAACCCTTCTGTTGCACTCGCTGAATGACAGCGATGGCCTGATCCGACCGAAGCTGACCTATAACGCGTCAAGTGAACTGGATATATGGATAGGCGCAGACATTTTTTACGGTCAGGAAGAGGGGCTTTACGGCCAGTTTGATCAACAGGACAGGGTATCGATCGGTTTTAGTTTAGGGTTCTGACTATTTGGTGAATGGGCCTAATTAGTTTTGCAAAATGGGTCTTCTGAAGGCCCAATGTCTGCTGCATCCTGATGATATTGATTCACAGGGGGAAGATCATGAGCCTAACAGTATCATTTTTGCAGCAGGCCGATCGGCAGCAGTGGGAACTGCTCTATGAGGGCTATGCTGATTTCTATCAGGTCCCTATGACCGAACAGATCAAAACTACGGTTTGGGACTGGATCTTCAATCCACAACAACCGTTTCATTGCCTGATTGCCAAAGATGAATGGGGCAACGGACTGGGGCTGATGCATGTCCATGCGATGATGTCGCCGTTACGTGGTTGCCATGTCGGCTTTCTGAACGATCTTTATGTAGTCCCTGATGCCCGAGGTCGGGGTGTCACTGATCAGCTGTTTAAAGAGTTGGAGTTATTGGCAAAAGCGCAGCAATGGCCTTTTGTGCGTTGGAACACTGCAGATAATAACTATCGGGGTAGGGGGTATTACGACAAAGTGTCGAACAAAACTCAGTGGCTGACCTATCAGCTGGATCTTTAGTTCTAACGGCTGCAGTTCCGTTTATAGAAGGAGAGGGGTAAGCTGACGGCTCACATAACGTAAGCTATGGAAAGCAATGGAATCACTGTTTATAGCGCCGGGCATTCTATTATGGGCGTTGCTCTCTTATCTCTCAGGCGATGCTCCTCTTGATCCCCGGATAGCTGCTTACCAGAGTGCTGTTCGAGAGATACCTCCGGCACATGAGAATGGATTCGTATATTTCCTCGGCATGTCCGCTCCCGCTGGAGATAATGTAGTCGGAGTTGGGCTTCAACGTCTGCAAAATCTAGCGGATGGTTATGCGATCAGGTCGTTTAAGCCGGGGCTTGATCGCAGTGTGTTAAATGCAGAATTGACGCCTCTAAAGTGCGGCTATGGTAGGCCTCATTGCGAAAAATTACTGGCGTTGAATTGTGCAAAGCAGAAGACATTGCTGAGTCGACATGGCTGGCTCCTACAGCGCTATCGTCAGTTACTAACCTTCGAAAGATATGTGATGGAATCGGGCATTGATCTCGAAGAATTCGATACTTTGGAGGTAGTAGAATACGGACAGATTTTGAGTTTCATTGACTACGTAAACAGTAGTCAGTGTGAAGATGTGAGGGAATCTAAATTCCTTTTGGTAGAGGATACTGCTCGACTGCGTAATTTACTCTCGCAGAGCGATTCGGTTTATCTAAAGTCCGGATCTATTGGGTTATTAACTAAACAATACAAATTTATCAGTGAGTTTGTTCAAAGTTACAAAGCTCCTGCTCTGAATAGTGATCTGTTTCGACCGTTTTCCAGAGATGAAATGTCTTTGCGGGATGCTCTCTATCGTGGCGCAATCATGGAAACAGGCAGAGTAGATACGCGTATTCAAAAAGCAATGAACCAGTTTTCAATCCCAAATGAGTTGATACCTGTTGTACTCAAGCGGAACGTTGTTGTTAACCATCAAATTAAGGGATTTCTTGATCAAGCGGATGCATCTGTGCGACCAATATTGGATTTCAAAGAGCCTGCAAAGACAGAGTATGTAGATTTTAGCCCTTGGAACTGGAACAACTATTTGGGACAAAGCCTGATGTTAGGGGGGCCACGTTTCCATTTGGAACTTGATTTGAAGAGCATTGAAAGTTACATCGTGTTGGCTCGATTGGCGTACGACAAACAGTTTGCGGAACCGATAGATAGAGATAGGTACTTAAACCCCTTTAACAATATACCGGTCGAGATCGATCCCGAAAAAGCGAAGGCATGCTTTCATACTCAGGTTGGAGATTATACTAATACCAACTGCATCTCTTGGTTGGATAGAAAATAAAGCAGAGAGACTGGATTTCGAATTGAAGCATCTCTGAAGAACCAATGATATTTGGACTGATACTGTTTTGCCTAAGGGGCTATAGGCAGTCGCCAGCCCTTAGCTTATATTGTGCTGTCTATGCAGTATTGGAGTCGTGCCGGTGACAGCACAAAAGGGAATTGCCATCACAGGGCTGATCTGTGCCCTGACAGCCACATTGATCTGGTCGGGTAACTTTGTAGTCGCGCGGGGGCTCACGGATAGTATTCCTCCAGTCGCACTGGCCTGGTGGCGATGGATGGTAGCAGTGGTCGCATTTTTGCCATTCGCGCTGCGGCCGATGCTGAAAGAGTGGCCTGTTATTCGTGCGAATCTGGGTTATCTCTCGCTGACCGCTTTCTTAGGTGTGACCACCTTTAATACGCTTATTTATGTAGCCAGCTATACCTCTACGGCGATGAAGCTATCGCTGATCGCGATCACTTTTCCTATTTTCGTCATCATTCTTTCACGGGTGTTTTTATCTGAACGATTGTCTTTGAACAAATTCGCCGGGATAGTGCTGGTGGCTTTGGGCGTCATAACTTTGGTGACTAATGGCCAGCCGCAACAGCTATTGCAGCTTTCGCTGGCGGAAGGTGACCTGTGGATGTTATTAGCGGCAATCAGTTTTGCGGCCTACAGCATTCTGGTGAAGTACAAGCCAGAATCGCTGACTGGATGGAGCTTCCAGCTCAGCACCTTTTTGATCGGCTTGCTGATGTTGCTGCCATTCTATCTTTGGGAGATGTCTCAGAGTGTTTTTTCGATCAGCACCATTAATCAGACAACTCTGGGGTCGATTTTGTATGTTGGGGTAATGGCTTCGTTGGCCGCTTATATCGTCTGGGGGAAGGCGATTACGATTCTCGGGCCTACCCAAGCTTCAATGGTTTATTACAGCCTGCCGGTGTTCAGTGGTATTGCTGCCTGGGCGATCCTGGGTGAGCAGATTGGTCTTCTTCATCTGGTGAGCATGGCATTAATTATCAGCGGCGTGCTCATTGCGTTAAGGCAGCCCCGCCAACTACTGCGGGGCTAACCTGCTTAGGGAAGGTGCGATTAAGTCCTACCGGCTCTCTGGCTTAGAGAACGAGCGGGACTTATTAGCACCTTCCTTAGTAGATACCGGGATAGACAATCTCGATCCAGCGCGATGAGCTGAAAAGGCCATCACTCCACTCCTGATCCAGCTCCGCTAAAGGTTTAGCGGCCATTGCGTCTGTAACTGACATCCCCGAGATTTTCATCAATCGTAGTTTGTTATAGGCAGTTTGTAGCATATCCCGGTAAGCCTGCAGGTCTGATTTAGTGGCCAACGGGCCATGGCCCGGAATAATCTTGGTCTTGTCATCAGCTATTGCCAGTATCTTATCCACAGCACTGATCATCCCTTTCACCGAACCACCATGGTTAATGTCGATAAAGGGATAGAAGCCGTTAAAGAAAAGATCGCCTGCATGGATCACATTCTGCTCTTTGAAGTGAATAAAACTGTCGCCATCAGTATGGGCATGAGGCGTGTGAATCGCATGTACCTGGCCGCCGTTAATATGGAAGCTGATATCGTCGGAAAAGGTGATTACCGGCAGCGCATCCGCTGAGGCTGGCAGGCTTTTCATTTTGAAGGCTTGAATATAGGAGCCGGATGCCATTCTCTCGCGGACATTGTTGTGGGACACGATCAGGGTACCGGCTTTGCCTAGGTTTTCATTTCCTCCGGTATGGTCCCCATGAAAATGCGTGTTGATCAGGAATTTGGGATGCTCACCACCAATCTCTTTAATCTTTGCCAGTATCTTCGGTGTCAGAGGTGAGAACTGATCATCGATCATAAAGGTACCATCAGCACCGGTCAGAACGCCTATATTGCCTCCCTTACCTGTCAGCATATGGATGTTGTCGCTGACTTTTATCGCTTCGATCTTGGCCTCCATCTTGTGGCTGTCAGCAAAAGTGGCAGCAGAGGAAAGAAAAAGCGCACAGCCCAGATAGTAAGCACAATGGGTAATTCGCATGACAACAACTCCCGGATCAATCAGCAAGCGTTATTAAAAGTAGTTGTCGAAGCTGGGTTAAGCCAGTGAGCTAAGGTTGCTGCCCGCGACGTTCTTCTCTTGGAGTATGACCATAACGTTTGCGGAAACAGCGAGCGAAGTATGAGGTAGAGCTGAAGCCACATGCGGTACTGATCTGTAGTACCGAGAGGGTGGACTGTTGTAGTAAATGGCGTGCACGTTCAAGCCGAAGGTTCATATAGTGAACCGCTGGCGTACAGGAAAGGCTTTCCTGAAACAAGCGTTCAAGTTGCCTTGTCGATAGACCCACCAGTTCTCCAATTTCCTGACAGGTCAGGACTTCTTCAATGTTGGCTCGCATTACTTCCAGTGCTTTGACCAGTCGTGGGTGGTTGGTCTGGTGGCGCATCTGTAGTTCCATGCGTTGCTTTTCGTGAGCAGGGCGAATAGCCGGGTGAATACACTGCTCTGCGACATCTTTTGCCAGTTCTTCACCGTGTTGCATCGAAATAAGCTGAAGCATCATATCCAGTCCGGCAAGGCCTCCGGAGCAGGTCATCACGTTACCATCGATCTCGTAGAGCTCACCGGTGACATTCAGGTCGCTGAACTGTTCGGCAAGGCTGTCTCTGTTTTCCCAGTGAATGGTGCAGGTGCGGCGCTTCAGCAGGCCCGCTTTTGCGAGAATCAGACTGCCTGTGGAAGTGGCGCCGATATTGATGCCCTTGCGACTGGTATGGCGAAGCCAACGCAAAAGGGTCTCATCGTCGGCATGCTGCGCACCTATGCCGGCAACCACTAACAGGCTGTTTAGGTCATCACAGTCTGACATCTCCCGGGTTGGTGAAAATGGCAAGCCGTTACTGGCCAGTACAGGTTTGTCCTCAGGGGTATAGAAATGCCAATGATAAAGCGCCTGGCCGCTCATTCGGTTGGCCATTCGCAGTGGCTCCAGCGCTGCTGCAAAAGAGAGCATCGAGAAATCTTCGATTAGGAAGAAACCGATCTGTTCGGTATGCATGTGAAAGTCCGACAGTTTGTTGTTTTTCTAGACGTCGCATCAGTACTTAATAATGTCGGAATATGGATATTTTGGCCAGTTCAGATTCGCCATTATGGAGTCCTGAACCGAAGCATGCGTTGTCTCGGTAGGAACAATAAAAATCTCATATTGGTCGGAATCAGAAATCATGATCGAACAAAAAGTTAAGTTTTACAGCGATGGCCTGCGCCTGGATGGTGCCTTTTTCACTGACGAAAACAATAACAATCCGGACCTGCCCATTATCATCGTCTGCTCCGGTTTCACTGGACAGAAAAATATCCATCCGGAACGTTATGCCAGAGCTCTGACAGCGAAGGGTTATACCACTTTTGGTTTCGACTACCGTGGTTTTGGCGAGTCAGAAGGGATTCGGGAAAGAGTTATCCTGGAAGAGCAGGTTCGTGATATTGCCAATGCTGTAGCTGTTGTACGTGAGCGCGCTGATACGGAAAACCGTAAGGTTGTACTGGCGGGCTGGGGTATGGCAGGTGGTCTTATCATTGATGCTGTTCGCATTTGCGAGGATCTGGTTGATGGCCTGATTTCGATGAACGGCTTCTTTGATGCTGTGCGTGTTCAGAAGGCGCTGCGAGGTGAGCACGGCTGGAAAGAGTTCCGCCAGTTTATGGCTCAGGAGCGTTTGCGTCTGGCCAAAGGTGGCGAAAAACAAGGGATTGATCCATTTGATATCTATCCGCTGGATCCTGTTAGCCGGGAGTATGTCTTTACTGAATTGGTGAAAGCGCCGGGCTATGGCGTGACATCTGACTTTGATTTTGCTGACTCCCTGATCAGCTTCAAGCCAGAGGCTCATCTTGATGAGCGTTTCTCCGCGATTCCAATGCTGATTGCCCACGGCGCTGAGAACGCTTTGCATCCTGTGACTGAGCCTAAGTCTTTATATGCCGCTTATCCGGGGCCTAAGTCTCTGTTCTTGTTGGCAAATGCAGGCCACACAGAATGGATGCTGGATGACGATCCACGCTTCATCGAATTCTCTGGCTATATCGCCAGCTGGGTTGCTGAAAACGTTTAACTCGGCTTCTGTAAGATGCGAGCAGCTGCCAGTTGGTATCTGTTCGCCTTTTGCTTCTCCTGCCCGATGCTGTCAGCAGGGCTTTCTGATTGCGGATATTGTAGATGCAAAATGCTATTCCGGTCTGCGATGCAGCAGATCCTTTTCCCCGAAAACCCGATTTTACCTTGCCAGCAGGGGCGTGTGACTGTCATGCCCATGTATTTGGGCCTTCGGAACGTTATCCCTATACGCCGAACCGAAGCTATACGCCGCCAGAAGCTGCGCCTGGTGCCTACCTGCATCTTCACCGTACATTGGGTATAGAACGAGGAGTGTTGGTTCAGCCGAGTGTCTATGGCACCGATAATCGTCTGCAGGCGGATACATTGAATTATCTTCGCCAACAGGGATTGACGTACAAAGGCGTTGCTGTAGTCGCGGCTGACGTCACTGATACAGAACTCGATCAGTTAGCGCTTAGTGGTCACTGCGGTGTGCGAATGAACCTCCTGTTTAAAGGCGGGATTGAGTGGCGGGATGTATCCCGTTTGGCTGATCGGCTGGCTGAACGTAGCTGGCACCTGCAATTTCTGGTGGATGTCTCTGAGTTTGAGCAGTTTGAAGAGCGAGTGCGGTCTTTATCTGTACCTGTAATCGTTGATCATATGGGGCATATATCGGTCACTAAAGGGGTACAAAATCCCGGCTTTCAGTCACTTCTGAAATTGATGTCAGAAGGCCGTTGCTGGACCAAATTGTCGGGTGCATATCGGCTGACGGCGATGACGCAGACGCCTTACCAGGATGTAATTCCACTGGCGCGTGCTCTCATTGAAGCTAACCCTGAGCACTGTGTTTGGGGATCAGACTGGCCTCACCCTCACTTTAGTATACCTATGCCAAATGACGCAGACCTGCTAAATGAGCTCCTGCTCTGGATCGATGACGAGAAAATCAGGAACCAGATATTGGTTGATAACCCCGCACGTTTTTATGGCTTTTGACCACTTCAAGAATCCTCTGACTGGTTTGTAAGTCGCTCTGCAAACTGGTCGATCGGGTGTTCCTATCAGTGCCCGTTTTTGCCCGCCATCACCTGGCGGGCTTTTTTATGTTTAACTCTGGGTTCCGCTTCCATGGCAGCCTTGCGGCCAGTGCAAAACCGACAACAGGTGGTGCCGCTGCGAGTAATGCGATGCCTGCATGTTCGCTCATACAGAGGAAGGAAAAAGGAGTGCACATTGCAGAAGATGTGAATGCCATGAACCATGAAGGTATTGCGATTGCAGACAGAAATACCAGCACTATAGAGGTGCTGAGCGATGCAAGTCGGAGTCGGGATAATAGATAGAGCAGTGGTAGATATGCCAGCAGTAAGCCCGATACGACAAACGGGGTCTGAAGCATATTAAGATAAAGCCCTGCTTCTATAGTATGAGTAAATAGATTGGTGGTTTGGCTGGATGGTGATATCAGCTCTGATACAAATGCTACGATCAGATTTGAGACTATCATCGCTGCGCTGCTGCCCGATAGACCGATGATTATTCTGCGTACAGTGAATAGCTTTTCGGGCTGCTCATGAATAGGTCCTTTATTAAGAAACGGATAGCCCAATGAAAGCAGGAAATAGGCCAGACATATCGGCATGATCAGCATAAAAGACGCACTTATAGCCATCAGATAATGCCCGCTAGATTAAAACTGCTTTACGAGAATAGCTTTCTTCTATGGCTGAAAAGTAATGTGCTGATCGGGCTGAATTACCGTACTTGAACATCTTCCCTGTTCCTTGTCCCTTATCCTATCGGCAGTCGAGTTTAACAAAGGTCGCTCAAGTCAGGTATGTCTCCATATTGCAGCAGAGGATAGTTATCCGAGTAATTGCAAAACCGGCAATCTATCAGATTGCCGGTCCGTTCCCGTTATACTGGAGTATGTAATAGGGAGAAGAATTGCTTTAAATCTGCTGGATTCATTGCCTGTATGCCCATTATCTGTTGAATAATCTTAGTGGCTGTTGACTGTTCTAGTCCTGCTGCCAGTGTTAAGAATTTACCTTCTAACTCTTGTTGGCTTAGCGGATTTTCCGGATTACCGCGGGCAATGGTGGGAGCCGATTCAAAACATTGGCCGTTTTGTAACCTGATAACCGCGTGTGCCCAGCGTTCTGCAGGGAAAAGCGCGTTATAGCGGTCGACCTCATGACAGATCACTTTGTGACTCAGTTGTTGCCTCAGCGGGTGGTGCAATCCCCGCTCATTTTCAGCTATAGCCTCTGCCGTTACTACATCATCGATCAGGGCTGAGGCGACTGAGAAAGGCAGACTGTATTGCGCCTGCTCTGTGGTATCTGGTTGGCGTACATGGAGGCGGGTGCCTTCGTGAAAGGTATGGATCTCTATGCTTTCAATCTGACTCAGGTCGGCAGGCATTTGATCACGTAATTGCCTGACCGACTCAACAGCAGGTTGAGCCCAGCGGCAAACGGGATAGGCTTTAAAATACTGATCCATAATATACCAGCGTGAACCCAGGTCCTCCCAAATCTGAGTGACATCATCGCCAAAGAGAGATACCGCAGGGGCGCCGGTAAAACCGGAGCGGGCCAGTAATGCTGCACTGATACCAGCAAGGGCTCCCCAACCGGAGCCATCTTTCACCATGGTAGGGTGATCAATACAGCGCATCATTTGACTGCGCGGGCCATAAAATTCAGCAGTCCCCAGTGCTTCGAGGGTTTGCTGCTGATCCAGCTTGAGAATTCTGCTGGCAACCGCTGCCACGGCAATGCCATTCCATGCTCCCGATGTGTGATAGTCGGCAGCAGTGGCATGCAAGGCGATACCTGCCCGGGTGGCAATTTCATAACCGACTACCAGTGCGGTCAGGAACTCCTCGCCGTTTAGCTTTTCCTGCTCGGCGAGTGCCAACAAAGCAGGCAGGATAGCAACGCCAACGTGGCCTTTCGTTAGCACTTGGCCATCGTGGGCATCGATGCTGTCGATTAGCATCGCACCAAACAAAGTTGCACCTGTGGCGCTGGCACGCTTGTCACTGAACAGCAGCGGGACGTTGCCCGGATACTGATCTGTTACAAAGGATTCCATAATTTTGCTGAGCCGCGTTTTGTGGCCCGCAACAGCTACGCCAAGCAGGTCAAGCAGACAGACTTTTGCCTGGCTTCTGACTGCGTTTGGAAGCTGTGGGTAACTTAGCTGGTGGATAAAGTGGCTGATGGTATTCATCTTGGTTTTCTCAGGTTAATCCTGTTGTTTTTGTTTTCTGGACAGAGAAAAGCCGGCATAAAAGCCGGCTTGCTCAGTTACAGTTGTGAAAGGATTTTGCGTATCAGCGGGGTGTTAGCATCGCGGACGGTCGGCAGCTCAAACCTGGCCTGATTGATGGCTGATAACTCCAGCGTCGCGCTTATGAGCTGTTCTCCATCTTCGGCCGCCGCCAGTATTTCACCTCTTGGCCCGAGAATTCTGCTGCCTCCCCAGAAATGAGCGCCTAGCTCCGGTCCGAAGCGGTTAGCCATGACTATGGGGGTACCATAGGTCATCGCATAAAACTCAAGGTTTGTTAGCCAGTTTCGCTCATTTGAAAATTCATCACTGACAATGGCCGATGCCGAGTTGATCGGTGCCAGTAACAGTTCTGGTTGTTGCAGCATTGCGCAGTGAACGAGTGCGGGATTCCATAGGTCCGCGCAGATAAGTTGTGAACTCTGCCATTGCGTATTTATCTGACAGTTCCCGAGTTGTTCCCCAGGGCTGAACCATTTACCTTCTTCTAGGCCGCCGTAAGTTGGCAGATTGAGCTTCCTATGGAGATGGATTACCCGGCCCTGACGCAAAAGCGCCAGAGCGTTAAAGAACTGCCCCGGTTTTGCCTGTTCAACGAAACCAACAGCTACTGTCATCTCTCCGGCAATTTCTGACAGTTGGAGCAGTGCTGGATCATCGGCCGCTAGCGCCAGGTTTAGCGTATCTCTGCCGACCTGATAACCGGTTAGGGACAATTCAGGAAAGAGCAGCAGGTCTGCTCCGGCCTCATTCGCCTGACGGATAAATTGACTATGTAGTTCCAGGTTTTGCTTTATCTGTCCCAGTTCCGGGTTGATCTGGGCGGCGGCTACGGTCAGGGCTGCAGACATAGGTGAATCCTCAGGCCCCCTGCTGTGCAGGGGGCGTTAAACTTACTTCAGGTTATTTTCCTGCAGGAAGTCTGCAGCGACCTGTTCGATAGACTGGCGCTTAACGTCTACGCGGGCGTTAAGGTCAGACATACGGTTGTTGTCGATGACGGCGGATAGTTGGTTTAGCTGATCAGCCAGCTTTGGATTAGCTGACAAAGCTTCCTCTCGTACTACCGGGGTAATGGCATACTCAGGGAAGTAACCTTTGTCGTCTTTAAGTACGACAAAATCAAAAGCCGGGATGCGGCCGTCGGTGGCAAATACTAGTGCAACATCGACCTGTGATTCTTTTAGTGCGGTGTAGGTCAGACCGCTATCCATACGTTTGATATCTTTGCGCGGGAACTTGAACTCATAGGCTTTCTGCAGTGGCTTCAAGCCGTCCTTGCGGGCATAGAACTCGGCATTTACTGCCAGCACGAGGCCGCTGTCGCTGTTAACGGCTTTGGCCAGATCGCTGAGACTGCTAATGCCACGCTGTTCCGCATCCGCTCGTCGCATCGCCAGAGCATAGGTATTGTTGGCTGCAGAAGCGTTCAACCAGACTAGGCCTTTTTTCGCATCCAGTGCTTTAACCCGACTGTATACTTCGCTTGCTGGTACCTTCTCTTTAACTTTGTTGTAGTTCAGTAGCGAAGTGCCGGTATATTCCCAGTAAAGATCGATCTGACCATTTTCCTGTGCTTTACGTAGCACTGAGCTACCCATCCCTGCCTTACGCTCAATCTCGTAACCTTTACTACCAAGATACTGTGAAGTGATCTCTGTCAGTAGTTGCTGCTCAGTAAAATTTTTGCCGCCAATGACTAGCTCGGATGCCTGTACAGGCAAAACGCTAGCGACGGTCAGAAGGCTTGCAGCCGCGAGTTTACTGATAGTCTTCAACATGGATTTTCTCCTGTTATTTTTGTTTTAAGCGCGTTGAGGGTTGACGCCTTTCGGCACCATTAAAAAGGCTGTGAAGGCGATCAGGATATCGACCAGGATCGCCAGCATGGCGGTTGGGATTGCACCGGCTAGCATCATGTAAGGTTCATCCAGATCAATACCGGTAAATATCAACTCGCCCAAGCCGCCCCCCCCGATCAGGAAGGCTAGTGGCGCAGTGCCGACATTGATCGCCAGCGCCGTGCGAATGCCTGCGAAGATAACGAACAGGGCATTTGGTAGCTCGACTTTGAACAGCATCTGCTGTGCTGTCATCCCGATACCTGCTGCAGCCTCTTTCAGGTGAGGTGGAACCTCCTTAAGGCCGGTATAGGTGTTGCGTACTATCGGCAGCAATGAAGCGATGCACAGGCCAAAAACGGCGGGTAGTGTGCCTATGCCAAGCAGGCTCATTGCCAGTGCTAATATCGCCAACGTTGGGATAGTGGTGCCGATGTTGAGCCCCTGCATCGCTGTTTCTGCGAATTTTGCAAAGCCTGGTCTGCTCAGTAATACCCCGAGTGGGATAGCGATCAGAATGGCGATAGCTCCTGAAAGGGCGACCAGCTCGATATGTTGGCCGGTCAGGTAAGCGACATCCTCCTGATAGCTGAGCATCTCATCGACAAAGCCATCGCTTTGCAGTTGAATACCCAGCAGGAAAGCGACAACCAGTCCCACGACCCAGAGGTAACGTTTAATAGCTGAAGTACCCATAGCTTCCCCCTTATGCCTGTTTAAGCGCGGTCATGGGTTCAGGAATACCCGGCTCGCGACGATAGGTCGCACCCAGATAATGGGTAATCAGGCGCTGTGAGATATAGCCAACAAGACAGCCGCTGTCGTCTACGCAAGGCAGCCAGGTCTGATCATGGGTAAACATCAGCGATGCGATTTTGCGCAGGTCGTCGTCGACATGGGCGATCGCTTTCAGGCCAAAGTAATGTTCGCCGCAGTACCCCTTGGTGGTCTGTGCGACACCTTTAGATACATAGCCTATCGGCTGATGTTGCTCATTGACCATAGTGATAGCGTGGAAATAGCCGTGGTTTTCGATCCGTTGCAGGGCCGTTTGCAGGCTGTCTTTTGCTGCAACACAAGGCGTCGGCGTCTCCATAACATCAGCAACTCTGGCAAGGCGCAGGCGTTTCAGCGCGCGGTCATCGCCAACAAAACTTTCGACGAAATTGTCTTTTGGATGAGCCAGCAGATCATCAGGTGTGTCGTACTGCACCAGGCGTCCATCTTTGAAAATGGCGATTCGGTCAGCCATTTTGACTGCTTCATCTATGTCATGGCTGACGAACATGATGGTTTTCTTCAGATCCTGCTGCATTTTCAGGAACTCGTCCTGAATGACTTCGCGGTTAATCGGATCTATAGCGCCAAAAGGTTCATCCATGAGCATCACCGGTGGATCTGCAGCTAGTGCACGGGCAACACCCACACGTTGTTGCTGGCCGCCGGACAGTTCTTTTGGATAGCGTTTTAGAAATACCGAAGGATCCAGTGCCACCATGTCGAGCAGTTCTTTTGCCCGTGCTTTGTAGCGATCAGGCTGCCAGCCCAGCATCTTAGGGACAATCGCGATATTTTCTTCGATGGTCATGTTAGGGAACAGGCCAATCTGCTGAATCACATAACCGATGTTTCTGCGCAGGTCGACGGTGTCCAACCCTGTAGTATCTTCTCCGCCGATCAGTACGCGCCCTGAAGTGGGAGGAATGATCCGGTTAATCATTTTCAGGGTGGTGGTTTTTCCACAGCCTGAAGGGCCCAGCAGGACGCAGATTTCGCCTTCCGGCACTTCCATCTGGATGTGATCTGCAGCGGTGACCGGGCCGTTTGGGGTCTCGAAGACTTTGGTCAGATTATCAATTGTTATCATTGTCAGTTCTCTGCGAAATTCTTCTAATTGCTCAGGCGGTTGCCAGACCTTTAGGGGTCAGGCGTTTCTGTAACCAGAGCAGTGCGTAGTCAGCGATAATGGCGAGGATGCTGACAGCGATGGCGCCTGCGATCAGCTGGCGCGGATCACTTTGGGATATGCCACGGCTGATCAGTACACCCAGTCCACCTGCGCCTATATAGGCTGCAATCGCCATAACCCCAATGTTCATAACAACAGCGGTCCTTACGCCGGCCATGATGACCGGGATCGACAGTGGGATCTCTACCATCCGCAAACGTTGGCCGGAACTCATTCCGATACCGCGGGCGGCTTCACGCAGGGCTGGATTTACGTTATTGATGGCAGTGTAGGTATTCCGGATGATCGGTAGCTGAGAGTAGAGCAGCACTGCGATCACTGCAGGCAGATACCCGATTCCCTGACCGAAAGTCGAAAGGATGGGAATCATTAGACCGAACAGGGCGATAGAAGGGATTGTGATAATGATTGATGCGATATAAAGCACCAGATTAGCGAGGCGTTCATTCTGAGTGATGGCGATACCTATAGGTACGCCCGTCAGGGTCGCCAGACCGACTGCGACTGAAACCAGCGAGATATGTTCCAGCGTCAGTTTCAGTATCAGGTCCAGGTTATTTGCCAGGAAAGCGTAAGTTTCCACTCGCAACCTCTCTGTTTCTTTAATTGTTCTTATAAGTGCGTATTGCGGACTGCACGGCTGGTGTAACTCAGATCGCTGCAGCTTTATCAACAGTACGCGGTTCAACTCCTTTCCTTGGAAAATTTTGCGACATTTTAGGATAAAAATGCGTCTTGGCGAATGAGGGTGTCTATTAAAAGTATAGAGAACCTTTAACTTAAGAGTGCTCGCTGTACCCCTGTGAAAAGGAGGAGACTGGTGCCTGAAGTCGAGTACGCTTGTTGGCAGGATATGGGGTGTTTGAATCCGCAGGTGGGGGAAAAAGTGTTGAAAACAGAGAAGCAATGTATGGCTCTGATTGAGCAATACATTAGGGCCAAAGACCAGAATAAACCGCATCTTATGTCGTCGGTCTTTACTCAGGATGCGTTGCTGGAGATTGATACCCGTACCGACGTGATTGATTTTCCGGGAGAGGTGAGAGGATTGGAGGCGATAACTAAGACACTGGTTACCGACTTCAATACTGTATTTGAAAACATCTATACATTTTGTCCGCGAGATTCTCTGAAACAAAACGGCAATGTAGTCGTATGCTGCTGGCAGGTTGTGATGTCTGACAAAACTGCATCAGAAGTCAGATACGGCTCTGGAGTCTATCGTTGGGTTTTCTCCGTGACGGATAAGGTTGCTGTCGAGCAGCTTTCTATTACTATCGAACAGATGGAGGTGTTGGAAGCTGGCAGGGGATATGCCTTACTGCAACAGTCCGCACAGACGCTTTATCCCTGGGGAAAACTCCTTGTCTGAAAAGCTGGCTAGCTATTCAATCCTTCGTCTCAGAGAATAATCGCCATTTTATAGGTGGGACTCTTTCGCAACGTCTGTGCTATAGGCTTTAATGTAGTTCTTGTCAGGAAAAGGACTGAACATTGGTACAAAGGATTCCCCGTTTCTCTGCCAGCCGCCCATTTAAGATCGTGTTTTATGCGATCAATGGGACAGGGCTGGGTCACCTTACTCGCCAGCTCAACATCGCAAGAGCACTGCGAAAATTACTCGATCAGTACGGCGTGCCGCATCAGATAGAGTTTCTGACCACCAGTGATGCAGACCATCTAGCCAGTGATTTTCTGGTCACTAAATTGCCGAGTAAAACGAGCTATAAGCAGCGCGGTCTTTCGGTTAAGCAATATAACTCGCGGGCCAAAACACTGGTCTCAATCTATCTTGCCCAGTTGAATCCGGACTGGCTGGTGGTAGATACCGCTCCCCAGGGGGCGTTTAATGAAATCTCCTTTATCCGGGAGCACTGCCGGTTTCTGGCGTTGATTGATCGTGATAAAGATCCAGAAGTGGCGAATAGTCGGGTTATTGTTAAACACAAAAAGCTGTATGACCTGATAGTCGCGCCTGAACTTGAATCTGATGATCCCCGTGCAGTCTGTGTCGGCAAAGTTCATGGCTTTGATCCAGACCGCGCCTTGACAAAAGAGCAGGTCAGAACGCATTTCTCTCTACAGCCGGAGGAGCGTTTAATCTATCTGAGTGCGGGTGGCGGCGGAGATGAAACAGCCGGTCAGTCTATCCAGCAGATACTGGAATACTTCTCCAACCAGCAAAACACCAGAGTGCTGGTGGGATACGGTCCTTTATATAAAGGTGATATCTGTTATCAACCCCATGTGATTCCCTATCAGGGTGGGAAGATAAATCGCTACTTCGCTGGTGTAGATTTCGCTATCTCAGCGGCGGGTTATAACTCCTTTGAAGAGCTAATGGCTGCGCGGGTTCCTACAGTGTTTTATGCACAGGCAAAAGGGATGGATCGGCAGGATCTCCGCGCCTTAAATGGAGCCAATAACGGCTGGAATTTGTTCTGGCAGCAGCAGCCGTTAACAGAGTTATTGCAACAGTTGGAGCAGAATAGTGAGAAAATCTGTGCTGCTTTAGCCTCCAGACCCGAACAACGCGGCGCTGAGAAAGCCGCCATTGAAATCATCAGGCAAACCGCACTAAGAATGCCGGGCGAGTTCCGGTTTATTGATCAAGTTAACGATCAGTCGCTAAACGATAAGGAATTCGCATGAGCTATACCAGAAAGCAGGGCATTGAAGACAGTCAGTTCGCTATTGATAGCTACCGGGAACAGTTAGAAGAGCTGAGGCAGGAAGCAGAAGCCTTTGCGGCGGCGGTCAAGGATGTTGAAGAGCAGAAACTGCGAGTCAGGGGAAATCTTTCCACCAGTCTGGTACCTGAAATCAACACAGATAAGTTGGCTGAGTTGAATGTACTTGGGTTTGGACATCTGCCAGATCTTATTCAACAACAGGCGGATAAAAGAACTGAGTGCCAGTCCTTTGCTGAACAGTGTACTAGTGAAGGGTTCGAAACCGAGTTTGACCGTCAGCTCAATCCTGAGGTGGGCGAATTAACACGGCAGTTGCAGGAAGTTGGCCAGCTGCATGATGGGCTTTCGTCACAGCTGGCAGATTACCCGGAGCAGGATATTCAGTTGATTGAAGAAGTAGGCCAGCCCAACAAAGGGATCTTTACCAAACTGCTTCAGGCAGTCACCTTTAAAGCTGGTCGGGCAGATAAGGCCAGAGCGCGCATTGCTGTGGCGGTTGGTGTGCCTGCCGATGCGGTGCTGGATGAATACTATCGGTTGCGTGATCAGCTGAAAGATATAGGGCAGTTGCTCGATGATTGTCGTCAAAGTGAAGAACAGTTGCGAGCAAAGAAACAGCGGCTACAGGATGCCCGCCACTTCGATAATAACTATGAGCAGGAGTTACTTAAAACTGTCAGGCTGGATTTGGCGGCTAACATAGCCGCACTGGAAACCGATTACCTAAGAGATAATTTTCCAGAGGGATGCCGTTTGTACGTTGGCCAGTTGCACGCGTTGGAGCAAAAAGCTAAGTATCTGACCAATGCAATGGAGGGTGTGCAGCAGCAGGTAACTGATCGTCAGCAGCGAATTGAGAAGATCGAACAGGTGCAGTCGAAGTGGAAGCGCTCAAGCCGGCACCAGTTGTCAGGCGATAAGTCGAACTGGCTGGTGAACGTACCCAAAATGAAACAGCAGTCGACACGACGCTATACCAGCAAGTGCGGTGGTGTTCGGGATTCAATTGTCAGTTATGAACATTACGATGATTACAGTAATCACTATTATGCGGCGGGGCAATCAGGTACAGCTGCGGCTGTTGTCGGTTGTATGTTGCTGGCCGCGGTTCCAGTAGCAGTGCTCGCCTCAGTGATTGAAGATATCGATCCTGAGATGATGGCCGAAAATTTCGAGGCATTAGAAGCACTGGATGTAGCGGAGGAAGCCTTTGATCCCGAAGATGTAGCAGCCAGTGAAGCGGAGATGAGCTAGCCTCTCTGTTCTAGACCAATCTGCCTGCTAATGAGCGGCAGATCGGCTCTATTTTGAGTGGGTAATCAACCGACTGATCTGTTTAGCAGTTGCTCATCCCGGCTTAAGCGCAGGTAGACTCCAAGCCCGGTGAGCATGGCCACTGCCGCCATCAGCATCCATACCGCGTTGATCAGCTGGCTGCTATCACTGCCATCCAATAATGATTTAAACATTAACAGTAGTGCTTCGATTGAGACCGCGATAATAATCGCTGCCATAAAGCGTGAGATGGTTCGCCGGGTTGAATCGTGATGATGGATATCCTTGCTGACCAACACCTCTTCTTCGAGAATCGTCTTGCCAAGATCAAAGATCGACATCCCCAGTGTAATCAGTATGACAATACCGAAGGCGCCGGTGGCGACATTATTGTCTTCGTCGAATACATGCAGCATCGACTCCAGCGCGGAATATAGCAACAGAGCGGCAACTGCGATCAGCAGAGTGCCGATCAGACCGTAAATCCATTGGAAATAGGAATGACAGCGTGATCGGCGTTCGTCACCATTTAGATAGGATATTAATCGCTGTAGGTTGAAGTTAATCACCAGGTAACCCAACTCCAGACCGGTGGGCGTGACAATATGTTGCACGGCTGAAATCGCGAGTTGGTGGGTGGCGCTGGATAGGTATGGACTAGTGACAACAACCGAATTGGCGGATTTTCTGGCCGCTAATACATAGGGGCGTTGGCTGCGATCACTTCCTTTTCCCAGTGCTCGTCGCCGCCGTTCACTTACGTTAGGGGAGTAGGCGGAATCCATTAGCTGGATGCCATCGTTGTTGAGGCTGTAGATCAGTTCAACAAAGGGATAGGCCTTACTTAAATGGTTTACAGCGTCTTGCTGAGCCTGAGCATCCTGGAGCAGAGCAAAGCTATTCAGGCTGGTCATCATCGATTCCATGAGGCTATGGATCGGTGATTGGTGCCGTTCATATTGGGCTAACAGATGGAGGTGATTATGGGGGCTCACGTATTTATGCTCCTGAGCTATCGCCTTAACAAAGGTTCAATCTAGCCCACATTAACTGCTTATTTCGACGTTGGTATTACGAACTGGTCGTTAAAGCAAAAGATCGGGAGGATTTGGATAAATAATCCTCTTTTATGGAATTTGGTATTGTTTGAAGGGCATTGAGTTAAGGATCGGTAATCGCAATATGACGACAGCAGCTGAGTATTGTCACAACAACATTCTGGTGATTCCCCAGGCTTTGTTCGGTATGAGTGATCTGACCCGGGTGATGCGGGCGGAGGATTCTGTCATCTTCTGTAAAGATCTCGAGCAGGATCTGACAGATGTCGAGTTTTATACCAATATCCCTTGTCTGGTTTATATCGAGCGTGGCCGGGAACAGATCACCACTAGTGACAACGACCAGCTTGATCTGCGCGAGGGAGAAGCGTTGTTTCTCTCTCAGGGGCTTAATCTGCACTCTGATTATGTCCAGACGTATGGCAACCTGAAAGCTTGGCTGGTGTTTCTGGATCCTGCACTGGTCACCGACTTTTTGCTCTCGGTGGACGCTGTAGGTGTCGCCAGCCCAAAACAAACAGAGCTTTTAAAACTACCCGCATCCGAAGCACTGGCACTGTTTTTTAAGTCAGTTGAATACCATGCCGAACACTCGGTTTCCGAAGGACTGGCCAGGCTGAAAATGATGGAGCTGCTTCATCTGCTATTGCAACAGGCAGGGCAGCAACTTATTTCACTGCTGCAAACCGGCAAAGTAGCCGCTTCTCCCAAACGGAACTTACAGCGGCTGTTACAGCAGCCGGAAAGCTTGAAATTATCCCTCGCTGATCTGGCTGCTCTGTCCGGGCGAAGCCTTTCAAGTTTTAACCGTGATTTTCGCTCCGTCTATGGCTCTGCGCCCGGCCGTTGGTTGAAAGAAAGGCGAATGCATCATGCCAGAGAATTGATCGAAAGACGGGGGCATAGCGTGACGGAGGCGGCGGTTGAAGTAGGGTACGAAAATATCTCTCACTTTATAGCAGCATTTCGTGCATGCCATGGCCTGACACCGGGGCAATGCCGAGTGTTGTCATTGTCATGACACAATATCGGCAGAGCTGGCATGCGCTGAGTAGTGAGTTTGAAGCTCTACCTCTATCTTTGGGCTCATTAACTAATAGAGGTAAGCATTATGAGTATTCGTGTCACCCTACATTGCCCGCTAAATTCATCCAGCCCAGAGGCGTTAATGGGCTTTCTAGAGGAGAATTTACCCGCTGTGCGAGGCTTTAATGGCTGTCGTAGAGTCTCTGTTCTGATGGATGAACAACGACAGGAGATGTTGTTGGATGAAGAGTGGCAGAGTCAGCAGCATCATCGCGACTATCTGGCATTTATCGAAGGAAACGGAGTGATGGCGAAACTATCTGAATTTATGGCTGGGCCTCCGCAGGTCCGTTATTTGAAATCACTCGATATCTGATCCCACCGCTTTTTACGCTTTTTACGCTTTAACTTGTGCAGGCTGGTATAGCCTGCACCTTGTTGCTTACTTGTCGACCGGCAAAAAGTACGCGGTTGATAATCTTTCCTTAGCAGAATAAAGTGATCATTCATTCAAGAATAATGAAGCTTTATTACTGTCGCTATTTAAATACGGAAAAAGTTGTATATCATAGAACATTCGCGCAGGGACGTAGCTTTAGCCAAGCTCGCAAGAACAACAATAAGAAGACAAGGTCACCCGGTATGCGAACACTTCTCAGCGCTTTTGCGTTGCTCATCGGTTTGTGCTTTTCAGGATATGGGGTAGCAGAGTCGTTACCTGCACCTACGGGAAAAGTGATACTGACAGTTAGCGGAGATATCTCCCTGACAAACAGTGACGAGGGCGCGGATTTTGATATCGCGCTGCTTGAATCCCTTCCTCAACACCATTTTATTACTGCAACTCCCTGGACTGAGGGCGAGAGCCGCTACGATGGGGTGTTACTCAATGAACTGTTAAAACACCTGAACGCCAATGGTCAAAAACTGACGGCAGTCGCGTTGAATGACTACAAAGTGCATTTTGAGCTGGCCGAGGTTAAGGATGTCCCAGTGATGCTGGCGTACAAGAAAGATGGCCAGTATATGAGGGTCCGTAACAAAGGACCGATCTGGATCCTGTATCCGATGTCTGATTATCCTGAACTCGATAAGCCTAAGCATCATGCCAACATGGTATGGCAGTTACGTAAGCTAAGAGTGGATTAATGAAGCCTCGTACTACCCTGAAATGGTTGGCAATGGTCGTGGTGGTTCTCCTCTTCACGGTGAGTTCCGTTATGAGCTATCTGCAGCATACCGAAACCTCCCGGTTGGTGTCTGCTGCAGTAAAAACCGGAGCTTGGGCGGCTTCTGAACTGGAGTCCGAACTCCTTAAGTTCGAAAACACTCTGGTGATGGTGGGTCTTAACGAGAAAAAAACGGACGATCTGGTATTGCGTTTTGATCTGCTGTGGAGCCGTCTTGAGGTCTTAAGCACTGGGCGCGAAACTGCGGGTGTGCGGGCATTGGAAGGCGCTGCACCGCTGTTGCAGGGCCTGAACACCCTGGTGCGGGATATTGAAGAGAAAGTGATCTCTTTGCAGGCCGGTGATAAGGCTGCGACTGTTGAGTTGGTTGAGCGCCTGGCGCCGTTTAAGCGTGAGGTTCGAGAGTTCAATGTCAGGGCGTTCGTAGGTTCTGAAGCTCGTACTAAAGTGATCAAATCCTTTGAGGAGCGCGAGAGTCTCAGCATCTCAATGTTTGGTTTATTAGGAAGCGGTGCGATCCTGATTATCTTGCTGATGCGTGAAAGTGCACGTAACCGCCTGCAGTCCCTGAATGATCCTCTTACCGATCTGCCAAATCGAAAGGCTTTTCAGGAAGCTCTGTCGCTGGCGGCATTGGACAGCGGAAGAAAGCAGATAGCGATACTGGTTATAGATCTCGACAATTTCAAAGAAGTGAATGATACCCACGGCCATGACAGCGGCGACTTGCTGTTGCAGGCAACCGCGATGAGATTGAAAAACAGTATCAGTGTTGGCGATACGGTCGCTCGCCTGGGGGGAGATGAGTTCGCCATTATCCAGCATGATGTGGTTGAAGCTGAAGATGCAGCCAGACTCGCGCGCAGAATCTGTGAACAACTTGGTCAACCGTTGACCCTCAACAATCAGGTGATCTATCCATCCGCCAGTATTGGTGTCAGCGTTTACCCTGAAGATGCCAGTAAGCTTAATCAGGTGATGGTGAATGCAGATATGGCGATGTATCGCTCTAAGCAGGATCGCGGTATCAGCTACCGAATGTATGAGCCAGAGATGAATGCCTCTCTGCAGCGTGCCAAACGATTGGCTGAAGATCTGCGCGGGGCGTTGAGGAATAATGAATTAATACTGAACTACCAGCCGATAGTGCGTTTTAAGGACCGTAGTATTGAGTCTGTAGAGGCACTCTTACGTTGGCATCATCCGGAATATGGCTATGTTCCGCCGCCGGAGATTGTGTCTGTCGCGGAACAGAGTGGGCAGGCACGGGAGCTTAACGAGTGGGTGATCCGCCAGAGTTGTCTGCAGTATCGAGCATGGTCAAAACGTGGACTACCGCCTATTAAGGTAGCCGTAAACATTTCACCGGCAATGTATACCCAACATGATATTGTCGAATCACTGACCCGTATTATTGGTCAGACCCGTATGGATGCCTCGAAATTAGTGATTGAGGTGACAGAAGATACCACCATGCGGGATATCGATACTTCTCCGGATACCATGCTGCAGATGAAAGAACTGGGCGTCACTATTGCGCTGGACGATTTTGGTACCGGGTATTCATCGCTCAGCCACCTTAAATGCCTACCGATCGATAAGTTGAAAATTGACCGCTCCTTTGTACAGGATCTCAACAACTTGCCGAAGGATATGCGTTTTATCCGCAGCATCATTTCATTGGCCGATAGTCTGGGAATTGATCTTGTCGCTGAGGGGATCGAGTTTGAATCGAATCTGATCGACCTGCGCCATGAGGGATGTAAGTTGGGACAGGGATATCTGTTCTCTAAAGCAGTTTCCAGTGGTGAAATTGAAGATATGCTGGTGAAGCAGCAGATTGCAGCTAAAGCCGCTACATCTTTTGACTATGTGATCTGACCAGCCGCAATTCGTACTCCATGGCTAATAAGGCTAGATGTTCAATCGCTTATCAGAATTGCCTGCCGAGTAGTTGCATGACCAGTCCTTGGCTGGCATTTGCCTGCGCCTGAATAGCAATAGATACTTCCTGCTGAATCAGGGCGTTGGTGCGTTCAGAAATAGTTTTCGCAAAATCAGTATCACCAATCCGTGAGGCGGCTGCACTCTGGTTAATGGTGGATTCCTGGAGCTGATTAATGGTGCTGTCGAGTCGGTTCTGCGCAGCGCCAAACTCAGCTGCAATATTATTCACAAAGCCCGAAGCCTGATCGATAGTGTCCAGTGCCGTCGGTGAACTGATATCGAGAGAAAATACGCCGCTTTCGGTCAGTTGCCCTGCTACATCGAAGGTGGATATCTGTTGTACATCACCTGTATTTGGGCCGGTCTGTAAGCGTAACTGGCCATCATCTGTCAGTAGTGACTTTCCGTTAAAGGTTGCTTGACCAAGAGAGCCCTGAATTCCCTCCAGTAGTGCGTCAGCCTGTGATTGCAATGCAGCACGATCACTTTCAGTTAAAATGCCGTTCTGTGCCTGAATAGATAGCTCGCGTACTTTTGTCAGCGAATCGTTAACCTGCCCTAGTCCACCTTCAGCGATCTGCAATGCTGAGATACCACTAACACTATTCTGAATCGCGACATTATTACCCCGTACCTGGCCCTGAAGGTTATTCAGTATGGCAAGGCCCGCTGGGTCATCTTTCGCGCTGTTGATCTTGAAACCGGTAGCGAGTCGTTCCTGCTGCTCCTCTATCCGCTCCCGAATCTGATTGAAGGTATTTACCAATCCAGCGCTAGCTGCACCGTTAATGTTTATAGGCATGGCTGTTCACCTCTATCACTCTTTAAGTTTAGCCGTTGGTAATAATGGATTGATTGATTTTTGTTCAACCTGCTAAGGGCAATAGACTCCATGTTTTCTTCACAGTGTTGGACAGACAGATTGGTATGCTGGAAGTCGTAAAAAGGAGTTCGAGTGATGATAAATGATCTATCCGGTGCCGCTGCATTTGCACCACAGCAAAGCCCAGCCGGGCCTCAGAGATTGAGTAATGATCAGCGTCAGCTGATCACAGATACTTTGTCTGAATTTGATGCGGATAAGCTGATGGAGGCTGATGCGCAGTCAATCGTTGAGACCTTCAAAGAAGCGGGTATTCGGCCAGGGCGTGAGCTGGCTGAGCTTATGTCTGAATCCGGTTTTGATGCAAAAACAGTGGGGGAGCTAGCTGGGAATGAACCTCCGGGCAACATGACCGGGCAAGCGGGCACAACCAGCCCACAATCTGTTCAGAATCTGATCCTGAGTGATGATGACCGTGAGCAGCTGACATCTTTGGTTGAGCAGCTTTACAGTGGTGAGCTGGAGGATGATGCTAAAGATGACGTGCTTGCCTCGATCAGAGAGATACTGGAAGCGAATAAGCCAGAGAAAGGGCTGGTGGATATCACCGTTTGACCTTATTAAGTCGTGAATTGCACATTTCTAAACTGTGAGAATCTGGCTTGTCGGTTTTATTCGCTCAGTTACTCAGCTATGAACTACGGTGGGCTTAGGGCTTTCTGCCACTGTTTCGACCCTGTCTCGGCCATTTTCTTTCGCTTTATAAAGGGCGTGGTCAGCGCGCAGTAATAGCTGATCGAACATCTGATCATCTTTCTGACAGCTTGCGACGCCAATACTGACTGTTATCTGATCAGGGCCCTGATCCGAAAACGTCATTTGGCGGCAATGTGTGCAGATTTCTGTCGCTAGCTGAACTGCTTCTGCCTGATCTGTCTCTGGTAAAATGATCATGAACTCTTCGCCACCATAGCGCCCCAGAGGGTACTGCTGCCCGAGCCATGTTTTCAAATCGGTGGCGATGCTTTTCAATACATAGTCACCAACGGGATGGCCGAAGCAATCATTGATCACTTTGAAATGATCAATATCCAGCATCAAAACACTTATTGGTTGCTTCCCGGCGCGATGATCTGCTTTACAAAGATCAAAGAGTTTTTCAGCCCGGTTCATGATTTCCCGCCGGTTAAAGGTATGGGTGAGGCCGTCCATGATGGCGAGGAAGTGTAGTTTTTTCTGTGTTTCGGAAAGCTGTTTTACAGCAAATCTCAGAAGCAGATAGGCCAGTAGAAATAGTCCAATAACAATACAAGCCATGATTTTGACGGAACTCATGACCCCGGCCTGAATCTCCTCGCGATAGCGACTCATGTCTTTGTAAAGTTCGAAACTTCCGACTATCTCGCCATCAGTGTTTCTAACGGGAACATAGGTTTCTACAACATCAACATGCGCCAGCGACTTTAAGGTGAGATCGTGAATCTGGTGTTTTGATTGTGTCGAAGACTGTAACTGCCCATTGAGTGAGTTGTTAAGACTTTGGTTATCCGTTGCTCGATGGCCGATATCTTCAGGTGTACTGCTGTAAACAGTTGTTCCGTCTTTTGCGAAGATCTTTATCTTAAGGATTCCGAATGGAGCCAGGAAAGAACGCAGCATACTATCGAGTTGATGTTGTTGCTGCTGGTTCAGGTTCTGTACCCAGGCAAGGTCGGCGCCATGGTCGTGATTGCGGTAATCAGGTTGTTTAACCAATAACTGACTGATGCTGACCGCATCTGCCCCGGCGCGATTAATAACGTAGGATTCGTAGGAATATTGTATCCCAATGGCTGAAAGGCCTATGACCAGAAAGAAGCCAATTATCCCTGCTCGGTGTAGCAGGCGCAAAAGGTCAGAAGGTTGTTTGTAATGACCGATCATGGAGCAAAAACGATTCTGCATAACGACTACCGCTTACTAGCCGTTCCGTGGCATTACTTAGCTTCTATTGAATAGATAAGCCTACGTGAACTGAAGTGATTCGGGAAGTGGCTTCTTGGCACGGTGCTGAGCTTTTCGCCTTGTTTCCAACTGCTCCTGAGTCGCAACTGGTCGAACCTACAGTTCTCCTCTGGAGCCGGTGAACCGACGTTTAAACAAAAATGGCGCTATCAGAGATGGAGGCTATTAGGAGGGTTGGGTGTAGATATAGATTGGAGCTGCTGCCCACGGCCGGAATAATCGTAATTTCCTTTTGGGAATTACGCCCCTGGCGGGCTTCGGCGCTTTGCGCCTCGTTTCCAGTTGCTTCTGAGTCGCAACTGGTCGAGCCTCCGGTTCTCGTCAGGAGTCGGTGAGCCGACGTTTAAACAAAAAAGGCGCCATCAAAAATGGAGCCTTTTTTATCTGGAGTTCGAGCTATGAGGATGCATTTTTGCTGCGGCCGGAATAATCGTAATTTCCTTTTGGAAATTACGCCCCTGGTGGGCTTCGGCGCTTTGCGCCTCGTTTCCAATTGCTTCTGTGGTCGCAATTGGTCGAACCTCCGGTTCGTTCCCGGCGTCGGTGAGACCGACTTTAAAACAAAAAAGGCCCCATCAGAGATGGAGCCTTTTTTGTTTTAATCTGTGTGGTACCAGCGGCCGGACTCGAACCGGCACACCCGCAAAGGCGGGGGATTTTGAATCCCCTGTGTCTACCAATTTCACCACGCTGGCACAAATTGTGGGGCGTATTATAGGCCTATATTATTGCCCGTCAATCACCTGAGAACAGTTCACTGAAAAAAAAATTGGTTTCAGGTAGAATATGCGCCCTTCTTTGTAACCATGGTTCATGTGGCCTGATGCAGGTAAAAGACTTTGATTTTGAACTCCCAGAGGAGCTAATTGCGAGTTTTCCTCTGGAAGAGCGCAGTAGCAGTCGGCTGTTGTGCCTGGATGGGAATACTGGCGAAACCCGTCACCAGATCTTCCGCGACGTGCTGGATATGGTCGAACCGGGCGATTTGATGATTTTTAACAATACCAGGGTAATCCCTGCGCGATTGTTTGGTCAGAAAGAGTCCGGTGGCAAAGTTGAAGTGCTGGTAGAAAGGGTTCTGGACGAAAAGCGGGCGTTGACTCATATTCGCTCCAGTCGTTCTCCGAAGCCAGGCGCTAAGTTGACGCTGGAAGGCGGCATTGTTGCCGAGATGGTTGCGCGCCATGACAAATTGTTCGAGCTGCGTTTCGAAGTGGATGGAAATATCATCGAGGCGCTGGAACAGTTTGGTCATATGCCTCTGCCACCCTATATGAAACGGGAAGATCAGCTGTCTGATCGTGAACGGTACCAGACCGTGTATAACGAGAAACCGGGTGCGGTTGCAGCCCCAACGGCAGGACTTCACTTTGATGATGAACTCCTGGCAGCTTTGGATGCCAAAGGTGTGCATCGCGCGTTTGTCACCCTTCATGTGGGTGCAGGTACCTTTCAGCCGGTCAAGGTAGATAATATCGACGATCACCAGATGCATGCCGAATATATTGAAGTAGATGAGGCAGTGTGTCAGGCAGTGAAAGAGGCCAGGGCTCGGGGTAATAAAGTCATCGCTGTTGGTACAACAAGTGTGAGAAGCCTTGAAAGTGCCAGTACGGATGGTGAGATTAAGCCCTTTTTCGGTGACACAGAGATCTTTATCTACCCGGGTTACCAGTTCCGTTCGGTCGATCGCATGATTACTAATTTCCATCTGCCGGAATCGACGCTGATGATGTTGGTCAGTGCCTTTGCCGGTCACGAACACATTATGAATGCCTACAAAGAGGCGGTAGCAGAGAAATACCGATTCTTTAGTTACGGCGATGCAATGTTTTTAACCCGCAAAGACGGGTAACAGTGTAGCGAGGCTGCACTGAATAGCGGAGTTTGTATGAGCAGAGAATGCTTTATGAAATTCGAGAAGCTGGCGACCGATGGTAAAGCACGTCGTGGTCGTCTGAGCTTCCCGCGTGGTGATGTTGAAACACCTGCGTTTATGCCGGTGGGTACCTACGGCACAGTAAAAGGTATGACGCCTAAAGAGGTGGAAAATACAGGTGCTCATATTATTCTGGGCAACACTTTCCACCTTATGTTGCGCCCGGGCACTGAGATCATCAAACAGCATGGTGATCTGCATGACTTTATGCAGTGGAAAGGTCCGATCCTGACTGATTCAGGTGGTTTTCAGGTCTTCAGTCTTGGCAAAATGCGTAAGATTACCGAGCAGGGCGTGACTTTCCGTTCGCCGGTAAATGGTGACAAGGTCTTTGTCGGGCCTGAAGAGTCTATGCAGGTTCAGCGCGATCTGGGCTCCGATATCGTAATGATTTTTGACGAGTGCACGCCTTATCCAGCGACTGAAACTGAAGCTGCTGAATCTATGCGCTTGTCTCTGCGTTGGGCGAAGCGCTCTAAAGATGCTCATGGTGATAGCCCTTCTGCTCTGTTCGGTATTGTTCAGGGTGGTATGTACGAGCATTTGCGAGATGAATCGATGGCGGGTCTCGAAGAGATCGGCTTTGATGGTTATGCCATCGGAGGTCTTTCGGTTGGGGAGCCGAAAGAGGAGATGGTAAAGGTACTGGATCATCTGGCGTATAAAATGCCTGAGGACAAACCACGGTACCTGATGGGCGTTGGTAAACCAGAGGACCTGGTTGAAGGTGTGCGTCGCGGTGTTGATATGTTCGACTGCGTGATGCCTACCCGTAACGCCCGTAATGGTTTCCTGTTCACTGATACCGGTGTGGTTAAGATCCGTAATGCGGTTCATAAAACCGACACCAGTAAATTGGATGATACATGTGACTGTTACACCTGCCAGAACTTCAGCCGCGCTTATCTGCACCACTTGGATAAGTGTCAGGAAATTCTGGGAGCACAGCTCAATACAATTCATAACCTGACCTATTATCAGACGCTTATGGCTGGTTTGCGTCAGGCGATTGAAGAAGGTAAATTGAGCGACTTTGTTGACGATTTCTACGCCAAACGGGGACTTGAAACTCCGCCGTTAAGAGCCATATAAGAACTATCACTAGATTTATCGCGTTTATATTATTTTCAGGAGTGACGCTAAATGAGCTTCCTTATCTCTCCAGCATACGCTGAGGGCACCGCCGCTGCAGGTTCTATGGATCCAGGCATGTTTAACCTGGTATTCCTGGTTGGTTTCGGTGTGATCTTCTACTTCTTCATGTGGCGTCCACAGTCCAAGCGTGCCAAAGCTCACAAGCAGCTGATCGGCGGCCTGGCAAAAGGCGATGAGATCATCACTGCAGGCGGTATCATCGGAAAAGTTGTAAAACTGAACGATGACTACGTTGTTCTGGAAGTAAGCGAAGGCACTGAGCTGACGTTCCAGAAAAGCCACGTAGCTGCAGAGCTACCAAAAGGCACAATGAAATCTATCTGATTTCGAATCCTGAAACGCCGCTCTTCCAGTGGCGTTTTCTTTTCTTTGCTTGATTTTAGGGACAGGGCAAGATGCTCAACCGCTTTCCTTTGTGGAAGAATCTGCTGATTCTAATAGTGCTGCTGATTGGCGCGCTCTACGCGGCACCGAATTTATATCCGGATGATTATGCACTGCAGATCTCCGGTAGCCGCGACATCCATACCATTGACCAGACTAAACTTGATCGCGTATCTGCTGCGTTAAAACAGCAGGGTATTTCAGTGAAGTCGACAGAGCTGGATAATAAATCTGGTTTGATTCGACTGCCTGACAGCGATGCTCAGTTAAAAGCGAAAGATGTTGTTGCCCATCTGTTGGGTGACGACTATGTAGTCGCGCTGAATCTGGCTCCAACTACGCCTGATTGGCTGACCTCCATCGGCGCTGGTCCGATGAAGCTGGGTCTTGACCTGCGTGGTGGTGTTCACTTCCTGATGGAAGTGGATATGGCGCGTGCAGTGGGTGACCGCCTGGATGTGTATGTCTCTGAAATCAAAACAAAGCTTCGTGCAGAAAAACTGCGTTATCGCTCGGTAAACAGTCGTGAAGATGGCGCACTGGAGATCAAGTTTGCTAAAGCTGACGTTGCTGAAAAAGCGCGTGTGTTGCTGCGACAGGATTATCCGGAGTTTGTCATTGAGACGCAGGAGCGTGAAGGTGCAGTATTCCTGGCAGTTAATCTGACTGAGCAGAAGATCCGTGAGATTGAAGATTACGCGATCAAACAGAACCTGACCACGCTACGTAATCGTGTAAATGAACTAGGTGTGGCCGAGCCTCTGGTTCAGCGTCAGGGCCGTAACCGTATAGTAGTTCAGCTACCTGGTGTTCAGGACGCGGCAACCGCTAAGCGGATTATCGGTAAAACTGCGAACCTGCAGTTCCGTCTGGAAGCTTCAACTCAGGCGAGTCGTGCAAGTACCGAAGTTTATGAATTCCGCAGCGAACCAGGCCGTACAGCGACGCTAGAGAAAGATATTATCATCACAGGTTCCAGCGTTTCCAACGCACAGGCAACCTTTGATGAAAATGGCCAGCCTCAGGTATCCATTACACTGGATGGGCCTGGTGGTCAGATGATGGCGCGTGTAACTCGCAACGCAGTACAGCGTCGTATGGCTGTTCTATTTGTTGAAGATAAGGAAGAGCGCCGTACCGTTACTCACTCAGATGGCACCAAAGAGATCAAAACGCGTCGTTATCAGGAGCGCAAAATTATCTCCCTGGCAACGATTCAGACTCAGCTGGGCTCTAGCTTCCGTATCACCGGATTGGACGGTGCAGGCGAATCTTCTGAGCTGGCACTGTTACTCCGTTCCGGTGCGCTGGCTGCGCCAATCTACTTCGTCGAAGAGCGTACAGTTGGTCCAAGCCTGGGTGCTGAAAACATTGAACTGGGTGTTACTTCCGTTCAGATTGGTTTCGCGCTGGTACTGATCTTTATGGCGGTTTACTACAAAGTCTTTGGCTTATTGGCGAATGTAGCACTGACGCTTAACCTTGTTTTGCTGGTATCGGTGATGTCATTGATGTCAGCGACTCTGACTCTGCCGGGTATAGCGGGTATCGTTCTGACAGTCGGTATGGCGGTTGACGCCAACGTACTGATCTTCTCGCGAATAAAAGAGGAGCTTAAGAACGGGTTACCACCGCAATCAGCCATCCATTCCGGTTTCGAGCGCGCGTTTACAACAATTTTCGACGCCAATATCACTACTTTGCTGGCAGCAGTTATTCTGTTCGCAATGGGTACCGGCCCTGTAAAGGGGTTCGCGGTAACCCTGTCAGTAGGTATTGTCACTTCCATGTTTACAGCGATCCTGGTTACTCGTGGTCTGGTTAACCTGACCTACGGTGGTCGTCAGCTGAAAAAACTGTCGATCTGAGGAGCGGATGATGTCTACAGAAAATAAAGTGATCGATTTTATGGGTTATCGCAAAATTGCGATGATCTTCTCCTTTGTTCTAATGCTTGCATCTATTGGCTCTCTGGCAGTCAACGGACTTAAGTTCGGTCTGGACTTTACTGGTGGTAGTCTGGTTGAAGTGGGCTATCAGCAGGCGCCTGAACTGGAACAGATCCGGGGCAAGCTTGGCGCGGCTGGTTACGACGATGCCGTCGTGCAGACCTTTGGAGCGCCGACAGATATTCTGATTCGCCTGGGCGCAGACCATGATCCTAAACTGGGTGATAAAGTACTTGCAGCACTGCAGCAGGGTGAATCACAACAGATAGACTTGCGTCGTAACGAATTTGTTGGTGCGCAGGTAGGTGAAGAGCTGCGCGAGCAGGGCGGCTTGGGAATGCTGATGGCGTTGGGTATGATCATGCTCTACGTTGCGATGCGATTCCAGTTTAAGTTCTCTGTCGGATCTGTTGCTGCCCTGGCGCACGATGTTCTGATCGTATTGGGCTTCTTCTCCATTCTGCAGCTGGACTTTGACCTGACTGTACTGGCAGCTGTGCTGGCGGTGATAGGTTACTCGCTCAACGATACCATCGTTGTGTCTGACCGTATCCGCGAGAACTTCCGCAAAATGCGTAAAGGTACGCCGGTTGAGATCATTAACAACTCACTGAGTCAGACCCTTGGCCGTACGTTGATCACTTCCGTGACAACCTTGCTGGTGTTGGTAGCACTGGCCGTGTTCGGTGGTGAGATGATTCACGGTTTTGCCATCGCTCTGTTAGTAGGTGTTCTTGTTGGTACCTATTCTTCTATCTATGTCGCAGCAAATGTTCTGGTGTTGATGAACATCACCAAAGAAGATCTGATGCCGCCACCTAAAGAAGATGAAGAAGGTAATGAAGTAGACGAGATGCCATAACGGTCATACCGATTCTATTGAAAAGCCGCCCTTTTGGGCGGTTTTTTTGTACCTGGCGGATAGTTATAGAGTGCTGCCCTGATGATAAGCCGTAATGTAACTGATGTGGATAAAGTGGTTATCCACAAAAAGTTTAACTTTTTTGTCATCAACTGTTGACGCCAGATCTGATGTCTGTAGAATGCGCATCCTCGCTTAGGGGGCGGCGGTTAACGCGGCTTTTTAACTAAGTGAGGCGAAGTTCTCAACTGCCTGAATTGCTTAGCTTTTTACAGTTTTTTACCTCGCGGCGGACTCTTGCTTTTGAGTGGTTTTCAACTTCGAAAACAAACTCAAAAAACTTCAAAAAAGAGTTGACGCCAACCCTGAGTT